>VFQP010002234.1_pt1 | contig 22357 bp, 24 predicted proteins | sample 3512351 | NCBI WGS metagenome assembly VFQP01 (sample SAMN10412372, study PRJNA504923) | tailings metagenome | isolation source: Relicate 1 Philex TSF1 revegetated site | place: Philippines: Tuba, Benguet | collected 2017-08-29
GGTGAGCCGCCGCCTCCTCTCCTCCCGCCGATTCCCAGCTGCCCCCTGGTTCCTCCATTTCCGCCCTCCTGGTCCTGCCCACGCTGGGTGGTGCGGCTGCCAGCGTGCACCCCCTCGCCGTGCTCTCTCCTGTTCATGCCAACTGGAGAATTCTGTCCTCAGCTCTCCATCTGCCTGTCCCACTCCCTCGCGCCGCAGGGTGCTGTCTTCAGTGGACGAGCGCCACGTGCGCACCTACGCCCGCATCACCATCCCCGAGGCACGGCCCAGCGACGAGGTGCCCAGCAGCGGCACGGCCACCTCCAACAGCATGCAGGTCGTGTCCAGCGGGTGACGCCGCCGCTGCTGCTGGCGAGGCGCCAGCGGGCCCAGCGGCGGCGTGGCCACAGCGGCGGCACGGCCACCTCCAACAGCATGCAAGTCGTGCCCAGCGGGTGACGCCGCCGCTGCTGCTGGCGAGGCGCCAGCGGGCCCTGCGGCGGCGTCGTGCGCAGCAGCGGCGGCGCGGTCCCGGGGCACGCAGCGCTTGAGGATGCCTAGGAACGCCTGCTGGGCTAGCGGCGGCGTGGCCAGCAGCAGCGCTGGCTCCTTCCAACACTGTGCACGCCGCTGGTGGTCCCAAGGTGCAGGCAGCGGGAGAGCCCGCCTCAGCGTGGCCTGTAGGGTGACCGCGCCGCACCGCCACCCGTGCGGGGCGTTGTTTCTTGGGGGAAGAGCGGGCCGCCGCTCTTCTTTCCGTTTGGGTGGGCGAAAGGACTGACACCGCTGGGAGTCCTGCCTGGTGCGGCACACGTTGCCCAAGGCTTGTCGGACGTGCGGGGGCCCCGCCCTCGCACGCAGCAACGCCGCCATTCACGCGCACGGGTGGCGGCTCCACAGCATCCACAGGAACCCCCATTGCTTGTTCAGCACTAGAGCCAGCCGTTGAACCCGGCCGGCATCGCCCGCGCCTGGCGCCTGGTCGCGTCTGGCACCTGGCGCCTGGTCTGGCCTGGCGCCTGGTAGACCAGGCGCCTGGCGCCTGGCAGATTTGCTGTCTTCCCATCCCAGGCCAATCACAGAGTCAGCTTCAGCTGCGGTCTCTTCCATTATGTGGGCAGGATTGGGCAGGATTGTGTGGGCAATCGCCTTGAGGCAAGGAGGAGCACGCGGGGGCCGCGTGCTCGGGGCGAGCTGGCACGAGTTCGTGTGTGCCCAGCCGGGGAGGGCGAAGCGTACGCTGGCCATGTGCCGTTCCCGCGGCGCGGCGCACGCGCGGGCTTCTCATGCTTTCGGAGGATTGGCCTGCGGCAAGAAGGGAGCTCCGGCCCCTCCCGCGCCGCGCTGTCTTGTGGGGCGGGTGTGCGCACCTGCAGAGAACCCGGGACGAGACGTTTGTGCGGCGCATCACCAGCGAGGTTTGCCTCTGCTGCGCGCGCCGACTGGTTTTGGCTCAGTGTTGCTCCTGGGGGGCAGAAGCTGTGCCATGAGGAGGCCGCTTCTAGGGGTGGCGGGTGGCGTGCCGCGCGCCGGCAGAGCGTGGTCTCTGCGGCTGCGCTGCCGGGCATGTTGCCACCGGTGCAGGGCGTCTCGCCCCTCTCCTGAGCACGCAGCCGCTCCCGTTCCCTGCATGCCTCTCCTTTTCCTTTGCTTTGCTATTGGGACGCGACCCGGGGGGCCAAACGCGCTGTGCACTTGTCCTTGAGCTGCCCTGACTGCCCTCCTCCTCTCCCTCCTCCTCCTGCAGCCCTCACCTGCACGCAATGTTGGGCCTTTCCTTTCGCCGTTCCTTCCGAGCGGTCCTGTCGCCAAATACGGCCTCGCCCCCACGTGAGCGGGCCCTCAGGGCGCCCAGCGGCGTCGCCGCTGACACCATCCGAAGCATCCGCACACCAACGCGGACTCTGCCCCCCACAGAACACGCCCTGTCCGGTGCCGCTCCCCGTCGCTTTGTGCTGTGGCGCGCCCTCCCGCCCGTCCCCCAGCCCCAGAGACCCCCCTTCAGACCCCCTCGCACCACGTGTCAACCGCACTCCTGCACCCGCTCGCTGCTTGCACCCACACTGTGGAAACCCCAAGACACGGAAGCCAAGCCTCATGGAAAAGCTCTCTTTACGAAAATGGCTGCCGCAGCGCCTGCCTGCTCTGTTCACCATTGATGGGAGAATTCTGACTGCTCCGACCCGATTCGCACAACGCTGCGCCGCCGCGCCTGCAACGCACCCTCGCATGCCGCTTGCATTCCGTCCTCACGCACGAGAGGCAAGCAGCACAGAGCGCCACAGCTAGCGGCTACACCACCTCGCACCACTGGCAGCTACGACAGCAGCTGTTCAACGAATCACGCACGCCCTGCGGCAACGCGTTAAACCATGCGCATGTTGAACCGTTCGCGTCAGCATACACACCATGGCACCCGCCCTGGTCTTGTCACGTCACAGTGCGCAAGGACTAGAGAGGCCCACGCAAGAGTATTGGCGCAATGACATGCACACCACCACCGCCACCAGGCACACGTGCGCCCTCGGCTTCAACGCAGTCCCACACGCTCCCACGCTGTCCCGCACACGCAGCAGAGCACACGAGCGCCACCCAGGGGCCGGCGGCGGCGCGCGCGCGCAGCGCACAGAGCTTGCTTCTCTCCCTCACAGCAACCGAAACCACCTCATTACCCTCTGCAGCAAGAGCAGGACGTTCGGATCACTGCAGGTCGCAAAGCCGCAATACTCGGCGCGGCGCGGCGGGAGCAGCCGCCGCGCCGGCGCGTTGGGAGCTTCCTCCTCATCCAACCAACCTCTTCTCTAGGACTCTTTTGTGTGTTGTTCCACGCGGCGCGCCGCGCCGCGCAGCACGCTTTGCCAGCGAGGGCGGGGGCGGGCGCCGTTTGGACACGCGCTGCGGCGGCGCCGAGCGCGCGCACGCGAGGCCGGTGGATGCACACTGCAGGAGTGAGGGGCAAGGGGGGGGCGGAGAGGACGCTGAGCGGGTTGGGTTGTGACTGTGGCCAGTCCATGGCAGGCAGGGCAAGCGCCACACGGCTCAACGACGCTGTTGCATCACGGCAGGTGCACAGTGCATCCGCGGGTGTGCGGCCAGAGGTTTATCCCTGTGCTTGGAAGAGGCGGCTAGGCTTGCGAGGATCGGCGACAGCAGCATCGCAAGCGAGCGTGCCTTCGGGGTGCCTGCGCCGCGCGGCGGTGGCCAGGGGCAGAGAGCGAGGGGAGCCGCGCCGCCGCAGCGGCAGCCGCTGTGCGTGCGAGCGTGCGCGCCAGGGGGAGAAACGCAAGAGGGCAAGAGGGCGGGAGGAGGACAGGGGCCCAGCACGACGCAGCTTTGGACGGACCCGCCGCCATCTCTCACACATTCACAGCCCACCACCGCCCGGCACACACAACCACCAGAGCCGCGCGCGGCGAGGCGCGCCCACCTCACCCCCAGCCACAGATCCCACCCCGCACGCCGCGCGGCACATGCGCAGGGGCCCTGCTAGGGTTCCCGCTCTCCACCTTTCTCCATCACTTGAGAGAGAGCGCTCCGCCGGGCAGACGCCGGCGCATCGTGTTCAACCACCGCTCACGCGAGTCGGGGCCTTCGCCTCCCCGGAACGAAACGCAAAAACGCCGACCGTGTGCATCCGTGCACCCCACACGTCACTGCAGCAGGCGACAACCACACACAGTAGCACCACGTCCGAGCGTCCCAGCGAGAGACGATTGCCAAAACAGGAGCGCGCCACCCACCGGCAGCGCTGCGCCGACGCTCGAGCGCGCGCCGCCTGTCCACGCACGTCCCTCCCTCGGCGGCAGCGCCGCCTCCGCCACGCGACCGAACGCCCTCGTTGGGACGCGGCGCGCGACGGCGACGGCGGCCATGCCTGCTGAACCGAGCTCCACAACCGCCACGCCGCGCCTCGTTCGGCGCAGCACTCTGGCAGGCAAGCGGAACAGGCGGCCTCCGCCTCCCACCATGTGTCGGGGCCTTTCCACGGAGGCCACTCGCCCGCCCCGCGCCACCGGCGCCGCCGCCGCCACCTCCACAACCAACTCCACGCACACAACCCGCCGGCGCCGACGCCGCTTCGCGCGGCGCCGGGCGCGTGCGACGACTTGACGCGTCGCGTCACACCGGCCCACACCTCCACCCGTCAGTTCGGAGCGACGAAAAGCGAGCGAGCGGAAACGCCCCCCAAGAAAAAGTCACGTCGCGTCACCACCACCACCACCTCCACGGGCAAGTGAAACACCCACACGGGTCGGAGCCGTGCGCCGCGGCGCCTCTGCGGCACGCGCCGAGCAGCAGCTGCGGAGGCCACCCGCCGCCACGACCCACACACGCCCCCCGGTGCGCACCCCCAAAACACGCGCGCCCGCGTTCCAGCGCGGACGCGTGCAAAACGCCGCCTCTTTCCCTGGCTCTTTCCACAGGTGTGTGAACGGCCACGCCATGCGTGCGTTCGGCGCGTGCCCCTCCCGGCCCTGGCAGCCACACACGCAGGCGGGACGGCCGCGGCGGCGCCGCCGCCGCGCACCGCAAGTGCACCCCCCAAGCAGTGCTAGCAGTCCTCGAGAAGCAAAACTCGGCGCCCCCCACCCACGCCACCCACCCACCCCCCGACACACCACGCTCATGCACCCACCCACACACACACACACACACACGCCCGCGGCTGGGGTCCGCCCCCACGAGGAGCGTGGGGGGAGGGAGGTTCTGCCCCCCCAGGAAAGGGGGCGACGAGGTCGCCCCGGCGCCGCGACGACCTCACAGGCTTCTCTGATCACCAGGCAGAGCCGCACGCTGCGGGAGGGGGGGCAATGCAGGCGGCACTCCAGACAGAAGAGAGACTGGGAACGGCAGCGGCGGCGGCACGGCGAGCGGCGCTGCGCTGCGGGGGAGCAAGGGGATAACGCCGTGCTGTGTGCACCGCCCTCGCGCGAGGCCGCCAGGGCCTCGCGTGCATGTGCCGGGGGCTTCGGGGCCGTCTGCCGCAACATGCACACGCACGCACGCACACGCACTCACACAGACGCTGATGCAAGGCCGCTCTCAACCAGACAGCACACGCCCCCCAAGCACACAAGCAAAGAACTGAGCAAAGCGGGTCAAAGTCTGGAACGTCCTGTTCTGCTCTCCGGGGGAACCCACCGCCAGACCGCCTGGGGGCCGCTAGCGCGTGCGGCGGTTGCCCGCCCCCGCCCTCACTCAAAAAAGGAAAAACACTGCGCAACTCCTCTTTCCTCCTTTGCCCGTCCTCCGTCCTGGTGGCACTAAACCTGAATCTTTCTTGGGGGGGCGCCCTAGCGTCTGTTGCGCTGCCTGCATTTCCAGTGCGCAGTTGGGACACACAGACCCTCGCCAAACCACCCAGGTCACGACGAGCCAAGGCCACGCAAAAACCGCCGCTCTCTCAAGCGCCGTCACCCCGTACCGCGCAGGCGGCCACGACGATCGGAGCGCCGACACCCAGCAGAGGTGCCAGGGGAGCGGGGGGGGGGGGAAGAGGAGGAGAGCGACGGCGGGGGACGACCGCCGCCGCAATCGGTCAAAAACGCTCGCGCTGTGGGCCGCGAGGGCGGAGGCAGCAGTGCTACAAGTCAGGAGGGCACGGACTCCTCGGAGGGCGAGTGGGTGTGCAAAAAGGGCGGGTGGGAGGGGCCGCGCCCCCGGCACGCTGGCGCGAGGTGCGTTGCCAGGCCTGAGCGCTGCCGGAGAGGACCTCGTGCGGCGTGGAGGGCGCGCGGGGCAAGCGCCTCCCACCCGCGCGTCCAAGCGCCTGCCCACCCTGACCCCACAACAGACGGCCCCACAGGACCCCAGTGGCCCCGCTGTGGCGCCCTTGATCATTCCCAATCCTAATCGCCGCATCCCACCCCACCCGCACCAATCCCCACGAATCGCCGAATGCAGCTCTGCACCGACCACCGGCCGCAAAAAACCTCTCTCTCGTTTCTGAATCTGAAAACTCCGTCCTCCTGGCGCCGGCGCCGCTGCTTCTAACCACCGAACCCTGGCAACGTTGCGGAGCCAATCGTGACCGGCCCAAACGACGCCTGCACCCCTAGCGGCAAGCAAAATGCGGCGCACCGCCCTGGCCTCTCTACGCCCCACGCCGAAGAGGAGCGGGGGACGGCGCCGCCAGACAAGGCCGCGCGCGTGTGGCACCTCAGGCACGCGCCGGCTCTCTGCCGCCCTCACTCGCGCCCGCCGCTCGACGGCGTTGCCTGAGGGGGCGCTGGCGGCGGCGGCCTGATTAGGCGGCCATCAGCTCCTCCAGCGGCAGGTGCACGTCCATCTGCTAGCGCAAGGGCAGGCAGGCGAGCGGACACGTAGCGAAGCAAGCACGTAAGCCATGCACCTCCTCCTGGGACAGTAGCAAGAGCAGCGGCACAGTCGCTACGAAGCGCGTGCCAAGAGGACTCACCGCGGCGTCCTCGCCGAACCCCTCCTCCACGAGCCCGCCCGCCGCCGCCGCCGCCGCCGCCAGCAACCCGCCGTCCCCCACACTGCCGCCGCCGTTGCCGCCGCCGCCGGCGGCACCACCTGCCAGGAAGCTGTCGATGAAGGAGGCAAACTCCGCGTCCGTCAGCGCCGCCGCGACTGCGGCGTCGCCGTCCGCCGCCGCCGGACCCGGCGCAGCGAGCTCGCCCGTGGTGCTCCCGTGGCCGTACTCTGCGCCGCCATTGCCGCCGTTGCCGCCGCCGCCCCACAGCGTGTCGCAGGAGGAGCTCGTGTGCTGGCTCACGTACGTGTGGTCAGCGGCGGCGGCGGCGGCGCACGGCGGCGGCAGCGCGGCGCTGGCGGCGCGCGACAGGTGCGCCGCGCCGCTCGCCGCCGAGGCCAGCAAGGGCGGCGGCGCGAGCGGCGCGGCGCTGCTGCTGCGCGTGAGCGCGGCGGCGTCCCAGGCGGCGGGCCCGCCGAGCGGCAGCTGCGGGTGCGAAAGCGAGGGCGGCGCGCAGCCGGGGTAGCAGGGCAGCGTGCCACCCGTGGCGTGCAGCAGCGCGGGGTTGCTGCAGCCGCCCTCGACGAAGGGCGCGCCGGCGCGGCTGTGGTGGTGGCCTTGGAAGGCGGCGGCGTGCACAGGCGGGCAGGCCGCGAAGCCGTGGTCGCCGCAGGCGGTGGGTGGTGCGCACGGGTAGGGCGTGGGGCAGCCGGAGAAGGCGGCGGCGGCGGGGTCGGCGGCGGGGGCGCAGGTGCCGCCGGCGCGCCCGCAGGCGGCGGCGGCGCGCATGGCGGCGGCCTGCTGCATCATCATCATGGCGAAGAAGGGCGGTGGCATCATGCCCATCATCATGCTGTAGGGCGCGGCGCACTGTGCCGCCTGCAGGGCCATGTGTGGGTAGGTGGGCACGCCGAGCGCGGGAGGGAGGGAGCTGGTGGCCACGGTGGTGCTTGGTGGTGGCGGCGTGGGGCCATTGGCGGGCGTGCCCAGCGTGCAGCCTGGCGCCAGCGTGGCCGCTGAGGCGGTTGGCGCGGCCGCGGCTCCGGCGGGCGCTGCCGGTTGGGACGGGTGGAACGGCATCGTCATCATCATGTTGGGTCCGTGCTGTTGATGCCGCGCTTGCTCACACTGGAAGCGATGGAAGCGTGCTGCTGCGCCGGGGTGAGAGCGTCTCTTCTTGCGTCCTGCGAGCGAGGAAGGGCGATGGAGGGGCAGCAAGCGCAGCGCCGGATTCAGGGCGTGTGGCGTGCCGTGCGGGACGGGACGCGTGTGCGCTTGAGCAGGTGGCGGCCAAGGCTGCGGCCGGCTGCCAGCGAGTGCTGCACGGTGCTCGAGGCTCGCACAAAGCGTCCCTGCGCCCAGCCCGCGGGCCCCCTAGGCTGCCGCGCCGCTGTGGATCGTTGTGCAAGACGTCACGTCGTGCACGCCTGCGCTGCTCTCAGCCTGCGGCTCCGCGAGGGATCGCGTCTCTCCCCTCTCCGCGCAGGATCGCGAGAAATGGGGCCTCTCACCTCGATGGAACACGACGTCGCTCTGCTGCACGACCACACACGCCCTTTCTCTCTAGCTCCCTCGCTCGTGCAGTGCGGTCGCCTCTCCGCTGCTGCGTGTGATGCTCCTCCCCGACAAAGTTGTGTTGAGCTGCGAGTTCGGCCACCGATAGCTTGCTGAAGGAGAGGAAAGGGGGAGAGTTGTGAGCGCTACCACGCCATCGCTGTGCTTCTGCCGAGGCAGGCGGTTGGGGAGCACCCGGACGCAGCATGCGATTCGAGCGAGTTCACCAGTCCCGCAGGCAGTGGGACATGAACTGGCTGATCTGGAAGGCGTACTCGTGCGGATGCTTGCGGTAGTGCTCGCAGTGCCCAGAGTCGCGCCACCGGTGGCCAAACACCTCGACGCCGCGCGACTCCTGCGGCGCCAGGCGGCACCATTGGCAGCCAGGCGCAGCAAAAAAACACGCACTGAGCTCAGGGTGCGCAGCTGTTCACGCCCCACGGCCGCCTTGGCGGCATCTCCCGCCCGATGTACGCGCAGCCGCATCGTAACCGCCGCGGCGCCGCACCTGCAGCTGCATGTACTCCTCCACGTCGCGCGGCGGCACCAGCACGTCGCCGTCCGAGTAGAGGTAGAGCTGCGGGCAGGTCGGCGCCATCTCGTACCAAGCGTCGTACACCTGCGCAGCACGTGCGGGCCGCCACCGCAAACAGCTCGCAGCAGCGCCCCGAGTGGGCGGCGGCCACCTGTGGGCGTCGCACAGCACCTCTCGGCCCGCTCTGCCGTCTCCTGTGCACGCCAGGGGCGCGCCAAGGCTGCCAGCCACGCACCTCCTCCTCCCGGAGCTTGATGGACGGGCGCTGGAGGTACCAGGACAGGGCGCCCTTGGCGCCGGACGCCAGGGCCGACGCCAGCGGCTGCCGGCCAAAGTCCTCGGCGGGCGTGCCCAGCAGCGCCGACGCAATCGCCCTGCCCCCGAAGGAAGCGACGAGGAGGAGCAAGCACGCAGACACAGGCCAGGACGTGACCAACGGTGATGCGCTTCCCACGTCACGCTAAAGAGGTCGGACCTGCGTGCACGCGCGGTGTGCCAACAGGGCAAACGAAGGTATGCGCACCTGGAGGCCATGTCCTCGTTGACCTTGGACGGCGCCGAGTCAAAGATGATGCCCTGCGGCCACGGTTGCAGGCGCGCGGCGAAAGTCTGCGAAACGCCTCGCAACACGCCGTGCCGGGTGGGTGGCGCACAGCGTGCGTCGCGAACAGGTCCCGTCTTCCAGCTGCGCAAGGCGGCCCCGGGCGCCCTGGTGGAGCGGCGGCCCCGGTTCAGTGCGAGAGCGCAAAGCGGGGCGTGCGGAGCACCCAAGGCCGGCTTCAGCGCAGGTGAACAAGGCGGCGCACCTTGACCTCCGGCCTGCCCCTCCCCATACAGACAACAGAAAAGGCGGCGCACCTTGACCTCCCCCAGCAGGTCCTGCCTCAGCACGTGGTCCTCCACCTGGTCCATCCACCGCCACATGGTGCCGGCGTGGATGAAGCCGCCCGTGCTGCGCATCCGCAATGCAAACCAGCCACGTGCCCCGCAACACACACACACGCGCGCGCGCGTGTGTCAGGATCAGCACGCGCCGCACGCTTCGCCGTTCCGCCCTGCAGCGCACTGCTTTGCAGGCTGCAGCAAACGCCGGTCCCGACAGCGCCCGCGGCCGCAGCCCCGCGAGCGGACGGACGCTGCACGCCGCCCAGTGGGCGAGCCTGGCGGCTGGTGTCGCAACCGCTGACCTGAAGATGTGGTAGATGGTGGGCATGGCCGGGTTCTCGATGTGCAGGCGCGCCACGCGGTCAATGTCGTTGCCGGCCGTCACCACGCCGCGCCAGCGCATGAGCGTCATGGGGATGCTGGTGCGCAGGCTGAGCACCTCGTGCTCGCCGCTGCGCCGCCACAGGCCGGCGTACCTGTTCGTGCGCAGCAGCAGCGGCGTGCACAGGGTGGGCGGGGCAAGCCGCTGCGCCGTTCGCCATGCCCGGTTGAGGACGGGAGTGAGCCGTTGCGGCGGGCGCTGCTGCACGTGCCGTCCCTGCGCCGCGCCGCACGCCGTCATTCCCCTCTCCAAGAGACGCCTGAGCCGCTGCAGTGAGCGCTGCCGCGCTGGCGCGTGCTGTCTGTACGCCGCGCCGCATGCCTGGGTGACCCCCACTCCACAGCTGGGCGAAGGCAGGTGCTCACTTTTGCAGGTAGCGCCGCTTGGAGCCCATCCAGCCGATGAGCACCACCCGGCAGGGCTGCGGGCTGATGATGACCGGCGGCACGTCCAGGTGCGCTGGGGGCGCCCCCGCGCCAGGCAGCGCAGCCGCGCCTGGGCTCCCGCTGGCGCCGGGCCCTGAGCCGCCAGGGCCAACGGCAGCGGTGGCCGCGGCCCGCGTTGTCCTGCGCGTGGATTGCTTTTGGTTTGGAGTTGCAAGGTGGGCGGGGTGAGGCGCCGGCGGCATGCAGGAGACAGTGAGAGCGTGCTCACCCTGCGCTTGTGGAGAAGCCCCGGTGGCTGGCGATGCCACGCATGCCCTGCAGAGCGAACGTGCTGGCTCCTCCGTGGGCGCAGATCGGCGGCTGCGGAGGCCAGGGGCTGTGGGTCCCCGCGCTCCTCCCGCTTGTGGATGTGTGCGCCGCTGGGCAGGGCCAGGCGCCTGCCGACGCGTGCATCGCGCTGTGCATGCTGCTGCCCCCTTCTGCGCGTGGATGCTGATGCCTGCACGGCGCCGGGAGCAGCGCGCTGGGAGCCGCCTGTGCCGCGCGGCTGAGGCCCTGCTGCTGCAAGGCCCGCCACAGCAGCACGTGCCGAGCTAAATGCGTCATCGGACAGGTCCTCCAATCGCCCACGCTTGCTGCGCGCGCAGAGGTGGATGTGCATGGCCAGGGCGCAACGAGGTCCTCCTTCGCGGAGCGGCCCCTGACGCCGCGTTCAGCGATGGAAACTGAGCAGGGCGTTAAGAAGGACTTTGCGTCTCGCGTGGCGGACGTGTTCGGCGCCTTGGGCGCTGGCACGACCAAGAACTGGGCGCTGCGCTCGAGCCCCGCGCCTTTCCAGGCGGGGCGCGACGTCACCGAGGCGGACTCTGACGAGGAGGAGGACGAGGAGGCGGCCCAGATCATGCCGCAGAGCCTGATCGACAGCGACGACGAGGAGGAGCAGGGCCAGAAGCGGAGACGGCGGGCGGGACACGCGCAGGACGAGCAGGAGGAGGGAGAAGAAGACCTGCCTCCTCTGCAGGCATGCAACGTGCAGTCGGCGGCCTTCAGGCGGCAGTTTGAGCAGGAGGAGGAGGAGGACGAGTACGATCGCCTCGCCGACGAAGGCTGGGACTTTGACGTGGGCGGCCACGGGGAGGACGCAGCAGCGCTGCGGGCCCAGCGCCCCTCCAGGAAGGGACTGCAGAGGCCACCCGGGTGCACAGAGGTGAGCGTGGGGGAGGGGGCGGCGCGCCGCGCGGGGCGGGTGAGTGCTTCTCATCATGCCACACGCACTGCGCTGCAGGGGCCTCAAGGCTCTGGCTCCGCTGGCTCACCTCACGTGCACACGCAGGTGCCTGACGACTACCGGCGGCGCGACGTCGACTCAGAGGAGCCAGAGCCGGCGCACGCGACCGCCGCCGCCGCCAGCGCTCCAGCAACGCAGCCGCAGGGGGAGGACATGGCGGTGGACCGCACCCTGTCCGCGCCTGCTGCTGGGGAGGTTGAGGCGGCGGCGCCTGCCGGCCGGGCGTCGGTGTTTTCGCGGCTGCGGCGGCCAGGCGGCGACGCGCCCTCGCAGCCCAGGGGGCTGGACCAGCAGCAGCAGCAGCAGGGGTCTGGGGAGGAGCAGGCGGGGCGTGCGGGCCCCAGCGGCCGACCCGGCAGCGGGGACGGCAGCAGGCAGGTGAAGCGGGTCCGCTTTGCCGACGCGCCCGACGCCGCCGAGCGGGACGAGGAGGTGGAGCGGGGCGAGGGGCGGCGCGGCGGCAGCGGCGGCGCGGCGGGGCAACTGCAGCGGCGGCGCGGCGGCGGGCAGCAGGGGCAGCAGGGTCGGGGGGGCCGCGTGGTGCTCAACTGGCAGCGCCCGGGGTACGTGCCAGAGCACGTCAAGCACCCTGAGCGGTGGGTGGCGCTGTTCTGGCTGCCTTGCCTTTTCTCCAGCCAGATGCCTTGCAGAGCCGAAGGGTTCGCAGGATGGAAAAGACCTACAACCTTCGTCCTCCTTGGTTTTGGGTATTGTCTTTTTGTGCAGATTCACGGTGTACGACCTCGGCGAGTCGCTGACGGTGGGCGCCGGCCACAAGCAGCCGCAGCACAGGGGCGGCGGCGCGGGGCGTGCGCCCGGCGGGCTGCGGCGCGGCGACTGGGACGCGGGCGTGGGCGGCGGCGGCGACCACGAGGGGGCGCAGGGGCAGGGCGGCGGGGTGGAGGCGGGGCGGGAGGGGCCCGGCGTGGCCGAGGGGGAGGCGGCGGCGCAGGAGGAGCCACGGCAGGCGCTGGCGTTTGGCGCCGGCGCCGTGCGCTTCACGCGGCGAGGTGAGAGAGCGGTTTGCAACAGGCTGCGCCGAGCAAGCTGTCTCGCCTTGGCTTGGGAGAGAGCCACGCTTCAACGGGTTGGCCTGCAACGCGCGTGTGTTGCTGCTGCAGCCGAGCGCCAGCCTGCGGCAGCGGCGAGCGGCGGCGATGCGGCGGCCGCCGCGCACGCCAGTGGCGGCGCTGCCAAGGCGGGCGTAGTGTCGTTCGGCGGGATGGAGGAGGAGGACGCGGACGGCGGCGGCGAGCGGCCGGCGGCCGAGGGCGCCAAGCCAGCGGTGTTCAAGGGCGGGGGCGGCGGCGGGCGGCAGTTCCGGGCGAGCAAGGCGGCGCGCGGCGGGCCCGACACCGACGCCGACGCTGCGGCCACTTGAGGCTGTGTCAGGGGGGGTCGGGCGGAACCACTGAGCCTTGTGTGCGCGTGCGGCGGCGAGTTGCAAGAATGGGATCCAGTCCTCACGTGAACGAACAGGAGCCACCACCACAACAGTCTCGTCAGCGAGGCCACGCAGCAGACCTCAGGGTGGCGCCTTCATCAGCGCCCCGCCCTGTGCCCCATCAGAGCTTCAGGTTGTCGTACAGCTTGTCCACGTCCTGGTACTTGGCCATGGCCTGCTCGGCGCGGATGCGGCGCGCCGTGTCGGTCGCCACGCCCACCATGATGAGCACACTCGTGCCGGCGAAGCCACGCAGCGCCGTCACGTGCGTCAGGCCCTCGACCAGCGACGGCGTCGCCGCCAGCGCGCCTGCGGGGGCACGCCGCGCACACACGCCCACGGACGCTGAGCTTCCCAACTCGCCGCGGCGCCCGGGCGCCGACGCGCGAGAGAGCTGCGTTGGGAGGCCCTGGGTACCTCCTAATCGCCCGCCCGCCTGCCCAACAGAGCCAGGGTTGCGCAGCGGCTGACACAGCGCACAGTGAGGGCGTTTGCTGCCCAGCCCCGAACAGCCGCAGGCACGCAATCAGGGACAGCAGCAGCGGCCTCAGCAGCAGCAGGCGCTCACCGAGGAAGACCGAGCCCAGCAGCGACATGCGCGTGAGCGTGTTGGTCACGTACTCGGCCGTCTGGCGGCCCGGGCGGATGGCGGGGATGGCGGCGCCGCCGCGCTTGAGCTGCTCCGCCAGGTCCTTGGGCTCCAGCTGCAAAGGCAGGGAGAGATAAGGGAAAACAGGAAAACAGGTCAAGACGCAGCGGCCCAAGCTGGCGTGCACGAGGCCGCCACTGGGAGCTGCCCTCCCGCGCTCCGTCACGCCTCCCCTCTCCAGTCGAACTCCGCCCACCCACCAGCCCCAAGCCTCATCCCCGCGTGCGCGCCCGCTACGCGCACCCGCCCAACCACCCAACCGACGCTGCCAGCTGCCAACGCACCTGCAGGAACGTGTAGTAGTAGTTGAAAAAGGCGATGAGCGCCACGTTGATGGGCACGTAGGCGAGCCCGCCGGGCCCGATGGCCTTGGCCACGTCGTCCAGCGCCGTGGCGTCGGTGTAGCGGGCCAGCGCGCTTGGCAGCGCCAGCAGCGAGCTGGCAAAGATGAGCGGCATGACGCCCGTGGCGTTGACCTTGAACGGGAGGTAGCTCTGCCGGGACAGCTGCCCGCCGGCGCTGTACCTGTGTGGTGGTGGGGGGTGGGGTAAGGGGGCGGCAGGTCGAGAAACGTGGCGCGCGCGAGGCGCGTGCGTGGCGTGGACGGAGGGCGGGGCCCGAGGTGCCGCCGCCGCCGCCGCGCGTCAGGCGGGAAGGTGCATGCTGCCCGCCTGCCTCGGGCCCAGGCAGGCCGCGCCGCCGCTCGCCGCCCACCGAGCCCCGCACCTCGACGAGTAGTTGACGGGGATGCGCCGCTCGGCCTCCTGCACGTAGATGATGCCCAGCGTGGTGAGGAAGAAGGCGCCCACGTAGATGGCCACGTTGACGGGGTCCTCGCTGGCAGACGCCGCCAGCAGCGCGCCGACGCTGGTGGGCAGCGCGCTGGCGATGTTGGCAAAGATGAGCACGCTGGTGCCGTTGCCGAGCTTGAGCTCCGAGATGGTGTCGGCGATGTAGACGAGCGCCATGGCGCCCGCCGTGAGCGCGCACGTGCTGCCGGCCAGCCACGCCGGGGAAAAGTCCTCGACGAACGGGCGGATGTAGGTGAGCTGCCCGATGGACTGCGTGCACAGGGAAAACGGGCGCGGCGGCAGCAGGGAGGGGCGAGCGTGGTGTGGTCTGCTCAGCACGCTGCTGCGCAGCGGTGGATGCAGGGTAAGGGCAGGGTAAGGGCAGGGTGCGTGCCCACAGCCGCACCTGCACGATGGCGAAGACAAAGGCCGCCAGCTTTTGGTAGTACTGGAATCGCGCGCGGCCCTGCGCGCCCTCCTCCCGCTGCAGCTTCTTGAGCGCGGGGAAGGCGGCCGAGAGCAGCTGCAGCACGATGGACGCGTTGATGTAGGGGATGATGCCGAGCGAGAAGAGCCCGACCTTGGAGATGGAGCCGCCCGAGAGCGCGTCCACGTAGCCCAGCAGCCCGCTGCTCTGCATCATCTGCCCGAAGCCGTCGACGTCGACGCCCGGCAGCCTGATGTAGACGCCCACGCGCGAGAGCGCGATGAGCCCCAGCAGCACGCCGAGCTTTTGCGGCAGATCCGAGCCCAGGAACTCCTCCCAGCTGAACGAGTCGCTGTCGCGGCTGCTCAAGCTGCTCGCCGTGCCGCCGCTGCTGGAGCGCTGCTGCTGCTGCTGCCTGGGCTGCGGCTGCGACCCTTGCTGCGCGGACGACGAGGGTGAAGAAGATGACGCGCCTCCTGCTTCCGCCGAGTCCGTGTCACTGCCTGTGGCGCGCGGCGGTGGCGCAATGGGCCGCCTGCTGCAGCAGCCTGGGCGGGTGCTGCTCCCTGCTGGCCACAGGTGCCGCGCCGCTTGATGGTGGCGCTGCGCCCACGGTGCTGCTGATGCCGGCTCGCTGGTGCTGCATCGCGACGTCGTGCACGACGTTGATGCTGCTGAAGCCACGACGATGGCCGGCGCTGCTCTCCGCTGCTGCCATGACGCCCCGATCGATCCCGCCGCCACGCGCTCCTGAGGCCTGCTGGCGCTGCTGCAGCTCCGCGCCTGGCGCTGCATCTTGACGACTCCTACGCACGCTTGCACGATCGCGCTCGGCGCCGACAGCAAAACCTCAGCGGTGGCCCAAGAAACCTCCGGGCGCCACGGCCTCCAGGCACTGCTTGCGTCCCTTGGGCGTGATGGGCATGACGTGGAATCCGGCCACGCCACTGCCCCACCCAGCCGCCTGCGCGAATGGCGCCGCCGAAGGCGTGGGGCCCGACGCGTGCGCAAAGCGACAGCCGGGCTGTCATCCATCCAAACACGCACCTGCTTGACGATGCCGGCGTTGTACTCGTGGCACAGGTCCGCAAGGCCAGCCTTGTCCCTGGCCTCCTGGTCCACGAACCGCTGCAGCAACGCCCTGCTGCCCGGCTGCCCGCGGCAGTTGCTCAGGTTCATCCAGAAGCTCAGGTTGCCGGCAGAGCTGCGTATGCCACGTGCTGGCCCCGTGGTTCGGGTCAGGTGAGATGCCTCGGCCTTGAGGCTGCACCGTCACGATCATCGTGCCATCGCGAACCTGATCATAGGATGGCCGAGCATGAGCTTGGCCCGCTGCAGCACGCCCCGCCGCCCGGCGTCCTCCATCCAAGCGGCAAAGCGCTCGGCATCCAAGGGCGGCTGCGTCAGCAGCACCTGCGCGCCCTGCTCCACCTGCGCTCCTCGTGTGCGGCGCACAACCCGCGCAAGTCACGACGCGATGCCTGGCCACGTTGGAAAGGCCGCCTCCCACCTCTTCACCTCACGTGCGCAACGCACACACTGCCCACCTTTTGCTCGGCCAGGCTGGCGTCGGGCTCCACGTTGGGGTTGGCGACGGCCCAGAGCTGCAGTGCCGCCGGCACCTGCCCCTGCCGCCTCAGCTGCGACGCCATCCGCAGCGTGCTGAGGCTGCTGGGGAGCACCAGCCGCGCGCCCGTCAGCGTGCGCACCTGCGCCCACCGCGCCCACGGCGGCGCAAAGCGGGTCCGACGCGCCGCCATCACCTGTGACGCGTGACAGAAGAAGGCTCCGGATGGCAAGCGCACCGGGTGGCTGCCAGACACGAGCAGCAGGGCGTCCGCCCCTCGCCCGGCGTCCGCGTGCTGGGGCGACGGCGGGCCGGGCGACGGCGAGCAGACGCGCTTGATTCGGGCCTCGATCTGCGGCAGCGAACGCAGCTGCGACTTGGCAGCGCGGGGGGGGGGGGCGGGGGGAAATGGATGAGAGAGGCAGTCGGCCTTGGCGCATGCTCCCACAGCACACCCACACGCACTGGCGGGATGGTGCCCAACCGCCGCCACACGCTCACATTGGCGGCGACCGTCACGACCTTTAGCGTGCCGGGGGCCACGTCCGCCACCGGCGCGCCGGCGTCGTGGCTAGCGCCTGGCGGCGGCTCCCTGCTCCGCGGGCCTGCCGATGCAGCGCCCCAGCTGCGGCACACAGCGCATGTGGCGGGGCACAGCACGGCGCCGTTGGGGTGCGGCGCGCCCCCACCTCGCATCGTGTGTGTCCCGGCTGCGAGTACGGCATGTTCTGGCTACAGGATGCACGCCTGCGGGTCCTTGCCTGAAGAGCACTTTCCACAGGTTCTCCCACGTGGTGGCGATGGGCAGGTCGGGGAACACCTCGGCGGTGAAGGCGTGGGCGGACCGCACGGCGCTGTCCACGCCCAGGCTGTCGCCCACGGTCCGCTCGAGCGAGAGCTCCCATCTGCGGGGCGGCGAGGCCTTTTGCTGCGATGCTGCAGGCGTGGCAGTGTGCAGCGCTCGGCAGGCGGTGCCGCTCCTGCTCCCGCCACAGGTGTGTGCCTGCCACTGCTGGGGAAGCTGATGCCATGCTGATGACGTGCACTGTCGATGCCCGCAGGCGACGAGCGCGTCGTGCCACGGGTGTCGATTCGGCGCCACGTCAACGCTGCCGCTGCAGCTCCAGAGCCTTCTCCCAGAGCCCGCCGTGGCAGGCGTCAGCGCAGCAGCCATCGTCACACGCCACAGCCTCCTGCGCATCACACAAACTGCACAGGAGCGTGCGGCCCGATGGAGGTGCAGCATGGCGATTCCTGGACCACCACCGAGTGGGTGGCGAGCAGCAGCCCGGTGCTCAGCGCGCAGCCCGGCAGCACCATGTCCATAAGGCTCAGGTCAGTGCCGTGCTCAGCAGCTCTCGGGGGAGCGCTCCCGTGTTGTTGGCTTCTTCGTGGCAAGATCGGCGCTGCTGCCGAGCAGAGGGAGGAGGAGCCCAGCGCAGCGTGATGAGCAGCGGCGCCCGGAAGAGCAGCATCAGTGACTCAGTGCGGAGCTGTCCGTGTGCGCGTGCGTCCTGGCTTGCTCCTGATGGCCGATGCCACCTCTGCGCACAGGGAGCTCATCCGGGCGGTGCGCGCCTGCAAGACGGCCGCCGAGGAGCGGGAGGTGATCGCCAAGGAGTCCGCCGCGCTGCGCGAGGCCTTCCGCGACCAGGACGCCAACGAGTTCAGGCACCGCAATGTGGCCAAACTCATGTACATCCACATGCTCGGCTACCCCACGCACTTTGGCCAGATGGAGACGATGAAGCTCATCGCAGCGGCCGGCTACGCGGAAAAGGTCCAGGGGGCGCCCGCAGCGCCCGGCCGCACTCACGCGCACACGGGGACGCCTCACCCCAGCTGCTCTGGGCAGCAGCGCTCTCGGCCCAGCAAACGCAGCGCTCTCGCGCAACGCAACGCAGCACGCACGCCGCCGGTGGAGGAAGGACCAACCGGCACGTCGCGCTTGCCCTGTGCCTCCGGCGACCGCAGCGCATCGGCTACCTGGGGCTCATGATCCTGCTGGACGAGCGGCAAGAGGTGCTCATGCTCGTGACCAACTCGATCAAGATGGACATGAACCACAAGAACCCGTACATCGCCGGGCTGTCCCTGGCAGCGCTGGGCAACATTTGCTCGGCGGAAATGGCGCGGGACCTGGCGCCGGACCTGGAGCGGCTGGTGGAGCATGGGAGCCCCTACCTGCGCAAGAAGGCGGCGCTGTGCGCCATCAGGTGCGACGGGCGCGCTTGCGCAGCAGGCACGGGCTCGGGACGTGCGGCGCGGTGTGCCGTGCTGGTGGGGACGAAAGATGCAGGGCATGCGGAGGGCAGGGAGGTTGGATGGGGGCCAGGCACGGGGCAGGGCAGCCCCTGCCTGCGCAAGAAAGGCGGCGCAGTGTGCGCTGGCACGTGGGCGTGTGGGCGGGGCCAGGCAGGGCGCACGGGGCTGCTGGGTGGAGGTGGGCGGCGAAGCAGCAGCGCTGCGCACCTCAGCCGTGCGCCCGCCCATGCATGTGGGGTGGGCCACGAGCGCACTGCCCAGTACTCGAACGGCCAGGGCCGCCGCTTCTTGCCTGGTGTGCGCGCAGGGTGGTCAAGAAGGTGCCGGACCTGGTGGAGCAGTTTGTGGACCGGGCGGCTTCGCAGCTCAAGGCCAACGACGGCGCCGTGCAGCTCACCGGCGTCTCGCTCATGCTGCAGGTGCGGGTGGTGTGGGGGTGGGGAGGAGACAGGGATGGTGCCTGGATGTGGTGGCGGCCTGGGTGTGGTGGCGGCTCACCGGCGTCTCGCTCATGCTGCAGGTGCGGGCCAGGGAGGTGTGCGAGTGCGTGTTCGGGAAGGGGGAAGGGAGCCTGTGTCGGGGGGGAATGGTGCGGCCCACGGGCGTCAGTCTCCCTCATGCTGCAGGTGCGGCTGGGGGGACGGGGGAGGGGACGGCAAGCCTCGCAAGACCAAGTCTTGTTCCGCCAGGGGCACTCTCTCCCAGCCGTCAGCCACAGGCGCAGCAACAGTGGCAGCAAGTGAAGGCCGCGGCAGCAGCAGCGGCAGCAGGAGCAGGCCGAGCAGCTGGGTGCGCAGGCGCCGTCAGCAAGACGCGGAATTCCGAAGCCCTTGCATCACCACCTGGACAGCAGCGCCAGCGGCGAGCATCGGCGGGCAGCGGCGCCGGCGGCAGGCCAGGGGTGCAACTGGGCAGCTCTCCCTCGCAGCGACTTGAGATTGAAACAGGCGCACTCATTAGCCGGCGCAAGCGGCGCCACAAGCCGGTGGCACGTGACGCCGCCTGAAAGCGAGTGCTGTGACTGAACGCGGCGCCGCCTGCGCCCCCCTGCCTCCGCCGCCGTGCTCAGATCATTGAGCTGGACCCCTCCACCGTGCCGGGCTACCGCCACTACGTGCCGGCGCTGTGCCAGCTGCTGCGGCGGCTGCTGCAGCCGGGCGGCGCGCCCGCAGAGTACGACATCAGCGGCATCAGCAACCCGTTCCTGCAGGTCAAGATCCTGCGCGTGCTGCGGCACCTGGGTGCGTGGTGGTGTGTGTGTGGGGGGGTGTGCGGGTGGTGGGTGGGGCTGAAGGGCAGCGGCATCAGCAACCCGTTCCTGGGGGGTCAAGATCCTGCGCGTAGCGGGATGAAGTGTGCGCCGTGTGCGCGTTTGCTGGGCGATGCCGCAATGCACCGTCCGGCACCCTGTTGCGCTGCGTCAGGGTGTGCACCGACAGGGCTTCCCCCTCTCTTGCTCGTTGGTTTACGCGTGCACTGCAGGGCGGGGCAACGCCGAGGCCAGCGACCAGATGAGCGACATGCTGGCGCAGGTGGCGTCCAACATCGACACCACGCGCAACGCTGGCAACGCCGTGCTGTACGAGACGGTGCAGGTGAGCGGCTAACCCTAACCCTTACCCTAACCCCGAGGCAGCGCGTGGCCAGCTGCGCTGTACGGCTGCGGCCGCGGCGCGGGCCGCGGTCTGGGAGCGGGGTCGGGCGCTGCTGTGGCGTGCGCCGTTCTGGGCGGCCTCGCTGAGGGCAGCCACCTGGTGCCCGATGCGCGCGCGCAGACCATCATGGGCGTGGAGAGCATGGGAGGGCTTAGGGTTTTGGCGGTCAACGCGCTGGCCAAGTTCCTGGCCAACCGGGACAACAACATGCGGTACGTGGCGCTCAACACGCTGGCCAAGGTGGTGGCGGTGGACGGGCAGGTGAGCAAAGAGGAGAGGGCTGCGGCCGGCGGCGGCCTGCCGCATGAGCGCGCAAATGCTCTGCCTCCTGGCCACGAGGACTTTGGGCGTGGCCGCCGCGCCGCGACCGGCCACAGAAACGCCACCGTGGCAGCGTGCGTCCGCGTCTTTGGGGCCCCGTGGCACATGGCGAGCGTGGCTTTGCACATGGCGACACTCAGGCTATCATCTGCTTGGCAGAGATGGCTCCACCAGATGCAAAGCTCAACACACAGCCAGTGTGTGGTCCTGTGTGTGCGTCGCCTGTATATGCGTGCGCCGTGCCGCAGGCGGTGCAGCGGCACCGCACCACCATTGTCGAGTGCGTCAAGGACGCCGACGTGAGCATCCGGCGGCGCGCGCTCGAGCTCGTGTGAGTGCTAGGGCCTGGGTTAGGGTTCGGGTCAGGGTTGGGAGCGTCATTGCTGGGCGCCCGCCGTGCCGCCGCCGCCGCCGGTCGTTCCGCCGACTTTCAGTCCGAGCTTCCGTCCCATTCAGTCTCGACTTGACTCATTCAAGGTTGGCGATGGCATGTTGTGCGCAGGTACGGGCTGGTGAACGAGGGCAACATCCGCACGCTGACGCGCGAGCTGCTCGACTACCTGGCCGTCAGCGACACCGAGTTCAAGCCCGACCTCACGGCCAAGATCTGCGCGCTCATACAGCGTTTCGCGCCCGACAAGCGCTGGCACATCGACAGCCTGCTGCAGGTCATGACGCAGGCGGGCGCCTACGTCAAGGACGAGGTGAGGGCGTTAGGGCTTGCGTTAGGGTTTAGCGCCGCATGGGGGAAAAAAACGCGCGCGGGTCGGTTTTGGGGCAGGGATTGCACCTGGGCGCTGAGCCCCAAGCCCTGGTGTCCGTTGTCATGCAGGTGTGCCGCGCGCTCATCGTGCTCGTCACCAACGCGCCAGAGTTCCACGGCTACGCCGTGCGCTCCTTCTACCGCAACCTCCACGCGTACCAGGTGCGCGCTGTGCGTGCTGCGCAGTCAACGGCCCACACGCCCGGCCGCCGCCGCCGCCGTCACGCGACCATCACCGCACGACGGGCGGCTTTTCTGCAGCCACCTGCGAACGAAACGACCGCCGCCCGTCGGCGCCGCCAGGCGTGCCCCGGCCGCCGAGCCCTAAGCCGAGCCCTAAGCCATGCCGCGACCACGACGCGCAGGACGTGGCGGAGCGGAGCCTGCTGGTGACTGGCCTCTGGTGCATCGGCGAGTTTGGCGAGATGCTGGTGGCTACGCCGGGCGCCGGCGCGGCGGGCGGGCCGCTGCTGGAGGGCGAGCCGCCGCTGCGCTGCTCCGACAAGGACGTGGTGGACTTGGTGGCGGTGGCGGTGCTGCGCAAGCAGACGGACGCCGTGGTCAAGTGAGCGCGTGTGGGGAGGGAGGAGGGGTGCGCGTGTACGGGAGGGCCGTGGTGGGCTGGGTGGCGGTGGTGGTGCTGCGCAAGCAGACGGACGCCGTGGTCAAGTGAGCGTCTGCATGGGCGGCGGCGGCAATGATGCTACCAGCCGCATGCCCACAGCACATGCGTTGCGCGTAAGGCGAAACTCTGTTGCTCGCGTGCTGGTCTCCGCACGCCTTCGCCTGTTTTAACTCATCTTGCCTTCTCTGCCTCCTCTGCCTCGCCTGGCCTCTTGCTTCGCAGGGAGGTGGGCCTGACGACGGCGATGAAGCTGACGGCGCGTCTGCCCAACCAGGTGCAGCGGCTCCAGACGCTGCTGGGCAAGATGATCCGCACGCCGGCACTAGAGTGCCAGTCCCGCAGCGCCGAGTACTCGCGCATGTTCAAGCTGGACAGCAGCATCCGGGCGCAGGGGAGGGAAGGCGG
>VFQP010002235.1_pt1 | contig 22353 bp, 22 predicted proteins | sample 3512351 | NCBI WGS metagenome assembly VFQP01 (sample SAMN10412372, study PRJNA504923) | tailings metagenome | isolation source: Relicate 1 Philex TSF1 revegetated site | place: Philippines: Tuba, Benguet | collected 2017-08-29
AAGTAAGCGCCCGCGATTGATTGGGCCTCACCCAGGCACAGCGGCCGATGAACAAGCTCCCGCCTGGTCCTCCGCGGGCATCAGGTCGTCGATGAGGCTGCTCACGGGCTCCAGGGGCGCACGCTTGTTGGCGACAGGTGGAGGCCGCGAGAGCAGCGGGGCAGCGGAGGGCACGAAGGAGAACGCGCCACCGTCGTCGAGGTCTCCTGCATCATCCACCTGCAGCTTCTTGGCGACGGCTGCAGCGTCCTCGGCCCCTCCAGGCGCGCCGTTCTCCTCTGTCACGCGGATGGGGTGCGCCAGCACGGGCGCTGGGCTGCGCAGGTCTATCAGGTCGCCTGCGTCCGCCATGTTGCAGCTTAGCGAGAGCTCCAGCTGAGCAAGGGGCAGCGGCGCACGTCAGGGCGCAGCGCGCATGGGCGATCGACGACGAAGAGCACGTCACAACGCCCGCTTTTTGGCCTGGCCGCCGCCGCTGAACAAGTCCGTCAGGCTCAGCTGCCGCGTCTTGTCCTTGGCGGCCCCTCCTCCTCCCCCCTTGCGCCCGCCGCCCTGCGCGCCCGCCGCCCCGCGCCTCCCGCCGCCGCCGCCGCCACTGGCCCCCGCACCACCACCTTGCGCGCCGGCCGAGGCGGCCCTCTGCCTCTCCAGCTGCGCCAGGATGCGCCGCTGCTCAATCACGTCCACGGCGTCCAGCAGGCGCTGCGTCTGCGCCTCTGCGTCCTCCTCCTCACCTCGCCCCTCCTGCTGCTCCCTCTGCTGAGGCTCGAGCAAGCCACCGCACCCCTGATCCCCTCCCGCCCCCTGCGTTGCTGCCACACTGCCGCCCACAAGCCGATGCACCCTGTGGCCACCTTGCTCGAAGCCCCCCCCTCCGCTCCGCCCCCCCTCCTCGCCCTCCTCCTCGCCGCCATCCTCTGACCACCGCTCCGCCCACTCGATTCCCGCAGCGGCGCCCTGCGCCGCCGGCCCCTCTCCCCACTGACCCTCCACCGCCGCCGCCGCCACCGCCGGCTGGACAGCCACCGGCGGAGCGAGCCCGCGCTGCTGCCAGCCCGCCGCCGCCGCCGCCATTGTGCTCTGCAACGCACCGCTGGCCGGCGGGAGCAGACCCAGCCCCCCAGCCCCTCCCTGTGCCGCCGCCAGGGGCGTCGCGGCGCCCTCCCGGCCAGCCGCCGGCACCGGCGCGGCCGCGCCGCCGCCTCCACCGCCGCCACCAAGCAGCCGATGCAGCTGCCGGCTAAGCGCCGTGTTCCCCGCGGGCGGCGGCTTGGGCGCCGCCGCCGTCGCCGCCGCCGGCGACAGCGAGGGCGACCGCCGCCTGCCCGCCGCCCCGCCGCCGCCCCCTCCCTTGGTCAGAAGAGCCGACCCGCACGGGTTGAGCAGCTGCGCCTGCGCGCCGCTGTTGAACCGCCCGACGCCCCGCCCCTGCCGCCTGCCGCCGCCGCCGCCGCCGCCGTCCGCGCCGCCGTCCAGGACAGTTGCCGGCGCCACGTCGCCAACGGGTGCCGGCGGAGCGGGCGCCGCTGCGGCGGCGGTGGGTGCCGCTGCCTGGAAGAAGTGGGTGATGGCCCGGGCGCCCTCGGCGGGAGGGTCGGCAAAGTCGGCGGCGGCGAGCGCCAGGCGGTTGCAGGGCAGCACGTCGGGGAGCAGGCGGCGGAACATGCCCATGGCGGCGGCGCAGAGCGCGTGCGGGGAGGGCCCGGCGGCGGCCGTGTGCGGCGGCAGCGGGCAGCGGACGCTTCGCTCGGCGGCGGCGGCGAGCGCGCCCTGGCCGCAGCGGTAGTGCAGCACTGCGGGCGGGCGCAGGCGACACGCCGCGGGGGAGTGCCGTTCAGGGCAAACGCCGCGCCCGCGGCTGCGCGGAGCATGCGCGCGGAGGAAGCAGCCACGTGTGGCTGGCGGCGGCGGCGGTGTGCTGGCGGGAGCAACCAAAGCAATCAGGCACAGCGGCACCTTGCTGCGCACTGCAGCGGGTGCCCACATGCACAGATTTGGTTTCAGCTGGATGCGCCCGGCCCGAGGTGCCCCAACTAGGCGCAAAGAGGTCCCAGCACGCGCGCACACCTGATACGCCTGGTAGCTGGGCTCCGGCCCCACTTTGGAGGTGTCTAAAACGATACACATCCCTCCACACACACGCACAGAGCGGAGCGCACCGAGGTTCTTGGGCCGGCGCTTGAAGTCGGCCTCGTCCTGTGCGATGCGCTCGGCCAGCTCCACCGCCAGCATCCACATCCACTTTTGCACCTGAGGGGCGGGAAGGGCGCGCATCGAACCGCACGTCCCGCATCGCGTGCCGGGCGCCGGAGCGACTGTTTTCGTGTACGTGGCGGGGCGTGCTGCGCGCACTTCGGCGCTGCGACGGGGAGCGCGGACAAAGACGGGCAAGGGCGCGAGGGGCTGGCTCACCACTTGGAGGTCCGAGGTGGCGGTGAAGCTCTTGCAGCTGTTTAGCGACTTGGGCGGGCCTGCGCCGCAGCACAGCGCAAGGACAGCGCAGCCGCAGCACGCACGCCGCGCGCCCTGGAGTCAGCGCGCTCGCCCCGCCACGTCAAGCGACCCCAGGCTCTTGCGGGCTGAGCCTTCCGCCTTGAGGCAGGTGCGGCAGGCAAGGCGCTAAGCGAGGCTGGGTGGGGCGAACCAAAAGGGCGTGAGTTGGCGCCTGCCTCACCTCTCGAAATGACAGTGCAGACCTTTTCCTCATCTTTGGGCTTGACGGGCTCCAGCCTCACCTCTGAAGTTGCGCCACCCTCAGCAACGGCCCTCACCTTTGGCTTGACGGGCTCCATGCTAACCTGTCGCAGTGACAGCCCAAGCCTTTCCCTCACCTTTGGGCTTGACGGGCTCGTTGTCCAGGCCCCGGACGTAGTTGAAGAGCCACCTGCGCCAGCAACCAGGCGGCCATACGTCAAATGCGTGTGTCCTGCCTGGCCCATGCGAAGCTGTGGTGGGGCAAGGCCTGCGGCACCCAGGCGCCCTGTGCCCCGCCCCGCAGCTCACCACGCGCGGTCCTGCCCCGCCACCTGGCCCAGCTGCTCCATGGAGGCCGCCTGCAGGTCCCCCGCCGTGCGCGCGCCAAAGCGCTCCTGCAGCGCCGTGCCCATCTTGCCGCCGAGACCCCGCAGCTTCTCAATGGGCAAGTCCTGCGTGCAGCAGCGCCCGCACGGCCCGTGCAACGTCTCGGCACCTTCCTGGCCCAGCGGCCACCACACGCGCCTGCCTTACCCAGCGGCCACCACACGCCTAGCCCCTGCGGTCAGTCGAGTCGTGGTGCCTGGGCCCTAGACGAGGGCTCTCACCCGCATGAGCGATGCGACGGCGCGCGGCAGCAGCAGCGTCTGCTTGTTGGGCTTGTTCCTCGCGCTGCACACCTTGGCCAGCACCTGCGCCATGAGAGCGGTTAGGGCTTGCGCTGGGGTTCACGTCGCGTGCGTGGTGGCGCCTGCGTAAGCGCGCGCCTGGCTCGCCCTCGCCGGCCCCCGCAGCCTGCGACGCAGCACGCTCTGGCGCCGGGGCCGGCACCTCGTCTTGCGCCGCGGATGACGAGATCGCAGCGCGCTGCCGGCGCGGTGTCGGACTGCCGCGGCGCGGCGCCCGCAGAGAAACCAGCGAGGAGGCGCGTCGCGCGACGCGTGCGGAAAGGCGGGCGTGCCGCGCCGGCGGACGATCCCGACGCGCCGAAGGAAGAGCTAACGAGGTGAGTCGCGCGATGTGTGCGGGGATGCGGGGCATGCCGCGCTGGTGGATCGGCCAACCGCGTGCGTAGAGAAACCATCCAGCACAGCGTCGCGCGACGCGTGCAGGGAGGTGGGCGGTGGCCTCACCTTGTTTGGCGCAATGCCGGCGGAGCAGGTGTAGCCGCACGTGGGGTGCGCAAAGACGGCGTCGCGGATGCGCTTGGCGATGGCCGCCGCTGAACACGCGCGCGCGCGCAACAAGAGATGGCAGCCCAGACGCAAGGGAGGCGAATTTCACCGGGACAGGAACCTGAATACACATGTGCACACTTGTGCGACCCGCTGCGGTCCAGCACTCACCGACGACCAAGCGCGCGTCACCCTCCCGGCTGCTCACGTCCACCTGCAGGCCGCCCTCCACCACGCTGTAGCCCTGCACGTCCTGCGCCAGGGCCTGCAGCTGGCTGGGCGACGCCTGGGCCAGCTCCGCGTCCTGCGCGCCACCACCACCAAGAACGCGCGCACAGGCACAGCTAGAGCCGTGCAGCTGCCCTTGCGAGCCTGGCCCAGCTCTGCATCCACCGCGCCACCGCTGCAGCGACAGACTGCGCATCCCGCACCCTCCAAACCTCCGCCAAACGTCCCCTCTCCTCCCTTGCTCGGCCTCAGGCAAGGCACATTTGCCAGCTCGCCACCGCGCGAGGCGTCTCCCGCTCAGCGGCTCCCTCTCGTTCGCCCGCACAGCGCCCGCAGGTGGGCTCACCACCATGGGCGTCAGGTCAATGAACACCTCGTCCAGCCCCGCCTTCTCCAGCACCGCGCCGCGCGCCAGCGTCTGCCCGATGACCGCCATGATCGCGCTCGACGCCTGTGCCACGCGCACGCAAAGGAAATGCCGCCCGACACGCAAACACACACGCGAGGACGGTGTGTGTCGCCGGACGTCCTCGACACGTGCAAGCTTGCCCACACCTGTTGCCCACGCCCGGAGGCATCCGCCGCTGCCCTTGCACGTCTGCTGTGCACAAAGGTGAGAGCGCCCCTGCCCTTGCACGTCTGCTGTGCACAAAGGTGAGAGCTTCCCCAGCCCCTGCCAAACCAGGAGGAAGCGCCGCACCACTCGGTAGCGCTGGAGGCAAGCCTTGGTCTCGTCTCGCAGCGCCGCGCTGCCCTCCTGCCCCTCCTGCGCCGCCGCCGCCGCCCCGAGCGCCGCCGCGCTCTGCGCCGCGCCGCTGGCCGGAGGGTGCAGAACCAGCCCCCCAGCCCCTCCCAGCGCCGCGCTCCCTTGCTGCTCCTCCTCCCGCTGCTCCTCCTGCTGCTCCTCCTGTGCCGCCGCCGCCTGCTCGCCCTGTGGCGACGCGCCCGCGCCGTAGCCTTGCTGCTGCTGCTGCTGCGCCAGCACCGCGGGAGGTGAGGCGGGCGGCTCGGAGGCGGTGGCGCCACCGCCTGCTCCCTGCGTGCCCTCGGCGCCGATGGTCTGCACGTGCACGAGGACGAGCTCTGGGCAGGCGGCCAGCGCCTGCTGCACCCGCATGTGGCGTGTGATGCCCCGGGCGCGCGCGGCGTAGTTGACGGCGATGAGCCCTGCGTCGTCGCAAGTAGCAAGATGCGGTGTTGCTGGCCATGCGTTCAAGCTCCCTCGGGAGCGCAGGTCGCGGGCACGTGCCTTGCCACTGCTGCACGGCCAGCGGCGTCTCCGGGCCATATCCTTTGCGCTTGGCTTCGACTTGTGCGTAGAAGGCATCCTGCGCGGGCCGCAGCGAGAGCGTTGGCCACACCGGGAGCGCGCACAGCGCGTCTGGCGGGAGAGGCGTCAGCGGGAGGCGTCAGGCAGGAGAGGAGGACCTGCCTGCTGCCCCGCGGAAGTAGAGCAAGGACTGCGTAGCGGCGCAATCGCTGCGAGCGCCTGGGCGCCTGCATGGCGCACGTGCCAGGTGGCCAAGCTGGTGCCACTCACCAGGTCCAGATGGACGATTGTGTTGCGCACGTCCATGCTGCACGGCCAAGCGCAGCGCAAGGCCTGCAACGCTGACGATCGAGCACGCCCTCACGCGCAAGACCTCGGGCTCATGTTAGTTCCAGCGCAGTCCTCGCAGCAGCAAAATGCGCACCGCGATCGCCACGCAGCAGGGGCCCCGGCTGCCCTCAGCCATCAGCTTTGGTCCGCCACACAGTTCCCCACCCGCCCGCGTGGCAGCGGCACCGGCCCACCGCAGCACAGGCCTCATCACCGTGCCTGACCGCTCACCCTCCACCAGCGCACGCAGCGGCACGCAACACGACGACGACCAGCAGCCTCACTCGCGGCGGCGCGTCCTGGGAGGCGCGCTGGCCACCGCGGTCGGCGCCGCCGCGCTCGCCGGAGGCTGGTGCCCCTGCTGCGGCAACCCCGCGCGCGCCGCCCTCTCGTCCACCTCATCCTCATCATCAGCTGTGGCAGCCCCAGAGGTCGGATGGTATGAGGAGCTCTTCGCCTACGCCCTCAACACCTGTGATGGAACGTATCGGGAAGCTTTAGCCCCGCTCAAGGAGCAGCTCTTTGCAGAGCTGGCCCAGCAGCTCCTCCCCTCGGCACCCTCTGGCGGCTCGCCGGGCGATGGCGGCGCCGCCGCCGAAGCTTCCGCCGACGGCGTCGGTGGCGTCCCGGCGGCCGAGGGGGTGGCGAGGGACGCAGGGGAGCGGCGGCCGCTGCGGGTGCTGGAGATTGGCGTCGGCGGCGCGCCCAACCTGGGCCCGCTGGTGGCGGCGCTGCGGCGGCGGCCGGGGGGGGAGGAGGCCGTGCGGGCGCTGCGGGTGGTGGGCGTGGACAAGAACGCCGCAATGCAGAAGTATGCACGGCAGGTGAGGTGTAGGGCCGGCGCAGCCAGCGCCAGCGCAGGGTGACACGGCGCGGTGTGCTGGTGGTGGGATGGGGCCCCAAGGGGTGGGGCCGCGCCGCGGTGGGAGCGGCGCCGCCGTGCGCCGCCACGCATCCAAGCGCCAGCCATGGCCTGTTGCGTGCGTGCGTGTGTGTGCGCGCAGTCGGCGGTGGCGACGGGGCTTCCTGATGCCAGCTTGGAGCTGGTCATGGGCGACGCCGGGCGCCTGCCCTTTGACGACAACGCGTTTGACGCCGCCGTCTGCACCCTGGTGCGTGGGCGACGCCATGCTCGCTGCTGCGCCCCAGCGGGTGGTGCGGGGCCTTGATCCGCGGGCGATGCGGGCCGCAAGGCGCGGCGCGTGCACGGAAAGGCAGAGCAGGCGTGGGGGGGTGCGGGGCGCGGGTCATGCTCGGGAGCAAACCGCTCCCACTCCCCTGGTCACGGCGCAACGCATTGCGTAACGTGCACCGAGGGCGAGCACCTGCAGGTGCTTTGCAGCGTTCCGGACCCGGCGGCGGCGCTACGCGAGGCGCGGCGCGTGCTGCGGCCCGGCGCGCCGCTGCTGCTGGTGGAGCACGTGGCAGCGGGGTGGGGCGAGGCGCCGGGCGTGCGGTTCTTGCAGGAGGCGCTGACGCCGCTGCAGGGGGTGCTGGCCGACGGCTGCCACCTCAACCGCGAGACGCGGCGGGCGGTAGAGGCGGCGGGGGGCTGGCGGGCGGGCGGGCTGCGGTCTGGGGCGCTGGACGGCGTGCCGGGCATCGTGGCGCCGCACTGCTGGGGCGTGCTCACGGCGGCGTGAATGGACGTGACCGCCGCTGTTGCTCGTTGCGCCCGCGGTGGCCATGAGGCCCCAGGTGCTTGTTGACGCTGATGGTGCAGCTCCCTGCAAGCTTCTGCCGCTCCCCGACGGCCAGGCCCTTGGCGCACGTGGCACCATGGGCCATCACGCCACCGCCGCTTGGCAGCCCACCTCCAAGAGAGCAGCTCAGGATGATGGTGTGCTCATTGCGCAGCGACACACGGCTCTTCTGCTGGCACCCTGCTGGACTCGAGTGAGCGAGCGGACAACGGCACCCCACCAGCCAGCCAGTGAGCGTGCAGCAGCGGAGGCGTCGAGCGGACCTGAGGCATCACCAGTGACGATGGCGGTGCGTGCTGCCATCAATCGCTGCAGCTCTTGTGCACGTCGCACGCATCTGCCCCCGTCGCGCTCTCTGGCCGGCAGGATGCTGCAGCTCAGCCGCGATGCGTGCGCCATCGTGCTGGGCGTGGGAGGGGCTCGCGCGTGCAGAGTATTCGCAGGGGCTCGCGCGCATCGCCTGCTCGCGCTCGGCCCCTTTGGCGTGCGCGCAAAAGAGGGCTTCGCGCGTGCGGCAGGGCGCACCCTCCACCGCAGCGTGGCAGCGAGCACCGAGCCCCTCGATTGCAGCGGCTTTTACCTCGTCCTCGTGCGTTCTGGTGCCGCTGGGTGGCCCAGGGACGACTTTGTTGTACTCTTTGCTGGCCCTCCCTGGCGTGCAGGCTGCGGAGCCGCTTAGGAGACGACAGCAACACCACTAGTGGGGCCGATGCTGGCGCCGCTCAAGTGTGCGGAGGTGCGTGCCGTGTGTGCACGGGGTCGCCGTGCACACCTGCATCAGCATCCAAGACCCGAGCCGCCACACGCGGACGGGAGGGCCGATGGGCGCGAGAGCAGCCCATCGGCGTGGCGCAGCGGCCCGACGCCGGTGTGTGGTCTTTTCTGCCGCACCCTCTCCCTCATCATCATCAAGCGATGCCCCCCTGACGGCGTTCGCGCAGGTGGTGGACCTCCAGTCCCACGCGCCCGGCCTCGATTTGCTCGCATCTCCAGTGTGGTTTTACGACTCGCGCTTCTGCAGCAACGTGTGGGGCAACAGGTGCGCGACGCGCCTAGGCGTTGGGTGCCACCGGCTCCTGCTGCACCCAAGCGCACGCAGTGCAGCATCGACCAGCGCATGCGATGGACATCATCGCCGCGGTGGTGATGTATGCTCTTGCAGGGCGGCGCTCTCGCTTTTCGGGCAGGAGGAGAGCAGGTTCAAGGCGCCGCAGCTCGAGCAGCTCGCGCACTCGACCCAGGAGGAGCTCAGCCGCTGGAAGGCGACCAACGAGCGCCTCAGGGAAGAGGTCGAGGTACGCGCGCCTGCGGCTCTACCGCGTGATGCGGTTGCCGTACCGCCGCAGCCGCCGCAGCGGGGAGCACGCACGAGCAACGGTGGCACCTCCACTTGCGTGCCTGCGCAGGTCAAGGGGCACGACCTGTGCCTGCCAGTGCAGCAAGGCCCCGGCGAGCTGCTCCCCGGCTGCCCCGGCCCGCCCACGCGCCCTGGCCTGCACCTGCTCTTCTCGCCGGCCACCGTCGTCGTCTCGGGCACGCCCCGGCGCATGTGCATGGCGCAGGTCAGTCGCCCCTCTCTTCGCAGCAGCAGCGCAGCCCCCTGCGGCGCCGCGCCGCAGACGGCAAAACGCGCCGGCCCACAACGCCAGCGCGGGCGGGGAAGCCAGCAACCACGCACCATGCACTCGCGCGCCTCGCCGCCACCATGCACCACGCCGTTTCCGCCGCCGCCGCCGCCGCCGCAGGTGACTCAGGCACTGCCCATCGAGGCGCACCAGCGCATGGTGGAGATGTGCAACAACCACCCCATGTTCCAGTTCCTGTTTGACGACGAGGGCAAGCTGCTGGCGGCCAACCAGCGTGCCATGCAAAACATGCAAGGTGCGGCACTTTGGAGAGTGCCCCGCGCCGCGCCGCACTGGCCAGCTGGCGGCGAGAGCGGGGGCGGCGGGCGCAGCGGCACGGCCGGTTCGAGCCCCGGGGGACTGCACGCCACACCGTGCGCCGTGTGTCATTGTCATCATTTCTGTGCAGAGCACTTGGGGTCGTGCGAGAACTACACGCTCCAGTCCTACCTGTCCATGGGCGAGTGCGACGGCAGCCTGGGCCCCGACGAAATGTACCACGAGGCCATGGCCGCCATCTTCAAGGAGGACAAGCCCTGCCACCGGTGAGAGCGGCGGTGGCGACGCAGCGCGCTCTCTCTCTTGCTCCAGGAGAGGCTGGGATGAGGGAGGGCTGTGGAGCCGGCAGGCGAGCCGGGCTGCGCTGGAGCGCCGGCCGCGAGGCCGGCCGCTTTGCACGCTGCGTGGCGACGCTCCCGCACGCCTGGGACGGCGCCGCGCCCGCGTGCCTGCGCTGCGCGCGCCGGGAGTTTCGCATCTATGAACGCTCGGCGGGGCCGCCGCCAGCAGATGGCTTGTGTGTGTGTGGGGGGGGGGGGGTTGCATCTGTTTGGACACCTCGGCGGGGCCGGAGCCCAACTACCGGGCGTATCAGATGTCTCGCAGCACGAAGGCATGCGAGCCAGGAAACCATGCAGGACCAAGAGCCCTGCAGCATAGGACACATGAGCACGACACACGCACGCCACCAGGCACCAGGACGTCTACGTGTGTGTGTGCGATCCCCGGCAACACGCGCAGGTTTGCGCAGCTGCGGTGGAGCAAGCGCATCGCCGGCAAGTACCGCTGGGTGCTGTACGAGATGTGGCCGCTGGAGGACCCCGTGAGCCACAAGCGGGCGGTGCTGGTGTGCGAGCAGAACATCTCGCAGGTCAAGGCGCTGGAGGACCAGTTCAAGCGGCAGAACAAGCGGTGCGCGCCTGTGGGGTTGGCGCGCGCGGGCGAGAAGGGGGTGGGGGGGCGAAGCGCGGGTTGATGGAGGGTCAGTTCAAGCAGCAGAACAAGCGGTGCGCGCCTGTGCTTTGCATGCGGGCGCGGTTGGGCAGTGAGGAACGCCCTCACCGGGCCAAGCCAGGCCATCGGCAAGCGCTGGGGCGGGAAGGCGGGCCGGGCGCTCGGCCCACGGCCCAGCTTGAGACGGCAACGCTACACGGCGTGCCAGGCGCGGCATCAGGCGCCCGTAGGGGCCACGGGGCGCGGGCCTGACGCGTTGCTTCTCCATGGCCGCCGCCGCGCCACGCAGGCTGGAGGCGCAGCTAGAGGAGGCGCTGGCGCAGCGCGACCCCGCGCACAAGCCCGCCATCGACATCGACACGCCGGCCGACAAGACGCTCAAGATGCTCGACAAGCTCATGCGGGGGCTCGAGGTACGGTTCAGCGCCGCCTCGCGGCGGCGAGGCCGGGCCCAGCGCAGCCGCCCCCGGGGAGGGAGCGGCTGCAAAGCGCGGGCACGGCGAGGCGGGGCGTCGCCTGGCGCAGCGACAGCCACCGCAGAGAGGCGAGAGGGCTCTCCGCGTGTCATGCCTGTGCAAGCCTTGGGGATTGTTTACTGCGGTGGCTTAGTTAGGTTTAGGGGTGGTGTAGTGTCGCGCTGTCTCTGCTCACTCAAGAAATTCTCCGCAACAGGGAGTAGAGATCACCCGAGTCCCTGCTGACATGCTGTCCATGCGCGTGCCCTCGTTTGTGGCGCAGGTGAGCCCCCGGGAGGCCATGGAGCTGCGCGACACCATCCTCCACGCCGGCGCCGACCTGCGGCAGCCGCTCAACCTGTCGGAGCAGCTCATGCGCAACAGCCAGTCGGTGCTTGACAACGAGGTGTCGCAGTCGCTGATCCAGCTGCTGAGCCTCCGGCGGCCAGTCAAGGTGAGGGGAGGGCCAGAGAGGCACGTGCCAGGGGTAGCTGCGGCCTGTGGGCTGTACGGCGGGCGGCGGGGTGCGGGTGGGGCAGCGCGCGCGCGCGCAGAGTGCGTGGCGGCGTGGCGCCCGGCCGAACGACGCAGCCCACACGGCCAGGCGTGGCGGGCTGGACTCTCACTCACTCTCTTATTGCTGCAGCCGGCGTTTGAGAAGGACTTGGTTGCCTTCTCATGTCCTGCGCAGGCGGTGGATGAGAAGGGCGGGCCGTTGAGCCGGTCAGGCAAGAGCATGCGGGACCTGGCGCGGCTGACGGGCGGGCGCGGCACCAGCGAGGTGGTGGAGGAGGAGGACGAGACGGACGAGGTGCACGTGGTGATGGCCATGTGCAAGGAGGTGCCCGAGCCGGTGAGTTGGGCCGTGAGGAGGAGGAGGAGGAGGAGGAGGAGGAGGAGGAGGGGCAGGGGCACGAGATGGACGAGGTGCACACGTGACGCGTGACGCCTGTCCTGGGTGGCCACCACGTGCGGTGATCCCGCATGTGCAAACGGCTCGATTCCAGACCGCACGCCTTGCCCTCCTGATGATTGCCCGTGCCCACCCCCTCCACGCGCGCGCAGCTCATGGCGGTGCTCACGCACGTGGACGACTGGCAGTTTGACGCGTTCCAGCTGGCCAGCGTGACGGGCGGGCGGCCGCTCACCGCGCTCAGCTACCTGCTCTTCCGGCAGAGCGAGATCATTGACAAGTGGGCGCTGGACGAGCACAAGCTGGTCAAGTACCTCATGCGCATCGAGGACGGGTGCGTGGTTGTGCTGTGGTTTGGGTCCTCTTGTCATGGTGGCGGCAGACGGGGAGCCCAAGGTGGTCACTAGCACCTCATGCGAGTCGAGTCGGTGCGGCAAAGGTGGGACATGCTCTGGGCGAGCGTGCGTGTGCTCACCGCTGCTGCATGCGGCGGCGCATGGCGGTGCGGTGTGGCCCGCAGGTACCAGCCCAACCCGTACCACAACCGCGTGCACGCGGCGGACGTGCTGCGGTCGCTGCACGTGCTCATCGTGCGCGGCGGGCTCATGGCGGCGGGCTGCTGCGACGAGGTCGGCGTCGTGGCGTGCTACCTTTCGGCGGTGAGCGGTTGCTGAGCTGTCGCTCCTGCCTCGTTTGCAGTTTCCGGTGGTTCGCACGTGGTGTGTGCTGAGAGAGCATGCTTGCGTGCGTTTGTCCGGCCGCAGATCATCCACGACTACGAGCACAGAGGCGTCAACAACGACTTCCTCATCCGCATGAGCGACCCTCTTGCGGTGAGCGCGCCTCTGCTCGCCTTCGGGGGGGCTACAGACCCCGGTTTGCCAGCGGTACGCGGCGCAGGCACAGCAGGCACGGCCCCTGGCGGTGAGCGCGGACAAACCGAGCACGAAAGTCGATCCCGAGCGCCTCTGCAACGCCAGTGGGGATGCGCAAGTGGCGGGCGGGCGGGCGGGCGGGCTTGCGTTGCTCCCGCACAGCCCGCACGGGCGCCGTCGCCTGAACGAGCTAACACGACGGTGGAGTCGCCGCGCTGCCGGCCGCAAAGGCAAGACGGCAATGGTGGCGTCTGCCCTGCGCGCGCGTGCGCGCGTACCGCCGTACCGCAGGTGCTGTACAACGACCGCTCGCCCATGGAGAACCACCACTTGGCGGCCGCCTTCCAGCTGCTCAACACGCCAGAGTTCAACTTCATGCCAAAGGTGCGGCGGCGGCGCTCAGAGCAGCTCTCTCGGCGGTTGCGTCGCATCGATCGCCGTCGTGCAACTGACCGCGAGGCTGCGGCGTTCACTTCGTTGCCCTCCTGCGCACACGGCGTCACTCCTGCCCTCCGTCTTTCCGTGGGTTGCCGCGCACGGGACGGCAGGCGACGGCTGCTGCGGCCTTGCGCAGCGACCCACCGCACTTCTCGAGCGCGCCACCCCTCACGCCTCGCACCGCCGCCGTTTTCCTGCTCGCGCCGCCTGCCGCCCTCGCCACCCAACACGACGTGCCTCTCACGTCTCTCACTCCTTGCACGGCCGCCGTCCCCTGATGTTTGCGACCCCCCCCCCTCCCTCCCCGCGCAGGTGTCGGCCAAGGTCCGGGAGCAGCTGCGCAAGCAGGTGATTGACATGGTCCTCGCCACGGACATGAAGCAGCACTTTGCCATCCACAGCATGTTCCAGACCAAGCTGCAGCTCAACGGGCGGCCCAGCGGCAGCGGCGGCTCCGGCTCCAAGAGCCTCCGCACCTCGCCGCACCTCTCGGTGGACGACGCGTCGGCGGGGCACGGGCGGCCCGTGGTGGACGAGGACCAAAAGAGCCTGGCGCTGCAGGTGAGGAGCAGATGGGCCGAGCGGGTTCGGACTCGGGCTGACAGGGTCTGCCTACGCCCAACAACAAGTGCCTGCCGTGTGCTGGGTGACGCGGGGCAGCGAAGGAGCCCCGTGCGGCAGGGGGGCACGGCAAGAGGGGTGCTCCAGGAGGAGTCGAGGGAGGCCCACGCTGGCGCGAGCGGTGGCGGAGGATGGCAGGACACCTGAGCCCTGCTGCTGCGGCACCGGACCCTCGCCCGTGGTGCGCCGCCTCGTGCTTGTCGCAGGTGGCGCTCAAGTGCGCCGACCTGGGCCACCTGGCGTCGCCTCGGCCCGTGCACCGCAAGTGGGTCACGTTCCTCGAGGAGGAGTTCTTCCGGCAGGGCGACAGCGAGAAGCACAACACGCTCAGCGTCTCGCCGCTCATGGACCGCGAGAAGAACGGCATCACCAAGTCGCAGGTGGGTCGGGTGGTGGGCACGCATCGGTTGCGGGGCGCTCCTCGCATCGCAGCCCGCTTGACACGCCGCGAGAGGCCCAGGCCGCTCTCGATTGCACCGCGCTGCGGGTCGAGGGTCGGGCCCACCACCTTCCCTTGCGCCACTAGCCCGCTTCCCTCTCGCGCACGCTGTCACCACGACTCGTGCCCGCAAGGCGTCCTCATGCGTCCTCGTGATGGCTGCGCGCGGAACGCCGCAGGTCGGCTTCTTCGACATCGTGGCCCTGCCGCTCTTCCAGAGCTTCGCCCAGGCCTTCCCCGACACGTCCCCCATGCTGGAGGCGGTCAAGGACAACTACCACATGTGGCGCGAGGAGTCGTCGTCGTCGCTCAGCAGCAGCGCCGGCAAGCCCTCGTCGTGAGAGGCTTCTGCAAGGGCCGGCCGCCTGGCGCGTAAGCAACTCGCGCCGCGGGCACGCACGGCCCCTCGGGTGCCGCTGAGGGAGAGCAGCGCCGCACCGGCCCTCCTTCGCCCTCTGGGCGCGCAACGGGGCCGCCTTGTGGGCCCCTCAGGCCCGCGCCACGTCACGCGCGGCGGCGGCGGCGGCGGCGGGCTGCCTCCCGTCGCGCCAGTTGGTGCCCTGGCGCTCCGCGCCTGCCCTCCTCCGAGCCTTGGTTGCGCGGTGCTCGACTCGGCCTCCTCGGCGCGCTGCGCGGCCACCCACACACACATGCGTGGCACGTCAGCCGCCTTTGTTACAGGGTCGGGCGGCCCGCGCGCGGCTGCGTGGCGTCAGCGTTTGTGTGTCTTCCTGCGCGGCGTTCGCAGCCGGCGCTTGCGCATTCATGCATGTGCGTGGGCGCACGCGTTGGGCCCCAGTGGCAGGCTGCGGCGGAGTGCCAGGGCGCGATTCGGCGCGTCCATGGTCCCCCCGGCAAGGCATGACCCCATACGCGCACATGCCGTGGGCGTGGCCCCCCTCACTCGCTGCTCATCTCTTCTCACCTCCCTCTCCTCTGCGCGCGCGCGTTGCCAGGTTGCATTTCGGGGTGCGGGCGCATGACTCCGTGCACACGTGTGACGGGTGGTAAGTGCCCAAAACGCGCACGCGCGCCGCGGCGCCCACAGCCGGCCTGCTCTTTCGTTGACCGGCGTCGCCGCCGTAGGGCCCCGCTTGGACCACTTGGCTGTGTGCGGCGGCTGGCGTAATGCGATGCTGCGCGCGGCGCGGTGCAGGGACTGCAAGCGGGGGCCACCGGGCCGCAGCAGGGTGCACGCTCCGTTTGCTGCTGCATGCAGCATGTGTGGCGGCACGTCCCTCTCCGCCCACACCCCGCACGAGCGCGACGCTGCGAACACAAACGGCTCTGTCTCTCCCTCTGGCTCTTGGCTTCTTGGATCTCTGTGCGTGTTCATCCTGGCGCGGCTGCAAGTTAATGCTCTCGCTCGGCGGCAGCTTGCACTTGTGTGGGCAGCAAAGCAGTTGCAGCGGCGCGCATGATGGCGTGGCGGAGCGAGATGAATCGACCGCCGGGCACCGCTCTGGCGCACATGGAACAGCCCTACGATCGGGATGCCGCAAGGTCCGTGCAGCCGTGACGCCCTGGCAGCGTCGTCCGCCACTGCGTGTCAGGTGCCGGGCGGCGCCAACGCCGGCACCGCCTCGCCGCCAGGGGCGGCCCCAGCCGCCCACGCAGCACCTACCGCCGCCGCCGCCGCGCTGCTCCCCTTGCGCTGCCGCCGGTGCCTCTGCTTGTTCGGCTGCGGCGGCCCTGGCTGCGTAGGAGGATGGTGGCCCTCGTGCATGTGGCTGAGCTGCGCCTGCAGGTGGCGTGGGGGCCCCTCTGGCGGCTGCTGCGGAAGAGGCGGTAGTGATGCTGACGGTGGCAGCGGCGCCGCCGCCTGCCCCGCGCCGTACGCCTCCTCCGGCTGCGGCGCTGCCGGCGGCTCCCCTCGCATGTCCCCCGCGACGCGAGCGTGGCGGTGGTTGCGGTCCCTGCGGCGGTGATGAGGCAGCAGCGGTGGCGGCCCCCGGCTCAAGGCTGCGTCCTGCCCGTGGTGCTGCTGGGGGAGCGGCGACGGCGGCGGAGGCGGCGACGGCCCCTCTCCCACCCGCCACTCTTCCGCCTCAGGCTTCTGCTGCTTCTCTCTATGCGTCGGCCGGCTGTCGCCTCGGGCCCGCTTCAAGCCTTGCGGCGGCTCCGCGGCCGGCTGCTCCTGCCGTGCCTCCAAGCCCCCATGCGCGGCCTGGGCGGCGGCAGGCGCCGCCGCGCGCCCGCCGCGCCTTTGCGCGTGGCGCGCCTGGCGTCCGCTGTCCCTGGGCGGCGCCGCCACGCTGGCGTCACCGCAGCCGCCGCCGTCCTGCGCGCCGGTTGCCGGCGGCGGCGGCAAAGGCGCCTCCGCGCCCGCCCTCTCTGCGGGCTGCTGCACCTCCCTCGCGCCGCCGCCGCCGACGCCGCCGACGCCGCAAGTGCCATCGCCACACGCGTCAACGGACGCCGCTAGAGGGCGCAGCGCTGCCTGGTCCTCGCCCCCAGCAGCGTGCCCCTCCCCACGGCCCACGCACCCGCCTCCCTCGCCCTCCTCCCCCTCCCCCGCACCCGTCCTCCACCCGCCCGCGCCAGACGCGTGGCGTACTGACCTGCGCGCCGCTGCCGTCGTCACGCCGGCCCCTCCCACGCCCACGTCACCTCCGCCACCCCCCAAGTCATCCGCACTACCGCCGTCCAGCTTGCACCGCGTGCCCGCGCGCGCCCCCACCGGCGCCTCACTGCCAGGCGCTTCCCCCTGCCGCCGCGCCGCCGCCCTCGCCCTCGCCGCCACCGCCGCCGCCCTCCGCATTCTCTGAACGCCGCCGTCGCTGCCGCCGCCGGCAGGGCTGCCTGCTTTGGCTGCCGCTGCCGCCACCCGCAGTCCCCTCACCCGCACCGTCTCCGGAGCTCTGCCGCCGCTGCTGTCGCCGCGCCCGCCACCGTCGTGGCTCGCAGTTAGGCGTTCTGCTGCTGCTGCAGCTGCTGCCGCAGAGCCGCCTTTGGCGGCAAGAGCTTCCGCCGCCGCCCGCCCTTGCGCGAGGCCAGGGGCCGGCGCAGCGGCGGCAAGCGTCGCCGTGCCGTCGTCGACGGCGTCCGCGCCAGCGGGCGGCGGCAGCGTCGCCAGAGCGCCGTCGGCGGGGCGTTGGCGCCGCAGGAGTAAGGCGTGGGCGAGGGAGGCGTCGTGCGGCGGCGCCGCGGCGGCCTTGCGGCGGCGCCGCACCGGCACCGTCTTCCCTTGCACGTGTGCGCTCGGCCGGATCAGCCCGCCGCCGCTGCCGCCGCCGCCACCGCCCTGCGGCTGAGCGCTGCTGAATGCGCCGGCGCCGCCGGGCCTGCGCGCGGCCTGGGCGACGCGCGCAGGGCCAGCCGCATCCAGCGGCGATGGCGGCGGCGGTGGCGCTTCGACGGCCCTCCTCTTGCGGCCGGCGTCATCGCCGGTGTCGTCGCCCACGCCCTGCGCCGCCGCCGCCCTCCGCTTGCGGCCGCCCTCGTCGCCGCCGGCAGTGGCGGCGGGCGTGGCCGTGCGCTGGCGGCTGCTGTCAGCGGGCCCAAGAACCGCTGCGGCTGCGAGGCTGGAAGCCGCCCCTGCCGCAGCGAGCGGCGCGGGCGGGCGCGGCTGCGTGGCTGAGGCATCTGCTGGCGGGGCGAGGCGGCGGGCGCGCGGCTGCCGCTGCTTTGGCGGGCGTTCCTGCTGCGGCGGTGGCAGCGGTGGCGCGCTGCCTGGCGCGCCTGGTGCCGCGTGCTGCCGTGCGGTGGCGGCGGCGGGAGGCGGCGCGCCTGCTCGGCCGACTTTGGGCGGCCGCCTGCTGGCGGTGGCCGGCGGCGGGCCAGCTGTCACCGCGCTGCCTGGGTCGGGGTCGGCGGCGGTGGCAGGCGATGGCAGCGCAGGGGTAGGGGCGGCGGCGGCGGCGGCGCGCTTGCGGCGGCGGCGGCCCTTGCGCGGCGGCCGCTCGTCCGGCACGAGCCCGCACTTGCGCTGGAGCTTGAGGATGCTGCGCAAGTCGCCGTTCAACGATTGCGCAGGTGGTGCGGGATCAGTCAAGGTTGGCGTGACCTTGCTGGCACGCCCGCACCCCAAAGGGAGGGAGAAGCGCCGCCTCTGTGGCCCACACTGGCACGCTGGCTGCGCCGATGACATGCGTGCCGCGCGTTTGCTGAGAGGCGCGAGAGCACGACTTCAGCTGCTGTTCGCATGCGCAAGCGGGTGCCCGCGCGTGCACCTGGGCTGGTAGACTTGGTCGCCGCCGTCGCTCAGGAGCAGCTCCACCAGCTGCAGCACGTTGCGCTTGGTGATGCCCTGCGTGCGGACGACGCCAGGGCGCGTTTGGGCAGCGTTGCTGCAGGGCGCGCGCTTCGCCACAGCGCCGCCGCCGCCGCCGCTGCGCAGAACGCAGCTGGGAACGCAGCGATGCTGCGGCGCTCTGCTCGAGGTGCGCACCTTGCCCCACGAGTTCTCGAGCTGGCGCACGGGCTTGGCGACCCGGCCTTCGCCGGCCGGGTGCCCGTCCGGTGTGGTGGACAGGGGCCCTGGGGCGAAGCGCACGCGCCGGCGCGCGCTTCCGGCCCGCATGACGGTGCCTCTTGCCGCGCAGCAAAGGCGCCGCTGTCTCCGTCACGCCAGGCGCCGCTGGTGCTGCCGTGCGCTGCCTCTGACGCGGCAGCCCAGGTGTTGATGCCAGCAGAGGGCGACGCCAGCAACGGATGCCCTGGCAGAGCCGCAAGGTGGTGAGCGAGCCCTCACGGCCCGGCAGCTCGGCCCTCCGAAGTCCTGGGACCGCGGACGCGCTGAAGCTGGGCCAGCCTCTCTGCCTTTGCAGGCCTCCCCTTGTGAGTGCTGGCCACACCGCTGTGTGCGCACGCTGTGCACCAGGGTGTGCGTGCGGCGTGCCTGCGACCCAGGGTTCGCAGACCTTGGCCGCGCGGAGGTGTACTGCTCCCAGCACGCCACACTGCTGGGACTGCGTGGCGCTCCAGCAGCAGCATCAGGTTGCCGGCGTGCAACGGCGTTCTCCTGCACTGCAATCTACGCTACCTCACGCCGCAAGCGGTTGGACGGAAAGGACTGCAGTCCAGCATCGCTCACATCCACCCACACGAACGGCACAGAATAGAATACAGCGAAGCCCTGCTGCAGGCTGCAACACGCTGGCGTGTGAGTCCGCCCCCAGCGCCCGGGCGTCCGCGGTGGCGTCTCGCGTGAGCACGCCGCGCTGCCCGAGCGTGTGATGTCACGGCGCGGCCCGCCTTGCCCTGCGCCTCAAATCTTGCGCGCGCAGGTTGAGATCGAGTGGCTAGGCAGCGCGCGCCGGCGCGCGGCTTCGCTCGCGCCCTGGGTGGCGCGCCCTGTGCGCCGGGATGCAACCCCACGCGCAGCAGGACTTTGCAGCGGCGGCCTTTCCTGCAGGCTTCGAGCCTGTCACGCATCAGCAGAACCAGCAGGAGCTCCGCCAGGTGCGTGCCAGAGCTGGGGGTGTTGCGGCCCACCAGCCGGGCGGCAGCATCGGGGCGTCATCCGTGGGCACGCAGCAATGCCACTCAGGCAGCAGCCCACGGCGGCCCAGGGCCGCCGCGGCGCGGCTCTTCAGGGGCGGCTGGGCCTGGCGCTGGCCCACTCTACGCGCCCCGGCGGCCCAGACGCACCCGCCGCCTGCCGCCGTGGCGCACCCGCTCCCGCAGCTGTTTTTCGCCAAGGTCTCCAAGACAGCCGGCGAGGATGAGATCAAGACGCTGTTCGGCGAGTACGGGACCGTGCTCGACGTCATTATCTTCCAGTCAGCGCAGGGCACGGCCACCTCCAAGGTGCGGGCGGATAGGAAGCGCCCGGGGCAGCTTCCTGGCCCGCGCAGCCTGGCACCCAGCTGGCCACGCGCCGGCGCTACACTACTCCGCGGAACCACAGACAGCGCGGAGAGCCCGCAATGGGGAGCGATCAGCCAGTTTCTGCGCGTCAAGGCGGCCGGGGGCCGCGACGTTCGCGTTCCCCGCCCCCCTGGGGCTCCGCGCCGCCTCAGGCGGCCCAGAGCGACCGCACCTGCGCGAGAGCGCACGGACTGCGGGCGGAATGAGGCCGCAGCGGCGCCAGGCTCACGCGGCCAGGCGCGTCTGTCCCAGACGCCTCCCCTGGCGACAGCGCGGCAACAGCAGCGCCCCAGCAGCAGCACAAGCGGCAGCAGCGACGCCCAGGAGCGACGGCCTGCGCAGATCTGCCGCCTGGCAGCAACATTTGGGAAGGGCAAGCCCGTCGCTCTCTGCTGGCGCTGCAGCCGCCTGCGGCAGTCTTCGGAGTTGACTGACCTCCGGCTGGCCTCCCCCAGGCCGATGTGCCTGGGTGGTGGCCACCAGGCGCCACGCACGCAGCGACGCAGGCGGCATCCGCCGCCGCCCCCGCCAACCCATCGCCTGCGACTCCAGCGATGTTTCAAACACGCATCCCGCACGCGCACACACACGCAGCGACGGCTTGGGGCCCGCATGCACGGCGCCTCCGCCCGCGCGCCCCACGCAGGGATGCGGGCTCGTGACCATGAGCACGCACGAGGAGGCGGCGGCGGCCATCGCCGGACTGCACGGCAAGTTTTGCTGGAGCAACCGCGACCCTCCCATGGTGGTCACCTGGATGGACGCCGCGCTGCAGGACCCCGCGAGGCAGCACAACCTCCAGGCCGTGCGCGCCGGTGCGTCTGCCGCGCCGCCTCACCCGGGGAGGCGCTCTCGTCAGGGCAGCGGGAGAGGGCCGCGCGGCGGCGCCGCCGCCTGCGTTTCCCGCGGCTTCAGCCGATCTGCTGCGACGGGCGCGATTTGGCAGCTGCGGTCCGCACAATGAGGCGGGCGACGTCGCTGCCGGCGGGGCGCCTGCCTGCGCTGCGGCCGCAGGCATGCGCAACCCGTTTGGGGGGTTTGGAGGCCGCGCCGACGGCGGCATGCCGGCCGTGGTGGACACGCCGCCGACCGGGTGTGAGCCCGATGCCTTCAAGCTCTTTGTGGGCAACATTCCGCTCAGCTACAGCGAGGAGCAGCTGCTGCCGGTCTTCCAGCAGGTGAGGGGCTGGCGCGCCGCGCTGTGGGTGGGTGGGCGTGGCATTTTGGTGTCCACACGTCTCCCCGGTCACGCATTTGCCGCGGGCGGGAGCGGTGCGGCGGCACGACGGTGGAAAGATGGCAGGGAGCTTGCGCGCGCCGGCGGAGTCGGCTGCTCGCGGGCGCGGCGGCAGCAGCGGCGCCCCTGCCCGCAGCATGAACGCTGCCGCGCAGCGCCGGAGCTGCTTTCACGCGTCGCCGGCGCGAGCGCTGCTGCGGCCGCCGCCCTGCCCGCAACACCCCGCAACGTTGTGCGCCGGCTGGCACTGCGGTGGAGGCGTTGGTGCTCGCCCTGTGGCTGCTGCAGGTGGGCACGGTGGTGGAGCTGGTGGTGGTGCGCAACAAGCTCTCGCTGCAGTCCAAGGGCTGCGCCTTCATTTGGTACGCCTCGCGGCTCCACGCAGAGTCGGCCATCGCCGCCTTCAACCTCAGGTGAGCGCGCACACGCCTGCTGGGCAGTTCTTCCCCGCCGCCGCCGCTGGGCCGCGCCTTGCGGCGCATCGACGGCGGCGTGTGCGCGTCCCACGAGCACCAGATCAGTGGCAAGAGGGCGTCCGGCAGCTCACGGCGCCCACACCATGGGCACGCGTGGCGTGCCGTGCTCTGAGCCCTGTGCTGCGGGGCCTGTTGGACACGCCTGCTGAGCCGCAATGCGTCTCTGCACCCATGCGTGTGCGTTGGCTCGCTTGCCTTTGTGCTGCGAGACATCTGATACGCCCGGTAGTTGGGCTCCGGCCCCGCCGAGGTGTCCAAACAGATGCGAAACCCCCAACACACACTGGCGACCGCAGCTTGAGGCGCGCCCGCGCTGCTTGTGCGTGCAAACGCACGGGGCTGCCTCGACGGCTTTCCTTGCCCCCGCCTGGCGCGCGCTCGCAGACACGTGCTCCCGGACCTGACAGGCCAGCAGCAGCGGCCGCTCGTCGTGCGCCGCGCCCGCACCGGCCACGTGCTCGGCGGCGGCGCGCCGCGCGCGCCCGCGCTGCCGCCGGGCCTCGCCGCCGCCTCGGGCCTCTCCGCCTTCGCCGCCGCCACCGCCTCCGCCTCCCTGCACCCCCACCTCCTCGACGCTACCGGCTTCCACGGCGGCGCGGCGCTGCAGCTCGGGCCCGGCGCAGCGCATGCACTGGCAGGTGGCGGCGGCGCCGGCGGCGGCGCCACGCACGTGCTGCTGGGCGGGCAGCAGCCGCAGCTGCTCCACGCCGGCGCTCAGCTGGTGCAGGGCTGGGGCGGCCAGGTGCGCTGGCTTTCGGTCCCTCGCACGGCGCCTACGCAGCTTTCTGTGCGTCACCGCCGGTCGCCAGACACGGCTGACGGTGCTGGCG
>VFQP010002236.1_pt1 | contig 22350 bp, 34 predicted proteins | sample 3512351 | NCBI WGS metagenome assembly VFQP01 (sample SAMN10412372, study PRJNA504923) | tailings metagenome | isolation source: Relicate 1 Philex TSF1 revegetated site | place: Philippines: Tuba, Benguet | collected 2017-08-29
ACACACACACACACACACACACACACACACACACACATACACACACACACACACACACACCAAACACATACCCGCATGAAAAAGCTGTTGATACCATTGTACGGCATGTCTGCCAACCGCAACAGAGCAGCAGCAGAGTGCAGCACGGGGATGGTGGTGCGTTTGACAACACTAGCCAATATGACAGCTTCCCTCACAGTGCAAGTACCACTGGCACACAATGGCAATAATACACCCTGTTGTATAGGTGTGTGTATGGTGGGTGTGATGGTGTGGGTGTTGGCAGATAGGTGTGTGTTGTTGGCTGTTATGGTGTGGGTGTTGGCAGACATGCATGTTGTTGTAGACTGACACATAACAAGAGCACATGAATAAGAACAACAGCACATGAAAAACAACCCGACAACACACCCAACAACAACACATCCGCCCACATAACAACAACACACCTTGTAAAACGCCCCCGGCTTGTATGTTGACTTGCGCAATGCCTGAAACAACGCAAAATGCAACCGTTTGTTCTCCCCAATATCATTCCGCACCGCTGGCAGCAACACCAAATTCAAAAACCGCTGCGACATCTTTTGGTTGAGGTTTGACACGAATATGCGTGTGGCCTCATAACACGCATGTGGGGTCCAGTTTTCTGGTTGGGTAAGGTATAACACGTCCTCCCAGTTGGTCAAAGAAGGGATGATTTTGAGGGCTTTAGGGACCTGACCACTGGTGTATCGTGAGAGGATGGTACCCACTTGTTGATACACTTCGATGACTTTGGGGTCGAGGTCTGCTGGGAGGTGGGGGGCATCATCCCTGGGTGGGGGAGGGTGTGTGTGTGTGTTTTGTGTGTGGAGGGGGTTAGGCATGGAGGGGGGTGGCGAGTACACTGCATACAATACAGTATACAGTATAAAACACACACTGTATACAATATACACATGTATAATATACACATGTATAAAACACACATGTATAATACACACATCTATAATACACACGTGTATAATACACACTGTATACAATATACACATTATACAGTACACACATGTACAATACACACACATGTGTGCATGTATATAATAATGTGTATATGTGGTGGTTGATCTTGCAGTCTGCCATTCAGCTCACACTGAATACATGTGTCAATGTGCTGTACACATAGACTGCATTGCGTTTGTTATAATGATAAAAAAAGTGTACACACATCGTATACACACATCGTAAGAGTAAACACACATTGTAGTACTACGCACACACACTGACATAATAGAAATATACACACACTCACATAACAGGTACACACACTCACACAACAGGTACCTATCATTTCCCACTGGCACAAGCACAGCCTGTTGTTGCCTCTCACGTATTTTGCTCAACACTATATCAGCCAATGAACGCTGTGGTACCTGTTGTGTGTCGGTGTATAATGGCTTTACCATGTTTGAATGATGGTATAGTTATGTGTGATTGGTGTGTATGGTTGGTGTGGATAGTTGGTGTATATGGTTTGTGTGCATGACGAAAAACAAAACGCACCACAGCAAATACAAATGCAACAATAGCCATCCACACACACACCTCCACACCTCCACCTCCACACGCCCACCCATACCCACACACCTGTTGATCAAGTGGCAGTGTGAACGCCTCCAATGCTGCCTGATCCTCAGGAGACACCTCAGCCAACTCAGCTTCCCAGGAACCTTCCAGATCATCCTGGTTGCCCATGGAAGCATCTAGATCATCATCACGGTCACTGTCTGAGTCACTGTCTGAGTCATCTTCACGCACAGAGGGGAGGGGACTGTGTGTGTGGTGTGAGTGTGTGTATGTGTGTGTATGTGTGTGGGGGGGTGTATGTGGGTGTTGTTGTGTGGATGTTGTGCTGCACAACGTATGGCTTCAACCATGATGGTTGGAAGATGGCCTCATACCCTCGCACTGCGGTGTGTCGGACAACGGCTGGCAACACGTGCTCTTCTGCTTCCACTTCTTCCTGCTGGGCACGTGCCTCCCGAAGGATGCGGTTGGTCATAGTGCCCGAGAGCAACTGTGTTAGTAAAATTCGAAAGGTGTGTACCATCCATCCCCCCCAATTGACACAGCCCCCACCTTATACCACACCACAAATCACCAATACCTTGCCCTCGTGTTCTTCCTGCATTTCCTGTTCTTCTCGCTGCTTTTGGCGCTTGGCTGCGCGACCAGTGCGAACCTATGCGTGTTGTTGATTGGTGCAGCACACATGCCGTTGTGGGCGGGTCGTTGCAGCGCACACACCACGCGTTACCTTGACGCCATATGTGGCTGGATCTTCCAGCTCATCCCCCAAGCTCTGCTTATGTTTGTCGGGTGCATGGCGCTTGGATTTGCCCATCGCCAATGGTGGGGGCTGCTTTGTTATGTTGTGTGCTACGTTCTTTTACACGGAATCACACACGATGAATGTGTCGCAAAAAGTCCCCAAAATTGAATACAACATCACGACTACACACACAAATGGTGTACAAGGTGCCCAAAACACGCTCATCGCCGCCGCGCCCCTCCCTTGTTCTGTCCGCTGATGCACCGATCACAGAGCCAAACACCAGGTGCGAGCTCCCTGCGGTTCCCTACCGGCACGCAATGCGTATGATACTGCACCTCACACGAAGTACACGTCATGGGCGCCGACGTCCCCAGCGAGCGTCCACATGTCGCACAGGGGTGAAACTTGTCACGGCTGGACCGCTTGACCCTCTGCGGTGCCGCTGCCAGCACCACAGCATGGGGGCTGCTCATCATGTCGGACAGTGCCGCCGCAGCTGCTTCCGCATCTTCCCCCCACATGCCAGCCGATGTGCTCTGGGATGGAGGATGGGTGTCCTCGGTCGTGGTGGTTGCTGCAGTGACGGATTGGGGTTGTGGTGGTGGGGAAACACCGGGGAGGGTTGTATTCATGGGGGCCCCGTTGGTGGGGTGTGCAGCAGGGGCCTTTCTCGGGGGGCTCTGTGCGCGTTTGCGTTTGGTGGCCCCTGTCGCTTGTGTGTTGCTCCTGTTGCGGTCCTGTGTACGTCGCACGGGCTTGGTTTCAGGCTTGCCATCCGCTCGGTTGTTTTCCAAGTGAAACAGGCGCTTTTCCTGTGTGCGTGTGTGAGGGTGTGTGTGTGAAAAAGGGAGCGCATAATGATGTACATGGTTGACCCAATGGTGGAATTGTATACATGGTAGGTACAATGTGTTGACCCACAGTTCTTGTGTTGATCATGCAAACCACACCATCACCATCATCCTCAACCACCCCTCAACATACCGGTGGCAGCAGATTCCACAGCTTATACACCGCCATGGCAAGATCCATATCCCTCACTGAAAACTTGACCTCATGCTGCCCCGGACTACACGTACATGCCAGCAGATCCGCATGGCGCCAGCACCGCACCAGCCGGGCCCCCTTTTTCTCCTCGGTACCCTCCTTCGTATCTTCCTCGGTACCCTCCTTGGCATGTTCCTCGGTACCTTCCTTGATATCTTCCTCGGTACATGCACACTGCACTGTGCTGAAGAATGGAATGGCTCCACATGCAGTGCAGCTGGTGGTGTCCTCCCCAGCAGCATGCAGCAGGTTGGGTACATACGTACTAGGGACCCCCCTTGTGCGGTACAGGCGTCGGGTGGCAAGTTCAGAGTCAATGGCTTTGAGAACTTCCATGTAGACGTTGACCAGGGTGGTGGTGGCGGTGGGGGTGTTGTTGAGGTTGAATGCGCGGAGGGTGTCTTCGGAGGCGGTGGTGCTGAGGACAATCTGTTGTTGTGATGATGGGGAGGGGGGGAGGTTGAAGAGGTTGGTTGTTCAAGGGGCGGAGAGGTTGTGCATGAAGGGGAAGGGTATGATACACAGGGTGCTGTGTATACAAAAGTACTACATGTGCAGAATACTGTTGTGCATGCTTGCAGATCCACACATCCACAAACCCACACATCCCAACGCACCTTGGATGGGAGCTGCTTGATCTGCGCAGCTGGCAATTCCAACACACGTGTGCAATACTCTGCAAACGACACTCGTATTCCTTCCTTGTGCTTGTTTTGTGCATCCTCACTCCCCGCTGTGGATCCCATATATTCCCCATCCCCACCATCCCCGCCATGGTGGGTGGTGGACGTAGACTGGCCCGACCCCTCACGCTCTTGCTTGTGTGGTGCTGCCCCTCCTGTTGCAGCGTGGTCAGTGACGGGGGGGCCTGTGTTTGCCGGGGGCCCCGCATCGGCCATGATGGGGTTGGCCACGATGGTGCTTTGGTCTTCTATACGCAGTGGGACAGGTTGTACATCTGCAATCAATTCTTGCAGCCAATCCCACATGAGCTTGTCGTGGGAAAACACAGCAGGCCGGCGACCAGGACCCTGATTGTGTGGTGGTGGTGAATGGTGGTGATGGTATGGTGGCGGTTGTATGAGGAATTGCTGTGTGGTGGTGGTTGTGCACCATACCTTGCTGTACTGTTCGATGGCCAATCGCCCCATAGGCAGCCAATCCAACAGTGCAAAATTGCATGCCTCTGCACAGTTCCATCCATGAGAAAACCCAGCGTGATATGCACGTGGAAAGGTCACGATGATGTCTCCGGGGGATTGCAATGCATGCACCACCGGGATGTTTTTGGACATGACAAACCCGGGTGACATCATTGCCACAAGCTGGTGCACCAAATCAGGATCTTCTCGAAAGCGGTTTGGAGCGCAGTCATGCAGTAGCAGCTCAAAGCGGCGGGCACCTGATGCGGGGATGCCATACCATGTCTTGGGCGCGCCGGTGTGATGGTAGTTGATAGAGTACAGGAAATGGTCCTCGGTGTGCCAGCAAAAGGTGGAAAAGAGCATGCCAAAATAGAGCCAGGGTTGTGTCAGGCCCTCCAAGGGGACGCCCAACTGACAGGGGGATGAGGATGAGGATGATGTATCAACTCAGAAACATGGCAACTAGCATAGCGTATGCAGAGAAGGCGCGGAACTGCACATTGTGTCACACCAGTAGTTTGTGCCCAAAAACAACAACGGCTCACCTTGGAAAGCAGGGATCCAGGCAGTGTGGCCAGATGCCGCAAGTCCCATGCACGTTCTTTTGTCATCTCTGCAAAACCAGATGCATACTTGGCCGTGTTGATATCTGATCCGTACTCCACAATGGCACCCTCTGTGCTTGCACGCTCAACCATGCGCCTGGGGGGGTTGATGATGATGATGATGTTGGTTGTTTGGTTGGTGGATGGTACACATGCACGATCATGATGCAACACACAGCAAACATCACAGCACGCAGTCATTGCACACATCAGAGCACACCATAGTACACAGCATCATACCAATAGTGGGTCTCTAGCAACGCAGCAATGCACTCACGGGCATTGGGCAGGCTGGTCAGGGCCTCCATCTGTTTTACCAAATCAGGATGCTGTTCGCACCACGCGTCTGAAAAGCTGTTGGCCATGTCTTGATATTCTTTGAGCGTGTACTGACTCCCCTTTGTGTGTGTACAGGGGTATTATTACATGTTGCGGGCATGGAGCATGCAATGATGTTGGTGGCATCACAGCATCATGGTGTGGTGTGAGCGTCCAACATGCTGCTGCTGCTGCCACAACACACTCCCACAGCACACTATTCTCACAACACACTATTCTCACAACACACTGCTCCCACAACATGCTCCCACAACACCCACCTCATCAAATGCCTGGTGCTCATGCAATGTATGAAGTGCTTGTCGCTTGGTCTCAAACTTTTTGTCACATTCCAAATTGAACTTGGGTCGCCATTCTGTAAATTTGTTGCACATTGTGTTGTCAACCCAGGTACACAATCCCCCCACCCGCAAAAGATTGTCGTTCTATACCTGGTGGCGTCACGATGCGCACAATGCCGGCTGTCTTGCCTACCTCTGCTATGCGACTAATGTATGCCATGGGATCACGCATCTCCTCGAGTGTGGGGTAGAATGTGGGTGCTTCTGGCACCGGGACCTCTTGCCGCTTGACATCGAGCAACGACTTGCGCAACGCCTGTGGTGCGTTGGGGTATATGTATACACATCCTGACAGATGGCAAACAAGCACCACGGCTGCAGTGCACTGCACCCTGCCGCAGCCCACACTGCGACAGCGCAGGTTGGTATGTGGTGGATGCTCCACTGCAGGCCCAACGTGGGCGCATACTATCAACCAAAACCAGTAATGCGGTTGTTTCGCGGCGCTGGGAGTGCCGTACACGATGTATAGCGTGTTTAAAGGCTCAGGATCCCAAATCGTAGCCAAACCGCTGTGCCCCTCGCGCTCCCCACCCAACGTGGCATGCAATAGTCACTTACCATGTAGACAGCAGCATCATCGCCACCACTGTCAAGCCGGGAGGGTGGTTTGCGTGTACGAACACTTCTTCTGCTTGAGCCATCGCCATTTGCTTGTGGCCTTACTGCACCCATTCTGGGGGCGTCTGCGTGTGTTGCTGGTGTTCTGATAATAAATCTGTGCTTGGTAGGCTGTGCTGAAGCGGGGTTGGTGGTACTCCACACACAACAGGGAGCTGGGGTTGGTGCACTGCAGATGTCGCAGCTGTATGAGGCTGCAGAGGTGGTGACAGTGGGGTGAGTGGCGTGTGGTGCAATGGTATTGTTGACACTAGGTTGAAATTTGTTGTATACGTGGGTTTGTGGGGTAGATTTTATGTGTGGCCCCCACTTGGGAAAAATTGGGTGATCCATCCCTCCACACAGAAACGTGCTGCGTGGCTGCCGTCCGTCTTTGCACGGAACGTTTTTGCATAAGAAAAGAAAACCGTGGCTGGGGTTGGCGCAGGGTATGTGAGGTAGAGTGTTGGAATCTGAAGATTGGCAAACCAAGACATTGTGCTGCTTTTTGAGTACTCCTACATGTGTTGACTGTACTATATGCCCACCCTTACCATGTCATCTACCCTCCACGAGCATTTTGAGGCAATGTTGTCAAATGCCCACCCTTGCACAGCCACTACATACCCTTCCTATACATTGCTCTATATACCCTTACATACCCTTCAACTGCACACCATACCCATCACACAACCAACCCTGCACGTATGCCAGACAATTCTTGCGCCGCTGCTGGCACTGCCAGGGGCTCCAATGGCGCATCATCACATGCACTATTGTCCACTGTACTCAACTCCCACAGCTTTAGCCCTGCCCTATCCATCGCCTCTTTGATACGGGTCTGCATAATCTCTTGCGATGGGTACTCACCATCCTTGGTCGCCAGGATGGCGCCACTGTACGACACCCCAGCCACGCTGGCAGCACCGCTATAGTAAAACAAACACCACTCAAGTCCCTCATGGCAGTCCATGACTCTCCAATATTCATTGCTCGTAACACCATTGTCCAATACGCTCAGGTAAAACGTTCCTGGTGATTTTGCACGGCGGACACGGTAGTGCCGTTCCCGCCACACATCTTGACCATCAAGCGTGTTGACTTGGAAAATCGGATCATACCACATAGATTTCTTGGCCTGTTGTTATTGGGGTGGTTGTTTTATATCACACACACACACACATGTGTATATCAAACATACGTATGTCACCCATACGTATACCACACATACATATGCCACACACATACATATACACCCCTTATTATGTACCTGTCCACGATAGAACAACTGGAATTGACATGGAAAATAATCATATGCTGCATTCACCCCAGCAGCGACCCTCCACGAGTATGGCTTCATGCCAAACCACCCCACAAACATGTCTTCTGCCATTTCATGTGTCAATGCTTGTCCCTTGTAGTGTGACATGGGTGCAGGATCTGGCTGCGTGGGGGGTTGCGCATTCAAGCCCAGGCAGTTGTGCTTCTGTGGTGAGTGAAGGGGGTGAGTACTGGGGGTGTGTGGGTTTTGAGGCAGAATACACATGTGTGAGGGGTGTACACATTACAAGGGACCACACACACACACACACATTCACACCTGTAGAATACACAATGAAAATGCTTCCAACAGTGGTGACTCATGACTGGCAATGCACCTGTAGCTACACACCTGTTTAGGGTTTAGGATATACATTGTAGGATATACATTGTACACAATTGTACACAACTGTGACATGGCTATGTACATGCAGAAATTGCTGTGTGCACTGTGCAATGCAAGGCAAGCTATTGCAAACATGACACAATGCAACATACTGCGCACTGTGTATGTGTTGCCGTGCATACTTGCAAATACACACACCGCATAGGAGATCATACAAGAGATCATACACACACTCTCTCTCTTCTCACACACCCACACTCACACACACACCTGATCGTTGAAAGCACATGCGTCAAGACATGATAGTGCGGTACTACATGAAGGATCTCGTACACATGACACAACCTCTTTGCCACACTTGGTCAACATGCAGGCAACAGCACCTAGGCTTGTTCCCTCTATACTATTGGCAACCTGAGGGTGTGGGGTCAAGGTGGTGGTTTGCGGAGTGCCATGACTTTCTTTCAATCTGTTTCTGGGGGAGGGCGATGATTCCTGCTCTAGAATCGCAATCAACATGTAGTAGTGGTCAACATGCAGTAGTGGTCAACATGCAGTAGTGGTCAACATGCATATGCACTATTTCTCGATAATGCAACAGTAATCATGGTCCACACATGCATGCTACCTGGGGAATAGGTTTCACATACGCGTTGACTAATACAAGAAACACAAACAGCAGGTCACCACTGTTGGCTCTTGCATACAACTCCTGCACTGTACTTATAACCTGTGTTTATAGACAGCAGGGTGGTTGGTGTGTATGTACGTGTGCATGTTGGTGCCCTTTCTTTGTGGGTGCCCTTTCATTGTCCAACATGCTACATGGTTTGCTCATGCTCTCTCTGAACATACTAAATACAATACAATATGAACATACACCTGGGTCTGATACAACAACCATGTACAACAACACAACATGTACAACAACACAACATGCACAACAACACAACATGCACAACAACACAACACCTGTACCCACCTTGGCTGCCTTCTTCCCAGGTGTCATCCAAGGCAAGCTCTCCTCCACAGCATCCAACCACCCTTTCCTTGCAGGGTGTGTATACCCAGGCAACATAGGTGAGAGTTCTTCCATGCTGTCTAGTGGGAGGAATGCTTGAGAAGATGGTGGGGTATATGCCTGTATAGCTGCAGTGACTACTGGGTCCCTGTGAGTGGTGGGATGGGGGAGTGTGAGTGGATAGTGGGGAAATGATGGGCATGGGAAATGATGGGCATGGGAACATGATCAATACCAAACCCCATCCATCCATACCGCACACCAAGCCCCACCACCACGTCCACCCCCGCCGCCGCAGCAGTCAACTGGTCAACAGCAGCATGAACACCACCTGCGTTGACCAACGTCGCATGGTCAATCACTGCCAGGTCAACATCCGGATCTGACCAGTAGAGCTTGTCCCGTATGTGGAAAAGCACATCATGCCATGGTGCTTTTTTCAGAGGGCTTGGGCTGTCAAGTGGTGCTATGACTAGGATTTTTGTACCAACAGATGATCTGTGTGGGGTGGGGAAAGGAGGTCTTTATGTGGGAGCAGGGAGATTTTGATGGTGCACTCCTAAGTAATAGAGTATATGCCACATCCACGGAGCAACGGTGCTACATTCATACAACCCGATCATCATGCCAAACACATACCGAAATGTATCGAGGGGGAGACTCCGTGTGGGAGGGGGAGTGTCAGCAGGGGTCGCAGCAGGGCTTGCTGAGTGAGCGACGAGCAAACCACCTCGCCCAAGCATGCCTACTGTGGCGACGAGTGCAAGGGTCGTGACGAGGGATGCACGCCAGAGGGGGTGGGTGCGGGAAGCGCTGCGTGCATGGCGATGTGGGCATGATCGAGTGCTGCGTATGCTGTGATGCGTGTGTTGTGATGCGCTGCATTTATGGGATGTATGTCTATGACGTGCTGTTTGATTCTGAGGTGTTGAAGAATGTACTTGAGGCGATATGTGGGGTTGTTTAGTGGACAATTGTACAGATGGAGATGGCACACACCCCTGTTTGGTGTGCAGTGATGTCGCTTGAGAGTGCATGGTTGGGGTTATGTGAATGTATTTGTTGGTTTTTGGGTTTTTGATACACACGAAACCATGTATAGTTCTCATAAACACACAACAAAAACACTGTGCTTAGCAACCCATGCTACGAATAGGCTCATGATGTACAATAGCGACATAGTCATGATGATGAGAAACTAGCCAAGCACTTGCCAAGGTGCCAAAATCTCCCAAAACAGCACCAATGGCGGGTGATGATCAATGGCTCGACGACCTAGGTACACAGCACCCCTGCAGCACCCATGCACAAATAGCAGCACCTCTACAGTATCATGTGTCCATGTGCATCCACCTACACAGGAGACCTGATCCTTGTGGTGCTCGCATGGGCAGTGCTCGTCTGCATCGTGGTGCTCTCTCGTCGTGCCCGCAGCATCCATGCACTACAAGGCCGACCATGGCCCACTTGGGCAGGTTTTCTCACTGAGCTCCTCACATTCATTGCCTTTGGTGGGCTACTACACATAGCAATATACATCCACCAGCGCTTTGTTCGTGAAGATGAGGTGGACGACTACATCCCCAACAACAGACGTACGTACAAACAACACGTGTGTGTGAGTGCACGCACCCACCCATTCATCAGCCCACACCCCACCCACTATACCAGGACGTCCCCATGGCCCCAACCTTGTCGACATGACCGCATCCAACATGTCATCCGTCTCCCGGATGCTCAATGCCCCACCAGACACCACCCTCCCTGAATGGCTGCAGCCCCTGTCACAAAATCGTGCCCTGGTAATCAGCCCAAGCACACTCCATGTACAGGATGTCTTGCTCGGTCGTGGTTCGTTTGGTCAAGTGTGGTTGGGAAAATTGGGAACGAGCCCTGTGGCGGTCAAACTGTTGGATTCCTTGCATGTGGGTGGTGGTCAACAACACGGTGATGGTCAACAACATGGTGGGAGGGGAAACAATGAAAACAATAATCAGGATACTCGACAGGATGTTGCAGAAAAGGGACGTGCGGTGGTCAAAGAAGTCAACATCATGAAGCAGCTTCGCAGTAGTAATGTTGTACTGTTTATGGGCGTGTGTCTCTCTCCGTTGAGCATCGTGACTGAATACTGCCCCCATGGGTCTTTATATGATGTAATTAAACGTAGCAGGGAGGATCCCGGGTCTACTGAAGGCAAGCGTCTGACATGGGAACGGCGGGTTCGAATGGCCAGGGACGCTGCCGCGGTACTTTCCGGGTGTTGAGTGTGTGTATGGAGGGTGTGTTTTTCAGTAGTTGTACACACGCATGCATGGGACACACAGGGTATGGTGGAGCTGCACTCCCGTGGCGTGTTGCACAGGTATAATCTTGTTGCATGATCTCGTTCTGTAGGGCATTGCGGGGCATATGCCAATGTATGCATGTACTGGCGTCAACACCCCATACACGTGTATTCTTGTTCAACACGGAACAATACCTGACTGTCTCTGACCCGGCCTGAAAACAGGGACCTGAAATCACCCAATCTGCTTGTGGATATGCACTGGAACATAAAAGTTGCTGATTTCGGATTGTCCACCTTTGTGGAGACACGCAGCATTACCAACACGCTGCAGGTGACCAACCCACGGTATGTGTGTTGTTTTCCGGTAATACACACAGATTTGTATATAGAGAGAGGCACATGGTCCATGTATGTGTATAGAACAGTGCATTGGCGGCTATCTGAATGTAGTACAGTCCTATATCCACAGTATGTCCAGTGGTTGTGTATGTAAGGGTTTAAAACCCCCTTTATGTGTGCACACAGGTGGCTGGCACCGGAGCTGCTTTCAGGTGATCCTGCAACTTCTGCATCAGATGTGTATGCCTTTGGTACGAAACAGGCTGGGCCGTGTATGTATGTGTCTGCACATTATTGTGCACATGAAATACCACCATGAGACACCACCACCATCTCTCTAGGCTTATGCATGTGGGAGTTGCTTATGATGGCAGTGCCCTTTGCTGGCCTGCACTTTGGTCAAATAACACTCCAGGTACCCAGGGATGGGTTGCGACCACAGCTGCCAGATGATCCTACAGACATTCCAGGGGGTCCCAATTTGATAGGAGTGGAATCCTATGTGACGTTGCTGCGCCGATGCTGTATGTTTTGTTTGTGGTTTGGGGAGGAAATGTGCTACGGGAAGAAATGTGTTGGGGAAGAAATGGTTTTGACAGCCAGAATGCCTGAACAGCACATGTGTATATCGGTGTGTTAATGTTCCCACATGCATCCCCATCAACACAGGGCATCAGGACCCAGGTATGCGTCCCAATTTTGCAACGGTGCTGACGTTGTTGCAGGGGCTGGTAGGTGACATTCAAGAGGCACGACGTGCTGCTGCAGTGGGCAAGCCATGACAAGGGGAATATATTGTTACATTAGAAAGTATATAATCATTATTGCATTACAATGATAATGGGCACATATTGCTGAGAAACGCTCTTCTCTCTTAGAAAAAGCACACACCAGCACGTGACTCAAGCAGCAACACCACAGCAAACGCCAACATGGCTGCGCGCGCATTGAGTCGCTCACTGAATGGAGAGAATGGTCCAAATGCTTCATTCTTGACACCCTTCAGTACAGGGATCAAGGAGGCATAGACCACGAGCAGCAGGCCTGCAATAGTCAGGGGTGACATTTCCAACGCCTGCTGTGCCAAGGGGGCTGCGGTTTGCACCTCGACCGCTGCACCAGTGACAAATCCCACCATGGCCAACCTGTGGGGTGTTGTGTGTATAGTGTGGCCAAGTTGATGTGATGGCCATCTGCACATGCCTGCCGTTGATGATCTCAGGAGCTCCATCAAATCGAAGGGCTTCTAGCAAAGACACACGATAGTTCTTCTGCTGTGCTGTGCATGTGATTGTACGCCTTGTACAACGACGTATACTGTGCTTGGTCAACAGTACATTGGTTGTGGATGGTAAGCTGCTGGACAACATGTTTGTTGAATGCGCTGGCCACAGGTTTCTGCAGCTGAACAAGCAAGCAGTTGAACAAGTATTGCAACAGAGACAGCCACACTTGGGGTTGTGTATGTGTGTATGTGGCGGGGGAGAGAGGTTGGGCGAGTATAAAAACAAGGGTCTGAAGCTGCAACACTTTCCACTATTCAATACAACTTAAAACACAACTTTACAATCAGCAACTGCAGGGTACTTAAGCACATCAAAACAGCACAAGCAGCAACGTACACTCCGCATCAACGATGCCCGTGGAAAGCCGATATACCATCGTGATTGACAATATTTCAAGCGCAACACGCGCCAAAGACGTGCACGTACGTGATATGCAACGTCTTTTGCAGTTGGTGTGCAGTGTATCTTTGCCATGATGTTCTAGAAGCATGGAGCCCCAATCCCTACTCACAGGATGAGTGCGACTACTATGGCGTCGTGGACGAGGTGGAGGTCGATCGCCCTACCAGGTGTGCGATGGTCATGTTCAAACGGTAAGTGGGGGGGTCACAGATAGGGTGTGTTGCACCCGATCAGTGGGTGGGTCAAATACACACCCCTCTAGCGTATTAACATCCAAAACCCTCATTGCTTGCAGCGCTGCATCAAGCTCAAGCAAGTCCTGAAGCAGCAGCAGAGTCGTAGTTGCTGCACCACAAGTTTGTATGTTGTTGACCATGTGCTTCCACGCAACATCCTCCCACCTTCCCACCACCACCACCACCCAGGTCTTCTGATGCAGAATACGCCTACCGCAAGCTCCACGGTTTGTATGTGGATGGCCGCCGTTGGAAGGTAGAGTGGGCCACCCCCAAAGACTTTAAGTTTTTTGGATGGAAGTGGACCGAGGATGATTATCGACGCAAGCGTTCTGTGTCTCGGTAGGTGGCAGATGGGTGTGGGTAACACTTGCCCACCAGTTGCCCACCAACAATGCACCACGACACAGGTCGCCCAGCCGCAGCCGCAGCCCCCCGCCACGCCGCTCGTCCCCCAGCCCCAGCACCACCCAGTAGGCTGAGCAGTTGCTATGAAGTTTCGCAATGCCGAGCACTTGACGTGTGTGGCTGATGATAATGATGATGTTTTGCTAGGAGAGTTATAGTAGTTGTGTGTACATTCAAGTGCGCAAGTTTGACACCATGTAACAAGTAAATAATTTGAGGGTTGGCACATTTGCAGTGTGGAAGGAGGTGTGCAGTTGGTTTTTGTGCAAGTATGACACAGCAAATTGGGCTTTTACTTTGAGCAAAAGGTCAGTGATACTACATGGTGTTGAGGCAACATCGTTCATACAGTGAGTTTTGTTTGCTTTATAGAGGAGAAACCACATTGTCACGTTATGAATCATGGCACAGCATGCTCAGCGTGCCACCCTTGATTTGGCAAGTGCCGCTGCTCTGCGTGCTTTGAATGCCTCCTCAGCCTCCTTGGCTCGGTCAACATGACTTTTGCCTGTGATGGTGATGGGTGATGTGATGATCACAGTGCAGAGTGCATGGTAATATCAGGGTGGGTGTGAAAGGAGTTTTGCGAGTACATATACGGTTGATTCATGTATGCATGATGAGGTACATGAAATTCAACAGGGTGTACATATGGTGTGCAGTCATACCTGGTGTGCGTGTTTTCACACTGGGGCGTGCTAGTCGGCTTGGTGTGCCATTCCCAGCCTGTGTTGGTACATGGTGTGTTGTAGTACATGGTGTGTTGTAGTACATGGTGTGTTGTAGTACATGGTGCGTTGTGTACATGTACAGTGCATGTACAGCTCCCACAGCACAAAAGCACAAAACTCATACCTGGCTAGTACGGGCAGCATTGGCAAGTCGAGAGGGCTTCTTCAAGTTCTGAGAATGAAAAGTAGAGAAAATATACAATGGAGAAACAATTCAACATGTGGAAAGCAGGGAAATGCGGTACACAACCTTACACCTGCACAAACCCAACATCCCCTTTGATAAGTGCACCCACCCATACCGTGGTTCCACCCCGGGCAGGAGACCCCACTGTTGTAAACCCAGATGCCTTGAGTGCTGTTGATTTCGCCTTGACATCAGACATGCTGGGCAGGGTCCACCCACGAATAGCAGGTTTGGCCTTGACGTCATCCCATTGCTTTTCCAATTCCTTGAGGCCCACCTCGGCTGCACCCTGCCAGAGTCCACTTTTTCGCCCCTTTTCATAGGCTCGCCGCATTGCCTCCTCAGTGAATGGGGTGCTGTTGGCGGTAGCAGTGTTTGTGGGGGGTGCAGGGGTGCTGTTTTCCTTGTTTGCAGGGTGCACCGCCCCGGGAGTGGCGCTCGTGTCCATGGGTTGGGGCTGTGGTGCATTGTCCGTGTCCATCGGTGCAGGGGATGGCTCATCAAAGAGTGGGTTGTCTTGCAGGGTGTTGTCTGTGGCGGTGATCACATCCACGTCGGGGATGGTGGACGCAACTGGCTCTTCAGTGGCCAAGGGCGAGGGTGCTGGAAGTGGTGATGGTGCTGCTGGTGGGCATGGTTGGCTGGGTGCAGCTGTACACAAGTCGGGCAGCAACTCGGTGACCTCAGCACTGTTGGTGAACGTGCTTGGGTCGCCGGCGTATGCTCCTTCCAGCAGTGCAATTATGTCTGCTGTTTTTCCATTGGCCTGTGTGTTTATTGGTTGTGCTTGTGCGCTTTGTGTCCTATAAAGCTGATGATTGCTTGTGCACACACCTTGACACCGATGCTTTTCGCAATTCGCTGCAGATCTTTACGAGCAAGCTTTTCGAGTTGTTCTGCCAGATCAGACATGCTGGGGATGATGCACAGCAGTCTAAAAACGGTCAAGCTTGCAAACTATTACAAGATGGATGTTGTTGAACGAGAGGCTGTCTTTTGTTACTTGTGCTTGAAATACTGCATCGATGTTCTATAGATGTATGATATACATGTCACAAGTCCACATGTACGCGCATGTAAACAGCCCCTAAAAAACCACAAAAAATTACTCGCCAAGAAACAAAAAAAAATCCGACACGTTGTTTTTACATATACCTCCAAACCCACCTCCAACCTCACCAAGATACTAGTGCGCATTGGCACGTGCACTGCGCAGTGTCATTTTGTCACACACCAAAAACTTGACTGAATCACAAGCCGCCGTTGGGTCGACACGCACAGCATGGCAGCCGCAGAGCTTTATAAACAAGATGGGGACTATTATCAGGGTGTAAACAAGGCTTCATGTGGGTACAAGCTCCTGGCGGCGATGGGGTGGCAAGAAGGAGAGGGATTGGTATGCACATGTGATGTGGTGTGCTGTTTGTGGTCATTCCAACTGCATTATCAACAAACTTTGTGCGTCATATACACAAAGGGTGCACAAAAGCAAGGCATCAAGTCGCATGTCAAGGTGAAGAAGAAAATCGACAATGCAGGCGTTGGCAAGGTACTGTTGGTATACCAAGCTGTTGTTGGGTTGATCAAGCAGGCATGCAGCCGCCATGACATTTTCATACCATATAACCACAGAGTGAGGCGGATGCACGAACACGTGACTGGACAAACGGGATGATGGCGTATGAGAAGATCCTGACCAGCCTCACTGAAATCACCTCGCAGCAACAGCGCAGCACTGCATCAGAAGTGGCAAGTGATGCATCAGGTGGTGGTGGTGGTGGTAGGAGCGGTGGTGGCAAAAAACGCACACGCAGTGGCACCAGCAAAGCATCGGAAGACAAAAAGGCATCAAGGGATGGTGATGATGTTGTGAATGGTGCCCAACCAAGCAGCAGCAGTAGTAGTGATGATGGTGAAGCACCTGCTATACGCAAGCGTGTGACACATCGTGGACGGTTTAAAAAGCGGGAGGCATCCAAAGCGGTGAGCAACTACAGTTGTGAAGATCTCACAGCCATCATCGGTGCAGCATCATCGTTTCCAGACCTCACAGCAATCACTGCACAGCCTGCCACAACACATGAGGACACATCCAGTGAAGATGATGATGATGTCAAGACGGGGAAAGACAAGAGGGGGAAAGACAAGGGGGGAAAAGACAAGGGAGGGAGGAAAAAAGCAATTGTACAAAACGACAATACACGGCATGTAGAGGCGCCTCTGACACCGCCCCCAGAAGAGGAGGATCAGGGTACAGCATGGTGGCGAAATTATTTTTGTCGATCAGGGCGGTTGGGCAGCGCACGTACCAATGCACGCCGCGCGAAAAAGGTGTAGTGGTTGTGTTGAGTGTGTAGATTGTATATGATTGCATGCGCATGTGCACGCCCTGTATACAGTTTGCTGCTGTTGTGCATACACACAAACATTGCTTTCTCAATGTACATAAACACACCCTATGTACACCAGGTGGGATTTAGCGAGGATGATCAGGTGGCATTGTACAATCTCAACAAGGACAACGAACGATGTGGGCGACAGGGTTTGGGTGTACGTGGTCTACCTCCCAAGGTGTGTGTTGTTGTTGTATGTGCACGTGTAGCTGTGTATGAGAGCACAGATGTTGGACACCATGAGCGTTACTTCCACAACGTAACTACATCTCACCACATCTCATCATCACTTCTCCAGGTTGCTGGTGCACGATGGAAGGGTACCAAAACCAAACTGGCAAGTGACAGTGAGGGAGAGGATGGGGCTGACAACAGCAACGGACAAGATGATGATGACGATGCTAGCATGGAAGATGCAGCCCAATCACAGGGTGTGGTGATCATCCTGCCCAAGAAAAGCCTACCTGCACTAAATGGGGGTGCAATCACCAGCCAGGAAGCTAGGAATACAACCACAGCAACCACCCTCAACAACACACCAAAAACGCCCAAGTGGCGCAAGTTGACCATGAGAGTGTTGCAGGAGCATGGGGGTGTGCTCAAGGTGAAGAAGCTGCGCAAGCGTGTGCTGGCAATGGCAGGAGGGGATGAGAAGAAGCACAAGGTGGCGTGGATGGAGGTGGTGGAGGGCAGCAGCAAGTTTGTGGTGCAGGATGGGTGTGTGCGTTTGCGCGCGTGACATTATTTTTTATTGATTTTATTGACACTTATTCTTGTAAAACAATGTGACGAGGCAGGCACGATTATGGCATCGCAATCAAAGCCTATTTGGCACATACAACGACCGGTACGGTGCTGACATGTGCAACATCAGCATCGCATGTGCAACACGTGTCATGCAACAACAACACAGATCTCTCCACAAATAAGCACCACGCCCCTTGCGTGTCATGCGGTGCATTTCAGTCCAGGTACGCACACGATTTGTGTTGTTACTGCTGATGGAACGCCCATCTTGTTTGTATTTTGTCTCTGTATACCACACAGACGGATCAAGGATACTCACCACGCACGGCAACACTGCTGCGGTGCTCAACACTCGCGATGGCACAGTTGTATCCACTCTTCATGGCCATACGGTATTGATGGTGCACCAGTATCTGGGCATGTCTGTGGCTTGCCCCCACACCACCACCCACGCACAGGCAACCATATACTGTGCAGATTGGAGTGATGATGGGCAGCGACTGGTAACAGGGGGTGCCGATCGGCAGGCAGTGGTGTGGTCTGCCACTGGGGATCCCATGCATAAAATCCATCATGCCGACTCGGTGCAGGCGGTTGTGTTTTCACCTGCAACATCCTCTCTCCTGGCAACTGTTGCTGGCACTGAGCTGATGCTGATGAATAAAGATAACAAGAGCAATGGTCAAAGAGTCAAGGTGTGCTTGTTGTTGTGGGGGGGGGGGGGGCGGTATACGGTGTTGCATGGGTGTATGTACATGTGGTGTGGGTAATGGGTGGATGCTGGGTAGCATGCTGTTGTACACACTTCACCACACTTCTTGTTGTACACAGTTCACCACACTTCTTGTTGTACACACTTCACCACATCTGTTGCTGTACACGCTTCACCACAGTTGCTCAGCAGGGGTTTGTGTGCTGCATGGACGAGTGATGGTGGTGTGCTGGCAGTGGGCACGTTTAGTGGCGCTGTATGTCTGACTGACACACATGGTACAATAGCACGTGTATTGCCACATACAGCACCAGTGTGGAGTGTGTTGTGGTTGCCTACAAGGTGTGTCTTTTGTGTTGGGGTTCTGTTAGTTGGGGATGTGGGGTTTGTACTTCTGCACACTACTGTGTGCATGTGTAGGGTGGTGGCCTCTGATGTGTGTGGGTGGGTGTGTAGGAGGGCAACCCACCACAGCCACCTGCCATATACACACAATACACATATACTCTCATGTACACTCTCAATCACTTGTGAGAGTATGTATACATTGACACGCATGTACTCAAACAAACACATACACTCACACAAAAACACACGTCCACACTCACACGTACTGTGTTTCCCACAAACACAACAGAGCAGCACCGCAACTCGCAGTGGGGTGTTGGAGTTCGGCAGTGCATGTGTACAATACAGATGGGCAGTGTGTTGTCAGTGCTCCACTTGAATTTGAACCCTGCTGTACATCACTAGGTGTTGGTGCATGGGCAGGTATGTTGGTGTATGATGTATGATGAATGATGTATGATGAATGATGTATGATGAATGATGTATGATGAATGATGATGATGATGATGATGATGATGATGATGATGATGATGAGCACTACACTTCCCCCCTCACAACACTCAACTACCAACCCCCACAACATGCACCCACCCCACCTTTCTTTTTTCAGGGAGCCTTGCAGTGGCAGGTACTGATGGTCAAACCCTACTATTGACCGCCAGTGGCAACATTTTACACCGCCTACCACCACAATCATGTTGGGTGTGGGGTTGTGCAATGCACCCAAGTGGGGGTGTGATGGCTCTGGGGATGGATGATGGGGGGGTGGCGTTGTATGCGTTGGATACACAACCAATGGTTGCATGCTGGGGTGGGTTGTATGTACACAGGTTTGTGAACAATAGAGGTGTTTGAGTGTGGGTATTTGAGTGTATGTGATGTGTGCGTTTACGTGACTGTTTGCATGTAGTTGGTTGTGTAGTTGACCAAGTGCTTACGTAACATTTGACCATCATGCGCATATGTTGTTGACCATGTACACATATTGTTGACCATGTACACATTCTGTTGACCATGTACACATTCTGTTGACCATGTACACACATTTTGTTGACCATGTACACACATATTGTTGACTTCACGGGTATGTACGTATACACACATGCACACACACGCCCCAACACACACACCAACACACACACCAACACACACACCAACACACACAGGGATGGCATGGCAGATGCTGTGGTACAGGCACTAGGAGACGGGAGCAGTCGTGCCCGCATACGTTGTCATGAGCTCATACATGCCCTGGCAGTGTATCATGACCTTGTAGCTGTGCAATTGCCTGGGAGGGTGGTGGTGTACCGTGTGACTACAGGGTACGAAGTGTGAGGGTGTGTATTACGAGGGTGTGTTTTACGAGGGTGTGTGTATGGATGTGTTTGTGAGGGACATGCAAGGGAAAGTGTGTGTGTATGGTGATATGGAGGGACGTACAGGTATATACACACCATGTTGAGATTGCGTATGACCCACATACACACACATACATACACTTATACATACACGCAAATACACACATACACGCGTATACACATGCACACATACAAACACACATACAAACACACAATATACACACATCACACTACAGGGCTGATGGTGGGCTTGATGTGAGCTTGATCGGCAAGGTGGTATTACCCAATACACCTACACCTACACCTACACACAAGCAGCAACAGCAGCTGCAGGACATGCACAATACACCCACATTGATGATGGCTATGACACAGACACATGTGCTTGTATGCACGGTATGGCACACCCAGTATGCCACACCCAGGGGTGTATGTCTATGTATCGTGATATTATCTGGATAGTATTGTTATTTGTATAATATTGTATGTAGACCGTACATTCACATCACACACATGCCTTTGTGCACTACATTGTACACACACATGTTTGTACCCCCCCCCCCCCCACACACACACAAAACACCCACAACACTCACACAGCACACCACTGCAGAGCTCCTAGTCATCCCGGATACTGGTCAGAATAAACCCAACACACAAAGCCACACCCAACACTCCCCCACCCAACACCACACCCACAACCCCCACACTCAAAACAACAACAACAACAGCTGGAAGCTGCCCACTGAGCCTCGATGTGCCTGTGTGCTGTTTACATGTGCAGCAGCAGCAACCACCACTGGTACAGGGGGACATGAGGATACAAAGCATTCAGCAGGTGTGCATGCCAGCACACATACACAAACACATACAAACACACATACCAGCACCACCACAAGCATGGGGGGGCAGCATGTAGCACACAACAGCAAGAATAATGCAGTGCACACTCCCGGTGCTATGCATGGTTTGACTGGTCAACGGTCAACGGTCAACGCATCACCACCCATGGCGGCGGTGGCAGTGGGGTGTGTGGATGGGAGTGTGTATGTGTTGTATGCTGGGCTACCACAGCCAGTGATGATGTTTCATCACGTGCACCCGATCAGGTAGGTTGTAGGTGGGTGTTTATAAAGGGGTGTAGGTGTAGGTGTGTGTGGGTGTGTGTACGTTTGTAAGGGTGTGTAAATGTGTGTGTAGGTGTGTACAGGTGGATGTGTCTAGCCAATTGTATACACCAAATACAATGGTCAACACAATGGTCAACACAATGGTCAACACAATGGTCAACAGGGAACTGCATGTGGGCATCAGCAAGCAGTGTCTCCTTGTGATCGATGACATGGGCACCATTGCTGTATACAAACACACCCACCATGCGTCTCAACCCCGCACCCCACTCTCCACCAACACGTTCCTTGTTAACAATTCCCCGGTCAACAACCCATTAACCAGTGCACCGCAACACCCTTCAACCCACTCACAATTCAATAAAGCTGGGTATGGGTGGTATCAGGAGTTGCAGCTCCAGGGTAGCATGGCATGTTTGCATGATCAACATGATTGTGTGCTTGCGGTGGTGCGTGAGGACGGTGCTGTGGATGTGGTGGTGCATGGGGTGGTGTACAGCACAGGCATGGTTGCCAAGGTACGGGGGGGGGGGAGTTGGGTGTGTGTGGGTTGTTTGTAGTCTGGGGTGTTGTGTCCATCATACGCCAACATCATCATATACACACATCATCACACACCACATTATGTGCCAATCATCATATACACATCATTTCACACACACACACACACACACACACACACACACACACACACACACACACACACAC
>VFQP010002238.1_pt1 | contig 22342 bp, 17 predicted proteins | sample 3512351 | NCBI WGS metagenome assembly VFQP01 (sample SAMN10412372, study PRJNA504923) | tailings metagenome | isolation source: Relicate 1 Philex TSF1 revegetated site | place: Philippines: Tuba, Benguet | collected 2017-08-29
CTCCACTTTTCGACGATTGGAAAAGTGGAAAAATCAAAACTCCAAACGATAACTCAAAATCGGAATCAGGGGTGATTGATACCAATACTTGATGCTTCCCGTTTTCTCTTCAAAATATTGTCCGCCGACATTTTTCCGGTTCGTCGTATTCTGAATATCCAGCGCCACAGTGCTTGTCAATCGCTTGTAATTGCGTTTCAGACTTAAGCGGATATCCAGGCGGTAATAATCCGGCATACGTTTTCCATAAGTTTGCGACGTGACGAATTTTGTTTCGCCGGCTGCAACGGACGCATCCAGGTCAATTGGTGTGTAACGGAATCCGCCGACATAGATGGATTTGATATTGAAACCAATGGTTCTGTTCTTTTTCTTGTTTTTCAGGTTCCATTCCTTCCCGATGGTTAACGAAGTCGCATAATTGGTGTTGAACTGCGTATCATACCAGTTTCCGTTTGGTGCTCTGTATTTTGATTCATACAATGAAGCAGACACTAAATAATAAAGGTTTTTGAAGAGGAACCGTTCGTAAGTCAATTCAAGACCATAGTTTCTTCCCAACCCGGAATTCGTCAGCATTTCGGAAGGAAATCCATTTTGTGAATTCAGAATCGAATAGGTACTTGTAGGGTCTTTGCTGACCGGAACATGGAACAAATGCTGGTAATACACTTCTGCCTTGATGTGTTCATGTTCATTCAGCACGAAATCATATCCGAAAACAACATGATGCGCTTTACTCAGCTTTAAATTCCGGTTCGGCAACGTAGTTTCTCCGTTCTCTGTGCGCTCCACAAAATACACTCCGATTGGCTGTAGCTGACTGTGTAAACCATAACCCAAAGTCAGGTGGTGTTTCGGATGAACATCATAACGGATCGATGCCCGCGGTTCAACCGAATAACTGTTGTTGAGGAAAAGCTGAAAGTAGTGAATCCCGACATTGGTAGTCAACTTCTCCGCAATGTGCGAATTCCATTGGAAAAACACCTGCATGGTTTCCGTTCCGCCCTTTTCATTGATCTGCTCCAGCAAAACCGTCGAATCGCCCATATCGCTCTGCTTTAAACGATAACCCAAATGATTCAGAATAAACCCGGTTCGGATATTATTCTTCGCATTGATCTTCTGCGTATAAGTACTTGAAAGCGTCAGTTTATTCTGCAGGAATCGTTGTTCATATTCACGGGTAAGCGATGCATAATCATCCCCCAGCTTATCCTGTTTGTAACCGTTTTCTGTTCCGGAAAAGACCAAAGCCGTTTTCAGGTAGGATCTGTTTTTAAAAAGCTTGGTATTGGTGATTCCAACAGCCCCGGTATTGCTGTAAAAATTCGTGTTCAGCCGAAGGAAATTGTCTTCCAGCCAGCGGGCAGAATCTTTCTCAGCAGTCGTTGTCTGGTAACTCAATCCGCCGAAACCAAATACAGTAAACTTTCCCAGTTTCTTTGTCGGAAGATACACATTGAAAGACAAATCCTGGAAGTTGGTATTTGCATCTCCGATCGGAATTCCGATTTTCCCCAATATGTTTAATGTCGAATAACGGTAGTTCACCAGGTAGGATCCTTCATATCCTTTTTTGAACGGCCCTTCGGTTGCAGCATCCATTCCCATCACTCCGAGCTGAATCGTGTATTCACGTTTTTCATTATTCCCCTTTCGCAAGCGCAGGTCGAAGACTCCGGATAGTGCATTTCCGTATTCTGCAGCAAAAGCCCCGGTTGAAAAGTCGGAATTACTTAAAAGTTGTGCACTCAGAATCGAGATCCCGCCACCGGCTGTTCCGACATTCGAAAAATGGTTCGGGTTCGGAATCTCTACACCTTCCATTCGCCACAACAATCCGTTCGGTGAATTTCCCCGAATTGAAATATGATTGTTCCCGTCACCGGCAGTTACAACACCCGCGAAAGAAGTTGCCATCCGGGCAGGGTCGTTCACCGCAGCTGCAAATTTCTGCGTTTCTTCCACGGAAAAAGTCCGGGTACTGACGGTTGAAAGCTCGTTCAGAGGTTTGTTTTTATCTGTTTTAGCAGTGATCATCACCTCGTCTATCTTTTTCAGGTCTTCTTCCATATTGATGGTCAGCACCAACTCCTTTCCGGCATTCACCGTCACATTCTGCATGATGACAGGTTTATAGTCGTAAGCTGTAATTTCAATCGTCCGGCTGCCGACCGGAACATTCGACAGGTTGAACTTACCGTTCTCATCACTGACTGTCTGAATAACGGAATCCAATCCACTTATTTTAATGATTGCGCCCGGAATGGAAGACTGGGAAATATTGTCGACAACTGTGCCGCGAACCGTTTGTTTTTGGGAGAAACAGGTGTTGACAATAAGACATAGCAATCCCGATACGAAGTATTTCGTTGTTTTTTGAAACATGGTTTTGAGAGATTAAAGAGAAAATTGCGAATTACGAATGCCTAATTCCGAATGAGCGATGAGCAATAAGGAGAGAAAAACCTTTTCTTAAATAAACAAATCAATTCGCAACTCGTAATCAGGCATTCGCAATTAATTAAATGTGGATGACAGAACCTGAGCCGCTGATGTTTGTATTGACAACCGGATTTCCTTTGTACCGGATATTTCCACTTCCGGAAATCGTTGCTTTCAGTTGATTCACTGCCCAAACAGAAATTGATCCGGAACCGCTGATTTTCGCGTCTGAGTTGTTCGCTGCCAGATCGTCCATGTCAATATCACCCGATCCGCTGATTGTCGCTTGTTGGTTTGTAGCCGCTCCACCCGAAACAGAGATGTCTCCCGAACCGCTGATCTTTACTTTCAACTCATCCGCATGAACCGCCGCAAGGTCAATATCTCCCGAACCACTGACATTCAATTCCAGGCTGGATGTCACAATATCGGATGGTGATTCAAAGTTCCCGCTTCCGCTCAGATCGACCTCACGAAGTTCCGGTGAGTGGATCACGATGGTAATTTTAGTGTGTTTCAGAACCCATCTTTTGAATTCTATTTTCAACTTTCCGGCATCAATATCGGTTGTAATCACATTCAAGACATTTTGCTGCGCCGAAAGCTCAACAAAATAAACCGAGTCCTGCACATAATGAACGTCCGCATCAATAGACAGGTCGATTTTATTGAAACCACTCAGGTTGCGTGTTTCGGTAACTGTATTGCCTTTTCCTTTAATCGAATTAAACAGATGTTTCTTACAGGATGTGAACGATACCGCAAGGAACAAAACCACCGGAATCATCAATTTTAAACTTTTCATAAAGATTGTTGTTTTGTTATTTGTATATATGACAACCGAGATTGGGTTTACCCCTATCGGAAAATGAAAAAAAGGTAATCAGATGTCTTGTCATGGAATTTAGATGATCCGTTAAATTCACTCAGATGCACAGATTTTAAGGCGCTTAACAGTCTCCATTCACGCGAGACCGGTGTGTGTATTATTTGGTATGTTCCTCAAGGGTGATTGAACTATTTGATGGAATTATTTCCAAAATCATTGTAGCTTTACAACACAAAAACTTTCCTTGAAGAGGTTTTTTATTATTGGTGATGCGGCAAAGCACCACTAAAACTCAACGAGACTTATGAAATACATCGTGTTCATTTTTTTGATGATTAATGGCCACTTGTTTAGCCAGGTAGTCAATACGGGTATGACAGCGAATTATGACTCATTGGAGGTTGGGAAAATAAAGATCGGAGGTTTGATCGATGCTTACTATGGCTTCGATTTCAATCATCCCGAGACGTCCGACAGACCTTATTCTGTTTCATCATCCCGCCATAATGAAATCAACATCAACCTGGCTTACATCGAATTACAATACATCAATAAACGCGTGCGCGGGAGATTGGTTCCCGGATTCGGGACATACATCAATGCCAATTACGCAAATGAAAAAGTTAGTCTGAAGAACCTCATTGAGGCAAACGTAGGAGTTCGGATTTCAAAAAAAAGAGAGATTTGGGTTGATGCCGGAATTATGGGATCGCCTTTCACCAATGAAACGGCTATTTCCAAAGATCACCTCATGTACACCCGCTCATTTGCCCCGGAATATGTACCTTATTATTTGACCGGCATAAAGGTAAGTGCTCCGATTGGAAAGAAGATCAAAGCGTACGGATATATTCTAAATGGCTGGCAAGTAATCAACGATGTTAATAACCCGCTTTCGGTGGGAACCCAGATCGAATACCGCCCCTCAAAGACTTTGCTGATTAACTGGGATACTTATGTGGGTGATGAATCTTCCAAATTAACCCCGGAAAATCGTACACGCTATTTCACAGATGTTTATTTAATCTATAACTCCGCAAAGAAATTTTCCATGACCTCATGCGCCTATATCGGAGTACAAGATAAAAAAGATTCGCTGGGAGTTAAATCCCGGGCTATTTGGTGGCAAGCCAATGCGATAGCTGCTTACCAATTCACAAAAGCAATTTCATTGGCAGGTCGAATAGAGTATTACAATGATCTGAAATCCGTACAAGTTGTTCCGATTACCTCTGTAAAGGGATTTGACGCTTATAGCGCCGCATTGTGCTTGAATGTAAAAGTGGGTGACAATGCTTTTTTCCGTTTGGAAGGAAGATCCTTCTATTCAGACCGAAAAATGTTTATCGGAAAAAACAAACAGGAAACGAATTGGAGTAACTTGCTGGCGACCAATTTAACTGTTTGGTTTTAATAAGCGTTTCTATTCGTTGATCCGTGCATTCCTTGAAGTATTCTGTTGCAAATCGCACTAACTTTTGAGGTTAAAATGATTCAAATTCCCCCAAGTTCCCAAGGGGAAAGACAATTGAATCTATTTTAGAAAAACCGCAAAGCCAGTTTTCCACCGATCCACAACCGATTGGTATAACTGCCGTCAACAGCGTTCAAAATTGTTCGCTGATTGATTCTATCCCAGACCGGATCCAGAGCCGGATCGGTATTTTCGGTGCTGTACCAATTCAATGTAGGGCCGGCTGCAATGCTGAAATTCTTTCCGAAACGGTATTCGATTCCAACAAACGCTTTGGTCAGCATACTGTAAGTGAAATCACTGTTATTTAAATACAACTGCTGTGCCGTCAAATCCAGATCCAGGAACCATTTTTTTCCTAAGTGCAGCGCAGATCCGAGTCCGTAACCAAGTGTCCACAAAGAACGTCCGCCGGCAATTTGCATTCCGCCGATGAAGATATTGTGAAATTTATCCACGCCGGTTCTGAAACTGAGTGTTCCCAACAGGTTTTCGTCACAGGCAATTTCTACTTTGTGGTAGCCCTTTTTCACGAAGCTTAAGAATCCGATAGGTACCCCGGAGATTGAATCGGCGACATTGATGAAACCAAACTGCGAACCGTTCACTTTTCCGGCCCTGTTGAGTAGACCCGAAAGCTGGAATCCATTCACAACTCGACCAATATTCACTAATCCTGCGATCTGGCTTCCCGAAAGAGTATCCGCAACATTGGCAATTCCGGCAAGCTGTGTTCCGAGTACATTTTTTGCCTGGTTGTAAACTCCGGCAAGTTGAACTCCTTGCGTATAGGAATTGTTCAAATTGGCTATTCCACCCAGCTGAAAGCCGGTAACCGTGTCTTTTACCAGGTTCGCAATTCCTGCTACTTGTGCAAAGTTTACTTTTCCACGATCGAGGTTGACCAGGCCGGCAAGCTGAAAACCACTTACATCTTTTCCGACGGTATTGACCAAACCTGCTGCCTGAAATCCGGTGGATGTTCCTGAAACCAGGTTCGCCAAACCGCCAATCTGGACATATTTTACGTTTCCATAATCCAGGTTGACCAAGCCACCCAATTCCATCACATCAATTCCTTTGGATGAACCGACCAGTAAACTGAATGAAAACTTGTTCACGGTATTCACGGAAAGCAAGCGGTTTGTACTTAAGGGCGGAACAAATGAGAATGCAACGTTGGTGAATAAGGTGTCGGAAATGTTTCTCAGGTTTGCCCGGTGTTTCCCGAATCTTTTCCAGAACGCGTTTTCTTCCGGAGTCGTATCTTTTACCTCAGTTTCCGATGGTTTCACAGAATCAACTGAAAGCGTTACGCGGATGGAATCATTCATCATAACACTCACAGGGGCTGATTTGGGTTGCAGATAAATGACCAATGTATTCCGTTGTTTGGAAAAGATGACAACAGTAGTGTCTTTGAAATCTTCCTTTGCTACGGAAATGGAAAGTACGTCGGCAGTTTTGGGGAATGACAGGTTGAAATAACCGTATTCGTTCGTGAGAGCCGATTGTTTGTTTTGCCGGAGATAAACGCTTGATTCAACAATTTCAGTAGAATCTTCTGCATTCAAAATGTAGCCGTTCAAAATAACATTCGACTTGTCTGCCGAAGCATTATCCGGCTTTGGTTTCTGCACGGAACGACAATTCACAATGACGTATTTCCCTTTCAGCTTCCAGCTGCAGTTTCCGTCCCGATTGCCATCGGGATCGAACAAGGTATTCAACACCATCCGGAGCGGCTGCTTGTCGAACTTGATGGCGATGCGTTGTTTGTCATCAAACCCGGTATACGAAAAAACGACTCCCGTTTGATTGGAAATCTGCTTAAACAACTCATCGTACGAGTACGTTCCCGAGCGGACAGTGACACTTTTTTCCAGGTAAGGAGTTTGTGCATTTGAATGAAAAACTGCCAGGAAACAGAGAAGAGCGGTACTAAAAAAACGAATCATTGTATGCATGCCAGTCCTTTAATCACGTATTCATTGTTCTTTTCCTTGAGGATCGTCACTTCGAGGGTCTGGGAGATGACCATTAAAACGGTATCCAGGTCTTCGTTCAGGAATTCAGTTGTAATCCGGCAGTCTTTCAAAGCCGGATTATCAATGCGGATGTTCACTTTATAGGTTTTATTGAGCAGATCAACCACATCTTCCAGGCGCTGATTGTCCAGCAGAATTGTTTTGTATTGTTTTTTCAGGTTTTCTGCCAGAACATCCAGTTTCAAATCGCCACTCGAAATCACGTAGTGAGCACTTTCATTTGCCTGGAGCGTGATTTTCATTCCCTTGTTGTCGTAAATCACCACAACTCCTTCATCAACACGAACGTAAATCGTGTCTTCGGTCATTTTCACATTGAATTTTGTTCCGAGATCTTTGATGTGAATGGGACCGGCATCAATGATAAACGGCAATTTCTCGCTGTGTTTTACGGAGAAGTAACCCGATCCTTTCAATGTCAGTGAACGGTTTTTCTTTCCATAAGCGGGAGATAATTCCACACTTGAATGCGCTGCCAATTCAATATCTGTTCCGTCGTTCAATTCGATTTTGGCTGCTTCTTTCCCTGCTGTGAATATGCTGTTTTGTTCGTTTGAATTGTAGAAATAGAAGAGCGCACCCAAAGAGAGAACCAACATGGCGGCTATGGAAGAGATCCACCCGACAGCTAATTTCCGGACCGGAGCTTGTTTCAGTTGCGCCTGAACGTTCATCCAGGCAGCATCTGTTGAAACTGCTTTTTCTATCAAACCGAAGGCTTTCGCGCTTTGTTCGAAATGTGCTTTATTCTGATCCGATTCAGCCATCCAATCTTCCAGGAACATTGCTTCTTCGGGATTTGCTTCGCCGTTCAGGAATTTGCCGATCAGCGCATCCATGTCATGTATTGTTTTCATAGTGTTTGACTAAAAAAAAGGATGAGTAAGGGCAAATAGTCTTTCAACTCTTCACGGATAATTTTGAGGGCTTTCCCCATTTGATTTTCTACGGTTTTTACTGATAAGCCTAACTGGTCGGCGATTTCCTGGTAGCGCAATTGTTCGAAACGGCTCATTTTAAAGATCCGTCCGCATTGCTCGGGCATATTTTCCATTGCCAGCTGAATGCGTTCATTGAGTTCGTTTACCTGAACCGAATCGGAGGCATCTTCATGAACGTTTGTTGCTTTCCAGTCTTCGGCATAAGCAGCACGCACTTTCTGATGTTTGATCTTATTCAAACAGGCATTCTGAACTGATTTGTATAAAACCGCCCGAATGGATGTATGAATGTCGAGTTGGGTTCGTTTTTCCCAAAGGGAAACGAATACCTGCTGAACAACGTCTTCGGTTTCATCCGAATCTTTCAGAAAGGTGTTGCCGTAGCGGACCAGCGGCTTATAATAATCGCGAAATACCATTTCAAATGTGCTTAAATCTCCTGTCACAACTTGTGTTATCACTTGTTTCTCTTCCACCCGGATGTGTATTTCACTCAGGGCAAAGTTATCATCTTTTGTTTTCAGGACAACTGAGAATGGTTTTACCCCTATTGAGGTGGTGATTTTTTTTGAATTGAGATTTATATGAACCACATAGGACACATAAAGGAAGGAACCTGCATGAGAATTTAACCACATAGGAACATAGGGCACATAGTTTTAGGTAGAATTACATGCTATGTTTTTTATGTGAGTTAGTGTGGTTGAAAAATAAACCACATAGGACAAATAGCCAAAATCTTTAAAATCCTTTGAAATCTCTGTAGCCCAGTTACAATAAAGGATTCAGCGCATTCGTTATATGGGAAGGAACTAAGAAGAATTTAGGGGAATTGGGGGTCAAACCTCCAATTTTCCTACCCTTTTTAGTACCCAAACTGTGAGTTATTACTTATACGTTTGAATCAACCAAATAAATGAATCACCATGAAATTAAAGATCAATTTCATACTAAAAACAGGAGTTCAAGGAGAAATTCCTGTATTAGCTATAATGAACTTCGGTTACAAAGAGTTCGATGCTCTGAAGCAAACTTATGTATATAAACCGCTTCGCTATTATACCGGAGTTAAAGTTAAGAAATCTGATTGGAATGAAGGAGAAAAATTACCCACAGAAAAATCTAAACGAGCAACACTTCTTCAAATCGAAAAACAAGCAACGGATATTTTCAACTATCTGATTACAACAGAAACAGTAACTCCCGAACGCTTAAAGCAAGAATTGGATGTTAAAATCAAAAAGAAAGAGGAACAAGCAATTATAACCAAGGTTCGGATTGTAGATTTCATTGAAAATGAAATCCTGCACGAACGAGGAATCAAACAAGGAACAAAAAACAGCTACAAAGTACTTGCGAATCGTCTGACCGAATTTGAAACCAAGATCGGGAAACAATTGTATAGTAGTGATCTGAATGAAGAGTTATATATCAGTTTCATGAATACGATCCGGGAACGTGTTACTCGTATCAATTCCGTTTACAATGCATACAAAACGTTTAAATCCGTTCTAAATAGAATTGCCCGAAAGTATAAATTGAACAACATATTCAATCCAACTAAAGAACTACGGACTTCTGATAAATTGCGCAGCATTACGGAAGATAAAATCTATCTTGAATTTGCACAGATTCAAAAAATTATGAATTATGAACCGCCAACAAAAGAACTCGCTAATGCAAAATTAATTCTGCTTACACTCCTATTTACAGGTTGCAGATACTCTGACGTTCATAAGATCAAACCGGAATACTTGTACTCGAAAAACGATGTAACGTTCTATTACGCTCGTTATCTAACCACCAAAACCGATACAGAGATCGTAGTACCGATTTTAAAGCCATTGCAAGAAGCATTTGATGCAAATGGTGGGATTGCAGAACCTATGGTCATGCAAAAGTTTAACTCACTTGCTCGGGATATAGCTGAAAGCGTAGGATTAAAGGAAGAAATTACGCTCTCTCATACAAACTCCTTTGGTAAGAAAGAACTAACAACCCAAAAGTTGTTTCAACTCATTAGCTCCCATATCGGACGCAGATCGTTTGTGACCAATCTGATGAGTTATATTCCGATTACGGTATTGAGTAAAATAACCGGACATTCCAATTCAGCAGTAGAATCTGATTTTAAAGGATTGGGAAGTAGTGAGATTTTCAAATACAACAAGATCTCATTGATTGATAATGCAGCTTTGTTAGTGAAGATACTCCGAATTTATACGGAAGATAAATTGGATGATTTTCCGATTAGATTAGTTTAGTTTAATTGGTTCTATACAGCGAATAAGCGATCTTGATTTCAGGGTCGCTTTCGTCATAACTAACAATTCACATTCTATGTGTAATAATTTGAGCATTAATGTTCTAATCGTTCTCTTAAAGATCGAATCAATGGTTCATAAATTCTAAATGCAGTAATAGTATTCATGGCAAGTGATTTAAATCTGTTCCTAGTAGTGTCTGCTATTGTTTCGTAATCATAATCTCCGAAATACTCATTTGTCAGCATTATCAATTTATCGAAAGTTATTTTTTTGCGTTTATCTGGTAATTGTTTAAGATCTTCCATAATAGTAATTGAAAACTCATGTGCAAATTCATTTCGAATATTATTTATACAACGACAAGCTTCAAAAATTTGTTTTGGTAGAAGTCTAAATGAAGCTAGGATATTTATTTTAGTACTTGTCGCTGTATTTGAAAAATCCATGAATGAATTGAAATCTGGACAAAGAATTCCGAGAGTATTGTTTAAATGATATTCTATAAACAATGCATAGTAAATAACAGCATTTCTATCTTCAATATAGTTATTGAAACGTTGAACATGATTAGGGACTTCTTTATTCCATGTTTCCATTATTTCGTCTAGTTGATCGGAATCCCAACTTTTGATTAATGCTTTTTGATCATGGTCAATATAAAAACTCTTTTTAGTCATATCTTTGCTGAAATCACTATCTGAAGGGTTATTTTCTTCTATACTTTTCATATAAAGGAATTAAAAATGTTATTTTGTTTTCAGCTAACTTATTACAAATAGCTGCGGCAGTTTTATATTTATCACTTTCAAACAAAAAGGCTACTAAATCAACTATGTTTTTTTGCTCTAATTCAGTAATATGGTGCAAATGCTCAATGGCAATATTTAAAAGAATTTGTCCAATATAATTTGATAGAACTTCTTTTTTTCCATTCGTTTTAAGTCGATTAAGATTATTGATTAAGTAATTTGAAATATCGTATCTGTTTGCATATTTAACACCAACAAGTAAATGATTATAGGACTCCTCGTTTAGTATTTGTAAAAATTGAATCCAATCAGTTAAAGAACCTAATACAGCCTGTTCTTCGAGGTGATTAGAATCTTTAAAACGATCAAACAAATAATTCCATAGATTCAAAATTCTATTCAACGTTTCGGCTTTCTTTTCTTGCTCTAATGAATTGACATAATCAGATTGCCGACTGACAAAACGGACCATTTCATCAATAATTTTACTATCTGCCGAATTCAAGAACTGGAAAAGTAAACTTTCCTCTTCCAAATTTTCAAAACCATAAACATGAAATGCAGCCAAGTGTTTTACAATGGCGTGGTTAGAAAATGATTTTACGTAAATTTTATTCTCAATTGCTCTTTTATAGTGTGCGTAAAAACGTCTATAATATTCTTCATTTGATGGTGGATGTCCATAACAAAATCCCGTAAAAAAGCCTGCCCAAAGATTATGTGGAATTGTCTTAAACTCTTCAATTTTTCGGATCAGCCATTTGGAATCCAAAAAGAAAAATTGAGAAAAATTAAAACCGATATAGGTATATGCTTCAAGAATCTCCTTATTGAGCAGCATTTCTAAAAGAGACTTATCTTCTTCGTTCCATTTTACAGGGTTTGCCTTGTTATACTCATTCCGTCCCCTCCACAATAAGTAATTAATAAAGCCGCCTAATATTCGACCATTAGTCGTGTTTATAGCAAAATTCACATAATCTGAATCAATGGTTTCAGCTCTTTCAGAAACCTTCATCCCTGACATAAGTTCATTGAACAAATGACTAACTTTAACTAGGTGCTTTTTATCAAAAGCATAATCATCTTTCCTGAATCCCTCCGAAATCAACTCTGAAACGGCATTCTTCACCCAGCCTTTGTCAGCCCTCCAACCATCCTTGGGGTTATTTAATTCTCCTCTAAGAAATTTATCTGAAGTTATGCATTGACTGCAAAAATCTAAAACTTTATCTAAGTTAAAATCAAGTCTGTCTTTCCAGGCATCGAGAAACCCATGTATAATTTTATTTTCATAGATATATAATGTATCAACAAAAAAATCAAGACCATCAACAAATTTCCCGGGCTTCATTGCTACTGCTTTACTAAGTGAGTCAGCTAATCCTTCAATATTAGGTCCTCTCCAATCATCTGACTTAAATGTGTAAATGAAATTGTATATTTCCTCGTTGGTCATTTTAATTAACTCTTCAGGTGTAAAAGGCGAAACAGATGCTGCGTTAATTGATACCTTCATCTTTCCTTCATCTCTGAATTCGTCTATTGAAGTTTCAATTTTATTTTTTAGCAAATTGTATTTTACTCTAAAGAAATCAACCTTACTAAGTGCGCTATACCATCTGAATTTCCAATATTCAGTACTCTCATCTTCATTTGGACCCTTTTCAATAATTGAATCCAGTAGCTCGATTTCTTTTTTCGTTAGAAAATCTTGATTTTGTTCAATTAAATTGAATAGATCCGAGTAAAATGTTTCATCAGAGAAATATCCTTTGGGATCATTGTTTTTAATCAGATCAAAGAAAACCTTTTTTTGAGTTCCCCATTGACTTCTAATTACAAAAAATACAATTTGCGAAAATATAGGAGAAGAAAATAATTTATCCGTTACTAGAGCAGACAACAGTTTTTGTCCTTCACGTGGTTTACTTTTAGATTTTTCAGTTAATAGATTTCTTAATAGTAAAATCATTGCAGCAAGTAAAGAACTGTCATTTTCCTCATCCAATTCATCAATCTTGTGGTGCCCATAACTTAAATCAGTTTTAGTAAAGTATAAAATATGATTAAAGTACATTTCATTTTCTTCCGTTACCTCATATTCAAAACCAAACTCTGAAAGAAATGAAATGATTGTCTCTTTAATCTGATCGACTTCATATTTATCAAAATCTCTTATGATTCTTGTTTGCAGTGTTTCAAGCGAATTATTTAGGACTAATTGGACTATCAACTCTCGCTCGTTTATAGACAATTTAACTGAAACTTTATTGCCATCCTCCCCAAACGACACATTAAGTCCTCTAGGAAAGTCATATAGCAATCTTCTTATGTTTTGAGCTAACAAGATTATCTTATTCGAACAATATTCCGCTAGTAAAGACAAAATACCTGTCTCATTTGATGCCAAAGAGTGTCCAAGATAATAGATGTCAATATTGGAAGTATAACGAGGTTCTTCATTAAACCAAAAATCGGATCCAGATAATTCCCTTTTATTTAAAGAAATCAGAAATTCGAAAATGATGCTTCCCTTTTCAATATCATTTTGAGAAGAGTTATCATTAATAAATTTTGGGAGTAATGTTTGAATTATCTCTGATGTCTGCAATGATGTGCCAAATGAAGTATTGAACCATTCAGGAATTAAATTTATTATTTCAACGCGGATTAATTCATTTGGAATGTTTTTTAAGATCCTGATAAAAATATGCCATGTTCGATAATTATCTTTTGGATGCCTCGTAATATCTTTTATGACTTCAAGAATCTCATTAACTAAACTATGATCATTGATTACCTCCCTGTTCAATGTCAAACGTTCGAGATAAAATAAACTTTGCCAAAAGGGAATACTACTTCCTTTTTCTAGTTGAATTGGATCCGGATTCTTTTCAGGAGCAAAATACCCTCTTTTTTTTAGTATTGGAAACCAAATAGGCGACGATACTTTTTGAAAAAAGTATTCTTCAAGTTTTGGATTTTCTAATGAACCAAATAATGCCAAAAGCTGATTCTTTGTAGGTTGGGTTTTGTTTAAGATTTCATCAATGTCTTTAATGTCTTCCAGATAACTATCTTCAAATTCAGCAAAACCTTCTATCGCTTCCTGGTTATAAATCTTGTCTTTAGATGTCTCATGGAATCTGCTTCTGCGTTTAGCTTCAATATCAACAGTTACATTAAGTCTACTCCTTAACTTACCTATTAGACTTTTTAAGTTATTGAGTGGTTCAATTCTTAGTCTGGTGCATTCAGGTTCTAAATGAGGATGGATTTTTCCCTTCAAATAAAAATCCGTTTTGTTTTCTGTTACAAAAAAATATGCGTGATTCGGATTTTCTTCTGCATATTCGAATAAGGACAAAATAATCATTGCATCGGCAACACTAGATTTCTTGTGTAAGGGGGCTTTCTTTTGGATACCCCAATCTACTAATTTCGCCTTTAGCTCATTGTTGGATTTGATAATAAGAGATCTTCGAATAATTTCATCTATTCGGTTGAATTGAATTTCAATAATCTTACTAATTTGTTCAGGGTTATAATAAGCCCGAATCATATCGTCATCGAAAACATCTTTTGCGACAGCAAAAAAGTTTTGCAAGTTTTCTTCATATACTGATTTTTGGGACTCTCTATGCTTTCCCCATTCAGCATGAATAATTTCAGGTAATAGGATTTGAACATGCCCTTCTTCGATCCAATGCTCAATATAATCAAGAGGGTTATATTTCTTTGATGCATTATCCAATAGGTAAATCCAAATATTACTATCAAAAGTCAAGTAAATCATGTGGTAGGAAGATTATTTTCAGTTCGAATAAGCTGCTCCTGAATTTGAAGTAACTGATTTTTAATAAATTTAAAAGCTTTTGATCTCTCTTTCTTAACTATTTCAATTGCTATAATAAGGTGACCTGGAATATTCGTTTGTGCCATTTTTTCTCTTGAATCTTGTAAAGACGGCATTAAATCTGAGTCATCAAACCATTTCATTTCTATCAAATCACGTGATAAAAGGTGGATCGTATTTAATCTTGATTTGACGAATAAATAATCTTCTTTAGTCAAATCTTCAGAAAATCTGTGATTAAGCACATCAACATACAATCCCTTTTGGCGAGTCTTTTCAATATTTTTGTAAAAATCTATTTTCTCTAAAAAAGAGTGAACTTTTGTCAATCCCCATTGAATTAATTCCTTTTGGGTTTCTTCATCTTTACCAAACCGGGCTACTTTAAATACATAATTTTTATCGTCCCGACAGCGATCAAGAACAATTTTAAAATCTTCAATTATTTCATAAAGACAATCAACAAAATATCCAATATAATGTCTTGCATCATGCTGATGGAAGATATATTCAATCTCTGAAAAATTATTTATGATTGGAAAGCCTAGTTCCACAATTTGGAGTACTACAGCCTTTGTTCTTTCCTCAAATGCTGTAACCAAAAGTGAGGTTGCAGATCCAAAGTCACCATTTTTTGCATTGGTTCTTGAGGTTTTTAGTTGTTGGTCAGATCGTTTACAAAGTGCTTGAATCTTTTCGTGAATATTAGTAGTCATTAAGTTGTCTTTTTATCAGACAAAAATAATTGATTTTACGTTGTTAAGTGTTTTTGTTAATAAATGGGATTATCAGCACTAAGCTGATAATCCCATTGCATTTTTCTAAGCATTTGCCCCCTGCTTCCGCTCAATATACTCCATAATCGCAGCTCTTGAAAAACGAACTGTTCGTTCATTCATCCGGATTTGAACAAGTATACCGTCACGAACCAATTTAATGAGTGAATTCTTACCGATGTTCAGTATCCGTTTTACTTGCTGATTGTTCAGCAATTCGTCTTCTTTCTTGTTGGGAATCGGTTGTTCAATAGGTGTTGTACGATTTCCGTTTTTTTCCAATAAAGCGATGCGTCTTTGTTGCTCGTTTACCTGGGCTTTCAATTTTTCAATTTCCTCGCTCATTCGTTCGATTGCGAGTTTAACCACTGTTTCCATGATTAAGGTGTTTTAATTAGTTGATATACTTTGGTTCTCGATCCTCTAACAATTGCGCGGCTGTCAAACAGATCAGTCACCGTGTTTTGTATTAAAACCATTTTACAACTATGATCAAGCGGGGCGGTTTTCTCTGGCTGCTTTTCTATTTTCTAAATTCTATTGCCATAAATAGAGAATATGTCCTCATTTCCCCGACGCCCTTGTTCAATCATTTGTTCCCGATATCGTCTTTACTTGAACAAATGTGTTTCGCCTTTCTTCTTCTACCGGCACAAGCTGTCTTCTTGGTTTTAATGCAAGTATAATTCAGAAAAAGATCTCAAAAAAATATTGGGGTACTCCAAAAAAACAACTTTTTCTAAGTTTTAACATTTGAAGCTTCAAAAGGATCGAAAGGGATAAAAATTAGGTGTTATTCGAGTGTCCTTTTAACTTTTTCAATATCGGAATCAATGAGATCAATTGCAGGTATGAAACCAGGGCAAACGCATCTAAATTTATTTTCGGTTAAGTTATTTTAACAGCAATTCTTGGTTGGCACTGCAACTATGGGATTAAGGATCTCGTTTAATTAGATTGTGCCACTTCCACTTTTTGTGGCTCGCAAATGAAACCGAGTAGCAAATTAAATACTATATTCAGCGGTCTAAAGGATCATCGAGTGAACAGGACTAAGCTTCATCCAATGGAGAATATACTCTTCATTTCTACATGCGCGGTAATTTGTGGTGCATCGACATGGAATGAAATCGAAGCTTACGGATATTCTAAAAGAGAATGGTTATCCGGGTTTCTTGATCTTTCAAATGGGATTCCTTCCCATGATACTATCAATCGTTTCTTTTCTTACATGGATTCCGATAAGTTTGAAGAATGCTTCCGGGATTGGGTTGCAACAATCGTAAAAGACATCAACGGAGATATTATCAGCATTGACGGGAAAACGGTTCGCGGATCAAAAGGATTCGAATCTACTCCGCTCCATATCGTGAGTGCCTGGTCAACTTTGAATCAAATCAGTTTGGGTCAGATAAAGACTGCTGAGAAATCAAATGAGATTACCGCTATCCCGGAACTATTGGAAACTTTAATCATTGAAGGGAGCACAATCACTATTGATGCAATGGGAACACACACGGAAATCGCGAAGAAAATTGTTTCCAAAGGAGGGAATTACATCCTTGCGGTAAAGAACAATCAAAAGATGCTGTTTGAAGATGTTGAAGACACTTTCAAAATGATAGTTCCGGATTCCATATCGGTAGAAGATGATTTTGGGCATGGGCGGATCGAAAAAAGAACTTGTTCCGTTATCCGGGATTTGAGTTTGATTGATAACATAGGTGGATGGACGGGAATTCAGTCAATCATTAGAGTTGAATCAACCAGATATGATAAAACCACACAAAAAACGGAAAACTCAACTCGGTACTATATCAGCAATCTGAATGCGGATGCTAAATACATGGCCTATGCAATCCGTTCGCATTGGGGAATTGAAAATAACCTGCATTGGATGCTGGATGTTTCATTTGGAGAAGATGGAATGCGGAAACGGAACAAAACTGCAATTATGAATTTTTCCACCTTGAATAAAGTTGCGTTGCATCTGCTTAAACAGGATACGAGTCAGAATATAGGGGTAAGATCCAAACGGTTAATGGCCGGATGGGATCAGGAATATTTAATGCGGATTCTGCAACTTTACTAAATCAATCTTCCTTCCGGAATAGATCACCTTCATTTACTCCCAACGCGGAGGCAATTGCACTTACTGTTGAAATTGATGTGTTCAGTCTGCCTGATTCTATCCGTGCTACCTGCACCTGTGATATTTTAGCTTCTTCAGCAAGTTGCTCTTGGGTAATGCCTTTCTCATTCCGGATCTTCGAAACATTCTTGCCAAACTGCAACATCACTTCCGCATTCCTTACTTTGTGCATCTTGCAAAAATCTTTGATTAAGCTACTCAGCCTTATAACAACTTTGTTATATTTGAGCCTTTTTAATCAAAATCACATTATGAAACAAATCAAATCCTTTACCACGATTCTACTATCTGGAATCTTTTTAGCATTAATTATGCAGTCCTGTATGGCAACAAAAACACCAGTCGGACAGTACCAAGAACAAACAGGAAAAGAAGTCACCTATGACAAGGGAAAACAGTTCTATATGTTTTGGGGAGTAGTAAGATTGGGAACCAATCATGTTCCGACACCTTCTTCCGGGGACTGCCTTGTTATTACCCGGACGAATTTCGGGGATGTATTGATAAACATTCTTACTGGAGGCATTGTGTGTTCTCAAACGATAAAAGTTAAAGTGAAGGAACCCGAAGGTTCGAAATAGTCATTAACATGAAAAAGGAGGCTTAAAAACCTCCTTTTTTTATCCCCAAATGATCAACCGATTGATTATTTTCTATTTTTAATTTATGAATAACAAAAACACACCCACAGGATCAGGGCAAAATTTGCCAACATCCTTGGGAACCGTTTTTGTTTCCGGTTTATCCATGATTGATGTATGTATCAAGATCATGGTAGTTCACGTAATGGTAGTACGTTACGTGACCCGGAACCGCTAACGGTTTGAAATACCTGCGCTGACATACAAGCGCGGGTATTTCACCTTTAATCAATCATCGAACATTGGGAAATTAATTTGGTGTTGAATATTTATTGCTTCAGGAACTAAATCGTAAGTACCGCAATATCCATTACAATCAATGAATGATTCTACTTTCATTTCAGGAAAATCTCTCAATGACTTATTATTTGGATAATCGGGATGTGGTTCCAGAAAAACAAGGGCTTCTTTTTTGTCAGCTTTTGATAGGGCTTCCTTGCTCTGATCTTTTAACATGGTTACGGGATAACCTCGCTCGTTTGTAAATTCATGCTCCAACATTGCCATTCTTTGGTATTTCCGGGGAAATATTTTCGCCATTTTCTGCCAATAACCTATTCCACCTTGAACGCATCCACCCTCATCGCTATCCGTGTGACCCAAACAGTTGTTGTTTCTAAAACCAAGAGTATACGCAATTGGAGGTTCTATGTTGTTTTCTGCAAGAATATCAAAACAATCATGCTTTGTAGTTCCGAACATCATCATTGGATATATCGGTTTTACATGTGGATTATTTGCGGTCATTCCTACGGCTCGTTTTGCTTCTGATAAATCGAAACCGAAAACATTGTAAATGAAGTCTGGATTCTCTTGTTGGTATAATTCCCGAGCCTTTCTTTTCAACTCGGTAGAACATATAGCTCCGGTTGCAACGTTTAATGATTTGTAATGTCTCCATACATCTTCAACAGACCAAAACGAATACTCTTCATCGTTCTTTATGAATGGTACTTTTAATCTGGTAACTGTTTCAATTGGTATACCATACCATTTTTCACAATCATCTTTGAATCTGTATGTGTCTTCATGCTCCCTGCCAACGTCGATAAACAATATCCGGCATCTATCTTTGCCGAACAAATCAATAGTCTGCTTCACTGCAACTGCGGACGCGACACCACCACTCCACCAGCAAGCTATATATGGGATATTTTGATTCATGAATTTTGATTTTTTAGAAATTTAGATGCGTTTGCCCTGGTATGAAACTGATATTTTCAAAAAATGTCCTAACTCTCAGTAAATTTTGAAGTGTAGCTTTTTCACTTGAAAAGGTCAAAGGATTTAGGAGCTTTTTGTACAATTCGGAATGAGTGATTTGGGAATACGAAATGCCCAAAAAGAAATGCAGCGCATCAGCACATTTACTGATGTTCTTTTTGTGTTTGGTTCCAAGTAGTTGAGAAATGTAATAGGCAATTAACACCTGTTGGGAACGAGTAATTTTATTCTCAGGGGGTTCTTGAATAACTAAACTTTCATCATTCGCAAGCGGTTCGAATTCGTTATTGGTATCCGAAAACTCTTCTATCAGATCAAGAATAGCCTGAGTAATGGCAAGAAGTAAAATAATCTTTTTGGGACTGTATTTTAATATCTTTTGTTCGGTATCTATCAGCTCGAAAACAGATACATTCTTGTATTCTATCGCTTCGACATACAACCAATGCAATTGTTCCAACTGGTCGTGCCTTGTCATATGAATAATTAAGGTTTGTTCAACTACAAGGGATGTCATAGAATGAATTTCATCCAATCGATTTAAGGTTTGTTCCAACGAATCAAGACCACCTACTTTTTGGAAATGAATAAAGGTTGAAGCAAGTGAATGATAAAATACCGAATAACGCGGAACTAACCGATTTTCGTAGAATAAAGTCCTCTTGAAATAATCTCTAGCATAGGTCTTATCTCTTGCCTTTTCAATGCTCGATAAGTATAAATCCTTTAATGAATTGTAAAAACGCGTATGAGCCTTTAAAAACTGTTCTCTAGGTGATTGATTCGCTTCCATATTTCAATAACGAAATCAACTTTAAAATCTTACATGAAATGAGTAAAAAAATCTTGAATCCCAGTAAAACTCCTATTCACTCCATGTTTCTTCATGTGGTTACTAGGTAACTCCAAGTGGTTGCCAGGTTGTTTCCAGGTAATTTTTTACAGCAAATACATCAAAACACCAAAAACACCAAAAATGGTAACATTACACCATTGTACACCATAAATAACCTTACACCACTGGTTGAGTACTTTACACTTACCTGCAAAAACAGCGTTTATACCGCCAAAAATTCCAATAGTCAAAAATTAATTCTAATTTCAACTTGATTTAGGTGGTTAGGTTAGGTTGATTAGTGAATGGAGTAATGACACCTGTCTTACTCCATTTGCATTTTATCACTCAATTAACTGACTCAATTCTTATACGATTCCGACTCGGAATCATTTCGACGAATCTTTCTTTCCGACTTGACGAATTCATTGATCCGATTTGTCCAACTTTACTTTTCGATAGACGAACCATTGCAATTCTTTGCACCCGACTCTATTTTAAGTCGGTTTGAGTCGAATCTTACTCGAAATCATTTCGACAAATCTTTCTTTCCGACCTGACGAATTCATTGATCCGATTTGATCAAGTTTACTTTTCGATAGACAAAGCGGTTCGGTTTAGGTAAGCACTAACTATCAAAAGGCAATAATCTTCCATAAATTCTACTAGTCTTTTATAAAAGTCTTGCGAGCAGTCGCGTTTTTCAAGCCTTGTTTTGATATACGAATACGTCCATTTCTGTTTTAATGAATCGCTCCCACAAAGGACTTCGCTTGGAGTGAAATTTATAAGCGGTGGCAGTTTTTTCAGATCAAAGTTTTTACTCCGTGTATCCTTTAATATTCCTGTTTGGAAAAATTCACTTGTACTAACTACTTCCAATATGCTGGAATCAATGCCAAATCTTGCGCCTTCAGGAAATAATAAGAATTGTAAACGTATGCGTTGATCAAATGTACCCTTGTCCCACAATTGTTTTGGATCGTTACTAACCCGCTTGGCGAATTCAATGCAATTTTCAACTTTCTCTCGAATAGAACCTCCTTTCATTTTTTGATATGATAAGCTCTGAATTTCACACTGATATTTGGTTTGGTACTTCTCAAATATCTCCATACTAATCTCGCCTATTGCGAACCTTTCTTCAACTAATTCAAGTTTTCCAAGAATTTCATTTTTCCGAGTTTGTATTAACTGTTGTTCTTCTAACTGATCCTTGAAAATTGATCGAAACAAAACACGAATTCCTTCTTCTGCTAATGGCACTAAATCCTTGTTGAGTTTCAATCCAGTTAGCAGTTCTTGAAACTGGTTATGCAGATTTTTGGCACTTTTATTATTCTTACAACCTGCCGGATTACTGCAACTGTAATAGAACAATCCTTTCTTTTTCACAACATATCCTGTCATGGATCGACCGCACGTTTTACACTTCATGAAGATTTTTAATGGCAACTCATTGTTGTGTTTCTGATGAGTAGTAGGTTGCACTTTTTTACTGGCAATAATATCATTCGCTTTCAAGAATAATTCTTTCGATACCAGAGGTTCATGTCTACCTATGATCACTTCACCAGGAATAAGACTATTTGTAATAACTCCGCAGTAGAAGGTATTTCTAAAAATATCTCCCAAACGTTTTGCATCCATCGTGTACCCAAGGGTAGCATACCTCTTGCTAATATCTACATTACGCATTTTGTTATTTGCCTTCCACAGAAATGCTTTTCGGATCATTTCCCCTTCTTCGTTTATTACGAGTTCTTGATTAATTGCTTTTCCCGGGCAAAGATTGGTGTAACCTCTCGGCAAGTTCAATGGCCAATAACCTTTCCGCAATAGTTCGCGCATACCTGTTACTGTTTTGTCTCTGCGCAAATCGTTATCCATTTGACTGAACAAGAAAAAGATGTTTTGTTGAAACAACCCGGAACTGGTTGTCGGGTCGAGTTCTTGTGTTACGGCTAGTGTCTTTACATTTAGGTCCCGAAGTAGATCACTCGCAATTTTTGCTCCTTCAATTCCTGATCTGGAGAACCGTTCATAGGAATAAACAATGATGTAGTTCACTTGCTTGTTACGCCGGATGAAAGTCA
>VFQP010002239.1_pt1 | contig 22339 bp, 17 predicted proteins | sample 3512351 | NCBI WGS metagenome assembly VFQP01 (sample SAMN10412372, study PRJNA504923) | tailings metagenome | isolation source: Relicate 1 Philex TSF1 revegetated site | place: Philippines: Tuba, Benguet | collected 2017-08-29
ATATTTTATATATCTTTTGAAAATAAAAGATACCGATAGCCTTGAATGAAGATTTAAGGCTATTTTTGCACCATGATTTCATCTTTGCCGCTCAAAACACTACAAAATAGAGAATTCAGAAATCTTCTTACCGGAAGATTTTTTATTGTTTTAGCATTCAGAATGCTGGCAACATTATTGGGATGGTGGGTTTATCAGCTTACAAAAGATCCGTTTTCAATTGGTCTTATAGGACTTTCTGAAGTAATTCCTGCCGTGAGCTGTGCCTTATATGCAGGTCATGTAATCGACATGAATGAAAAAAAGAAACTGCTGCTCACCTGTAACTATGCCTACGTATTCCTCATCAGTCTTTTACTCATCCCTGCTTTTCTGAATATTGAACTTCACTTTTCCGGACATGAAATTACCTATTTTATTTACGCAGTAATTTTTCTTACCGGAATTGCACGAGCTTTTATTGGTCCCATAGTGCCTTCAATGATCCCCAAAATTGTGGACAAAGTAAACCTTCCCAATGCCATCACATTAAATCAGGCAATATTTCTGGTTTCATCTGTTTGCGGTCATGCAGCAGGTGGATTTTTAATTGAATTTTACGGAATTAAATGGACGCTGGCTGCAGTAATCACTTTCATGATTTTAGCCTCAGTTTTCTTCTGGAAGCTTCAACCTCAGTTTTCTGAGCATAAAAAAGAAGAAATAAAAGTAATGGAAAGCATTAAAGAAGGAGTTTCCTACATTTTTAAAACAAAAGAAATCTTAGGAGCGCTTTGTCTGGATATGTTTGCCGTACTTTTTGGTGGTGCGGTTGCCATGATTCCTGTTTTTGCTACTGATATATTAAAATCTGGAGCCAATGGTTTGGGATTACTGAACGCGGCATCAGATATTGGCTCAATGATTATTATTACAACGCTTTCTCTGGTACCGCTAAGAAAAAATCAGGGCAAGATTTTACTGGCTGTTGTTGCCGGTTTTGGGTTGTGTATTATCGGATTCGGATTATCGGAATATTATTGGCTTTCATTCATGTTTCTCGTTCTGAGCGGTATGCTGGATGGAATTTCAGTCGTGATCCGAGGTACCATTGTTCAGCTGAAGACTCCGGATCATATTCGGGGAAGAGTGTTGAGTGCCAATTCTATTTTCATCATGTCCAGCAACGAGATGGGGCAGTTTGAAAGTGGTCTGGCTGCAAAACTTTTTGGTGTCGTAAGATCGGTTGTTCTGGGAGGAAGCATGACGGTGCTTATCGCTGCAATTGTAGGAATTTCTAATTCAAGGTTAAGAAAAATGCAATATTAACACCAATCTATCGTTAACAATACATGCAAAATAAAAACTTACTATCAGATTGTTATTTTTTTTATATTTGTGCTTAAAAATTTTTCAAAATGAAAAAAAATATACTCATTTTTTTAATGATTATTTCTCAGATGATTTCTGCACAGTCCGATTGCCCTACAGCAATTACGGTTTGTGGAAACTCTGGAATTTCTTATACTCCTTCCGGACCCGGTAATATCCTTGAAGATTTGGGAGGATGCTTAACGGATGATGAGAACTTTTCTGTATGGTATACTTTCACTATTAAAACCGGCGGAACACTTACCTTTACAATAAACCCTAACGTTTTTGATGATGATTATGATTTCGGAGTTTATGGTCCTAATAAAACATGCAGCAACTTAGGTGCGCCTATTCGCTGTAACTTTTCCGGTCTTGATGGTCCGACAGGACTTAATCTTACAACGGTGCATCCAGCTGTAAATGCACAATGGAGCGGTTTTATGAATGTTTTACCTGGCGAAACATATTATCTGGTTATTGACAACTACTCCAACAGTCCAAACGGGTTTTCGCTTACATGGGGAGGTACGGCAACATTAGCGTCGCCATTTAACGATCCTACACTGATTACGAATCCTTTTATTGCTCCAGGCTTGCCAAACGCAGACCCTACTCTTCCGAACGAAATTATTGTCTGCTCAAATCCTGCAACATTTAATTTTAATTCTTTAACCAATGGAATTATCAATGGCAATACAAATTTTACCGTAAAGTATCATTATAATACCAATGATTTGCTGACCGGAGACAATCCTATTACCACTCCAATTACAGTAAATACAACAGACACTTATTATTACAGCATAACCTATACTGACCCTACCAATCCTAACAATCCCATCAACAAGTGTAAACAGACTGGTGAGTTCAAGTTTAAAGACGGTACTATCGTTGCTACTGATGCTACACTCACGGAGTGTAATAACAATAATACAGGACAGGCTGTTTTTAACCTCACAACAGCAAATGTGATCAATGACCCTACTTATATTAAAAAGTATTATGCTTCAATGTATGATCTCAATAATAATGTAGAAATAGCCAATCCTTATCAGTATACATCCGCCGGAGGTTCAGTTTTTGTACTAATTACCACCCCTTTTGGATGTACAGATATTGCAGAGATCAAGCTACAGTTTTATCCTGTTATCACAGTGACAGAAGCTACGCTTCGAAGCTGCTTTATTGAAGCGAACCCTTCAACTGGATCATTTAACCTTGAAACTGCATTAATCAATAACCCTACCGGAACTACTAAAAAGTATTTCCCATCCATGACAGATGCGGTAAATTCAACAAACGAAATTACCAACTTCACCAACTATGTTGCCCCAACAGGAGTTGTATATATCAGGGTTACTGACGGCAACGGATGCTTTACTGTTGCTAAAGTAAACTTAATTGTTTTTCCACCGGTATATTCTACAGTTTTACAGGATAAAGTCATTTGTTTTGAGGATAAGACAACACTAGATGCAGGACCGGGATTCAGTTCATACCTTTGGAGTACAGGCGCCACCACGCAGACAATCTCTAATGTTGGGGTAGGTACTTATTGGGTAAAACTAAAAACAGGAGACTGTACTTCAACACAGACTGTAAAAGTATATGCATCTGAACAGCCGGTAGTGTCCAACATTGATGTTTCAAATACCACCATTACTGTGAATGCAACGGGCGGAACACCGGGATATATGTATTCTATTGATAATGTAAACTGGCAGGATTCTAACGTATTTACGGACATAACAAGAGGCGATCACACGATCTATGTAAAAGACTCATACGATTGCGAGCCAATGCAGGTAAACATTGTCGTTCCGAATCTTGTAAATGTCATTACACCCAACGGAGATGGAATAAATGATGTAATAGATTATTCCGCATTAGCAGGAAAAGAAAACCTTGTTCTTAGTATTTTTGACAGATATGGTGCTAAAGTTTATCAGGCTGATAAAACAAATGGTTACAAATGGAACGGAACCACCAACGGAAGCAAAAGAGTTTCTACAGGAAACTACTGGTATTCTGTTACATGGAATGAAAACAATAAAACCAAAACACCAATCAAATATTCTGGCTGGCTAATGGTAAAAAACAGAGAATAAGAATTAAACATCCCATAATAAGAGCCGCTTTTGCGGCTTTTTGTATCTTTAGTTGCTAATACTACATTCAACAAATAAATTTTAAGTAAATTTGTTCTAAATATCATTTTAAAATGAAAAAAATATTACTTCTTTTTATTATAACATTATCGCAGTTATTTTACTCACAATCGGATTGTATTACGGCACTTCCGGTATGTGGCAACTCAGATATTTCCTTCACTCCTAGTGGTCCGGGAAATATTCTGGAAGACTTAGGGGGATGCTTAATTGACGATGAAAACTTTTCTGTATGGTATACATTTACAGTTCAAACCTCCGGAACATTAGCATTTACAATTGATGCAGTTAACAACAGTACTGATTATGACTTTGCTGTTTATGCACCCAACGCAACATGTTCCGCATTAGGCGCGCCGATCAGATGTAATTTTGCCGGAGTTTCTCCCACAGGAAACACAGGTCTTGAACTTACACCAAGTGGTTCAGCTTATTTCGAACCTTATTTAGATGTAGTAGCAGGTCAAACTTATTATTTGGTCATTGATAATTTTAGTAACGCAGCAAATAGTGGTTTTTCATTGTTATGGAGCGGTACTGCATCATTATCTTCGCCATTTTCGGATCCTGCTTTAACGCCAAACCCTTTTGTTACGCCTGGAAATCCTGCACCAAACCCTGCAGATCCACAGGAGATCCTCAAATGCGCATTACCAATGCAGTTTGACTTCACAACATTAAGCAGTGGCATTTTAAATGGAAATACAGCTTTTACAATTAGTTACCATGATAATATTAATGATGCAATCACAGGTAACCAACCCATCACTACTACTACAATAAATGGCACAACCGTTTACTATTTCCGAGTAGAATATAACGATCCTTCAAATCCAAACAATCCTATTAATGGATGTTATCAAACCGGCAAATTCAAATTCAAACAAGGAAATATTGTAGCCAAAGATGCTACGCTTACTGCCTGCAACAACAATAATGCAGGTACAGGAACATTCAATCTTACTCTTGCAAATGTGTTCGATGATCCCACTGCCACAAAAAAATACTATCCTACTTTAGCAGACCTAAACGCAGGAACCAACGAAATTACCAATCCTGTAACGTATGTGTCTGCACCCAAAACAATTTATGTAAAAGTAACTTCAGTTGAAGGATGTACAGATGATTCGACAATTACGCTGCAATTTTATCCGGTAGTTACTTTAACACCTGCCACAATGGAGTCTTGTTTTATTGAAAGCGCCATCACAACAGCAACTTTTGATCTTACCCAAGCGAATGTTACTACCTTGGCAGGAGCCACAAAGAGATTCTTCAGAACTCAGGCTGATGCTTTGGCAGGAACCAATCAAATTGCAAATCCGAACAATTTTGTTTCAAGTGCTACAACAGTTTACGTAAGAGTTATAAGCACAGATGCCTGTTATGCTATTACAAGCATTACTTTAAAAGTGTTACCACCGGTAAAGTCAACTGTTCTGAAGGATAAAACAATCTGTATGGAAGACAGAACCTCTTTAGATGCAGGACCTGGTTTTGACGGCTATGAATGGAGCACAGGGGCTACAACACAAACTATTCAGGGAGTTGGCGTAGGTTCTTACTGGGTAAGGTTACAGACAGGTAAATGCTTTACATATCAGCAAGTAAACATTTATCCTACACCTCAGCCAGTTATTGCAAGTGTTGATATTAAAAATAATACAATGACAGTTTATGCTTCAGGGGGAACTGCACCTTATGAATATTCTTTAAACGGAATCAACTGGCAGTCTTCAAATGTCTTTACTGACTTACCAAGAGGGGAAAACAAAATCTTCGTAAAAGATTCTTACGACTGCAACCCTATTCAGATACAGCTCACAGTACCAAACCTTGTCAATGCAATTACTCCAAACGGAGACAATGTAAATGATGTGATTGATTATTCTGCTTTAGCTTATAAAAAGAATTTGGTTTTCACGGTTTATAACAGATACGGAAACAAAGTTTATCAGGCAGATAAAGTGAGAAACTATAAATGGGACGGAACTTCCGGTGGTAAAAAACTTAACACTGGTACATATTGGTATACTATTACATGGAATGAAAATGATCCTAACAGCACCCCAACAAAATATGACGGGTGGGTTCTTATCAAAAACAGAGAATAATCTTAGATCTTTCAACAAAAATGATCACCTCATAGCCGGGGTGATTTTTTTATCAACACTGTTTTAGCTCTTATTTTAAGGCTATTTTAAAAGTTATCAACATAGAAATATTAGTTACTCATTTCAGATTATTTTTTTGAAATAAACTATCTTTGCAACATGGCGCAGAAAGAAACACTCTCTTCACTTACACAAGGTAATTTTGCTAGAGAATTGTCGATTGCAGACGGAAAAATGCCTCCCAATGCAGTTGATTTTGAAAGACTGGTAATAGGTACTTTTTTAATTGACAAAAAAGGACTTGATTATTCTATTGATCTTCTCACACCTGAAGTTTTTTACGATCCCAGACATCAGGTGATTTTTTCTGCATTGTTAAAATTATATGAAGGCAACCATCCCGTTGATATTATGACGGTCATTCAGGAGCTCAAAAAGACCGACAAACTGAATGCAGCCGGAGGTGATCATTATATTATTGAACTTACCATGGGTGTAAGTTCCTCAGCACATATTGAGTATCATGTACGGGTAATTCTGGAAAAATATATTCTCAGAAGTTTAATCAACGTATCAGCAAATGTCATCGACTCATCTTACAAAGAATCAACAGATGTTTTTGAACTTTTAGACAAAGCTGAACAGTCTTTTTTTGAAATTACCAACGGAACCATAAAAAAAGGATTTGACACCGCAAATTCATTAGTAAAACAGGCTATTGAAACCATCAAATCTTTAAAAGACAAAGAAGGACTTTCCGGAGTTCCTTCCGGATTCAGAGATGTGGATAAAGAAACCGGAGGCTGGCAAAACTCTGACCTTATCATTATCGCAGCCCGTCCGGCAATGGGAAAAACAGCCTTTCTGCTGTCCATGGCAAGAAATATCGCTGTAGGTCATAAAATTCCAATGGCTTTATTTTCTCTCGAAATGGCATCCGTACAGCTGATTACCAGAATGATAGCCTCAGAGACAAGAATTTCATCAGAAAAACTAAGAAAAGGAACTTTGGATGATGAAGAATGGCAGAGACTTTTCTCAAATGTATCTGAGCTGGAAAATGCTCCTCTTTACATTGATGAAACACCATCCCTTTCTATATTTGACTTCAGAGCTAAATGCCGAAGACTGGTAATGCAGCATGGGGTAAGACTCATCATGGTAGATTACCTTCAGCTGATGACTGCAGGTGGCGGCGGAAAAGGCACCGGAAACCGAGAGCAGGAAATCTCTATGATTTCACGTTCCCTGAAAGCTATCGCGAAAGAATTAAATGTTCCTGTAATTGCACTTTCTCAGCTCTCCCGAAGTGTGGAAACACGCCCAGGAAAAAGACCTCAGCTTTCTGATTTGAGAGAATCCGGAGCTATTGAGCAGGATGCAGATATCGTATCTTTCATCTTCAGACCAGAATATTATAAAATTGCAGTTTGGGACAACGATGAAGAAGGACAGGAAACTTCCACCGAAAATCAGGCAGAACTTATCATTGCAAAACACAGAAATGGTGCAACAGCAGATGTAAGACTGTCTTTCCTGAAACATTTTGCAAAATTCGGAGATATTGAAGCTGCCTTTAACGGTTCAGATTATTCTTCGCCATCTGCATCAGGATCAGGTTTTGGAGAGCCTAGCGGTTTTGACAAAATTAAAACAACTATTCAGCCCGGCGCAGCATTCGATCTTCCTGATAATTCTAAACTCTCAGGATCTTCCATGAATGATTTTGATGATGAAGACGATTTTCCATTTTAATTATAAATCTAGACTAAGATAAGATTAAATTATCAATTTGTACTTGATCTGATCCTCAATAACTTTATGAGAATTGAAATTTACACCGACGGAGCGTGCAGCGGAAATCCCGGAAAAGGAGGGTATGGAATCCTGATGAAAGTTCCCGAGAAAAATTATCAGAAAACATTCTCCAAAGGTTTCAGGAAGACAACCAATAATAGAATGGAGCTTTTGGCTGTAATTACTGCATTGGAAAAACTGAAATCTACTGAAAATGACATTCACATATTTACAGACAGCAAATATGTTTCAGATGCAGTCAATCAGAACTGGATTTCGGGATGGGTGAAAAGAGGCTGGAAAAATGTAAAAAATCCTGATTTATGGAAAAGGTTTATCCCTCTTTTTAATCTTCACAAACCTACTATACACTGGATAAAAGGTCACGCAGGTCATTTCGAAAATGAACTTTGTGACAAACTTGCTGTTACAGCCGCTGCTTCAAATTGCTTAGAAATTGACCATTATTTTGAAAATCCAGACAGCAATCTCTTATTTTAAGATCCTGAAAATAATTCCAGAATCAATACCCTTTTCATTACTTACAATTAAATTCATTGATAAATAACTATTAATTTTAACAAAATTAACACAACATATTCATTTATTAGCAGATAATTGATATCTTTACCTACTAATTTTAAGTAAAAACTAATACATGAATAAAAATCTATTCTTTTATGTACCTTTTTTCATATTTTGTACATTAGGAAAGCTATTCTCACAAACTTATCAGCTTACAGGAAATCCGGTTAATACTACAGGATGGGATGTAGTTCCTTCTGCTTCTGTGAATACAGATTTCATTCAGCTCACAGCAGATCAGACTTCGCAGGTTGGAGGTATTAAGCTCAATGCTCCGATCAATTTAAAATATTGCGACAAATGGCGGGTGGAATTCGATTTTAGAATCGACGGAAACGGAACTCCAGCCTATGGCAGGGGTGACGGGCTGGCTTTTTGGTATCTCGCCAATCCACCCGCGTCTTACACTTCCGGAGGAGGATTGGGAATCCCGGCTAATGCAACAGGATTGATGGTAGGATTTGATATTTTCAACAATACTACTGAAGCTCAGATGAGCAAGGTTCATGTATTGTACGGCACCAATAATACAGCAGGTTCTAATATTGAATTCAACAATACACCGGGAAGCACTTACCATACTGCAGATCTTATTGCTACACAACCTTTTACGGGAGCAACTTATAAGCATGTTGAGGTGACCGGTGAAGTTAGCCCCACCAATGTTAATAACTGGATTATAAAAATAAGAATTGACAACAATCTGGTGGTAGATCAATCTTTTGCGCCTTCTGGTGCTGCTGTTGGAATGACACAGGGGTATTTTGGATTTTCTGCTTCTACAGGCGCAGCAAGTGCAAGACATTCAATAAAGAATGTAAAAGTTTTTACCGACAAGGTGACCATTTTACAGCCATCCATTACACAACAGGTCTGCCCCAATCCGACAACAGGTTTGGGAACCGTAAACCTTACTTCTCTTAATTCTCAGTTTGTTGCAAATCCTTCGGGATATACTTTTACTTATTCAGTTGGAGGAAATCCTGTTGCAAATCCTGCAAATTATCAATTTAACGCCAATACGACTGTAAATGTAATTATCAAAGACAACTCTGCTTTGCTTTGTGACAACCCAGACGGAAGCATCCAGCTTACCTTGGGAAATTTCAGCGCAACCAACAGAACTATTTCTGCATGCAATAACAATGGCGCACCAACTGCAGTGTTCAATCTTACGTCTGCCAATGTAACAGCCGTAACCGGAGTTACTAAGAAATACTTTAAAACTTTAGCTGATCTCAATGCAGGAATAAACGAAATAACCAATCCTACAGCTTATGTTTCAGCACCGGGCAAAGTATATGTAAAAGTAACCACTCCGGAAGGATGTACCGGAAATGCGGAAATTACTTTAGTGTTTTTTCCTCTTCCCGTTGTACAGGATGCTGTGCTTGAATCATGTTTTATAGAAACCAATACTGCCACCGGATTATTTAATCTCACAACGGCAAATGTCACCAGTGACACAGGAATTACCAAGAAATTTTACACATCCTTTGACAATGCTTTAAACGGAACCAACGAAATCGTCAATCCGATCGCATACATTTCTTCCAATTCAGAAGTTTTTGTAAAAGTAACTGCCATTAGCAACTGTTTTATCATTAAAAAAATTACCTTAAAAGTTACACCGCCAGTGAAATCGACGGTATTGAAAGACAAAACAATATGCATTAATGAAAGAGCAACATTAGATGCTGGTCCCGGCTTTTCAGAATATCTTTGGAGTACAGGCGCAACGACACAGTCAATACAAGGCGTTCCTGCAGGAACTTATTGGGTGAGACTAAAAACAGGAAACTGCTATACTCTTCAGACTGCTTCCGTGAAAGTTGCCGTAAATCCTGTTATTTCCAGCATTGACATCAAAAACAATACAGCTACAGTAAATGTTTTGGGAGGCACAGCTCCTTATCAGTTTTCCTTAAACGGAATCAACTGGCAGGATTCTAATATCTTCACAGATCTTCCCAGAGGCGAAAACAAGTTTTACGTAAAAGATTTCTATAATTGTACACCATCTGAAGTGCAGATTACCATTCCGAATCTTGTCAACGTCATCACACCCAACGGAGACAATGTGAATGATATCATTGATTACACGGCATTGGCTTACAAAAAAAATCTTACCTTCACGGTCTATGACAGATATGGCAATATGAAGTATGAAGCAGGAAAATTGAGAAACTACAAATGGGACGGTACTTCCTCTGGCAAAAAAATATCAACAGGAACTTACTGGTATACCATTACATGGGTAGAAAATGATAAAAATAATACTCCGACAACTTACAACGGATGGGTGCTATTGAAAAACAGAGAATAATTTTTTTTCATCATTATATTAAAATTGAAACCACTCTCTATAAAAGGGTGGTTTTTTACTTAATTTTTTACTAATAGTATTTTCCAAAACGATTTTATTCATATTCAATTGCTAAATTTGTGTTATGAATTATTTGGAAGCCCTCAGCAGAAGATATTCTGTAAAAAAATTTAATCCCGATATAAAAGTTCCTGAAAGTACCCTTTTAAACATTCTGGAATCGGGTAAACTCTCTGCAAGCTCACAGGGACTGCAGCCTTACAAAATTTTTGTCATACAGAGTAATGATATGCTGCAGAAGCTTATTCCCGCATTTTATAATCCTTCCCAGATCAAAACATGCTCACACCTTATTGTGATTGTTTCAAAAAAAGTAATTGAAGACCAGTATATCAACGGATATTTTAATCATATTTCAGAAGTAAGAAACATTGACCTGGAACAACTTACATCATTTAAAAACAACATCAATCAGCATATTAATCAACAAACCGAAAACCAGCTCCTGAACTGGGCAGAAAAACAATCATACATTGTTCTGGCAAATCTTATGTACGCGGCAGCATTGGAGAGCGTAGACACCTGTCCTATGGAGGGCTTCAGACAGGAGGTTTTAGAAGAAATATTAGAAATTGATTCAGAAATAGAAAAAGTTACCGTAACACTGGCTATAGGTTACCGTTCGCAAGAAGACCATTTTCAGCACATGAAAAAAGTGAGAAAGCCAAACGAAAAATTGTTTAAATTTATTTAATTAAAAGAATATCTGAAATCTCCCTTATGATAAAAGCAGATGTATTAGTGATTGGCTCCGGAATTTCCGGCTTGTCTTACGCTATTAAAATATCAGAACAGCTTCCTGACGCAAAAATCATTATCGTTACAAAATCTGATGAAGACGAAAGCAATACAAAATATGCACAGGGCGGTCTTGCTGTTGTTACCGATTTTAAAAATGATAATTTCGAAAAGCATATTGACGATACGATGCGTGCCGGAGATGGCGAAAACCAGCGCAGTGTCGTTGAAATGGTAGTAAAAGAAGCACCTTCAAGATTTAAAGAAATTGTTGAATGGGGAGCTAATTTTGACAAAAAAAACGGTGAATTTACCTTAGGAAGAGAAGGCGGACATACAGAAAACAGAATTGTACATCACAAAGACATCACAGGATTTGAAATAGAAAGAGCTTTGCTTCAGACCGTAAAAAACAGTCCGAATCTTGAAATTTTAGACCATCATTATGTGATTGATATCATTACCCAGCATCACATTCCAGGAAAAGAGTTAAACGAGGACGAAATCCATTGCTACGGCGCCTATATTTTAGATGAAAACTCTAAGACCATCAAAAAAATCACGTCCAAAATCACCCTTGTAGCTACCGGAGGTGCAGGACATGTTTATAAAAACACCACCAACCCGACCATTGCCACCGGAGACGGAATTGCTTTTGTTGCACGCGCCAAAGGTAAGGTGACCAATATGCAGTACTACCAGTTTCATCCGACCGCTTTATACAGTAAAATTGACGGAATGCTGTTTTTGATATCAGAAGCAGTACGCGGTGACGGAGCCAAATTGCGAACCAAAAGAGGCGAAAAATTCATGCATAAATACGATGAGCGTGAAGAATTGGCATCCAGGGATATTGTCGCAAGAGCGATTGATGCCGAAATGAAAATCACCGGAGATGAATATGTTGGTCTGGACTGTCGTGAAATGAATCATGAAAAATTTCTGGAACATTTCCCTAATATTTACAGGAAATGTAAAGATGAAGGTATAGATCCTTTTACACAACTGATACCGGTAGTTCCGGCATGTCATTACCTGATGGGCGGGATTGAAATTGATCAAGACGGACAATCTTCTATAAAAAACCTTTTCGCTGTAGGAGAATGCACCAATTCCGGCCTGCATGGAGCCAACAGACTTGCGTCTAATTCACTGTTGGAAGGTTTGGTCTTCGGTCATAACGCAGCCATTAAAACCGTAAAACTGCTTAAAGAAAACAATTTCAACTTTGATGATCTAAAAGCTGTTCCGGAATGGAATGAGGAAGGCATGAAAATTATTGATGAGATGGTGATTGTTTCCTATCTTAGAAAGCAGCTCCAGGAAATGATGAGCGACCTTGTAGGAATTGTAAGAAGCAACAGAAGATTGAAAATGGCATTACAGAAACATGCTGAAATTGCTGCAGCTGTTGATGAAATTTATCACTATTCCATTCTCTCACCACAACTTTCAGAATTAAGAAATCTTACGACCGTTGCGCATCTCATCATTACCCAATCCATGGAAATGACGCAGAATAAAGGTGCGTTTTACAATAAGGATTTAATTTAAAACAATTGATTATCATTTAATATAATGAAAAGACCAAACTACGCTACAGATAAGGTTCTGAAACAATTCATTAAAAGAGCTCTGGAAGAAGATATCCGGGATGGGGATCACTCCACTCTTTCTACTATCCCAAAAGATCTTGAACAAAGTGCAAAACTTCTGGTAAAACAAGACTGCATTTTGGCAGGAGTTGAGCTTGCAGAAATTATATTTAAAACATTTGACAAAAATTTAAAAGTAGAAACATTCATCAAAGATGGCGAAACCGCCAATATTGGAGATGTTGCTTTTATTGTTTCCGGAAGTGCAAGATCCATTCTTTCCACAGAAAGACTGGTTTTAAACTGCATGCAGAGAATGAGCGGAATAGCAACTTTGACTCACGATTGGGATTCCAGACTCATCGGCTCTAAAACCAAACTTTTAGACACCCGGAAAACCACACCTAATTTCAGGGTTTGTGAAAAATGGGCAGTAGCAATCGGAGGCGGAACCAATCACCGATACGGATTATACGATATGATCATGCTGAAAGACAATCATATCGATTATAATGGAAGTATTACAAATGCTGTTAAAATGGCGAAAGACTACATCAAAAAAAACAAGAGAAAACTTAAAATTGAAGTAGAAACAAGGAACATTGAAGAAGTTCAGGAAGCGATCAATGCCAAGGTCGACAGAATCATGCTGGATAATATGGATATTGCTACTATGACAGAAGCCGTAAAACTCATCAACGGCGCTTGTGAAAGTGAAGCTTCAGGTGGAATTACCCGGGATCAGCTCAAAGATATCGCCGCAACAGGAGTTACTTTCATCTCTTCAGGCGCGCTCACGCACTCAGCAGAAAATATTGATTTAAGTTTAAAAGCCATCAAATAAAACATTATATTTTTATCAAAAACAAGCCTTAATTGTTAAATTATAAATAATATGATTTTTTTCATGCTAAAATTAAATTAAATTTTAACTTATTGAAAAACAATTAATTACATACTATTAAGACTAATTAAAAATTAACATACAGTTAATAATAGTTAAATTTTATTTGCCGAATTTTGCAGAAAAATTAATTCTAACTATTACTTACGATTATGAAATTAATCAACAAATCAATGCTTACTGCGATAATTACCCTATCCACAGCAAGCGTTTATTATGCACAACAGGTAAGAGATACTGCAACATCTTCAAAAGACATTGATGAAGTTGTACTTACTGGTGTTGCCGATATTGCAAAAGACAGAAAAACTCCCGTAGCTGTTTCTACCATTAAAGCAGCACAAATTGTTGAAAGATTAGGAAATCAGGAATTCCCTGAAATATTAAACACGACTCCATCAGTTTATGCTACAAAAGGTGGAGGTGGTTTTGGAGACGCTTCTATAAGACTTAGAGGATTCGGTAATGAGAACATCGCTGTAATGGTAAACGGTATACCTGTAAATGATATGGAAAACGGGCAGGTATATTGGAGCAACTGGGCAGGTATTTCTGAAGTAACTTCTGCAATGCAGGTGCAAAGAGGTTTAGGAGCTTCTAAATTAGCAATCCCTTCGGTGGGAGGAACAATTAACATTCTTACAAGATCTGCCGATATGCGCAGACAAGGTATGGTAAGTGTTGGACTAGCAAATGACGGATTTCTCAAAACATCTTTTTCATACAATACGGGTAAAAATGCAAAGGGTTGGTCTACTTCATTCTTAATGAGTAGAACTGCAGGAGCAATGTATATAAACGGAAGTGATTTTGAAGCTTACAACTACTATTTTGCATTAGGTTTTCAGCCAAATGAAAAACATGATTTTCAATTCACTTTTACAGGAGCACCTCAATGGCATAATCAAAACTTCTCTAGTACCATTGCAACATATCTGAAATTCGGAAACGGCGTTGACGATCCTAATAGAAGATATAATCCTAACTGGGGATATTTGACAGATGAAGACGGAAGAGCTCGTCAGTTTTCAACTAACAGAAACTTTTATTCAAAGCCGATTGCTTCTTTCAACTGGGAATACAAAATGTCTGAAAAATCAAAACTATCCACAGTACTTTACGGATCTTGGGGTAGAGGTGGCGGCACCGGTATTCTTGGATCTATTAACGGGAGAAATACAAACTTTGGCTCTTTACCGAGAACAGCTGATGGACTTCTCAGATGGGATGATATCGTAAGATGGAACCAAGGAGGCAATGTTCCCGATTTTGGAAACAATAATACCTTCCCAGCAGGTCCCGGAATAGCAAGAAGCAACAATGGAATTGTAAGGAGAGCACATATTAACTCTCATGACTGGTACGGAATTCTATCAAACTTCAACCATAAAATTAATCAAAACCTTAATTTCTCAGTTGGTGTAGATGCAAGATACTACTATGGTTATCACCCGGGTGTACTTACAGATTTATTAGGCAACACAGGTTATCAGGAAAGACAAGATTTAAACAGACCGACTGGTTTTATCGCTAATCTTACACAATCTGTATCTCCATCTGCAAACCCTTTTGCTAAAGCTGTGAAAGATAAAACTCAAATTGTCAGCAGAAATTATGACGGTCGTGTATTATACTATGGTACCTTTGGTCAGATAGAATATTCAAATGATAAGTTGTCAGTATTTTTACAAGGGGCTGTTTCCAATCAGTCATTCCAAAGAATTGATAACTGGATCGTAGATGGTATTACAAGACAGCCAAACACTCCACAAGGTCAGATAGTAAACAGAAAAACAGCATTCAAAGATCTTCTAGGATACAACATTAAAGGAGGACTTAATTATAATATCAATTCTCAACATAATGTTTTTGGAAATATAGGCTACTTCTCAAGACAGCCTTTCTTCAGCGGAGTTTATCCTAGCAACAGACAGGTTCTTAATCCAAACTTAACTAATGAGAAAATTTTTGGTGCTGAATTAGGTTACGGATTCCGTTCTAGCGATTTCAGAGCTAATGTTAACTTATTCAGAACATCATGGGCAGACAGATTCCAGAGAAGAACAGGTCTTACTGTTATTGATGTGAATAATGTATCAATTCCGAACGCTTACGCTGAAATTTCAGGAATTACTCAGGTTCACTACGGTGCAGAACTAGAAATGTTCTATAACTTAGGAAAATATGTTGAATTCGAAGGTATGTTCTCATGGGGAGATTATAAATATGAAGGCAATGCTGAAGGATCAGTTTTTGATGATAACAACCAGCCAATTGCAGTGCAAGGAGGAGCAAATACTGTAACTTTAGCTCTTGACAATGCAAAAGTTGGAGACGCACCGCAATTAACTGCCTCTTTAGGTGCTGTGGTAAAGCCAGTAAAAGGATTAAGAGTTTTTGCTAACTGGAGATTTGTAGGTAACCTGTATTCAAATATCAACGTAAACGATTTCATGGTAAATATGACTACGGGTGAACTTCCTGAAGCTGCTCAAAAAGGGACTTTGAGATTGCCGGATTACAACCTTATGGATGCTGGCGTTAACTATACATTCAGTTTCAAGAACAGAAACGCACTAACTATAGGTGCTAATATCTACAATGTTTTAGACACAGTATACATATCTGAAGGTAGAACTAGTATTTATAATAATGCTGCCAACACAACCAACTATAAAGGTATTGATGTTAGAAACCAAGTTTACTTTGGTTTCGGAAGAACATGGTCTGCAAACCTTACCTACAAGTTCTAATAAATTAACTTTTATTACATACCAAATCCCGGCTATATCGCTGGGATTTTTTTATATTTGCATCTAATAAAAATATACATTATGGATTTCAACATCATGCTTCAGGCACACCGTGGTTTTGCTTATTTAATCTTACTTGCCACTGCAGTTTTTGTCGTAGCACTTTTGGCAGCCATGTTCGGATATTCCGGGAAAATTTCAAAGCTTTTAAGAAAATCTACACTATTTACAATGATTTTCTTTCATACGCAGGCTTTGATAGGATTAATCATGCTTTTCTTCTTTTCACCAGGCTTTAAAGCGGCGAAAGAAGCAGGAATACTAATGAAAGATGCTGTTGCCAGAAACACGTATGTTGAACATCCTACTGCAATGATCATTGCCGCTGTATTGTTAACCATTGTCAACAAAAAGTTTAAGGCAAATGACAGACTCAATATGAGTTGGGTGATCATGGCGATTCTGGCTGTTGCATTAATGCTTTGGGCTTTCCAGTGGGGCAGATTATTCGGATAAAATACTTGCCTGATTATGATCCGCAGGCAAGCAATATAATTTAATCTTAAAATTTTTAATTACAAAATGAAAGTAGCTGTAGTAGGCTCTACCGGAATGGTGGGTCAGGTTATGCTTAAAGTTCTCGAAGAGAGAAACTTCCCTATCACAGAATTAATTCCGGTAGCATCGGAAAAATCTATTGGTAAAAAGGTGAAGTATAAACAGGATGAATTTACCATCGTAAGCATGAACGACGCTATAGCTGCCAAACCTGAAATCGCTATTTTTTCGGCAGGAGGCGGAACTTCTCTGGAGTTTGCTCCTCTTTTCGCTGAAGCAGGAACCACGGTTATCGACAATTCTTCTGCATGGAGAATGGATCCTACGAAAAAACTGGTGGTTCCGGAAATCAATGCAGATGTTCTTACCAAAGAAGATAAGATCATAGCCAATCCTAACTGTTCCACGATTCAGCTGGTGATGGTTTTAGGACCGCTGAATAAAAAATATGACCTAAAAAGAGTTATTGTTTCCACTTACCAGTCTGTAACAGGAACGGGCAAAGCAGCTGTAGATCAGTTAAATTCCGAAATTTCAGGAGACAACAATGCAGGAAAAGTATATCCTTATCAAATCTTCAAAAATGCTTTACCACACTGCGATGTTTTTGCAGAGGATGATTACACCAAAGAGGAAATCAAACTGATGAAAGAGCCTAAAAAGATTTTAGGTGACGATACATTTAATTTAACGGCAACAGCGGTAAGAGTTCCGGTTCAGGGAGGACATTCTGAAAGCGTGAACATTGAATTTGAGAATGAATTTGATCTGGACGAAGTACGAAAAATATTATCTGAAACTCCGGGAGTGATTGTAATGGATAACGTGAAAAATAACGAATATCCCATGCCTCTATATTCTGAAGGAAAAGATGAAGTTTTTGTAGGAAGAATAAGAAGGGATCTTTCGCAACCAAAAACACTCAATCTGTGGATTGTGGCAGACAATCTGCGGAAAGGCGCAGCAACCAACGCTGTACAGATTGCAGAATACTTAGTGGCAAACAACTTAGTGTAAACTAACAAAAAAGAAAAAGAGTCTCAAACGAGATTCTTTTTTTTATCAAATAAATAAGCTTATAGCAAATCGCTTTCAGCTGTTAGCCTGAAAAATAACCTTCTAAAGGATAGGCTGATCCGTCAACATAAATAAATTGTTCAAAATTGAACGGTAGAAATGATAGCAAATAAAATAAATAATGATAAAATAGGGTTTCAGAAAATCATTGCTGCATTCGGAATTCTTCTGTTTACAGGAAAAATCATTGCCTGGAAACTTACCGATTCTGATTCTGTTTTTTCTGATGCCATGGAAAGTATTGTCAATGTCATCAGCGCATTTATGGGATTATATTCGCTCTATCTCGCAGCAAAACCAAAAGACGAAGATCATCCCTACGGTCACGGAAAAGTAGAATTCGTTACTTCAGGAATTGAAGGCGCCCTCATTTGTATTGCAGGATTGATGATTATTTATGAAGGGATCAACAGTTTGATTATCGGCAAGATTTTAAGTAAACTGGATTGGGGAATCGCCATCATTGCAGCAACAGCGATAATCAATTATCTTCTCGGATACATCTCCATCAAAAAAGGCGAAAAAGAAAATTCCCTGGTACTTATTTCTTCCGGAAAACATTTACAGTCTGACACCATTACTACTTTGGGGGTTGTTGTAAGTTTAATCATTGTATATTTCACCAAGATTTATTGGATCGATTCATTGGTTGCGCTCCTGTTTGGATTATACATTATTTTCATAGGCTATAAAATCGTCAGAAAGTCTCTGAGCGGAATCATGGATGAGCAGGATCCCGAACTTCTCAATAAAATCATCGAACTTCTGGAAAACAACCGAAAAACAGAATGGATTGACATTCACAATATGAAAATTCAGCAATTCGGGTCATCCCTTCACATTGATGCGCACATTACACTGCCTTGGTATTACAGTCTTCGTGAAGCTCATAAAGAAATGGAAAACGTGATTCTTCTTCTGGCTAAAAACACCAACAGAACGGTAGAGTTTAATTTTCACATGGACGATTGCAAGCCTATCTCCTGCTCTATCTGCCAAATCATGGATTGTCCGGTTCGGGAACATCCTTTGGTCAAACGCATCCAATGGACTCCTGAAAATGTCACGAGTGTTGAGAAGCATACTACTTTTTGAAGCTGAAATTGAGCTTTTTTCTTATATCTAAAAGCTAACTGAGAAAAAATAAAAAGCAGGCGTGCTTTTTAAAATTGCACGCCTGCTTTTCTGAAAAGCTCCCGTGGATTTTACTAAATCCTTTAGAGGTTTTGGTGAAATCCTTTAATGCTTTTGAGAGAAGTCTTAGAGAGATTTATTTTACTACTTCGTCAAAACAATATCCTTAGGAAAGTTGATCGGAAAATCACCATGCTGATCTACGTAAGCATTATGCACGCAGTTGGGGTCATAACGGCTTGGCATATACTCAAAATGTAATGTCATTTGAGTATTGGTAAAACTTTTTATATATAACGATGCTCGCTTCATACACATATTTTTTGGGGAAAAGAAAAATCTTTTTTCTCCAGAATAACTATCAAATATGCCTGTAATTTCTGCATCATTATAATTAAAATTAGAAATACGATCAATTTCTATTATTCCATTAGAGTTTATAATTTTGCGTTCTCCTACAATTTCATCTCTATAATAAGGGTAATTTTGAAAATCATAATATGACTTAAATTTTTTAAATTCTATGTAAATTGTTTTTCCGTTCCAGTTTCCTTTCCAAAGACCAACGTATTTATCTAATTCATTGTCTAAATCTTTTAGGTAAGCATTCGGAGGAAGATCACTTATCCCTGTGTTTAAAGGATAGATTTGCGCTTTGCAAGAGGTGGCTAAGATCAGTAATAAAAATACTATTGTTTTCATAATTACAGCAGCTTACTGCTTCGTCAAAACAATATCCTTAGGAAAGTTAATCGGAAAATCACCATGCTGATCTACATAAGCATTATGCACGCAGTTGGGATCGTAACGACTAGGTTCGTACTCAAAATGTAATGTCATCTGATTATTGGTGAAACTTTTTATATATAATAAAGCTTGTTTTAAGCACATATTTTTAGGAGAAAATCTGAAATTAATATCACCGTTAACATCATAAAACATTCCTCTTATTTCAGGACTTGTTAAATCAAAATTTGCTATACGGTCAATCTCTACATTTCCATTAGCATTTATTATTTTTCGCTCACCCAAGATCATATCCACAAAAAGAGGATAGTTATTATCTTCATAATGATATTTTACTTTCTTTAGCTCTAAATAAAGGGTTTTCCCATTCCAGTTTCCCTTCCAAAGTCCGACATATTTATCCAATTCATTATTTAAGTCCTTTAGATAGGCATTGGGAGGGAGGTCGCTTATCCCTGTGTTTAAAGGATAGATTTGCGCTTTGCAAGAGGTGGCTAATATCAGTAATAAAAATACTATTGTTTTCATAATTACAATAGCTTACTGCTTCGTCAAAACAATATCCTTAGGAAAGTTAATTGGGAAATCACCATACTGTTGTTCATATGCATTGTGTTCACAATTAGCGTCATAACGGCTCGGTAAATATTGAAATTTTAATGTCATTTGAGTACTTGTCATATTACTTATATCCAATGAAGCAATTTTTTTGCACATATTTTTTGGAAAAAATAAAAACCGTTCATTTCCTTCAAATAATAGACTATTATACATACCTCTAATCTCGGCATTCTCGTAATCAAAATTGCTTATACGATCTATTTCAATTGTACCATTTGAACTGACAATTTTTCTTTCTCCAAAAATCATATCCTTGTAATAGGGATAATTAGGATCGTTATCATGATATTTCACTTTTTTCAGTTCTAAATAAAGTGTTTTACCATTCCAGTTTCCCTTCCAAAGCCCTACATATTTATCAAGTTCATTATTTAAATCTTTTATATAAGCATTCGGAGGAAGGTCGCTTATCCCTGTGTTTAAAGGATAGATTTGCGCTTTGCAAGAGGTGGCTAATATCAGTAATAAAAATACTATTGTTTTCATAATTACAATAGCTTACTGCTTCGTCAAAACAATATCCTTAGGAAAGTTAATCGGGAAATCACCATGCTGGTCTACGTAAGCATTATGCACGCAGTTGGGATCGTAACGACTAGGTTCATACTCAAAATGCAAGGTCATTTGAGTATTTGTAAGGTTTTTTATATATAATGAAGCATGCTTCAGACACATATTTTTTGGAGCAAATAAAAAATTAATATCACCTTGAGCATCATAAAACACACCTCTTATTTCTGGACTTACATAATCAAAATTACTTATACGATCAATCTCTACATTTCCATTAGCATTTATTATTTTACGCTCTCCCAAAATCCTATCTTTATAAAAGGGATAGTTATCATCGTCATAATAATATTTTACTTTTTTCATGTCAATGTAAAGAGTCTTCCCATCCCAGTTTCCTTTCCAAAGACCAACATATTTATCAAGTTCATTGTCTAAATCTTTTAGGTAAGCATTCGGAGGAAGGTCGCTTATCCCTGTATTCAAAGGATAGATTTGTGATTTGCATGAGGTGGCTAATATCAGTAATAAAAATACTATTGCTTTCATAATTTTTTCTTTTGTTATTGGGGACATTTTTTGGTTTTTCTGTTACCGTTCTCCAAATAGATCTCGGTGTTTCCGTCGCTTGCTACCTTAAATAATTTCATTCCCGGCATCGGCATATGCTTATTTGTAAATTTAAGAAATTGTGTTTCTATTTTTTCCATGTAGTCAGGATTATAGGAACTTCCTGATTCACGCATAAATTCTGTATAATGATCTCTATTTAATTTATCCCATTGAGCTTGTGTATAATTAGGATAAGGATCAATACTTGTTCCATCAAAGGAAATAAGATAAGTCCCCTGCAAAGTAACCACCGATATGGTAAGTTCTCTTAAATTAATTTTCTGAAGATTATTGGGGTTGCTGTTGTGAGCAATAGCACCCGCAATCCATATATTCAATGCCACCAAATCATCAGGTGAAAATATTGGATATAAACCGTCATGATGAGAATGCAGAAAGGCAAAATTATAATTGGTGGGCGTAAAATCTAACTGTCTTGTTCCCGGTTTATTCTGCATTATCTGATCCTGCGTTCCGCTCTGCCCGCTGTTTGGCACAGGATAACTCAGCTTATAACCTACTTCATACGTAAGCCCGCCTTTGGTTTTCAAAGTTTCTACATGAGCCTTATATTTAGCATCTGTGGTTGATTTTTTTATCGTCACACACGGCGTTTGCGAAGGTCTTATATTCGGCTCCGTTGGAACACCAATATTACATCCCGTTGGGCTTACCAAGCCCACCTGT
>VFQP010002240.1_pt1 | contig 22331 bp, 21 predicted proteins | sample 3512351 | NCBI WGS metagenome assembly VFQP01 (sample SAMN10412372, study PRJNA504923) | tailings metagenome | isolation source: Relicate 1 Philex TSF1 revegetated site | place: Philippines: Tuba, Benguet | collected 2017-08-29
AGATCGTCTGGACCAGCGGCGCCACCGAGTCGAACAACCTCGCGCTCAAGGGCGCAGCCCACTTCTACAAAGGCAAGGGCAAGCACCTCATCACGGTGAAGACCGAGCACAAGGCTGTGCTTGACACCATGCGCGAGCTGGAGCGCCAGGGCTTCGAGGTCACCTACCTGGACGTGCAGGCCGATGGCCTGGTCGACCTCGAGGTGTTCAAGGCAGCCATCCGCCCGGACACCATCCTGGCTTCGGTGATGTTCGTCAACAACGAGATCGGCGTGATCCAGGACATCGCCGCCCTGGGTGCCATCTGCCGCGAAAAGGGCGTGATCTTCCACGTCGATGCGGCGCAGGCCACGGGCCGTGTGGACATCGACCTGCACACCCTGCCGGTCGACCTGATGAGCCTGACCAGCCACAAGACCTACGGGCCCAAGGGCATCGGCGCGCTGTTCGTGCGCCGCAAGCCGCGTGTGCGCATCGAGGCGCAGATGCACGGCGGCGGCCACGAGCGCGGCATGCGCTCGGGCACGCTGCCCACGCACCAGATCGTGGGCATGGGCGAGGCCTACCGCATCGCCAAGGCCGAGATGCACGAGGAGAACAAGCGCATCAAGGCCCTGCACGACCGCCTGCTCAAGGGCCTGAAAGACATCGAAGAGGTGTTCATCAACGGCCACGAGACGCAGCGCGTGCCGCACAACCTGAACATGAGCTTCAACTACGTCGAGGGCGAGTCGCTGATCATGGGCATCAAGGGTATCGCGGTGTCGTCGGGTTCGGCCTGCACGTCGGCCAGCCTGGAGCCCAGCTACGTGCTGCGCGCCCTGGGCCGCAGCGATGAACTGGCCCACAGCAGCCTGCGCATGACCATCGGCCGCTGGTCGACCGAAGAAGAGATCGATTACGCGATCGCGACGATCAAGGAAAACGTCGCCAAGCTGCGTGAACTCTCACCCTTGTGGGAAATGTTCAAGGATGGCATCGACCTGTCGACCATCCAGTGGGCGGCCCACTGATCCGAAGGAGAACAACATGGCCTATTCTGAAAAAGTCGTTGACCACTACGAGAACCCGCGCAACGTCGGCTCCTTTGACAAGGGCGATGACACGGTCGGCACCGGCATGGTGGGCGCGCCCGCCTGCGGTGATGTGATGAAGCTGCAGATCAAGGTGAACCCGACCACCGGTGTCATCGAGGACGCGCGCTTCAAGACCTACGGCTGTGGCTCTGCCATCGCTTCGAGCTCATTGGTGACCGAGTGGGTCAAGGGCAAGACGCTCGACGAGGCGGCGGCTCTGAAGAACAGCCAGATCGCCGAGGAACTGGCGCTGCCGCCGGTCAAGATCCACTGCTCGATCCTCGCCGAGGACGCGATCAAGGCCGCGGTGGACGACTACCGCAAAAAGCACGCGAACTGACCCCATGGCCGTCACGATATCGGAGGCTGCAGCCCGCCACGTCACGCGCTACATTGCCAAGCGCGGAAAGGGCGTGGGCGTTCGCCTGGGTGTCAAGACCACCGGGTGCTCTGGTCTGGCGTACAAGCTGGAGTACGCCGACGAGATTGCGCCCGAGGACGTGGTGTTCGAGGAGAACGGCGTGAAGGTGCTGGTCGATCCCAAGAGCCTGGCCTACATCGACGGCACCCAGCTCGACTTCGTGCGCGAGGGCTTGAACGAGGGTTTCCGCTTCAACAACCCCAACGAGCGCGACCGCTGCGGCTGTGGCGAGAGCTTTCGCATCTGACCGCCACCGCACCTGCAAAACCGCCCGGCCCACCGCCTTGGCGGTTTTTCTTTTTCCATGAACCTGCAATCAAACGATTTCCAGATCTTCGGCCTGCCTGAGCGGTTCGCGATCGATCGGGCCGATCTGGACGTGCGCTGGAAGGACCTGCAGCGCCAGGCCCATCCGGATCGGTTTGCGAGTGCCGACGCGGCATCGCAGCGCCTGGCCATGCAATGGTCGGTGCGCATCAACGAGGCCTACCAGCGTCTGAAGGACCCATTGAAACGCGCGGCCTACCTGTGCGAGATGCGCGGTGCGCCGATCGAGGCCGAGAACAACACCGCCATGCCGACCGATTTTCTGGTTCAGCAAATGCAGTGGCGGGAAGACCTCGATGACGCCGAGGGCGTCGAGGCCCTGGAGCGAATGGCCGACGACGTGGCGCAGGCACGGCGCGAGCGCATCGCCGCGCTGCAGGCGGCGTTGGACGAGCAGCGCGACGCGGGTGCCGCGGCTCGCCAGGTGAGAGCCCTCATGTTCATTGAGCGCTTTGCGCGCGATGTGGAGGGGCGCCTCGATCAACTGGGACAATAGGCGTTTCCCGCTCACGTACCACACAAGAACGATCCGATGGCGCTCCTGCAGATTTCTGAACCCGGTCAGTCCCTCGATCCGCACCAACGCCGTGTGGCGGTGGGCATCGACCTGGGCACCACGCACTCGCTGGTGGCCGCGGTTCGCCACGGCGTGGCCGAGTGCCTGCCTGACGAGCAGGGCCGTGTGATTCTGCCCAGTGTGGTGCGCTACCTCGAAGCGGCCCAGGGCGGCAGTGGGCGTCAGATCGGCTGGGACGCGCTGGCGGCTCAGGTGGACGACCCGGCCAACACCGTCAGTTCGGTCAAGCGCCTCATGGGCCGTCGCCGCGAACAGGTCGTGGACGTGGACAAACTCAGCTACCGCGTGATCGACGAGAACGGCATGGCGGTGGTGGACACGGTGGCCGGCCGCAAGACGCCGATGGAGGTGAGTGCCGAGATCCTGGCCACGCTGCGTTTTCGCGCCGAGGACAGCTTCGACGACGAACTCTTCGGTGCGGTGATCACCGTGCCGGCCTACTTTGACGATGCGCAGCGCCAGGCCACCAAGGACGCAGCCCAACTGGCCGGCATCAACGTGCTGCGCCTGATCAACGAACCCACTGCCGCCGCCATCGCCTACGGCCTGGACAACGGCAGCGAAGGCGTCTACGCGGTGTACGACCTCGGCGGCGGCACCTTCGACATCTCCATCCTGCGCCTCACGCAGGGCGTGTTCGAGGTGCTGGCCACGGGGGGCGATTCCGCCCTGGGCGGAGACGACTACGATCAGGCGCTGGCCGCCTGGGTGTTGCAGCAGCGCGGCATGAAGACCGCGCTGGACGCGGGTGACCGCGCGCGCCTGCACAAGGAGGCGCGTCGCGTGAAGGAGGCGTTGACCAACGCAGACACCGCGACCTTTGTGGTCCGTGTTGGCGGCGCGGCTGTCGAACAGGCCGTGTCGCGTGCCGATTTCGAGTCCTGCACCGCGCCTCTCACGGCGCGCACCATGACGGCGGTGCGCAAGGTGCTGCGCGATGCCGGTGTGGCCAAGGATGAGGTGCAGGGCGTGGTGATGGTGGGCGGCTCCACACGCATGCCTGTGATCCGCCGCACCGTGGGCGAATTCTTCGGCACCGAGCCGCTGATCAACCTCAACCCGGACGAGGTGGTGGCGCTGGGTGCGGCCATTCAGGCCAATGCGCTGGCGGGCAACAATAAGAACGGCGAGTTGCTGCTGCTCGACGTGATCCCGCTGTCGCTCGGCATCGAGACCATGGGCGGCCTGGTAGAACGCATCGTGCCGCGCAACAGCAGCATTCCCACCGCACGCGGGCAGGACTTCACCACCTACCAGGACGGCCAGACCGCGCTGGCCTTGCACGTGGTGCAGGGCGAGCGCGATCTGGTGGCCGACTGCCGCAGCTTGGCGCGCTTCACACTGCGCGGCATCCCACCCATGGCAGCCGGTGCGGCGCGCATCCGCGTCACCTTTACGGTGGACGCCGATGGCCTGTTGTCGGTGGGCGCGAAGGAACTCACCTCGGGTGTCGAAGCCAGCATCGACGTGAAACCCGCCTATGGCCTGAGCGACGAGCAGATTGCCGCGATGCTGCAAGACAGCTTCGCCACCGCGCAGCAGGACATGGCGGCACGCGCGCTGGTGGAAGCTCGTGTCGATGCCGACCGCCTGCTGCTGGCCACCCACTCCGCGCTTGCGGCCGACGGCGACCTGCTGTCAGCCGAAGAGCGCGCAGCGATCGACGCGCTCATGGCCGCGCTGCGAACCGCCGCCGGTGGCGACGACGCCGCGGCAATTGAAGCCGCAAGCAAGGCCCTGGCCCAGGGCACCGAGAACTTTGCCGCCGAGCGCATGAACCGCGGCATCCAGCAGGCCCTGGCCGGCAAGAAACTCGAAGAAGTCTGAACCCCATGCCCATCATCAAGATCCTGCCGCACGCCGAGTACGCCCCCGAAGGCAAGACCATCACCGCGCCCGCCGGCACCTCCATCTGCGAGGCGCTGCTGGAGAACCAAGTGAACATCGAGCACGCCTGCGACATGAGCTGTGCCTGCACCACCTGCCACGTGATCGTGCGTGAGGGCTACAACAGCCTGAACGCCCCCGAGGAGGAAGAAGAAGACCTGCTCGACCGCGCCTGGGGCCTGGAGCCGCAATCGCGCCTGTCCTGCCAGGCCATCCTCGCGCAGCAGGACGTGACGATCGAGATTCCGAAGTACACGATCAACCACGCCAAAGAGAACCACTGATGCGCCAGATCATTCTCGACACCGAGACCACCGGCCTGTCGGCCGAGAACGGCGATCGCATCATCGAGATCGGCTGCGTCGAGCTGGTGAACCGCAAGTTCACCGGCAACAACCTGCACCACTACATCAACCCCGAGCGCGACAGCCACGAGGACGCGCTCAAGGTGCACGGCATCAGCAACGAGTTCCTGCGCGACAAACCGAAGTTCGCGGCCGTCGCCGAGGAACTCGTCGAGTACTTGCGCGATGCCGAGGTCATCATTCACAACGCGCCGTTCGACGTGGCGTTCCTGAACATGGAGTTCCGCCGCCTCGGCCTGCCGCCGGTGACGGAGATCGTGTCCAACGTGCTCGACACGCTGGTGATGGCCAAGGAGATGTACCCTGGCAAGCGAAACGGCCTCGACGCGCTTTGCGACCGTCTGGGTGTCGACAACTCGGGCCGCACGCTGCACGGCGCGCTGCTCGACGCCGAGTTGCTGGCCGACGTTTACATCAACATGACGCGCGGACAGGACGCGCTGCTCATTGACATCGCCGACACAGCCGGCGGTGAGGGCGGGGCGCTGGAGCTGGTGGACCTGCGCCGGTTTGAACTGCCCGTGCTGCGTGCGAACGAGCAGGAGGCACAGGCCCACGAAACCGTGCTGGCCGAGCTCGACAAGTCGAGCAAGGGCAAGACGGTGTGGCGACTCGTCGAAAGCGCCTGAAAACCTGGCTATAATGCGAGGCTTCCGACGGCGCTGCCCCAGCGCCGTTCGGGCGGTTAGCTCAGTGGTAGAGCACTGCCTTCACACGGCAGGGGTCGCAGGTTCGAACCCTGCACCGCCCACCAGAACACGTCCACGCGACAGCAGAAAAGCCACCCTCGGGTGGCTTTTTTTTGCGCTCCCGATCAGGCCACCGCGGCCTTGGTGCGTTGCCCCTTGGTCAGCAGCCGCAGCACGGTGGGCACCACCAGCATCAGCACCGCGGCGATCCACAGGCCGATGGCAATCGGGCTGGCCACCAGAATGAGCGCGTCCCCGTTGCTGATGGAAAGTGCGCGACGAAGGTTCTGTTCCATCATGTCGCCGAGCACGAATCCCAGGATCAGCGGTGCCATGGGTACGCCTTGCTTGCGCAGCAGGTACGCCACGAAACCGAGCGCGGTCATCAGCACCAGATCGAACGTGGTCGCGTGCACGGCGTACACACCCACGCTGCTCACGGCCACGATGCCGGGTACCAGCAGCCAGTTGGGCACGCTGAGCACCCGCGTGAACACGCCCACCAGAGGGATGTTGAGCACCAGCAGGATCACGTTGGCCACGAACAACGAGGCGATCAGGCCCCACACCAGATCGGGCTGTTGCGTGAACAATGCCGGCCCCGGCGTGATGTTGTATAGCGAGAGCGCGCCGACCATCACGGCCGTGGTGCCCGAGCCGGGAACACCCAGGGTGAGCATGGGCACGAACGAGCCGGTGGCCGCCGAGTTGTTGGCGGCCTCGGGCGCGGCCACACCGCGGATGTCCCCTTTGCCAAAGCTGCCCTGCGTATCGGTGAGGCGCTTTTCCATCGAGTAGGTCATGGCACTGGCGATGGTGGCGCCGGCCCCCGGCAGCACGCCGACCACAAAGCCCACCACGCTGGAGCGCACGGTGCCCCACCAGGTGTGCGCCAGCTCCTTCAGGTTGAAGAGCATGCGGCCGGTCTGCGTGACCATGCCGGTGCTCTTGTGGTGCTCCTGCAGCATCAGCAAGAGTTCGCTGATGGAGAACACACCGATCACCACCACCACGAACTGGATGCCGTCGGACAGGTGCACGTCACCCCCGGTGAAGCGGTAGACACCGGAGTTCGAGTCGAGGCCCACACAGGACATGGACAGACCGATGATCGCAGCCAGCCCGGCCTTCACGGGCGCATCGCCCATCAGGCCTGCGATGCAGGCAAACGCGAAACACATGAGGGCGAAATACTCGGCCGGCCCGAACGACAGCGCCCAGCCGGCCAGCAGCGGCGCAAACAGCACGATGCCAAGCGTGGCGATCAGCGAACCGATGAACGAGCTCCAGGCCGATATCGACAGGGCCACGCCACCCAGGCCCTGGCGCGCCATCGGGTAGCCATCCAGCGCGGTCATGATGGCGCCGGCATCACCCGGCACGTTGAGCAGGATCGACGAGATGCGGCCGCCGTATTCGCAGCCGATGTAAACGGCGGCCAGCAGGATGAGCGAGGTCTCGGGCGGCAGCTTCATGGCGAAGGCCAGGGGCATCAGGATCGCCACGCCGTTGATGGGCCCCAGGCCGGGCAAAAGGCCGACGACGGTGCCGATGAAGCAGCCGAGCGCGGCAATCAGCAGGTTGGTGGGGCTGAGCGCGACGCCGAAGCCGTCGAGCAGGTGGGCAAGGATCTCCATGTCAGTTGCCCCCGAGCAGCAGGGCCAGTGGGCCTGCGGGCAGCACCACGTCGAGCACCTTGTCGAACAGCAGGTACAGCGCAAGGCCGAGCACGGCACCGCCGGTGAGGGCCTGTTTCCAGCTCCCGCCGAACGCCATGCCCACAGGCACGGCCATCAGTGCGGTGGCCAGCGGAAAACCCAGCCACTGGAACAACAGGGCGTAGACCAGCACCGCGGCGGCGCACACCGCGGTCGGTTTCCAGGGCACGCCCTGAAAGCCTTCGGCGCCCGCACCGGGGCGCAGGGCCAGCCACAGGCCGCACAGGGCCAGGCCAGCAGCCAGCAGCAAGGGGAAGGCCCGTGGGCCGACCGGTTCGTAGGAGATGGCGGCGGCGTAGTCCTGCGCTGCCCAGGCCATGGCCGTGGACACGACAACACACACCGCGCCGAGGACGCGATCACTCATGGCTTGCTCCGCAAAGGGAAGGCGGGACTGGCTTCAGGCCCCGCGAGATACCCGCGGCCAACCGCGGGCGCCACTTACTTGGCCGTGACGACGTTCAGGCCGAACTCTTCGGCCAGCTTTCGATAGCCGGCCACCTGCTTCTTGACATAGGCGTCGAGCGGCGCGCCGGTCAAGGCCATGGGGAAGAGGCCGCGGTCGTCGCGCAGCTTGTCGTAGGCGGGGGTCGCCAGCATCTTGTTGAAGGTGTCGACCCACACCTTGTAGTCGGCGTCGCTGACCTTGGGGCCGACGTAGAAGCCGCGCACGATCGGCCAGTCGACGTCGTAGCCCTGCTCGGCGGCGGTGGGAATGTTCGCCATGTCACCGGGCAGCCGCTTGTCGTTCATCACCGCGAGGATGCGCACCTTGGCGCCCGCCTTGATCTGCTGCATGGCCTCGGCCGCGTCGCCGGTGAACACGTGGATGTGGCCACCTTGCAGGGCGGTGAGCGCCTCGCCGCCGCCCTCGAAGGCCACGTAGCGCATGGTCTTGGGGTTCACGCCCCCGGCGCGCGCGGTGAGGGCGGCCTTCATCCAGTCCTGGCTGCCCACCGTGCCGCCAGCGCCCAGCACCACCTTGGTCGGGTCGGCTTTCATGGCGGCCATCACGTCCTTCAGGTTCTTGAAGGGCGAGTTCTCGGCCACCACCACGGCGCCGTAGTCGGTGCCGATGGCCGCGAGCCAGCGAACGTCGTTCTCGGTGTACCGGCCGAACTTGCCCTGGGCCAGGTTGAGCAGCGAACCACCGGAGAAGGCCACGACGGTGTTGGCCGCGTCCGGCTTTTGCGCGATGACGGTGTTGTAGGCGACGGCACCGATGCCACCCGGCATGTAGGTCACGCGCATCGGGTCGGCAATGAACTTGCCGTCCTGCAAGGCACTTTGCACCAGTTTGCAGGTGAGATCGAAGCCGCCGCCGGGTTTGGCGGGGGCGATGCACTCGGTCTTGTCCAGCGGGCCGGCTGCGGCGGACAGGGCCACGGCCGACAGGGTGAGAGCGACGAACCTGGAAGCGATGCGCATGGAAGTGTCTCCTCGGTGGGGTGAAAGGCTCACACCCGGCGGGGTGCGATGAGGGCACTGTAGAAACCCGGCACTTTCAACGCGCTTTCAGGCTTGCCGTCAAAAACCGCGGGTTAACCCGGGGGTTGTGGGCCCGTGGGGGCCGCCGGCAGGGTGAGCACCACCGCCAGGCCGCGACCGTCCGGCCCGGTGGCAACCTGCATTTGCCCGCCATGGCGTTGCGCCACCGTGCGCACGATGGCCAGACCCAGGCCGGAGCCCGGCACGGCGCTGGCCTGACCGCGAAAGAACCGCTCCCCCAAACGCGACAGTTCGTCGGGGGGCAGTCCCACGCCGTTGTCCACCACGCTGATCCGCACCGCGCCCTCGGGCGCTGATCGCACCACCAGGGTGACTTGGCAGCCCGGCCCGCCATGGCGGATGGCGTTGTGCAGCAGGTTGGCCAGGGCCTCGCGCAGCAGGTCGGGTTCGCCCAGCAGGGTCAGCGGGCCGTCGGGCGCATCCAGGCCCAGGTCGACGCCCTGGTCGCGTGCCGGCGCCCACCACTGGCGCATCAGCGCTTCGGCCAGGGCCACGGCATCGCAGGCGTGGCGCTGCGGCGGCGCGCTGTCGGCACGGGCCAGCGACAGCATCTGGTTCGTCTGGCGGATGGTCTCGTCCAGTTGCTCGCGGATGTTCTCCAGCACCCGGCGCTGGTTGGCCGGTTCGGACTCGCGCAGCGCGTACGCCACCTGGGTGGACAAGGTGGTCAGCGGCGTGCGCAATTGGTGCGAGGCGTCGTCAATGAAGCGGCGCCGTGCTTCGGCCTGCTCACGGTTGCGGTCGATGTGGTGGTTGATAGCCTGCACCAGCGGGCGCACTTCAGCCGGCGTACCGGCGTCGTCCACCGGCGTCATGTCCTGCGGGTCGCGGGCGTCCACCTCCTGGCGCAGCCGGTCGAGCGGGCGCATGGCCCAGGCGATGGCCAGGGCCAGCAACCCGGTGGCGGCTGCCATCAGCAGCACATCGCGCGCCAGCGATTGCAGCACCAGCGACCGGCGGAATTCGCTTCGCGCCTCCAGCGTCTCGGCCACCTGGATCACCACCCGCTGCGGCGCCGACTGGCCCGCAAGCGGCGGATTCAGCTCGCGCGCATAGCTGCCCACGCGCACCGGCTGGCCCACGTACACGCCTTCATGAAACTGGGGCTGGCCTGTCTGCAGCGGCTGGGGTGGGGCGGGCAGGTCGGCGCTGCCGATTTCCACCAGCCCGTCCTCGGTGGCCACGCGGTAGAACACCTGGCCCTGCGCGGTGAGTTCGAAGAACTCCAGCATGCGGTATGGCAGTTCCACGCCGATGCCGCCGCTGGCGGTCGAGATGCTCGAGTCGATGGACTTGACCGCGCCCAGCAGCGAGCGGTCGTAGGCGGCGTCGGCGGCTTCGCTGGCGGTGCGCCAGGCCAGCCAGAGCTCGCCTGCGAACACGGCACCCAGGCCGGGCAGCAGCAACACCAGCAGGAAACGGCGGATGCTGGCGCGCGCCCAGCCGATGGCCATCACGGTGTGCATTCCAGCTGATAGCCCAGGCCGCGCAGCGTGGCGATGCGAACCGGAGAGGGCTCCAGGCGCTTGCGCAGGCGATGGATCAGCACCTCGATGGCTTCCGGGTTCACGTCCTGCTCATCGGAGAACACGCGCTCCAGCAGCTCGCGCTTGGACAGCGGCTCGCCGGGGTGCTGGATGAGCGCGCGCAGCACCGCGTGTTCGCGCGGCGTGAGGCTGAGCACGTCGTGTTGCAGCCGGAACTGACGCGACGTGCTGTCGTAGCTCAACGGCCCGCAGGCAAAACGCGGGTGTTCCTGTCCGCGAGAGCGGCGGATCAGCGCGATCAGGCGTGCCTCCAGTTCGGCCACGTCGAACGGCTTGGCCAGGAAGTCATCGGCGCCACCGTGCAGGCAACTCACGCGCTCCATGAGCGAGTCGCGTGCGGTGAGGATGAGCACCGGCAGGCGTTCGTCGGCCTCGCGCAGGTCGGACAACACATCGTGCCCCTCGAGCCCGGGCAGGCCCAGGTCGAGGATCAAGGCGTCGTATTTGGTGGCCTTCAGGCTGCGGCGAACCAGGCGGCCGTCGTTCACCCAGTCGACCTGGAAGTCGTTCTGCCCCAGGGTCTTGACGAGCCAGGTGCCCAGGTCGGTTTCGTCTTCGGCGAGCAGGATGCGCATGGCGCCAGTCTCTCCGGTGTTGCCGACGGGATCAAGGCGTCGGCACCCAGTGCAGCTGTGTCAGGACCTCAGCGCAGCACGTCCAGCAGCCGGTCCAGCCCACCGGTCTCGATCGCCACCATGGCCTGCTCGCGCACCGCCGGCTTGGCGTGGTAGGCCACCGACAGGCCGGCTTCGCGCATCATGGGCAGGTCGTTGGCGCCGTCGCCCATGGCGATGCATTCCCGCGGCTCGATGCCCAGCAGCGAGGCCACTTCCAGCATCGTGCGGCGTTTTTCGGCGCCATCGCAGATGTCGCCCCAGGGCTGGTCGACCATGCGGCCGGTGAGTTCGCCGCAGTTCGGGCCGCTGGCCACTTCGAGCACATTGGCGCGCACGAAGTCGATGCCGAGTGTGTCGCGCACGCGGTGGGCGAAGAAGGTGAAACCGCCCGAGACCAGCAGCACCTTCAGGCCGGCGGCCTTGCAGGCGTTGATGAGTTCCACCGCGCCGGGGTTGATGCGCAGGCGCTCGACGTAGACGCGCTCCATGTCGGCCACGGTCACGCCCTTGAGCAGGGCCACGCGCTGGCGCAGGCTTTCCTTGTAATCGGCGATCACGCCGCGCATGGCCGCCTCGGTGATGGCAGCCACCTCTTCCTTCTTGCCGACGGCGTCGGCGATCTCGTCCACGCACTCGATGCTGATGAGCGTGGAGTCCATGTCAAAGGCGATGAGCTTGAAATCGCTCAACTTGAGGGGCGGTGTGAAGCCACGCACGGTGAGGCCGGGCGCGATGGTCTGGGCGGTGGTCATGCGGTTTCGGTGGGTTTGATAGGTTGGCCGAGCGAGCGCAGCACGTCTCGCACCAGTTGCACGCGGTCTTTCACGTCGGGCAGGGCGCGCTCGATGCGCAGCTTCTCGTTGCCTGCGAGCTTGATGTGCTTGTGCTTCTGGATCAGCTCGATGATGCGCATCGGCTCGACCGGCGGGTTGGGTTTGAAGGTGATGGTGGTCACGCCGGGCGCAGCGTCGACCTTGACTACGCCGTAGGGCGCGCTGAGCACGCGCAGCCGGTGCACGTCAACGAGCGTTTGTGCCTGCGGCGGCAGCTTGCCAAAGCGGTCCACGATCTCTTCGAGCAGCGCGTCCACCTGGTCGGTGCTCTTGGCGGTGGCGAGCTTCTTGTAGAAGGACAGGCGCAGGTGCACGTCGCCGCAGTAGTCGTTGGGCAGCAGCGCGGGCGCGTGCAGGTTGATGTCGGTGGTGACCGACAGCGGCGCGAGCAGGTCGGGCTCGCGGCCGGCCTTGAGCGCCTTCACCGCCTCGGACAGCATCTCGTTGTAGAGCTGGAAGCCCACCTCCAGCATGTTGCCGCTCTGGTTCTCGCCCAGCACCTCGCCGGCACCGCGGATTTCCAGGTCGTGCATGGCGAGGTAGAAGCCACTGCCGAGTTCTTCCATCTGCTGGATGGCATCGAGTCGCTGTGCGGCCTGTTTGGTCAGGCCGTCAATCTCGGGCACCAGCAGGTAGGCGTAGGCCTGGTGGTGGCTGCGGCCGACGCGACCGCGCAGCTGGTGCAGCTGCGCCAGACCGAACTTGTCGGCGCGGCTGATGACGATGGTGTTGGCCGTCGGCACGTCGATGCCGGTCTCGATGATGGTGGAGCACAGCAGCACGTTGAAGCGCTGCGCCACGAAGTCGCGCATCACGCGCTCCAGATCGCGCTCGGGCATCTGGCCGTGCGCGATGGCGATGCGCGCCTCGGGCAGGATCTCCTCGAGCTTTTGCTTGCGGTTCTCGATCGTCTCGACCTCGTTGTGCAGGAAGTAGACCTGCCCACCGCGTTTCAATTCACGCAGCACCGCCTCGCGGATCACACCGCTGCCTTCGTTGCGCACGAAGGTCTTGATGGCCAGCCGGCGCTGCGGTGCGGTGGCGATCACAGAGAGATCGCGCAGACCCTCCAGCGCCATGCCCAATGTGCGGGGTATTGGCGTGGCGGTGAGCGTGAGCACGTCCACCTCGGCGCGAAGGGCCTTCATCGCCTCTTTGTGGCGCACGCCGAAGCGGTGCTCCTCGTCGATGATCAGCAGCCCGAGGTTCTTGAACTGCGTTTTCTCGGACAGCAGCTTGTGGGTGCCGACGACGATGTCAACCGAGCCGTCGCTGATGCCCTTCATTGCGGCGGTGATCTCCTTTTGCGAGCGGAAGCGGCTCATCTCGGCGATCTTCACCGGCCATTTGCCGAAGCGGTCCACCAGCGTCTGGTAGTGCTGCTCGGCCAGCAGCGTGGTGGGCGCCAGAAAAGCCACCTGTTTGCCACCGGTGACGGCCACGAAGGCCGCGCGCAGCGCGACCTCGGTCTTGCCGAAGCCCACGTCGCCGCAGACCAGGCGGTCCATCGGGCGTGGGCTGATCATGTCCTGGATGACCGCGTGGATCGCGGCGCGCTGGTCGGGCGTTTCCTCGAAGCCGAAGTCGTTGGCGAAGGTTTCGTAGTCCTGCGGCGAGTAGCGGAACGGGTGGCCCTGGCGCGCGGCGCGGCGGGCGTAGATGTTGAGCAGTTCCGCTGCCGCGTCGCGCACCTGCTCGGCGGCTTTGCGTTTGGCCTTCTCCCACTGGCCGCTGCCCAGCTTGTGCAGCGGTGCTTCGTCGGCGCTCACGCCGGTGTAGCGGCCGATCAATTGCAGCTGACTCACCGGCACGTAGAGAACCGCCTTGTCGGCGTACTCCAGGTGCAGGAACTCTTGTAGTGCCGGGGTGCCATCGGCGTTCTTCTCGCCCATGTCGAGGTTGACCAGCCCGCGGTAACGGCCGATGCCATGTGCCGCGTGCACCACAGGGTCACCCACGTTGAGCTCGGACAGGTCCTTGATGAGCGCGTCGACGTCGCTGACCTGCTCTTGCTTCTTGCGCCGGCGCGCCGTGGGGCTGGCCGCGAAGAGTTCGGTCTCGCTGACGAAGTGGATGCCGCCGTCGACCCAGGCGAAGCCGGTGTTGAGCGCGGCGGTGGCGATGCCGGTCTTTTCGTCGCTGCCCTCGAACTCGGCCAGGCCGTCGAACGCGGGCGGGTTCAGGCCGCTGGCACGCAGGAAGTCAAGCAGGCTTTCGCGGCGGCCGTCGCTTTCGGCCAGCAGCAGCACGCGGTCGGATGTGGCGCGGATGTGCGCCTGCAGCCGCGCGAGCGGGTCGTCGGCGCCTCGCACGACGGACAGGTCGGGCAGCTTTTGCGCGAAGGCGCTGTCGGTGACGTCGTTGGCGCCAGGGCGCATCACCACCTGCGCATGCGCTTTGGCGGCGGTGAAGAACTGTTCGGCGTTGAGGAACAAGGCCTCCGGCGGCAGCACGGGCCGCTCCGGGTCGCCGTGCAGCAGGCGGTGGCGCTCGCGCGTGTCCTGCCAGAAGCGCTGGAACGCGGGCTCGAGCTCGCCGTGCAGAACGAGGGTGGCGGCCTCGCCCAGGTAGTCGAACACGGTCGCCGTGTCATCGAAGAACAGCGGCAGGTAGTACTCGATACCGGCCGTGGCCACACCGTTGCCCATGTCCTTGTAGATGCGGCTCTTGGTCGGGTCGCCTTCGAGCAGCTCGCGCCAGCGCGCGCGGAATTTGGCGCGCGCGGCTTCGTCCATCGGGAACTCGCGGCCCGGCAACAGGCGCACTTCGTTCACCGGGTAGAGGCTGCGCTGGCTGTCGGGGTCGAAGGTGCGGATGCTGTCGATCTCGTCGTCGAACAGGTCCACGCGGTAGGGCACGGGGCTGCCCATGGGGAAGAGGTCGATCAGCCCGCCCCGCACCGCGTATTCTCCCGGGCTCACCACCTGCGTCACATGGTTGTAGCCCGCCAGCGTGAGCTGGCTCTTCAGACGCGCCTCATCGAGTTTTTGCTTGACCTTGAACTGGAAGGTATAGCCCGCCAGAAAGGCCGGTGGCGCCAGCCGGTACAGCGCCGTGGTGGCCGGCACCAGCACCACGTCGGCACCGCCATCGTGCTGCCGTTGCGAGATGCGCCAGAGCGTGGCCAGGCGTTCGCTGATGAGGTCCTGGTGCGGCGAGAACGTGTCGTAGGGCAGCGTTTCCCAATCGGGAAACAGCGTGACACGAAGGCCCGGTGCGAAGAAGGCCAGCTCGTCGATCAAGCGCTGTGCGTCGTTGGCGTCGGCGGTGACGATGGCGGTCAGGCGGCCTTGGGTCAACTCGCGTTCGGCCAGTCGGGCCAGCCAAAGCGCATCGGCCGAGCCCACGGGCAGAGGCAGGGCGTGGCGCTTGCCGGGGTTCAAATGGGGCAGGGGGAAGGACATCGAAGAAGCACTGAAAGGCCGCCAATGACAAACACCCCCGGACGCTTGAAGCCGGGGGTGTAACGGGTGAATTCTAGAATGGCGCGCGCCATGAGCCTAGTTGCTGCCCCAATGCCCGCCACTTCGACCGATGTTTCCCGTTGCCACGCGTTGTTGCCCGCGGCAGGCAGCGGCTCGCGCGCGGGAACGGCTGTGCCCAAGCAATACCAGGCCCTGCTGGGGCGCCCGCTGCTGGCCCACACGCTGGCGGCATTGCGCTGCGTGCCGGCCATCGATCGCGTGCTGGTGGTGATCGCCCCTGATGACGCCTGCTGGAGCGACGTGGATGGCGTCGAGGCCGTTCGCTGCGGCGGCGCCTCACGCGCCGAAAGCGTGTTCAATGGCCTTCAGGCGTTGCGCGCTGCCGGCGTACCCGACACCGACTGGGTGCTGGTGCACGATGCCGCGCGCTGCCTTGTAACGCCGCAGGAGATCGGCGCGCTGATCGACGCCTGCCGCGACGACCCGGTGGGCGGTCTGCTGGCCTTGCCCCTGCCCGACACCCTCAAGGCCGAAGACGGCGGGCGCGTTCAGCAGACCATTGCCCGCGAGCACAAATGGCTGGCACAGACGCCGCAGATGTTCCGCCTGGGCGCGCTGCACGCGGCGCTGGACGCCGCGCGCGCCAGCGGCTTCGCGGGCATCACCGACGAGGCCAGCGCCATCGAACGCAGCGGCGCACAGCCGCGGCTGGTGCAAGGCCGTGCCAGCAATTTCAAGGTCACCTACCCGCACGACTTCGCACTCGCCGAAGCCATCCTCAGGAGCCGCACATGAGCACGCTTCGCATCGGCGAAGGCTGGGACGTCCACCGCCTCGTCACCGGCCGCCCCTTGGTGCTGGGCGGCATCACGGTGCCGCACACGCACGGCCTGCTCGGCCATTCCGATGCCGACGCGCTGCTGCATGCCATCACCGACGCGCTGCTGGGCGCGGCCGCGTTGGGTGATATCGGCCGCCATTTCCCCGACACCGATGACCGCTTCAAGGGCGCCGATTCGGGCGTGCTGCTGGCCGAGGCCGCGCGCCGTGTGAGAGAGGCGGGCTATGCCATCGGCAACATCGACAGCACCGTGATTGCGCAGGCGCCCAAGCTGGCGCCGCACATTCCGGCCATGGTCGCCCGCATCGCGGCGCTGCTCGATCTGCAGCCCGCGCAGGTGAACGTGAAGGCCAAGACGGCCGAGAAAATGGGCCCGGTGGGGCAGGGCGAGGCGATCGAGGCGCGCGCCGTCGTGCTGCTGGTCGGTACCTGACGTTCAGTGACCTGCGCGGCGCAGCTTGATGTGCGCTGCCAGACCCCCGGTACTGCTGTTGGCCAGTGCGAAGCGCCCGCCCATGCGCGCGATCGCGCGCTCCACGATGGCCAGCCCCAGACCGGTGCCGGTGGCGTCAGAGCGCGCCGCGTCGCCACGAAAGAAGGGCTGCGTGAGCTGAGCGAGCTGCTCCTCGCTCACGCCCTTGCCGTGATCGCGCAACTTCACCAGCACCGCGTCGTCCTTCGCCTTTGACGCAATGTCGATCTGCACCACACCGGTGTTGGGGTTGCGGCCGTAGCGCACGGCGTTCTCCAGCAAGTTGCTGAAGACGCGCTTGAGTTCGACCGCGTCTCCCAGCACGCGTGTGTCGGTTTCGATGCGGGTCTTGATCACGGTGTTCGGGTCGTCGCCGAGCGAGAACACGGCGGCGTCGATCACCTCGTTGAGGCTGACCTCGGTGGCCTGCAGGTTGTCCGGGCGCGCGTAATCGAGGAATTTGTCGATGATGGCATTGACTTGCTCGATGTCGGCCGACATGTGCTCGCGCGCCTGCGGATCGGACACGCTCATCTCGGTCTCCAGCCGCAAGCGCGCCAGCGGCGTGCGCAGGTCGTGCGAAATGCCGGCCAGCATCAGGGCGCGGTCCTGCTCGATCTTGGACAGCCGCTGCGCCATCCGGTTGAAGCCGATGTTGACCTCGCGGATCTCGCTGGTGGCGACGCTTTCGTTGAGCTGGCTGGCATTGAAGTCGCCCTCGCGCACCCTGCTGGCCGCGAACGAGAGTTTCTTGAGCGGGCGGTTGATGAGGCGTGCAATCAGTGCCGCGCCGGTGAGCGAGAGCAGGGCGGCCGTGCCCAGCCAGATAAGCCACGTGGTGCCGGCCACCGGGCCGATGCGCGATGGATCGGTGAGCAACCAGTACTGATCGCCGTCGATGCCGAAGCCGATCCAGAGTCCCGGCTGGCCGTTGACTTCGCGGGCAACCACCGTATCGGCGCCCAGCCGGGTCTGGAGCTGGCTGGCCACGTTGCGGCTCAATGCATCGACGTCGTAGACCTTGAAGGTGTCGTTGGGCTCACGCGGTGCGATCCGAAGGCCTTCCTCGGCGGCCAGGGTCTTGACCAGCGAGACGCGGGCGATGGCGTCCGAGTGCACCAGTGCCGCGCGGCTCAAGTTGACCAGTGAGGCCAGCTGCTGCGCGCTCTGCAGCGCGCGCGGCTCGTACTCCAGCGCGCGAAACGTCTGCAGCCAGGCCACGATGCAACCGGTGAGCAGCAGCGTGAGAAAGAAGAAGGTGCGCCAGAACAGGCTCACCCCGCGTGTGGGCCGCACCTCCAGCGGTGCCGGGGCGGTCTCCAGTGCGGTGGGTTCGGTCTCGAACGGGACGCGCGATTCGCTGTCCATCGCCATGAAGCGGCCTCAGGTGTTGCCGTCGGGCACGAACACGTAGCCCACGCCCCACACCGTCTGCAGGTAACGGGGCGAAGAGGCGTCCTCCTCGATCAGCTTGCGCAGACGCGAGACCTGAACGTCCAGGCTGCGATCGAACGGCTCGAACTCGCGGCCGCGCGCCAGCTGGGCCAGCTTCTCACGGGAGAGCGGCTGCCTTGGATGACGCACCAGCGCCTTGAGCATGGCGAATTCACCGGTGGTGAGCGGCAGGTCCTGGCCGTCCTTGCGGAGCGTGCGCAGGCTCAGGTCGAACTCGTAGGGGCCGAACTTCACCACCTCGGCATCCTGGGAGGGGGCGCCCGGTACCTCGGCGGGTGGGCGCCGCCGCAGCACCGCATGGATGCGCGCGAGCAGTTCGCGCGGGTTGAATGGCTTGCCCAGGTAGTCGTCGGCGCCTACCTCGAGGCCGACGATGCGGTCCACGTCCTCGCTCTTGGCCGTGAGCATGATGATCGGCGTGCGGTCGCCGTTGGCGCGCAGGCGCCGGCAGATCGAAAGACCGTCTTCGCCCGGCATCATCAGGTCGAGCACGATGAGGTCCACCGCCTCGCGCTGCAACACCCGGTTCAAGGCCTTGCCGTCTTCGGCCAGCATGACCTCGAAACCTTCCTGCATCAGGTAGCGGCGCAGCAAGTCGCGGATGCGCACGTCGTCGTCGACGACCAGTACCTTGTTCGGACGCGAATGGTTTTGTGGCATGGGTGCAACTTCCGTGAAATGTAACAAACGCGATTCTGGCAGCGGCAAGTGGTTGTCAATGCTGGATTTTTGTTTTCCTGACAGGTGGTTACAGAACTTGCTTGTGCTGTCAGTGACTTGACCTCTGGGTCACTCGCAGAATGCGGCGTCTGGCCATACTCGACCGCACCATGAAGTCCATCTGGATGGGATCCCTCGCCATGCTGACCGCAGGCCTTGCGCTGGCCAACGCCGAGCGCGCGCGCGAAGAATTTCGCGCGCCGGGCCACGATGCGGCGGGCGTGATGCCGATCTCCATCGACGGCGGCGAGGCGCGCCCGCAGCTGCGCTTGCGCGATGCACTGCGCCAGCCGTTTGACGACATGGACGAAGGCGCCAAGCCATTCCGTCTGTCCGTGGAGGAGCGTCAGCGCCTTCGCGAACAATTGCGGGAGCAGCAGCCGTTCGAGTCCAGCCGCAAACAACACTGACCCCCTGACCCATCCCATGACATCTTCCTTTTCGACCCGCCTCGCGCCGGTCGCGTGGCGCCGCGCGCTCGCCGCTTCTGTCCTCATGTGCGCTTCAAGCGCCCCGGCTTTGGCCCAGGCGCCCGAGGTACCGGCCAATATCGTGAGCCTCTCGGCCAGCGGCCACTTGGAGGTTGCGCAAGACTGGCTTACCGTGGTGCTGGGTGCCACCCGGGAGGGGTCTGATCCGGTCACGGTGCAGAACCAGCTCAAACAGGCCGTGGATGCCGCGCTGGCCGCGGCCCAGCCACAAGCGCGCCCGCAGCAGCTCGAGGTGCGCACCGGCAACCTGCGTCTGTTTCCGCGCTATGGCAGCAATGGCCGAATCAGCGGCTGGCAAGGGCAGGCCGAGGTTGTCATCGAAGGGCGTGACATCGCCCGTATCGGCGAGGTCTCCGGGCGCATTCAGACCATGACGGTTTCCAGCATGGGCTTCTCGCTCTCGCGCGAAGCGCGCCTCGCGCTCGAGTCGCAAGTGCAGGCGCAGGCGATCGAACGCTTCCGCGCCCGCGCCGGCGAAGTGGCCAAGGGTTTCGGATTCGCTGGCTACACGCTGCGCGAAGTGTCGATCAGTTCGGCCGACATGCCCGAGCGGCCCATGCCGCGCATGGTCGCCATGGAGGCCAAGGCCGCGGCCAGCGACATGGCCATCCCCACCGCCGCCGGCACAGCAACGGTGAGCGTCACCGTCTCGGGCGCGATCCAGTTGCGCTGACGTCCTGACGTCAGCGCCAGCGCATCACTGGGCGGTCCAGCCGCCGTCCATGTTCCAGGCCACGCCGCGCACGTTGTTGCCGGCTGGCGAACAAAAGAAAACGGCCAGCTCGCCCAATTCCTCGGGTGTGGTGAACTGCATCGAAGGCTCCTTCTCGCCCAGCAAGCGCTTCTTGGCCTCCTCGTTGGTCAGTCCCAGAGCAGCAGCCTTGGCATCCACCTGCTTTTGCACCAGCGGCGTGAGCACCCAGCCGGGGCAAATGGCATTGCAGGTCACGCCGGTGGTGGCTGTCTCCAGCGCGGTCACCTTGGTGAGGCCCACGATACCGTGCTTGGCCGCCACATAGGCCGATTTCTCCGCCGAGCCCACGAGTCCATGCACCGACGCCACGTTGATGATGCGCCCCCAATTGGCTGCGCGCATGGCGGGCAGGGCCAGCCGGCTGGTGTGGAATGCGCTCGAGAGGTTGATCGCGATCACTGCGTCCCAACGTTCCACCGGAAAGTCTTCGACCTTTGCCACATGCTGAATACCGGCGTTGTTCACCAGAATGTCGACCCGGCCGAAGTCCTGCTGGGCGTAAGCCATCATGGCTTCGATTTCGGCGGGCTTGCTCATGTCCGCGCCGTGATAGCCCACCTTCACGCCGAGCGCGGCCACTTGCGCCTTCGGGCCTTCGGCGTCACCAAAGCCATTGAGCACCACATTGGCGCCCTGGCGCGCCAACGCCTTGGCGATGCCAAGGCCGATGCCGCTGGTGGATCCGGTGACGAGGGCGGTTTTTCCGGCAAGCATGGGTCTCTCCAGTTCCATTACGATTGTTTGAACGAGGTCGCGCCGATTATGGTGGACCGAAGCAGCCCCGACACGCCATGAACGAACCCGTCCTCCAGCACATCACCGTGAACGGGGCGGCCGCGCGTGATGGGGCTCCCCGGCGCATGGCTTTCTGGGACTGGCCCAGCGCCGACGCCACCAGCCACCACGTGGTGGTGTGTGTGCACGGCCTGTCCCGCCAGGGGCGGGATTTCGATTCCCTGGCTCGCGCGCTGCAGCCGCGCTGCCGCGTGATCGCGGTGGACGTCGCCGGCCGCGGACACAGCGACTGGCTCGCCGATCCCATGCACTACCAGGTTCCCACCTACGTGGGTGACATGGCCGTGCTGCTTGGCCGTTTGCGCGAGGACGACCCCACCCTGCGCATCGACTGGGTCGGCACCAGCATGGGCGGGCTGATCGGCATGGGGGTTGCAGCCCAGCCCACGCTGGCCCCTGCACGCCTGGTGCTCAATGACGTCGGGCCGGTGGTGCAGTGGGAAGCACTGCTGCGCATCGGCACCTACCTCGGCCAAGACCCTTTGTTCGACACCGAGCAGGCCGCTATCGATTACCTGGCCAGCATCTCGCAGGGCTTCGGCCCGCACACGCCGGCCCAGTGGCGCGCTCTCAACCTGCCGATGCTGCGCGTGCGCGACGGCCGGTATCGGCTGCACTACGACCCCGCGATCGCCGTGCCTGTGAAAGCCATCATCGGGAAGCTCGATCAACAGGCCATGCAGCAGGCGGTTCGCGATGGTGAGGCCGCGCTCTGGGATCTGTACGACGCGATCGCCTGCCGCACGCTGCTGCTGCGGGGCGAACACTCTGATTTGCTCAGCACGGCAACTGTCGAGGCGATGAGCCAGCGAGGACCACGCCCGCACTGCATCACCTTCGCTGCGGTGGGCCATGCGCCCACCTTGATGGCGGCTGAGCAAGTGGCCGCGGTGCGTGATTTCCTGTGGGCGCCATGAAGCGAGCCGTCTCGCCAGGTGAGCCCGTGGACGTGCACACCTCGGCCATCGTGGCAGCCACGGCCGCGGGCCTGCCGCATCAGGCCAACGCACTGGTGCGTGCGCGCGCCTTCGCCGAACCCTTGCTCGCCAGCGAGCAGCTTGACACCGGCGAGAACACGCTCGCGCACGCCGACGCCGTGGCCCGCATCCTGGCCGATATCGGCGGCTCCGAGGCGATGCAGGCCGTGACCTATCTGGTCTACGCGTGTCAGCACCTGAACCGGCCACAGGAAGTGATTGCCAAAGCCTTCGGTGAGCAACACGCTGCGCTGGCGCTGGAAACCACCAAGCTCGTGCATCTTCAACGCCAGGCCCGCACCATCGCGGCCGAGGCGCAGGCAAAAAAGCTCGAAGAGCGCCAGGCGGCGCAGGACGCGGGTCAGCCCGCGCCCGGACTGGCCAAGGCGCCGGTGTCGGAACTGGCGGCCAGCCAGACCGAGAACGTGCGAAAGATGCTGCTGGCCTTCTCGCGTGACCTGCGCGTCGTGATGCTGCGCCTGGCGTCGCGGTTGCAGACGCTGCGTTACTTCGCTGCCTGCAAGGGCGAGCCCGGCGAGGCGCTGGCCAGCGAGGCCTTGCATGTGTTCGCGCCGCTGGCCAACCGGCTGGGCATCTGGCAGATCAAATGGGAGATGGAGGACCTGGCCTTCCGCTTCCTGGAGCCCCAGACCTACAAGGAAGTCGCGCGCCTGCTGGACGAGAAGCGCGCCGAGCGCGAAGCGCACGTGGAGCAGGTGCGCGAGCAACTCCAGTCGGCCTTGCGCGCGCAGGGCATCGACGCGGTGGTGCAGGGGCGACCCAAGCACATCTACAGCATCGTCAAGAAGATGCGCGGCAAGTCGCTGGACTTCGA
>VFQP010002242.1_pt1 | contig 22297 bp, 17 predicted proteins | sample 3512351 | NCBI WGS metagenome assembly VFQP01 (sample SAMN10412372, study PRJNA504923) | tailings metagenome | isolation source: Relicate 1 Philex TSF1 revegetated site | place: Philippines: Tuba, Benguet | collected 2017-08-29
TATGATTTAGCTTTTGATCCTGAAGTTCACATCCATCGTATAGGGCGTACAGGTCGAGCTGGATGTCATGGCTTCGCTTTCAGTCTAACAACACCCAAGGACGCAGAACGTTTATGTGCGATTGAAGAACTGATGGCAAAACCGCTGGTTTGGGGAAAAGTGGAGACACTTCTCTCGTCCGAATCTTCAAGGCTATCTCCTATCATGACTACGTTACGTCTTATGGCTGGAAGAAAGGATAAAATTCGTCCTGGGGACATATTGGGTGCTCTAACTAAAGATGCGGGATTAAGCGCAGATACCATTGGTAAAATTGATATTTTAACCTCCAATTCCTATGTTGCCATCAAACGAAGCCATGTAAAAATCGCCTATGAACAGTTCCGAAAAGGCAAAATAAAAGGGAAAAAAGTCGGTGTTGAATGTCTGTCATAAAAGCCCATGACAAATGAAACAAGTATCATCTAGCATTTTATTGAAATTAGAACGGATGACTTACTTTCCTCCAGTCATCATCATGAAATTCACTAGATAGGCTGTGTCAGCAGGTAGCCATGATTCAATCACAGATCAAACAGTATGGTTTTTTACGAAGATTATTCAGGCAAAAGTCCTAATAAAAAGAGCGACAAAACAATTTGTTCTAGTTTTTTAATTTTATCCTGACATATCCAATTGCCAGTAACCAACTAGATTTATAAATAAGCTCAAACTGATTCATAATGAATCAGTTTTAATGTACAATAGAAATCTATTTGTTGAACCCAATGGTCACTATGAGTACAGGCTCTCATCGAAGCTCTTTTCGCATTACAAATGGATCTTATTATCATCCAACACATGTTGCCTTGAAAAATAAGTTACAGACCGATATTAGAATTACCCACGAGGGCTGCGATTATCTCAATTTACCCCCTGGCACCACGATACCTAAGTTTTTTAATAACAATTTGATTCGCATCCCCAGCGCATCAAACCAAACTTTAGTTCACTGCTTGGTAAACAATAAAGATAGGCTATTTTACATCCATAAAGCCGAACGTAAAATTATAGAAATTCACGGCGTAGATATTAAAAGTATACAAACCTTAGTTAATAAGGATTGGGAAGAAGCACCAATTGATTACCAACCGAAGCCACTATCACTCGAAAAAATTAAATCGATTGCGGAACTGATTGGCTACCCAGCCTTACTGACTCATGCAACACGCGCTAAAAATATAGAAGTCAAACTTACAAGAGAACAACGCCGCCTCGTTTTAATGATGATGGACGACCAAAATATTAGTTTTTGTAATAGCTCTTACACTTATGCATTTCAAGCTTACCTTGCTAAATACATGCACGAGAGCATGCTTGAAAAAACAAAATTAGAATTTGAAGAGCGTCATCAAACTGAATCAAAAAAAAACAATTCACTCTGGCAATCATTTAAACATATAATTTCGAAAACAATCTGGACATCAGTAGAGGAAAAAAAACTTAAAATTAAAGCCATGCAGGAATGGACAATCCAATTACATCGATTGTCAGCTAGATTTAAGGCTTTTGACACATTTGTTAATAATCGTGGCCCAGACCCGAAGCAAACGCTAACACAATTAAGGGATATATTTCAGAAATATAAACAAGACATCCAATCAGATCTGGACGATATGATTCAAAATATCCCGGAAACAAATCGTAAAGCAAAACAAAAAAAGCAAATTTTAATGAAGCTTAAACATCAGCTTGCTACCGATATAGATAAGTTTGAAGTGCAATTAACAAAGTTAGATAAAAAACCAACAAAAATACAAATCGATCGCCTTGTTAGCATGACCGACAGAGATTTACATATACAATCTTTGGGTCGATTCATGCAAATGCAAATGACTTGCATCTTACAAGCAGGCATCCAAGTGAGTTATAAGATCAGTGCTCAACGTTTAAGAGATGTTATCCAAGTCCCATCCCTGATTGCACATTTATCTGATGCAAAGCATCTGATGCTGATAAAAGGCCAGTCTATTGTGGAGGGTCCTAAGGCAAATGATACCTACTCATCAATTCCTTCAGCCATGCTCGATGCAACCACACAGGCCGAAATCATTAGTGATTCACGAGACAGTTGGTTTTCCATCAAACCTTATTTAAAAAAATGGAATCCCGCTTCTGTCGATAAAATTCTTTGCCTCATAACGGGTCGAGCAGCTATTGCTAATAACCGTCATGCAAACTATTTTTATCATTTTTTTGTTCAACCTTTGAAATTTTTTGCTAGTATATTTGAAATTACATTTGCTATCCCAAGATTAGGACTAGTGCTTTTTTTAGGAACCACGGAAGCGTTACTTTTCATACTGACCAGACAACACAAATCAACTGAGAGTAAATTAACCTATCAGTTAAATGAATGGATAAAGCAATTTTATCAAGATTATGCGCTTTTGGTAGCACCGCTGACCTATCTGAAAAACTCATCCTGGAATGCTTATCATCGAGAAAATGTTGATAATAACGATCCACATCAATTCATTTTAGATGCGTGTACAGATCAATCAGGATTTTGTCACAATTTATTTGTCTACCTTACACCACAACTTATTTCTGAAACGATTTTAGATTTTTTTAACAGTATTTTTCGTCAAATGCTGAGTATTCCGAGAGACATATCGTATCTTATAAGCTATGACCAACAAGCAAACGATACATTTAAACAGATTCAGTTCCGTCACCAATCGCTGGAAAAATTGAATGAATTATTGACCCAAAAGTTAATCTCACTCAAACAAAGCACAGAAAAATCAGATAGTTATGAGCCACTTTCTTATTGCATTGTTAACCATATTTCATCTCCATTAGATGTCTTTTATGAGATCATGGTGACACTATCCAATAGCGTCGTAAACCCAATGTTTAGAAAATCACCCGGGATTGCAACTTTTTTCTTTGCTATTTCCATCACAACCTTCGCAACTTTTATTCTCCCAGCTCCCACAATAGCCTGGCTGAAATCGGTTCCTACATGGTTAAAATATCCAGCGGAACAGATTAGTTTACATTTTACGGGGAAATCTACCACATTAGGGATCCAAGAGCAGGTTGTTGCCTGCTTTTTAGAATGGAAATTAGGATTTTTCGCAACCGAATTTGGTGTTGAACTTGCCCATGGACATTTTGAAATTTTTGAGTCTTTGTTTGAAGATCCTGAACAAATTGTTTTAGTTTTGGTGAGCCTAATTAGCCTTGGCATCACCCTACAATACATCCCGGAATTGCCAACGACGATTCATATTCCAGGGTTACCTGAAATCCCTAACTATTATTTTATGATCGTCAATGTTTTTACAGAAGAAGCCAAAGGCTGTAAAGAAGGGACCGTTGGATTAACATCGATTGAGTATGGATTTTTAGGTCTCAAATTCGCCATGTTGATGCACTCTATGCTCTCTGGTTCCGAATCTCGCCAAGAGCTTTCTTCCTTACAACAACTGGTCTTAGCATGTGGCCAGAAGTCTTTCTTTAAAAAAATCATAGAATCATCTCAAGAAATGGGTCTCAGTGAGTGGCTCAAGGACAATTCTTTCATTGAAGAACTAAATCAGTCATTATCTAATCTAGAACCATCTATTTTTGCCTCTTCACCAATTGAAAAAAATCCCAGAGTTTATGCTTTTGCTAACATGTTAACGCGTATCATCAACCAAACATTGGCCGAGCAAAATCTGCAATTTGAAAAGCAAGAACTTCTTTTATTCAAAACTGCATTAGCAAAACAGCTATTAACTCTGCCAGAATTTTTAAGCATCAATCAAGCTAAAGATAAATATTTAAAAACACTGACTAGAGCACCAGATGATGAAAAAAGGACTAAATTAAATTTTCAATCGCCTCCCAAAACGATTTTAAATTTGCAAGAAGCTTATCAGGCTTTGCAAGAAGCCATCATGATAACCAACAATCCAGAACAACCTTTGATTTTTATCAATCAAAGATTCGGATTAATCAAGGAAGCAAATCAGTACTATGATTATTTAGATCGATGTTTTGAAAATTATAATCAGGCTCTGAAACAGGAATATGGTACCAATAATGAAAATTATGAAACCTTATATTTGGATAAACGCCCTTACCTAGATGTATTTTTTAACAAGTATTGTTACGAGCCCAGTAATAACTTTATGCGTTCCCTGATTTTTTTCATTTATCCACTGAGCTTGCTCTCCCGAGGTTTAAAATTCCTGTGGGCAACCATCATGCACAAGCCTTGCATGCAACATCAAATCATCAAAAATTTTTGTAAAGATATGGTGATTGTGTCGCAAATCATTGGTCCAATCGCGCGGATGACAGCTGATTTTAATTTATACATAACAGGGGTACTGCGTGGTTTAGCTTTTGTCGTAACTTTACCGACTACCCTGGCTATTTATCCAATCTTTTATGTGATGGCAAAAGTCATGGATAAATTTTTTCATACTGGTGCAAACATCGCGCCATTGAGTCATTGGTTTGAATTTTTAGATGATTGGATCTGTTATTTGATTGCATTACATGAAACCAAAGATTTATCACTCATTCGACAGCTTTTTGTTAGAGCTTCGCGCGTTGCTGGGACAAACCAGGATATTGGGCATGCAACTGATAAAATGTGTCAAGATTTAGATCAGATTGCCAAGCTTATACCATCTCTTCGATTCTCACCTAACTGTACTGAAATACACAAAAGTTTACAAACCAAACTGTCTACAGCCATGGATGAGCCGTATTGGTCAGAAGAAAATGTTTTACCTAATTTATTTGCTGAATATACGCCTTTAGAGACTCAATATATTGCAAAAGATATTATTGATAACTCCCAGTCGTATCGTAGCAATCCATAATTTTATTGTATAACCAAACGATTTGGGAGATTAATTGATGAGGTCTGTAGAAGAGAAACAGAACGATAAAGAGGAGCCAACAGGGGTGGCTTATAAATATAACAAAAGAAAAACTAAAAACGTTGAAAGCACCCCTGCAGAAATGCTGACAGAGTATTACCTGCCCTCAGAAAATTTATGCTTCAACATGGATGAAGTTGTATTTTCGTGTAAAGCTCGATTCAACAAAGACGATGACTACGAAGAGGTAACCCTTTCCATAACACTCATTCAGCAAATTAAAACCACCTATAAAAGCTTAGTTTTTGCTTCACAAAAAAAAGACGAGCTACTAAAGCTTATGGAAGAAACAAGCAGTGCCATCTCCAAAACTTCTACGAACTTATGCCATAGAAGTGAACAAAGAAACATTAAAGCTTTAAAGTATTCTACCATTGAAGGATATGGCTATTTTATTGCCCAACATCATTTGTCTTTTGATACAACAGGCACCATCTCATTTTCAGATCTTTTGAGAGAGAAAGCCGCTCCAAACACAAAACAAATTTTACGGCGTCATAGTATTTTTACGAAACCAGAGGATGCCGCTCAATCATATTTAAATGTCTTGCTTCCAGAGACGCTTCTCCAACAAGTGATAGAACTTTGGAATGCAAATATCGATGCAAATTCAGCGATGGAAACACTTCGTCAGTCCCAAGAATTTATAACCGTTTGTCCATCAAAAGAAAATGCATCTGAGAGATCATCGTATAGAACCTGTGTGGTATCGTAGCCAAAGTTATGAAGTAAACTTACTGCCACAAACTGACAACCATTCCGCCGCCACCAGAGCCGGTTGGTTTAACCGCTAGCGCCCCCTTATCCAACAACGATTGCATGTGTGACGCTAGCTTTGGAGTCACCAGTCCCCATGCTTTGAAACAAGCGCCTCCCTGTTCTATCGCTGTTTTCAGATTATGCAACGAACAAGGCGTCCATTGCTCAAGGGCTTTTCGAGCAAGCTCTACACTTTGACTCATTTGTTCGTCCCAATATTTCGCTACAGTTGGTTGGTGTTGCCAAAGAGATTGAACTCGGCGAATGCATGCAGCCGTTGTACCTGATTCACCACATGAAGTGAGCTGCCAGTTTGGTTGCCAAGCGAGGGAAATCGGTGTTGCATGACCGTTTTTAAAATACACACCCGATTCTGAGTTAACGCCAGCCACATCCAAACCACTGCTACGACCATGAAATAAATGCTCTAATTCTCGAGCAAACTCCAAGAGATCAGCGTTTTCGATCCAGGTTTTAGCCACAAACCATCTTGCTATTGCAACACACAAAGCAGCAGATGAACCAAGTCCCAAACCTGGGGGAAGACTACTTTGAATCAGGATATGTCCTTTTAATTGCTCTATTGGCTTATTTAGACATTTCATGCCATGTTCCAGTGCCTGACGCACCAAAAGAGCCATTTCGGCTGTGTTACCTTCAATACATGCCACATGGATACTTAAAGTGGAATCGTCTTCTCGCACAGTAAAATTTAAGGTTTGAGTCTTATGTGGAAACACCAAAGCCGGTTGGCCGCGAACAACCGCATGCTCACCGGTTAAAATCCATTTACCATAGGTTTTAGTTTGAAAATCAGAGGTTGATATATCATGAAATGGATTGATTGAGATATTTTCATTCAAGCTAAATTGCTTATCACAAGACATCAAAATTACCTATTAAATAATCTTGTTTAAATCGTTGCGCCATTTCAGCTTGATCCGGGCGATAAAGTACATGGACATTCGGTCCTGCATCCATAGTAATGATCGGCCCATCACCTTCACGCTCCCACAGTGCTTTTAAATGGGTCAGTACATCTTGAGTTCGTTCACTCATGTAAGAGAATGGGTCAGCACAGGTATCAAATAATTGATGCATGTCCTGAAAATCACGCCAGCAAATCTCAAAAGATTCATGCCATCGCTGATGCTGCAACGCCAATAATAAAGATTTCAGATTTTCTCGTGCACGCTCATCTCGACTTTGATACAAAGGACTCGTTTGGATACGTTGATGCGCTTGCGATGAAGAAACTTTTTTCACCTCATGACTGATGATAATGACTTCGTGCAATAAATGCGGGTAAGGCAAGTCTATTTCACCGACTTCCTCGCCGTCCCATAACGCCCAAGGAGAAAAAAAAGATCGACAGGAAGAACCTGAACCTAAGCGGCTTAAATTAGCCTGCATTTCGACAGCGGGAATTGGCGTATGCGTTAACTCGCACAGTGCCAATAACGCACAACGAGTCAATGCAGCAAAGCTAGAAGCAGAACTTGCAAGGCCGCTACTGTGTGGAAAGTTATTACAAGAACGCACAATAAATGCGCCAGAGTAATCGAACTGAGATTTTAAAAAAGCCAGATGATTTAAAAAACGATCCTGTGCCTCTTTAGGTAACATGAATTCAGGCGCACCTGGTGTATGCAAAGGTTCCCAAAAATCTTTCTTGCCAGGATATTTTTCAAGCGAAACATTCGTCACCAACTCATTCAGGGTATAAGACAACGAAGGGTTATTGGGTAAATTCTTTTCTCTATCTTTTTTACCCATATATTTGATTAACGCGATGTTTGACGGTGCCTGACCTAACCATTGTTGCATGTTGTATCCTTTTTATTTACCGGCTGTATCATCCCATAGAAGTTTGTGTAATTGCAGTTGAAATCGCACTGGTAATCGATCTTGTACAATCCAATCTGCTAATTCAGTCGGGTTTAACTGCTTCCAACTGGATGAAAATAAAACCTGAGTCATATTCGTTAATTGATGATCACGAATCATCTCTTTAGCCCATTCATAGTCATGTCGGCTACATAAAACAAATTTAATTTGATCTGTTGGCTTTAAATATGCCAAATTTGATAATAGATTTCGTTGACTTTCACCAGAGTCAGGCGTTTTTAAATCCATGACGATCATAACCCGGGAATCAACTTGAGAAATATCTCGCGCACCACTGGTTTCCAAGGATACACGAAAACCCTGATCACACAGTTGCTGCATCAGAGCATGACAACCAGGTTGAGCAAGAGGCTCTCCACCCGTAACACATACATACTGACAGCCAAACTCAGCAACTTCATGTAAAATCTGAGTAAGAGGCATCACCTGACCGCCATGAAAAGCATAAGCTGTATCACAATACTGGCAGCGCAGTGGACAACCTGTCAGGCGAACAAATACTGTAGGCAGACCCACCGTTATCGATTCACCTTGTAGAGAATGAAAAATTTCTGTAATACGAAGCGTTGTCATCAAACGCCCAATGTTTCTAATTTAAGACGAGCTAAATTTGCAGTTGCAGTATCTGGATATTTTTTCATCACCTCATGTAAACGCTCTTTTGCTTCCGCCACTCGACCTGCATCAGCAAGAGCATAGCCTATTTTAAGAAGACTCGCTGAATACTTATTTGAAGATGGAAATTGCTGCAGAACTGTCGAAAAATGATTGATGGCATCAGCATAATTATGTTTCACCAGATATAACTCGCCCAGCCAATACTCCGCATTTGCTGTATAACCACCTTGAGGATATTTTTGCGTAAAAGTCTGCATGGCAACAACCGCTTCATCATATTGTTTATTTTTTACCAGTTCATAGGCTTTCAAGTAACTGATTTGTTCATCTGCAGGATTAGAGCCTGTTGATACTGGAGAAACCGTCATGTTTACGGCAGAACGGTCAGAAGAAGCTGTTGCTTGATTGGCAGAAGCAGATGTTGACAGTGCGCCAGCAGCGTTGGCATCCACATGTTGCATTGGGGTTGATTCATTCATGTTCAATGGCGTAGGAGTAGGCTCATTTTTAGCCGTTTTGATAGTCGAGCGACCATTTAGGCGAGCATCTAAGTCGTTATAAAATGATAATTGTTGTTCTTGAAGGACCTTGAGATCATGTGCTTGAACTTCTAATTGTCCGCGTAATTCTTGTACTTCTTGCTGTAGTCCTTGAATCTTGTTGATTAAATCAACGTTACCATTGGTTTGATTGATATCATTGGTATCACGCGCTAAAGCAGGTTGATTATCATCATAACTTTCATCGGGATTAACAGCAGCCGACGGACTCGTCGACTGCTGCTCAAGTAAGGCATAATTTTCACTGTCATTCACAACCGGCGCCTCAGCAACCACTTGGGTCGATATCAGCAAAACAAAACAGGTTGGGATAACAAAGCGAAAATTTTTTTTCATCGAGTAGCCTCATAAGTTAATTCAACACGTCGGTTTTGAGCATGAGCAGAGTCATCATGCCCTAAATTCGCAGGACGCTCTTTACCATAGCTGACAACGCGCATTTGTTGTCTGTCGACACCAGCCATACGCATGATGTCTGCAATCGTATTGGCACGACGCTCACCTAAGGCAACGTTGTACTCCCGGCTTCCACGTTCGTCCGTATTTCCAGCAATTAAAACGCGAGCACCTGGGTGTGATTTCAAATAAGCTGCCTGTGCATTGACAGAAGGAACATATTTTTCTTGTAAGGAGCTATCATCATACGAGAAAAGATAGATTTGATTGTGCGGCGCTTTTGTTGTGTACATTTCACCAGCTTCTTGCCCAGAGAAACCACCGTTTAATCCTAATCCATGTGCAGAAAGACCATCTTCTCCACCCATACCAGCGCTTCCAGGGGTCTTAGAACATGCAGCGACCAATACCAAACCAGCCGCAACCAACCCATATTTTGTCAATCTTCCAAACTTCATCACAATTACTCCTATATTCTTTTTTTTATGGCGGCTCATTGTACAATCTTTTTTAATTTTTGGCTATGGAATATGTGCCATCTCTCTATTTTTTAGTGTTAAATTTCGAAGTTGAGAAACAGGTTTAATGCTCGAAAAAGAGATTGATACAAATGACTAAAATTTGTTGCATCTTGGCGCTACTCTGCGGTTTGATAGTACTCCTCACCTTGTTTTACCATCCCAAGTTCATACCTTGCTTGACCTTCTAATGCCTGATCGCCCGATTTGAGTTCGGCAATATCAGCCTCAATCGAGCGGTTGCGTGCGATAAGTTGTTTATTATCCTCATCTTGCTTATCTTTTTTTTGCTCTAATTGAATCCATTGATAAATACTACCATCACCAAGCCACAACTTATATTGCAGCCCGATGAGCGTTAATACCAATAAGATGATAATCACACGCATGACACACCTAATCGAAAATTGTTCTTCCAGCATAAGGTAATGCGGCCATTTCATCAATACGTAGTAATTGATTGTATTTCGCAACACGATCTGTTCGACATAAAGAACCTGTTTTAATCTGTCCACATCCAGTTGCAACAGCAAAATCGGCAATAAATGAGTCTTCAGTTTCTCCTGAACGATGAGAGATGACACAGCGATAACCATTTGATTTTGCTAGCTGGATGGTCTCTCTTGTTTCGGTGAGTGTTCCAATTTGATTTAACTTAATCAACACTGCGTTGGCCGCTTTGTTTTGAATGCCACGCTGCAATACAGCACGGTTTGTTACAAATAAATCGTCACCAACCAATTGAATTTGCTCGCCTAAACAAGCGGTCATATATTGCCAACCATCCCAATCACTCTCATCTAATCCATCCTCCACACTGACAATAGGATAGTTTTTAACCAAATCTTGGTAATAGGAAACCAACTCATGACTGGTCAATAAGCGATTTTCCGATTCCAAGTGATATTTTCCATGCTCAAATAACTCTGATGCGGCAACATCCAAGGCAAATACAATATCTTGTTCTAATTTAAAACCTGCGAAATGAACGGCGTCAACTAACATATCTAAAGCATGGCGATTGGAGCGTAAATTTGGGGCGAAACCACCTTCATCTCCAACGGCCGTTTGCAACCCTTGCTTTTTGAGTACAGCTTTCAACGCCATGAATATCTCACCCCCCATTTGCATCGCAGCTGAAAAGTTCGGAGCACCAATCGGCATAATCATAAATTCTTGAATATCAACGTTATTATCCGCATGTGCGCCACCATTCAAAACATTCATCATTGGCACAGGCATGCTCATCGATTCATCTTGATTTAAAGATTGGTACAAAGGCATCTTTAAAGCTTGAGCTCTTGCCCTGGCAACCGCCAAAGAGACCGCCAAAATAGCATTTGCGCCCAGACGTGATTTATGTTCTGTACCGTCTAATTCGCAAAGCAAGTGGTCGATGACAGATTGATTTTCAACTGATAGCTTTTGTAGTGCTGGTTGAATCTCCTGGTGTATGTGAGCGATAGCTTTTAACACCCCTCTTCCACCATATCGTTTCGCATCATGATCTCGCAATTCAACCGCTTCAAGCGTACCTGTTGAGGCGCCTGAGGGGACGCTCGCACGGCCCAATACACCATTTTCAAGAATCACATCCGCTTCAACGGTTGGATTGCCACGAGAATCAAGAATTTCACGACCTTTGATACTAGCAATTTGCATAATTATTCTCATTTTAAATAGATTTGAAAGTATAACTGAAAATTTTTATCGAAGCAGCTGATTAAACCAAAGCTTCGAAAGCGCCATCCGAAATAAAAGCAGCGCCCTTTGCGAGCGGTTCCAAAAATTGTACAATGAATGCATGCCAAAAACGATCATAAACAGGTCTTTGTATTGGATGATCTGCAATCGTTGGAAAACAAGGCCCATGATTGGCTTCTAGAAGCCAAACTTTATGATTTGAATCAACTAAAAAATCAAATCCATAGATGGCAAAACGGCGTGACTGCTCAGAACCAAATACAGATGGATGTTGTTTGATCAATAAACTGAGTAACGCAGCAATCTTAGACTTGATTGATATATAAAAATCAGAAAACAACGCCAATCTTGTTGCAGGAATTTGAATCACATTTGACTGATCAGGCATGAGGTGCTCGTTTGTTAGATGCACACACGACTCAGCAAAAGAATATTGATAAGGATAACGAGCAACGTTTAAGTAACCTTCCGGAAACAAAAATCCACCCATATCATTGGTCAACACAACGAAGACTCGGATACTATACTTATGTCCGCGCAGCAAATGGGGATTATCAATATAGCATTGCAACACATGAGGACCACTTAATCTTTTTGACTGTACATAATGCGCTTCAAGTTGGTCAATCGTTTCAAATAAATGGATGTGCTGACCATTATTTAGCAATGAGGGTTTTAAAATCCAGCGGGACTTATCATCATATCGAGCCAGATGTTCGATGACCTCGGACCAATTTTGATCGTCTATGTAGTAGGTTTTTGGCATCATCGTGATATCAACTGATCGCGATAAATTTGCCAATAAGTGTTTATACTCTAATTGCGTAGATGCATTGATATCGAAATCAAAATGCTGTTCACCGACCTGTGCCCACGAGGGGTATGGCATCGATCGCCAGCCCTGACTTTTTAAATGTTTGTTTAATTGATGATAAGTTGGAGAAATTGACTTTCTAAAGTAAAACCGCATGCAGCTCGCCTCAACGCTTAAATAAATTTGGTGTTTCTACTCTTCGTTTATCATCTTGAATGCTGCGTTTGATTTGCGGACAAAGTCTATTAATCCCTGGTTTTGGGTAAAAAAAAGACGGGGAGATAACGCTCACAGATGATACACGATACCTCATGTTAGGCGTGGTGACGATGTGTGCTTTTTTGGATAACGCATCCAAATATGCTTCGACCTCAGATGGTGTTTTGCAAGGGACAGAAACCAGATCATCAAATATTTTTTGAGTCAGTTCTTCATGATATATCAGATCCCACTTCTCTTGAAGTTTAGGCCGGTCAAACAAAAAAACTGAACAGTCGATGAGTCGATGCAAATTAGATTCTACCAGGGGATTGCTGCGAAGGAATATATTAGCATTTAAATATTTCGTGAAATATAAAATAACTTTATCAGGATAGTTTGCGCCAGATAGTTTATCGGGTAAACGTAAAAATAAGGTTAAATACTTTAAGTAAAAGCTATTTTCTCGAAAATACAGATCTATTCGAGATAATGCCGTTTTTAATCGAGGATCGGAATGCTTCAGCAGACACAAGCGACAGGCTAAATGAAACTGCAATATATTTGTTGGTAAGACCTTACTTAACGCTACAAACTGATCCAATTCACTCTGATTGAAAAAAAACTGGGCCTGGTCAGAATAGTATTGGTTTAATGCTTCAACACCAAACCAGTGGGAGGCATATCGCTGGACGATTTTAAGATTGTCTGAGTTCAATAAGTTAGTATAAGCCAACCATTTAACTGCTTTAGCAAATGCTTTGGGAGCTGGATGATCTTTAAAAATGAATCCCACAGCGTTTTTGAGCTTATCATCTAAACCCAAATTGCTTTGTACGATATCAAGATAGCCATGGATGAAATCGATCGGATTGGCATGGAATTCTATTTCTCTCAAAAGGATACTGATTTTTTTCCCTTGAGGGGATGAAGGACAGATTTGCTCCGGCTCATACTTCAACAAATATGAGCAAAGCGGTTCCAGCGCCTTGAGTATGAGTTTTGGTTCTTGGTGCTGCAAAGCAAACTCTTTTATAATTTCTTGCCAAGGCGCTAACTGTGGTCTAGTAAAGTCTACCTGCGCATAAAAACCATGCCAAATCGGCTCAAAATCGTCTGCGTCAAGATGAAATAGATCATTGTTTGTTTTCATTTTTTCTAAAAATAGTCGCTATATGTCCAACAATTTGAACCAACTCTGCTTGTAACTGTTGACAAAGGTCTATAGCAATTTGCTCTCGCTCAGCTTTATCTAGGCCATTGATCTTAATTTTGATCAATTCATGGGTAGTTAGCGTTAAATCGGTTTCTTTGAGAACAGCGTCTGTCAAGCCTTTTGCACCCAGTAAAATAACGGGTTTGAGATGATGTGCTTGTGCTTTTAAAGCTTGTTTAGAATATTGCATATTAAATCCTAAAAACTTAAAATTTTAGCATATTTGTTACCCAATGTATGCCCATAAAATGCTTCTATATCAATAAACACTTATCCTCAACTAATATTTCTAGCCGTAAAGCAAGCCTTAAGTGTTCATTAAATTCCATGGGACAAGTTTTTTGCACGTGAAGACCCCTCTGTCCTAAATAATCGATCAACTCATTTGCATTACTATCTTCCCAAGCAATCCCTGACTTATATGTCCCAAGTGAGGCATTAGAATAATGTATAAAAATATGTTTTGAAGGATGATGCGCTGCGGCTAATTTCTCCATAACGGTTAATCCGCCACCACGAATAACTTCCACCAAACAACGAGAGGTTAAAGCTGCAATGAAATCAGCATCTTGATTTGGTAAAAGAATGATTCTTCCAGCATATGCTTCATAACAAAGCAAATCAACGATTTTTGTCTTAATTGTAGGATTGCCACCACCAAATACAAATACCTTATCGATATTGGCTTCTAAAAGAAGCATGATGTATCGACTGGTGTCATCACTGCCTTGGCCACTTAACATGATTGAGGCAATTTTTTCACCAGCTTTAATTTCTAATGGCTCTCCATTTTTCATGACTAAAGTCAAGTCTTGCTCAAATCGTGTACTATTGTCTGTCTCTTTGAAGCTTTTTCTCACCATAGGATTATGCTTCGGATCGATTCGGTATAAGTTAGAGAAATGAATGTTATAACCCAAACATTTCATCAAAACATCAACGGTTAAATTTACTGCATGCAAATTCATTTGCTGCTGCTGTTTGGGACTCAAGGATTTTAAGGCACTAAAAAAATGCACGGCACCGACTGTTGGTAAGTCTGTCATAAATTGTTCGATTACCACCTGAGGAAAACTATTTGCTTCATCACGATAAACCATCTCGTTATAGGCAATTACCGCATCACACATTGCAGGTAACCCTATCACTTGTGTGCTAATGATTTTACTAAAGGGTCTTCCCTCTTGAGAAGCTGCAACCAATTTTTCAAAAAAATAGCTATAAAAAACCTGATGATACATTTTATCATTCATAGGCTGCAGCTCGATCAGTCTTGCCAACATCTTGTGCTTATCCTGGCGCTGGAGCTCATCCCAAATCACTGCGGCTTCATAGCCAATAGGAGAAATATCTCTTAGTGTATCAACAAAATACCTAGGGTTCGGATCGTTCATTTTTTCGATGGCATCTTTTAAAATAGAATAAGAAGGGATAGCAATGATTCCAAGTCTCTTTAAAGCATCTCGAAAAACCTGAAATTGTGATATGAAGAAAATACCTAGTCCATCTCCTGATCTTGGTACATTTTCATATAGCCTAGGCTGATGAAGCGGTAATTTGTCAGAGGTATATAACTCCAAAAGAGCCATCATGGCTGTGATATGGCCTGATCCACCTTTACTTGACACCATTAAATGATCACTTGACTGCCCCCACGCTGTGTATTCATAGTCGGATTTAATTTCAAGAGAATCAATGTCACTAATTATTTCGAACGACTCTTGCATGTTTATTCACAAATAGAACTAAAAAGAAGGTTCAAAAACACTCGGTGGTGATTAATGTTGTGTTTTTTCTTTAAATACTCATCCCATCATGTCATTAAGAAAAAAAAAAGTAAATAAACATATCATGCATCAACAGCAGCACATGCTCTAGGGTGAACAGCGAGCATTTAGTACGACGTTCGCATCACCTGCATTTTTTACCTTGTTGCTACGATACAAATTGTTCTACGATGCTCATTGACTTCATAAAAATTTCATCCCCAGAACACTTTGTGCCTTGCTCTAAAACAAAACTTTCAAATGATGCAAGCGCTACTGTCAGCATAATAAAAATCAAACCCCAAACAGGCGAGTAGCTGGCGTTATATCTCGACAGTTAGAATTTGAGTTAGCGGGTTGAAAAATAAAATGAAGCGAATCATCAGGCGTGAGGCTTTTATGACGGTCTTCTGTAGAATTTCTCGTTTAATCCCTTAAATGTCATTTGTTGGTGCATTTGAAGGAAAATCATTGTGATTTAGAAAAAAACAATCAAATATACGCCACAAAAGCCCTTGTTTCTGCATACTGACTCGTCATTGATACCGCTCTATAATTAAATTAAAATATAATCTATATTTGTTTGATGATAAACGATTGAACCATGAAAAAAACTAAACCATTAAAGCGTTCTCGAAGCGAACGCATGATTGCTGGTGTTTGTGGAGGGCTTGCAGCCTACTTTGATGTTGATCCAACTTGGGTGCGTTTGATATTTGTTCTTTTTTTATTCTTGGGTGGTTCGGCTATTTTAGTTTATCTCGTTATGTGGTTGGTCATGCCTTTAGAAAGTTGATAAACGATAAAAAAACGATAACTTATCATTTTCAATCAAAATTTATGTTAAAATAGAGCTGGTTTATTATTTTTTTAACAAAATGATAGGTTATTCATGTCGAAAAAAATAGGATTTTGGTCGGTTTTTGCGATTGTAACTGGTAGCCAAATTGGCTCCGGTGTATTCATGTTACCAGCAAGCTTAGCGCCTTACGGAAAATATAGTATTTTAGGGTGGCTTATTTCTGGATTTGGTGCGATATGTTTAGCACTTGTTTTTTCAGGCCTTTGTCAGCGTTTCCCAAAAACAGGCGGCCCTCATGTATATGTAAACAAAATGTTCGGAAAACCAGCCGCCTTCTTCACCGGTTGGACCTATTGGGTCATTTCATGGGTCAGTACGACCGCCGTGATTATTGCCAGTATTTCTTACCTTAGTCCATTCTTAGGTATTTCCTCACCCTATCTTTATTTAATACTTGAGCTAACGCTACTCATCTCTATCAGTATTTTGAATTTAAAAGGCGTTAAAGCCGCGGGTAAAGCTGAGTTTTTTTTAACCTTATTAAAAATTGTCCCGTTACTGTTCTTACCTTTGCTTGCTATCTGGCATTTCAAAGCCGATAATTTTATGCTGGAGCCTGCTATTCAAGCACTACCACTTTCTTCAAAACTAGCTCAAGCGACTTTGCTCACTTTATGGGGCTTTATTGGATTGGAAACAGCCACAACACCTGCTGGCTCAGTCAAAGATCCAGGCAAAACTATTCCCAGAGCAATTATCTTAGGTACAGCTTGCTCTGCATTACTTTATATCCTCAGTAGTATCGGAATCATGGGGCTTGTACCTGGAAATATTTTAGAATCAGCTAAAGCCCCTTATGTGATAGCAACGCAATACCTGTTTGGTGGCAACTGGCATTTACTGATCGCTTTAATGGCATCTGCTGTATGTGTAGGCACATTAAATGCTTGGATGTTAACCAGTGGGCAGATTGCCCTTGGCTTAGCAGAAGATGGTTTGATGCCTAAATCCTTTGCATATAAAAATAAAGCCGATGCCCCAGTTGTGGGGTTGGTCGTCAGTTGTCTTGGGATTATTCCTTTACTATTTTTAACGCTAAATCATAGTATTGCGGAGCAAATCACAACCATTATTGATTTTTCTGTTATTGCATTCTTGTTTATGTATGTCATCAGTGTCTTGGCTTATTTGAAAATTTTATTTCAAGAAAAAGCCAAGTATTATCATTGGCTGTATGCTCTTTGTGCTTTATTTTTTTGCGGTTGGATTATCAGTCAAACATCCATTATAACTATTTGTGTTTCTGCCGGTTTTGTATTATCGGGTTTACCCATGTTTATACTCTGGTATCGTAAGCAAGATAAAAATCATCTTTCAAAAGAACACTACAAGTCTGTTCTTAAAACAGAGATCATTCATTAGAAAAACTTTTTCTAATGAATGATTACATTTATCTCTTGAAAACATGAATCAACAAAGCCTTGATGAGAGTAAAGCTCTCATCAATAAATTTTCTGAGCAACGATAGAACATAACACGCCATGTAAAGTCCTATGAGTCACATTCCGTATAACCAGATGCCGGAACCAAACAAGTAGGACCATTTGAGTAAGTATTTTCATATGCACAACTACATACACCCATCGAAGGAAGACAGCACAAAGTATGAGATGTCGGCGTATTACTCTTTACTTGAGACTCTGAGCAATAATTAGAAATATTACAATTAGGGCTACCATAAACAGTGGCAGAACATAGACTAGCAATAAAAATCAATCCAACATAATTTAATTTTATATTCACTGGGTTTTCCTAAAAATAAAAATGGTACTTGTGAGTATAGCTCAATCATCGAAATAGTAACGGTAGACTAAAATATTTTTTCAAGCAATCACACCTGACATTTTTAATAAACCTTAGAAATAGAGTCTGAATAAAATAATTGATTAAACGACAGAAGCTGAATTTAAGATAAATAGAACGACATCTTATGCCCCACTTAATTTGATAAAAATAAAATCATAATCTACAAATAAAGATATGTTTGATTTTATTTTAACTTAAGAGGCTTGTTAAATGCCATTTATTGATCAGAAAGATGGTTATCGCTTTAGTACAAATAGTCAGGATTTAATAACACCAGAAGGTAAAAAATGGTTGTTTGTTAAAAAACTTGAAGGAAGAGGCCAATCTGCTTTTGCTGCATTCTACCGTGATGAAGATAACCATCAAACTTATTTGGTGAAATGCGATGCCCCAGGTGTGTGTTTGGCTGAAGCGACGGCAACCAGAGGATTTTTACCCGAAGCATATAAAACAAGTATCAATTGTGCTGATATAGGCGTGTTAAACGGCCAAACCATGACCATTCAGCCTCTGGTCGAAAATGCCACCCCACTTGATAAAATTGTCTACAATAAAAAAAGAAATCCACGAGCCGTGATTAGTTATGAACTAAGATATAAACAACAAATCAAAGATTTTTTGGAGTCGTTAACTCTTGAAGCAAAAATGGATTTAGCACATAGTCTATACGCGAGCACAGCATTAGGAGACGAAAGTCTTCATCTAGGGCAATTTTTAGCACTCATGGACACCAAAGATCAAACCAAGGTCAATCATATTGTTCGGATTGATTTTGGAGCAAGAGAACGTTACGCACTAGCAAGATCGGAACAAAGTGATTTTTCACCTATAAAAACCTCCAAACACTACAAAAAATCAGGGCAATTTGGTAAAGATTATATTTCATTTTTATTGGCAGACTCCTGTTTAAAACAGCAATTTTTAATCTTATGGGCACAATCAAACGTCGAGAAAATAGTCGCAACACAAATCGAAACATTTAAAGATAAGCTTTCAAAGCTTCCTGAAGAACAAAGTAATCTTGCATTGGAGCAACTCTTACAAGACATGAACAAAAAAGCAAATCTTCCATATATATTGCCTAAAAACAGACCTTATCTGGAAAAAGTTCACCTATTTTTGGACATGTACAAAAGTATCATTCGTGATCGTTGCATCAGTATGAAGCAACATGCTCGCCAAGAACTTAGCAAACTATTAGAACTACCACTGCTCAGGGATAATGACAAAGTGCTATACAATTTTTTAACTAAAATCACGAATGTAGACCCAGATCAAATTGAGAAATTGTTAACTGAAATAAGAAATGCCACACATTCAGAAAATATTTCATATAGTGAAAAAGAAAGATATCATCTGTTATTGGAAACGATTGAAACACGATTATTGTTGCAAAAAAATCAACAACACAATGACTCCAGTACAGCAGAAATGTTACAACAATTTGGTAGAAAATCTTCTCTCACAATTGATATACCGGATGAAATAGAACAAAAAATATCAATTACATCCGCAGCAGAAACCGGATCCTTGACAACATCTGAAGAGCTATCATCAGAGGATGAATCAGAATATGTATCTCGTTTTAGTTGCTAAAATTGCCCATACGTCACCATCTCAACGTGGTGACGGAATCAGTTTTTGATTTAAATATGAAGTCAAATCAGCTTCCGTGACAACACATCTCTTTGGAAGTTGAGCAGCATAGCGTCCCAAGTCACTGGAAGAACTAATCAAACTTTCTAAATGACCATATATAAAAAGACCAGATTTTGCACGCGTCATCGCAACATTAATGCGACGGCCGTCATTTAAAAAACCAACTCGATCTTTTTTAGAGCGAACCGATGAAATCAGTATCGCATCACGTTCTCCGCCTTGAAAACCATCTACAGTATTGACCGTTAAGCCATCCAACTGAAGCTCATGAAGCATGGTTTTCAGCATTTTTTTAATAAGAGCCACTTGAGCCGCATAAAAGGTAATCACACCAAGTTGATCTGGCTTAAGTCCAGATTTTATTAAATGAACAACACTTCGAACAAGTATCGCAGCTTCGGTATAATTACAATAGCTATTGTTTGCATCTTTGGCTTCACGACCGGTTCTAATATCAAAAAAACAATGAGGTTGGTTAAACAAATTTATATTATCTTTAGCTCGAAACAGCGAAGAACGAGTCATAACATCAATAGCTGTTCCAAGCTTTCCAGCATAATATTGCTGAGAAGGCCAGTGACAAATTGCAGGATGCATACGATATTGTAGCGCTAACATAGGATACAATTGCGGACGATCCTCGGTTAAAAAGGTTAGCAATGATTTATCAAATCCAGCTTTTTTCGCCTCTGCAGACTCGATAGTCGCAGGTAATTGTGTTGAGTCCCCTAGTAGCACACAAACCTTGGGATTGAAATGAAAAGGAATGAATGTTTCAGGTACCAGAGCTTGAGCGGCTTCATCAACAATCAGTCTGTCAAACTCTTTCACTTGATTTTTTAACGACTGTCGGCCGGAAGCAACCAATGTGGAAAAAACAATTTGTGCCCGCTGTAACAAGAATGCACCAAGGATATGTGCATGCGCTTTTAGATGTCTAATCATGTTAGCTATTGATTGTAGTAACTCAGCGTCACACGAGGAGTTAAATTGCGCAAGATACTCTATTTCTGAATCAACATACCCTACAAGTGCGTTGACTTTTTGATTGATTTCTGGCTTTACAAATTTATTTCTTTCATGCTCTAAATTAAATAACATTTGATGAATTCGAGCATATTGATCTTTTACGACCTGCAACGATAATTCGCTATGGTTAGACTGAATCGTTAGAAGCGGGTTATACAAAAATTCTGCATATTGGTTAACAGAAACATTCGCAATATCATCTGAAACATAACGACTAACACCTATCCAAGCGATCGTGACATTTGATAACAAGGGTATAACTTTTCTAAATATCACTTGAGTTGCCTGGTTGGATGGTGCACAGATTAAAATTTTTTCTTCAGGAAACTGAAATATCCAACGCGTCGTTAAGCTTGCTATAACGCTTGTTTTTCCTGTTCCAGGGGGGCCCTGAAGACAATAAATTCCAGAACGAGCATGTTGCAATTGTTCTATCACTTGCTGTTGTGTCATGACAGGCTTTGCACTTTCTATTGCTGCAGCTGTTTCCGTTGATTGAGGCAAGAGCCATGATTGAGGCTCTCCATAAATAAGTGCTTGCTCCAAAAATAATTCGGGTGTATCAAAGCAAGCTCGAAACATACGTGAAAAAGGTAATAGACCATATAGCCAATGCATCTGAATAGAAGACTCTGGGCTCTCTTTCAATCTACCGACATGGCTTTCATAATCAGATTTGAGCATTAATATCGTGATTTCCTTTTCACCTTCATGTTTTTGGTTTGACACGGAGGCAATCGCTAAAATACCTTCAGATAGCATATTGGAATTCACTTTTTTGGGCTTTTGCTTCTTGTGTGGCATCAGCCAGACGGCTTCACAAACAAAATCATGCTCCATTCTAGGTAATGACGAAGTCATGCAAGTGATTTCTACAAGATATTCACCTACTTCAATAAAAGCCTCATCCGTTCCCTGCCTGGTTTGAAGGTTTGAAGAAAAAGGTCTTAATTTCTCTTGTTGAATTTTTTGTAATCGAGCATATATGCCTGCACGAATCACTTCCATAATATGGGGAGCAAATTGTTGAAAATAAAGATGACTTTCCTCTCCTCTTTCTATATGAGGACGTAATCTTTGTAAAAAATGAGGTTCGGCTAAACCCTTGGATGGAAGCTGCAACACAGCATTTTCGAATCGAAAACCACTAGCAGCGACAGGCAAAGTAAACAATCCAGACAAAGGCTCCAAACTATTCTCTTTTTCATCAAAACGAACAGGCTGAACCTCTGTTATTTGCCTTTTTAGTAATTCATTTTCTTCAGTTAATACCGCAATTTCACTTTGAGCATGTGCTAAAGATTGCGCCTGAGAATTTATATATTCGAAAGCATCGGCACACTCATTTTTTGCTTCAGAAAGTCTAAAATTAGCATCTGACAGTAATCGCTCATAATACTGTTGTTGTTGCTGGAGAGCTTGTTGTAACATTTGATAATCATAGAGACCAACAAATGGCTGAGGATACATGGTTGAGGCTAAAACTGGAGGGTATTGATATCCAACACCTTGATACTGAGCGCCTTGATGCTGCTGATTGTCTTGAATTCGATTAGGTA
>VFQP010002243.1_pt1 | contig 22296 bp, 7 predicted proteins | sample 3512351 | NCBI WGS metagenome assembly VFQP01 (sample SAMN10412372, study PRJNA504923) | tailings metagenome | isolation source: Relicate 1 Philex TSF1 revegetated site | place: Philippines: Tuba, Benguet | collected 2017-08-29
CGTGCAGCGAAGACTCAATAAATTTCTTCAGCGCGTACGCGCAGCCCCTAACCCCGAAGGGGTAAGGGGTAGGGAAATTTATAAAGGGCCCGGCGCGTACGCGCAGCCCCTTCGGGTTTGGCTGGTTGGTAGCACCGAAGGTGTCGCGGCTTGGCTTTGCCAAAGCACCAAACTCCGGTTTATAAAATTGTTCAGCGCTTGGCTAACCCCTTACGCGCGAAGCGCCAACACCGAAGGTGATTGGCAAAGCCAACGCCCCCTATGGGGGTAAAGGAGGGGTTTGGCTTCGCCAAGCGCTTGCACGTACGTGCAGTAGCATAGCATTGACTCCGTTTTGGCTTTGCCAATAACCGAAGGTTTTTGCTGCACGTACGTGCAAGCAATATGCTACCAAAGGGCGCCCTTTATAAATTTGCTCAGCGCTTGGCAAAGCCAAACACGTACGTGCAAGCGCTTGGTAACCCCGAAGGGGTAACCAAACCCCGAAGGGGTAACCAAACCCCGAAGGGGTAACCAAACCCCTTCGGGGTTGACAAATTTATTGAGTAGCGTATTACTTCGCAAAAACCTTTGGGTTGCTACGCTACTGGAGAAATTTATAAGGCCCTGACAATACGCTACTGAAGAAATTTATAAAGAAATTTATTTAATTCAATTTTTCAGATTTAATAAAAATTACTAATAAATTTTATCAACACATTAATTTTATCAACACATTAATTTTATCAACACATTAATTTTATCAACAATTATAAAACTCAGAATTAGAAAATTTCAACGTTAATAAACTTTGTTAATAATATTTAATGTATTGATAAAATTTAATTTTATTTCTCTTTGGCGTTCGTTATTGAATTGGCAGTAGCATAGCAACCCTTCGCTTGCTTGCTTGCTCTGGCCCTCCGGTTTGGTTGCACGCGCTTCTTACTCCGCAAAGATCGGTGCGTTGGCTTCGCCAATCCAACGCACGTACGTGCAACTAAGGCGAAAGAAGAGGAATACGTGCATTGGCTGTTGGCAGTAGCAGAGCATTGACTCCGTCAAACCGCAGGTTATTGGTCAGCACGTACGTGCAACCAAACTGCTACAAAGCCAATAACCAACGCTGTTGGCGAAGCCAAACCCCGCAGGGGGCTGCACGTACGTGCCGGTGCAAGCGAAGACAAATTTATTGAGTAGCGAATTGTCAGGGCATTGGCTTTGCCAACCCCAGGCAAAAACCTTTGGGTTATTGCCCTTTATAAATTTGTTCAGCACCCTTTATAAATTTGTCAACCTCTTTCGCTGCACGTACGTGCAAGCGAAGCCCCTTCGGGGTAAGAGGTAGGCAAATTTATTGAGTAGCGTATTGCTTGCACGTACGTGCAGCAAAAACCTTCGGTTTGACGGAGTCAATGCTACGCTACTGCACTTCTCTGCGTTACCCCTTTGGGGTCAAGGCAAGCGTCAACACCGTAGGTGATTGGTTACCCCTTCGGGGTTACCAACGCCCCTAACCCCTTCGGTACGCTTCGCGCGTAAGGGGTAGGGAAATTTATTGAGTCTTCGCTGCACGTACGTGCGTTACCCCCTCCGGGGGTTAGAGAAGCAACCAAGGGTTGCTTCGCGACTCCGCAAACCCGTAGGGAGCGAAGGGACAACCCCTTACCCCTTCTCTGCACGTACGTGCTGACGCTTTGCGCGTTAGGGGTAACTACTTAATAAAATTTACTTCGTAAATTTTATACGTGCAACTTAATAAAATTGTTCAGCGCTTGCACGTACGTGCAGCGCAGCCCCTTACCCCAAAGGGGTTAGGGGTAGGCAATTTTATAAACCGGAGCTGCACGTACGTGCAAGCCAAACCAAACTTCGAAGGGGTAAGGTTGCTATACTACTAACGAACAGCAGAGGATGAACTAACAGCTTCTTTTGCAGCATACATAATTTCAACAGTAATATTAACAGCGTTAATAGATTGTGCATATTTTTCTGTATTACGTTTTACTTTTGCTCTTACAAAACCGGGCACTTTATTTAACTCATTTAAAGCTTCGGTAGTCCATTTTTGCGTAGCGAGTCCTTCAGTTTGAATTGGTTGCTCTCCGAAAGCCACCCCTTCAAACTTGGCAGCACTCTCGCCTGCAGGTACTCCCGAAGGGAGCAATGGTGTACTGCTCTCTTCGGGTCGCGAAGAAACAAAAATCTCTAATAAATGATCTTCCATACCTAAATTAAATGAATTATAAACTAAATCTGATATTTGATTTGTTCCTTCATAACCTAAAAAAGGTCGATAACCTAATGGAAAATTTTGAATATGAACAGGTGCTGAAATAACTCCACACGGAATATTTAAACGTTTACCTACATGACGTTCCATTTGAGTTCCAAAAATTGCTGCGGGTTCTAATTTTTCAATAATTTCACCTATTTGACTATGATCATCTGTAATTAATACTTTATCACAATAACCTTCCACTTCCTCTCTAAACCAATCTGCATCGTTTTTACAGTATGTTCCTGCACACATTACATGAATACCCATTTCTCTTACTAATATTTTTGTTATACAAGCAGCGTGAGTAGCGTCACCAAATACAACTGTCTTTTTACCTGTCAAATTTTGACAATCAATTGATCTTGAAAACCACGCAGCTTGAGAAACAAAATGAGTTTGTTTGTCAACATATTCGCACCAATCAACTTTATTTAAAATTTTAATATTTGAAAAAGATTTTTCTTTAACTTCTGCGTTATTTTGGTTTGATACAGGTTCAGTTAATGACTTACTTACTTTTTCACAAATTGAAGCAACATCTTTAATAAAAGCGGCTGTATTAACTAACCCCATTGGTGTAATAGACGTATAAGGCATATTAAATTCTTTTTCTAAATAAACAGCTGTCATTAAACCAACTTCACGATATGGAACAATATTAAACCACGCTTTGGGTAAATTTTTTAAATTATTTAAATTCCCCCCTTCTGGAATAATTTCATTTACTTCAATATTTAAATCATTTAATAATTTTTTTAATTCTTTAGAATCATGTTGATTATGAAAACCTAACGTAAAAATTCCTAATATATTAGCAGAAGGCTTCTCAGTTTTACATAAATTTGTACTATTATCAATTAAATAATTTACGTCTTGGTACTTTACACTTTCAAGGTCTTGCTTCGCTTTGGTTTGGCTCCGCCAAGCACGTACGTGCAAGCCAAGCTCTTCCGTAGGGAGCATTGGTTTGGTAACCCCTTCGGGGCTGCACAAAGTGCTGCCAACCACCGAAGGTTTCGCGGAGCGCACCAACGCAGAATGGGGTAACGGTAGTAAAGTACTAACAATCGATTCGCCGTTTTTTAAGTTTTGATGCATATTAGAATCGCTCACTTGATTAATGCTTTTAAAATTATTTCCAAACATTAAAGTTGACTCTTTTTTTGCTTTTTCAATATAAAAACGAACAATTTGTTCTAATGTTCTATCTGCTGCTTGTAACTCATTTACACGATAATGGTTTACGTCAGCCAAAATAACATCACAAACAGCCTGGTTTGAAGCACGATTAACAAAATTTTGTAAATCTTCTTGTAAAATACTTGATGTACAAGTTGGTGTTAAAAGTATAAGATCAGGCCGTTCTTCTTTGTCTTTTCTAACTATATTTTCTACAACTTTTTCTTGAGAACCGCGTGCTAAAACATGGCGATCTACCATACTAGCTGTAACAGGCGTAAAATCGCGCTCACGCTCTAACATTGAACGTAAAACGTTAAAATAATCATCTCCTAACGGAGCATGCATTACTGCATGAACATTTTTAAATGAGCTTGCAACTCTTAATGTACCAATGTGTGCCGGCCCCGCGTACATCCAATATGCTAATTTCATAATAATGAAAAAATAATGTTCTTAGAATTAAAATTCAACTTATATTAAGTATACATATGGCCGCAGCGCTGCCCTTCGTGCAACCCGAAGGGGGCTGCACGGAGTGCCGGGCATTGGTTATTGACAACCCCTTCGGGTTTGGCTACGCCTTACCCCTTCGGGGCATTGGTAACCCTTTCGGGTTTGGCGAGGCCAACAACCAAGCACGTACGTGCAGCGATTTGTCGAAGCCAAGCCCCTTACCCCGTAGGGGTTAGGGGTAAGAAAGGCGTTGACACTTGCACCTACGTGTCCAGGGCATTGACTTCGTCTTACCCCTTTCGCTGCACATTCGTGCAAGCGAAGCCCCTACGGTGTAAGGGGTTAGCCCAGCCCCTTTTACCCCTTCGGGGCATTATAAATTTCCTTCGGAAATTTATTGAGTCAGCACTTAACTACCGCTTCGCCCTTTGGTAGCATAACAACCTTCGGTTTGACGGAGTCAATGCTATGCTACTAATTTACGAAGTAAATTTTATAGCACGTACGTGCAAGTGCAACCAACGCGTTGGTTTGGCTTCGCCAACCACCGAAGGTGCCACCAATGCGAAAGTGCTGACGCTTCGCGCGTAAGGAGCGAGTGCTGATCAACTTAACTACCGCTTCGCTAATTTACAAAGTAAATTTTATACCAACAGCCAATCCAATGCCAAGGCCAAAAAAAAAACAAAAATAAAAATTTTTATTACAAAATTAATTTATATAAACTTTACATAGTAATAAAATTAATAATAAATTTTTAAAATTAATTTAATTATAAAAGATCAAACTAAAATTTTGAAGTCTCAAAATTTTTATTATATTTTAAGGATTATATATTTATAATTCTTAATATAATTTTAAGTATAACATAATTTTTATTAAATTTTAAACTTAGCATATTATGAGCCTAGCAGGAATCGAACCTACATTAGCGGTTTAGAAGACCGCTGTCTTATCCGTTAGACGATAGGCTCTAAAATATAAAATTACTTATTTTATTTTTTAATTGTATTATAATTTACTATAAACTGAGTATTAATAAAATACAATATTTATAACTTAATAATCTAATATTCAGTTATAAATATTTTTAATTTAAGATTACAAAATAATGCTATAATATCAACTGATTTTTCTTTATAATTTTATAATATAATAATTTTATATTATATTAAAGCGGATAAGTTTTTACTTAATAAAAAGATTTAATATAAATATTTTTAATTATGAATACATTAAAAATACATTTTTATAATAATAAATTTATACCTTTACTAGGTTTGTATGTTAGCAGCACTCGCTCCTTACCCCGAAAAGGGTTAGACACTTCTTCCGTCGCTTTGGATTGGTGCGTTGGCTCTCTCGCACGTACGTGCAGAGCAGCCAAGCCGCTTGTTGGCTTCGCCAAACCCGAAGGGAGGACGTGCAGCCTTCGGTGGTTGGTTGCACCTTCGGTTTGGCGAAGCCAAGCACCAAACCAACGCACGTTCGTGCAACCAAGCCAAAAGAAGGGGTTTGGCATTGACTCCGTCAACGCCAAGCGCTACGCGCCGGGCCCTTTGGTTTGGCAAAGCCAACTCGCTGCGCGAAAAAGCAACCAAGGGTTGCTTCGCGACTGCTCTGCACGTACGTGCGAGAGAGCCAACAAGTGCTTGGCAAAGCCAAATCCGCACATTGGATTGGCCCTTTGGTTTGGCAGCGCTTGGCTTTGCCAAACACGTACGTGCAAACGCTTGTTAGTTCGCTACGCGAATTCGAAGGTGGCGCTACGCGAACCAAACCCCCTCGCGGTTTTTGGCTACGCCAACAACTCGCTACACATTCGTGCAAGCAAAAAAGCAACTCTTAATAAATTTGCTTTGCAAATTTATAAGGGTTGCTTTGCTTGCACGTACGTGCAGCCGCCAATTGCGGATCGAACTACTAATGCCAAACTTGCACGTCCGTGCTTGGCATTAGTAGGCAGAACAGAATCAAAGTTAAGTGAATATCGGGGTTTTTTAAAGGGAAAAATTGTAGGGTCGGGGCAGTACCAAAGAGAGGCGAAAAATTTGTTAAAAAATAAAAATCACTATAAAAATTACTATACGTCATATTGCAAATTAAGCGAAATTAAATTGCTAACTATAGGAATCGCATCTCCGTTACGTATATTACAATGGGCGGAAAAAACATTACCTAATGGTAAAATCTACGGAGAAGTTTTAAATGCTAATACTTTACATCATAAAACCTTTAAACCCCAGAAAGGCGGTTTGTTTTGCGAACGAATTTTTGGACCTCTTAAAGATTTTGAATGCGCTTGCGGAAAAATTCAAAAACCTAATAAACAAAACCAAAATTTAACAACACTGCTTCCAGTAGTTGCACATACGTGCACGCCTGGGCAAAACCCTGACGAAAGGGCTACTGGTGCAGAGCTTGAAGAAACTAAGTTAACAGATACTAACCCCACTGCTATACAAAGTGATCTTACAACTAATATCCTAGAGGGTTTTGATTCCCAGAAAGATAACAAAACTTCGTTAATTTTTTCAAATTCTATAAATTCATCCAACAAATCTTATCAAGAAACTCGAAAATTTTGCCCGGATTGTGATGTAGAATACACTTGGTCAGTAATTCGACGTTATCAACTTGGTTATATTAAATTATGTTCGCCTGTAACACACATTTGGTTTTTAAAAGGAACTCCCAGCTATTTATCGCTATTATTAAATATAAAAAAACGTCACTTACAATTAATTACATATTGCTCTGAATTTTTAACAATTGAAAAATCAGCTTTTATTACATCATGTTTTTTATTAATTCCTAATAAAGGTTCAAAAGTTATTCTCTCTTTGGCAGATAAAAATACACAAAAAGACTTTAAAGAACGTAAAACTAATAGTGAAAGACAGCTTAAAGAAATTAAACAGCATCGCGTGTTTAATTTACAGTTAAAATATTTATTTAAAAATACAAAACAAATAGAAACATCGCTTTTATCTAAAAGTATAGTGAAAACACATGGTTACCAAAAACAACACTTGCTGCCTTTACATTTAATTAATGAATTAGGACTAAAAAGAGCACAGGCTGCATTTGCTACACTTAGTAAAATTAACTTATTATTTAGTCTGTTACCTTTTTCGGGGTTTGGCATTGACTCCGTCAACGCCAAGTACGGAGTGCCGGGCGGTGGTTTGGCAAAGCCAACCACCTTCGGTTTGGCATTGACTCCGTCAACGCCAAGCACGTACGTGCAAGCGGCTTGGCTTTGCCAAAGCACCAACGCCAATCATCAGTATGAATTAAATACAAGTTACCTGCCTTATAAATTCTTATGGGTTTTTAATTTAAGTAATAACAAAAATATGTCTGCAGATTTTTTAAGTTTGACTAATACAATTTATATAAAAAATTTTTCTTTATTATATAGTCAATTTAATCAATCATATATTTATGCAAATTTTATTTTAAAAAGTTCAAATCCGGAGTTTGGCTTGCACGTACGTGCAGCTCCGGAAGCCAAGCACGTACGTGCAAGCCAAACCAATGCCCGGCACGGAGTGCAGCCTCGGGTAACTAGAAAAATTCCAACTGATTTATATATTATAAATTTGTTACAGCAAAATTTATGTAAACAATCTTTAAACCAATTAATTGAAACATCATGGAATTATTTATTAAAAAAATCAGCAATTCAATCAAGTAATAAAGCAAAATTAATTTTATTACCTATTTTTATAGATACTTTTGCAAACAACAATAACAGTATATACAATAAAAAGAGCTTTCAAAAAATGGAGAAATCTAAAAACACATTTTTAAACAAGGGGTTTGGCTTCGCCAAGCACGGAGTGCCGGGCATTGGCTCCGCCAACGCCAATCACTTCGTGCCGGGCTACACCTACGGTCTAGGCCAAGCCCCTGGCCTTGGTAACAGAGAAGGCTGCACGTACGTGCAAGCGGCTCAAAGAACACCCAACGCTTGGCGGAGCCAAACCGAAGGGAATTGCTGCTTTTTAAATAAAAAAAATAAAACTACTGCAAAATTTTATACTTCGCAAAATGCAAAGTTTTTAAGTATATTTTTAAATAATTTAAAATCAAAATACCAACAAGTTGGTCATCAACTATTTAAACAAATAAAATGTTCATTACAACTTAATAAATGGTCTTTAAATGTATTAACACGCTTTTATAAAAAAAATAAAATATTTAAGGTAACTCAAATTACAAAAATTGAAAAATTATTTAATAATAGTAATTATATTAATCAAAGTAATAAATTATTAATTTCTCAAATTCCTGCTAATAAAATTCTTAATGAATCAACTTTATTTATACAATATAATGAAATTGAAAAAGCAATTTCTTTAAACATGCAATCTTATTTATTCAATAATTCAATAACCAACAAAATTAGAAAATTATTAACAAAATATTTATTAAACTCATTTCTATTAGATTTTTACTCACTTTTTTATGCCAATATGGATAGATTAAACGTTGCATTGGCTTTGCCAAGCACGTACGTGCAGCGCTTCCCTTCGGTTTGGCAGCGCTTGGCGAAGCCAAACACGTACGTGCAAGCGCTTGGTAGTTCGCTACGCTTGCACGTACGTGCAGCCGAAGGTGCAACCAAACCCCTTCGGGGCTTGGCTTCGCCAAACCAAGCGTTGACGGAGTCAATGCCCGGCACTCCGTACAGCCCCGAGGGGGCTTGGCGAAGCCAAACCAATAACCAAACCCGAGGTGGGAAAAGTGCTCCTGTAATATTTACAAAATCTTTAGTTGTACTAAGTTTATTTTCTTTATTTCAAAGTAATAAAATATATAAAAATTTAAAAACTAAAAATAAGCAAGAAATAAAACAAAACGTTTTTTATTTTTATAAACAGTTTTTTATATTACAAAATCAATTATTGTTTTTTGGTTTATTAAGTAAAATATTATTATTTTCCGTAATAAAATGCACACAAAATAATAAATTTTTTAATTCAACTACAAGAAATATTTTTTCAAGTTTAGAAAATACGCTTAGTTTGAGAGCCTACCCTAATCTAGCTCACACTTATGGCCAAAGTCAAACCTTTTTGTTTCTTCCTGGCCCTCTGGTTTGGCAGCGCTTGGCGTTGACGGAGTCAATGCTTGGCAGAGCCAAACCGAAGGGAAACACGTACGTGCAAGCGCTTGGTAGTTCGCTACGCGAATCCGAAGGTGCAACCAAACCCCTTCCGCGTTGGCGAAGCCAATGCACGGGCTTGGCTTTGCCAAACCAATACGCTCGCCTTGGATTGGTTTCTCAGCACAGACTTGGCTTCGGCAAACCGAAGGGTTTTGCTTTTCCAACAAGAGAGTTAAGCACAAAAGAAATGACAAAGCTAACAAAAAACTCCGTTTTTGCTTTTAGTAAGCTGCAAAAAAGTAATCGGGTTACTTATGTAAAAAACAAAAATATATTAAATGTAATAAATAAAAAACGCTTATATAATAATGTGTATACTTTATCACATCGCGAGCGTTGGCAAAATGAAAAAGATTGGCAAGTTTTTACGTTATTTACTTTTACAAACATGGAAGATTTTGATTATAATATGATTAATTATACAAATCGTTTAGTTTCATTTAATACTGAGAGAACAGAAGACCTGGGGGCTACACCTTCGGTGTTGAACATAAACGTATTTACTAATGCAACAAATATGTATCAATCTCTTAAAGCAAATCAAGGTATAGTTAATAAGTCGGCTACGGTTAACAAGCACTTAATGGATTCAAACCCTTTAAATTGGATGAATGATAAAGGAAAAAAACGACCAGCAAGTCTTTTAGAGTCAACATGTTGGCTTCCCTTCGGTTTGGCAGAGCCAAGTATTGACCCTGTCAACGCCAAACAGGAGAACTACCAAACTAATAAAAGCAGAGAGCAGTTTGAAGTAGCAACCCAATCAGATTCATTTTATAAGTTTTCAAAAATAAGCTCATTTTATTCAGGCGCTGGTATTGTTCAACAATTAATTAATGAGTTGAATTTTTATGAAATTGCAAAATTAGATAAACAAAATAGATTAGTTTTATACGCATTAAATAAAGTTATTTTAAAATTAAAAAAACAAGTTCAAATTTTTGTATATAATAAAACAACTCAATTAGAATTAAAAGAATTGTGTAAAAAACGAGATTTATTAATTCGTCGTACAAAATTAGTAAGAAAATTATTTAGAAAAAACTCTAATGTAAATTCAATGATTTTAACTTTAATTCCTGTTTTACCACCAGATTTACGTCCAATTGTTAAAATGGGAAATCAAATAGCCGCTTCTGATTTAAATAGATTATATCAACGAGTAATTTACAGAAATGATCGATTAAAAAAATTTTTAAAAGATCCAGCTACCAGTCAATCTTATGAAATGAAATATGCGCAACGTTTATTACAGGAGTCAGTTGATAATTTATTACAAAATGGAAAAAGTGGAGTTAATTCCGAAAAAGATGCTCGTGGTCGTATGTTAAAATCTTTATCTGATATTTTAAAAGGTAAACAAGGACGTTTTCGACAATTTTTATTAGGAAAACGTGTTGATTATTCAGGACGTTCTGTTATTGTTGTTGGTCCAAAATTAAAACTTCACGAGTGTGGTCTTCCGTTAGAAATGGCAAAAGAATTATATTTACCTTTTTTATTAAAAAGTATTTTAAATAAAAATTATGCAAGAACTGTAATTGGTGCAAAAACACTTATTAAAAATAATGCTTCCTTAACACATGAACTATTACGTGAAATCATGCAAGTTTCACCCGTCCTTTTAAATCGTGCACCTACTTTACACCGTTTAGGTATTCAAGCTTTTAGTCCTAAACTGGTTGAAGGTCGCGCTATTTTATTACACCCTCTTGTTTGTTCTGCTTTTAATGCCGATTTTGATGGTGACCAAATGGCTGTTCATATTCCAATTACTACAGAGGCACGCGCTGAAGCGTGGAAAATGATGTGTGCCCATAATAATATTTTAAGTACCGCAACTGGTGATCCATTAGCAATTCCAAGTCAGGATATGGTTTTAGGTTGTTATTATTTAACAACACAGCCAAATAAACTTAATGGTGTCAACAATAAACAACAACTTCAAGAAACAAAATCCAAAGAAGAACCTAATGTTCAAATTGGTAATAGTTTAAATACATCAAATAGTTTGTATTATAACTCTTTTGACGACGTAATTAAAATTTACGAACAACAACTAATTAATGTACATACACTCGTCTGGGTAAAATGTAGTTTAATAATTGAAAACGGAAGCGATCAAGAAGAACCAATTGAAATTCAAGTAAATTCATTTGGACAATGGCGTGAAATTACTTCAAATTATTATAGAATGTATAATTTGCATAATAATTTAATTAACCAATTCGTACTAACAACACCTGGGCGAATTTTATTTAATTTAATTTTACAAAAAATTGCTTCTGCTTAGCAGCTTCCCTTGTATATTGTCAGCGTTAGCGCTTTTGCGGTTCTAGCCCTCCGCTGGCACGCTCGTGTTTATTTGTTGGATTGGATTGGCTGTTGGCAGCGCACCCCGAAGGGGAGGCGTTGACGGAGTCAATGCTTGGCAGAGCCAAACCGAAGGGAAACACGTACGTGCAAGCGCTTATAAATTTGCAGAGCAAATTTATTGAGTAACCCCGAAGGGGTAACCAAACCCCTTCGGGGTTACCAAACTCCTTTCGCCTTGGATTGACGAAGCCAACGTACCGTCAGCACGTACGTGCTTGGCGAAGCCAAACCCCTTCGGGGCTTGGCTTTGTAGCAAAGCATTATAAATTTCCTTCGGAAATTTATTGAGTCTTCGCCCTTTCGTAGCATAGCAACCTTCGGTTTATAAAATTGTCCAGCGCTGCACTTCGTGCAAGCGCAGCCCCTTCGGGTTTGGTTATTGGCTTCGCCAAACCGAAGGTGCTACTCAATAAATTTGTCTTCGCTACGCGAGCCCTTACCCCGAAGGGGTTAGGGGTAGGCAAATTTATAAGCGCGTGCCTTGACCGTTCGCTGCACATACGTGCTTGGCAAAGCCAATGCGAAAGAAGGGGTTTGGCTTCGCCAAGCACGTACGTGCTTTACCCCCGTAGGGGGTTAGCAGAGAAGTGCAGTAGCATAGCATTGACTCCGTTTTGGCTTTGCCAATAACCGAAGGTTGCTATGCGTTGGTAAGCACCCTTTGGTAGCGCAGCAACCTTCGGGTTGCTGCGCTACTACGTGCAACCAATCCAAAGGGCGCCCTTTGGTAGCGTAGCAACCTTCGGTTATTGGCAAAGCCAAAACGGAGTCAATGCTACGCTACTGAACAAATTTATAAAGGGCCAAACCCCTTCAGTGTTACCAATAACCATGCTATGCTACTCAATAAATTTCTTACCCCTAACCCCTACGGGGTAAGGGGTTATCGCTGCACCTACGTTCTTGGCGAAGCGAAAGAGGTTACGAAATTTATAAAGGGCTTTCGCTTCGCGAAGCCCCGAGGGGGTAAAGAACGGTTAAGGCTTACCAACGCCAAGCACGTACGTGCTGATGGCTGCCAAACCCCTTTGGGGTAATAGGTAAATTTCTAAAGAGTGAACTTAATAAAATTTACGAAGTAAATTTTATACCAAAAAACAGCGCTTTTTTAAAATAAAGTTAATTAACTATAGTAACAAAAATAAAAACAGTTTAATTCTAAAATTTATGGTATTATAAAATATAATAACAATTAATAAAAATGTACAAATAAATCGTTTAAATTGTATTTTTCCATTTGAAATTTTTAAATTTTTAAACATTGTTTTATAATATAAAATAATATAAAACAATGTTTAAAAATAAATTACTTTAATTATTATATTTATTATTTTTATAGCGCTTCTTATTAATGATTTAAAAATAAATGCTTATAAGTTATTGTTTTAATAAACTTATTTGTAAACAAAATAAACTTTTTTATTATATAAATTTATTAGGTAAAAATTAACTGTTTTATAAAATTAATCAATAAATTGATCTTTAATTTACGGAGTAGCAGAGTTTATAAATTAGCTTCCGTTTGTTGGCTCTTTCGCCTTACCCCTTCGGGTTTGGCTATAAAATTTACTTCGTAAATTTTATTAAGTTGGCAAAGCCAAACTCCGGTTTGGTTGCACCTACGGTGCTTACTCAATAAATTTCCTTCGGAAATTTATAATGCCAACGCTGTTGGCGAAGCCAAACCCCGTTCTTACCCCTTCGGGGTTACCGCTTTGCGAAGCAATAACCCGTAGGGGCAGGGGGTACGTGCAAGCGAAGCATTGGTTTGGTAACCCCTTCGGGTTTGGTTGCACGTAGTGCTGACCAACAACCAACCACCGAAGGCTGCACGTCCGTGCAAGCGGCTTGGCTTTGCCAAAGCACCAACGCGATCGGGTTTGGCAGCACTACGTGCTTGGCGGAGTCGCGAATTGCTACGCAAAAACCCTTATAAATTTGCAAAGCAAATTTATTAAGTTGCTTCTCGCTTCGCGAAGACCAAAGGGCCAAACCCCTTCGGGGTTACCAACAACCCAACACGTACGTGCAAAAAGTTTATTAAGATTTAGCTAGATTTTAAAGCTTTTATTGCTTTTCTATTTGTAATTTTATTAGGTATAATTTAATTTATTATTACAAAAAACTTATTTAAAAATCTTCAATGTCAAAACAATATTTTCTTTTTATTGTAAACATTTTTCATTAACTTTGTTAAAGTTAATAAAGTTTTTATGTAATTGACTAGTTACTATTAGTTAGATAGCAAATGTATTCCATTAGGAGGTCAGGTGGAAACACTTTTTAACGGAACACTTACTGTAGGCGGTCGTGACCAAGAAACTACTGGTTTTGCATGGTGGGCAGGTAACGCACGTTTAATTAATTTATCAGGTAAATTACTAGGTGCACACGTTGCGCACGCTGGTTTAATTGTATTCTGGGCAGGTGCTATGAACTTATTTGAAGTAAGTCACTTTGTTCCAGAAAAACCAATGTACGAACAAGGTTTAATTTTATTACCTCATTTAGCAACTTTAGGTTATGGTGTTGGTCCAGGTGGTGAAGTTATTGATACATTCCCGTACTTTGTATCTGGTGTATTACACTTAATTTCATCAGCTGTTTTAGGCTTTGGTGGTGTATACCACTCTTTAATTGGTCCTGAAACATTAGAAGAATCATACCCATTCTTTGGTTACGTGTGGAAAGACAAAAATAAAATGACAAACATTTTAGGCTACCATTTAATCATGTTAGGTCTTGGTGCTTGGCTTCTTGTTTTAAAAGCATTATACTTCGGTGGTGTTTACGACACTTGGGCACCAGGAGGCGGCGACGTTCGTATTATTTCAAACCCAACAACAAACGCAGCAGTAATTTTTGGTTACTTAGTTAAATCACCTTGGGGTGGCGACGGTTGGATTTGTAGTGTTGATAACCTAGAAGACATTATTGGTGGCCATATTTGGATTGGTACTTTATGTATTTTAGGCGGTATTTGGCACATTTATACAACTCCTTGGCCTTGGGCTCGTCGTGCTTTTGTTTGGTCAGGTGAAGCTTACTTATCTTACAGTTTAGGTGCTATTTCTGTAATGGGCTTTATTGCTTGTTGTTTCTCTTGGTTTAACACAACTGCTTACCCAAGCGAGTTTTACGGCCCAACAGGTCCTGAAGCATCTCAAGCTCAAGCGTTTACTTTCCTAGTTCGTGACCAACGTTTAGGTGCTAACGTAGCATCTGCACAAGGTCCTACTGGTTTAGGTAAATACTTAATGCGTTCACCAACTGGTGAAATTATTTTTGGTGGTGAAACAATGCGTTTCTGGGATTTCCGTGGAAGCTGGCTTGAACCATTAAGAGGTCCAAACGGTTTAGACTTAAACAAATTAAAATATGATATTCAACCATGGCAAGAACGTCGTGCTGCTGAATACATGACACACGCTCCTTTAGGTTCATTAAACTCTGTAGGTGGTGTAGCTACTGAAATTAACGCGGTTAACTTTGTAAGCCCTCGTTCATGGTTAGCATGTTCACACTTCTGTCTAGGTTTCTTCTTCTTTGTTGGACACTTATGGCATGCAGGTCGTGCTCGTGCAGCTGCTGCCGGCTTTGAAAAAGGTATTGACCGTGTTGACGAACCAGTACTTTCAATGCGTCCTTTAGATTAATATTTTTTTAAATTTTATTTTTATAGTAGAAATATTTAAAAATGTTTTTATTTATAAAAATAAAATTTAACTTTTAAAATTTAACTTTTAAAACTTAACTTTTAAAATTTATCAATTTGAAGGTTTAACAACTAATAAACCATACTTAATATAATTTTAAAAATTATTATGTTTTTTTAATAAAAATTTATTGTGCAGCAAAAGCGAATAGGCAAATCGAAGGTTATTCGCTGCCTTCAGCGCATTTGTTTGACCCTTTTTGGCCCTTTATAAATTTCTTCAGCGCCCTTTGGTAGCATAGCAACCTTCGGTTATTGGCAAAGCCAAAACGGAGTCAATGCTATGCTACTGCACTTCTCTGCGTAGCAGGCACGCGCTTGGCGAAGCCAAACCCCTTCGGGTTTGGTAAGCACTTCGTTTTGGCCCTTTATAAATTTGTTCAGCGCATTGGTAACCCCGAAGGGGTAACCAAACACGTACGTGCAAGCGCAGCCCCTTTCGCTTTGCGAAGCCCCTCCGGTGCGCTTCGCGCGTAAGGGGTAGGCAAATTTATTGAGTAGCGTATTATCAGGGTAAGCACCCTTTGATAGCGTATTGTCAGGGTAAGCACGAAATATCAACACGCGCTTGTTGGTTGTTGGTTGTTGGTCAGCACTACGTGCAACCAAACCCGAAGGGGTTTGGCTCCGCCAAGCGCTTGCACGTACGTGCAGCGCTGCCAACAACCAATGCTACGCTACCGAAATTTAGGTAAGTGCTGACTCAATAAATTTCCGAAGGAAATTTATAACTTAATAAAATTTACTTCGTAAATTTTATATCAACGAAAAAATGCACGTACCCCCTACGGGGAGCAGCGCTTTTATTTAATTTATTTTATTAACTAAAGTATAAATTTATTATTTTATTAGACAGTGTATAAATTTCAAAAAATAAATGATATAGTAATTTATAAACTATATAGAGTGCTTGAGCCGTATGCGGGTAAATCTGCAAGTACGGTTCTACGGGAGTTAAATTTTAGTTTTCAATATTAACAGTATATAAAACTGTTTTGCAATTTTATTTAAATATTTAAAACTAAAAAATTCTACCCTACAAAACCTGGTCATTTTTCTCGTACATTAGCTAAAGGTCCAAATACAACAACATGGATTTGGAACCTTCACGCTGATGCACATGATTTTGATAGCCATACAAGTGATCTAGAAGAAATTTCTAGAAAAGTATTTAGTGCTCACTTTGGGCAGTTAGGTATTATTTTAATTTGGTTAAGTGGGTGCTACACGATGAAACATAAATTTCACTTTTTATTTAATCCTTAATAGAAACAATTATTACTATACGGATTACAAGTTAATAGAATAAAATGAAATTAAAATATTTATTTTAAAAGCTTTCAAAATAAAATTTCTTTAAAGTATTTTTCTACTCAATAATTTGTTCAGTAGCGTATTGTCAGGGCATTGGATTGGCCCTTTGGTCGCAAGCAACCAAGGGTTTTTGCGTAGCAATTCGCGACTGCTCTCCGATTTGCGTAGCAAGCCAAAGCACCCTTTGGTAGCGCAGCAACCTTCGGGTTGCTGCGCTACTACGTGCAACCAAGTCCAGGCAAAAAGCCAAAGGTTTTTGCGAAGCAATACGCTACTCAATAAATTTCCCTACCCCGAAGGGGTTTGGCTCCGCCAAGCGCTTGCACGTACCTGTTTGGTTACCCCTTCGGGGTTACCCCTTCGGGGTTACCAATGCGCTGGAGAAATTTATAAACCAAAGCGCAGCGAGCGCCTACGGTGTTAACGCTCTAAGTTAAAAGAAATTTGCCAAAGGAATTAAAGCGAGAGATTGGTTCCTTTAAAGTTTATTCTGAAAAGTAAAATTAAACTAAAATTAAATTGTTATATTTAATGTTTTTGAATAATTCAAACATTAATTATCAAAATGTTTATAACAAAATCTAGAAAACATTTTATTGTTTTTGGTTTTTAAAAATACTTTAAATTCAATTAAAATATTATTTAAAACCAAAAATAAATGAAATCTACTATTCATTATAAAATGGAAAGAATTTTTAGTTAATTATATACTCAAATAGTAAGGTTACAGTGCAAAACCCAAAGTTATTGAGTCTGCTATTACTGTTTCGCTAAGAGTTTGAAAAAAAGAAAAGCAAACACAGCAACTTACTAGTTTATATTTATGTTTTTATGTTTAACGTGCAAATCTATTAATTAATTACTATTTTTAAAGATATTAATAAATTAATAGTAAAGGATACTCAAAAAAAAAAATAATTTAAGTTAATTAGTAAGACAAACGTCTCAATTTTTATTTTTAAGTTATAAGTTCTATAATAATTAATATATTGTAACTTATTACGCTAAATCTTAAATTTTAAATTTATATTTTTCAAATTTGAGTGGACTCGTTCTTTTCGAAAATTGTTTTTATAACTTACTTTTCAAATATAGGCAGATATTTATTATCTCCCAAAAACCTCAAACTTTTTAACAATTTTGCATATATTGGTTCGCGTAGTAGCATAGTCAACACCTGCGGTGTTGACTATGCTACCAAAGGCCGATACCTTCAGCATTGGATTGGTTGCCTCAGGCAACCAATCCAATGCTAAAAAGCAAATCTGTGCAATTTGGGTTGGTATTCGCGAAGCGAAAGGCAAAGCCAAGCCCTCCCGTAGGGAGCATTGGTAACCCTTTCGGGGCTTGGCTTTGCCTTTCGCTTCGCGAATACCAACGCGTTACCCTTTCGGGGTTAGGCGTAACCAACCCAAATAAAAGAAATACTTTAATAAATTGTATATTAAGTTTGGACAGCAAAAAAAACAGACTTTTATTTTTGTTACTTCCAAATAATTAAATTTGCAAATTTTTACTCCAATAATCTCAAAATAAAAATTTGGCTTGATTTTTTAACTTGTTGGATTGGTATAAAATTTACGAAGTAAATTTTATTAAGTTATAAATTTCCTTTGGAAATTTATTGAGTCTTCGCCCTTTATAAATTTGTCCAGCGTCAACACCGTAAGTGTAGCCCGAAGGGAAACACGTACGTGCAAGCGAAGGCAAATTTATTGAGTAGCACAGCAACCCAAAGGTTGCTACGCTACTGAGCAGGTTAAAATAAAGGTTTATAGATTTGTGGCGTTAATAAAATTAAGTGAAATTGCTTAGTGTTTTTGTACAATTGAAGGTTTTTTTTAATCTTATGTCAAATATTGGAACTACTGGACGTATCCCATTATGGCTTGTTGGTACTGTTGTAGGAACATTAGCTATTGGTTTATTAGCAATCTTCTTTTACGGATCTTATGTTGGTTTAGGATCTTCATTATAATTAGTCAAATAATTGATAATTAATAATAATTAATAATTATTAATTATTAAATAATTTATAATTAAAAATAATTTACCAAATGGAAATAATCAATATTTAAATAATTAATTTGGTAAATTATTTTTAAACTTTAATTGAATTTTTCAACTTCTTTTACAAATTTGTTATATAATTCCTACTATAAATTTTAACACAATGAGCGAGAAATTTATTAATTAAGGCTTATAAAAATCAATTTTATAAATGTAATTGTAAAATTTATTTTAAAATTTATTTTTTATTTTAGAGTGTGAACGTAGTTCACAATTTGTTTCAATTAACATTAACTTATTTTAATCGACTTTAATAACAATCTATTATAGTTAACTATTATATTTATATATTTACTATGTATATTTACTATGTATATTTATATATAAATTTAAATTTATTAAGTTAAAAAGGTTTTTACAATTTCAATAACTTCATATTAAAACAAAAACATTTTTATTATAATAAGGCTCAAACTTAAAAATGCATTAGTTTTTAAGTTTTAAAATTTAAGCTTTAAAAAAGTATTTCTAGAACAACTTTAAAACTTTTTAAAAATATTATAAATAATGAATTTATTGAACAGCTTTTAAATACTATAAATTTACAACCTTTTATAAAATAACCTTTAGAAAATTTCTTCAAAATTTTATATGCTTATTTGGTAATTTTATATATTTTTATACACTTTATACTTAGAAAAGCTGTCTTTACGTTTTTAACGTAGTTAAAAAAATAATAAACTTGAAAATATGATCAATCCTTTATTAGAATTAGCTGAGGTTTCAGTTGGACAACATTATTATTGGCAAATTGGAGATTTTCAATTACATGGTCAAGTATTAATTACAACATGGGTTGTTTTTGCTATTATTTTTATTTTAGCTATTGCTGGTAATAGTAATTTAAAACAAACACCTGATGGTTTACAAAATTTTACTGAGTTAGTAACTGAATTTATTCGCGATTTAGCTAAAACACAAATCGGTGAAGAAGAATATTTAAAATGGGTACCTTTTTTAGGCACTATTTTCTTATTTATCTTTGTTTCTAACTGGTCAGGTGCCTTATTACCGTGGCACGTTATTGAAATTCCAAACGGCGAATTAGCTGCACCAACAAATGATATTAATACAACAGTTGCTTTAGCGTTATTAACTTCAATTTCATATTTTTACGCTGGTATTTCAAAAAAAGGTTTAAGTTATTTTAAACGTTATGTATCACCAGCTGCTTTTTTATTACCAATTAACGTTTTAGAAGATTTTAGTAAACCTTTATCATTAAGCTTCCGTTTATTTGGTAACATTTTAGCTGACGAATTAGTTGTTGGTGTATTAGTTGCGTTAGTTCCATTAATTGTTCCTATTCCAGTAATGCTTTTAGGTGTATTTACAAGTGCAATTCAAGCTCTTGTATTTGCAACATTAGCAGGTGCATATATTGGTGAAGCTATTGAAGATCACCACTAATATAAACTTAGGCAAACAGTAAACATTAAAACTTTATTAAGTAAAAAAACTAAGACTACACAAAAAAACTATCTTCAATTTAATTTACCGCCCACACGCGCATTGGTTATTGGTTTGGCTTCGTTAAGCACGGATCTGCGTTACCCCCTTCGGGTTTGGTTGCACGTAGTGCTGACTCAATAAATTTCCTTCGGAAATTTATAACTTAATAAAATTTACGAAGTAAATTTTATACCAAACCGAAGGGAAGCACGTTCGTGCAGCGATTTGGCGAAGCCAAGCCCCTTACCCCGGAAGGGTTAGGGGTAAGAAAGTGCTGACGCTTCGCACGTAAGGGGTAAGAAACGCGTTGACACTTATAAAATTTACGAAGTAAATTTTATTAAGTGCTTACCAAACTGCTACAAAGCCAATCACAGTGGCGGTAAGAAACCAGATAGAATTTCTCTTAACATATAAAATACTTTTCGTAAAAAATCACTTATTTTTAAACTGTATAATTAAGTATCCTTTTACGTTTTGCTGTATAAATAAGCTAAGGAAAAAAGAAAATTTTATTAATTTTCAATTTTATTATTTTTATAGAATTTAATTGTTTTGGTTTGGTATTATTAATTTTGCTTGGATTGGTTATTGGCTTTGTAGCAGTTTGGTTGCACGTACGTGCTGACCAATAACCCGAAGGTTGTTGGTCAGCACGTACGTGCAACCAAACTGCTACCAAAGGGCCAAAACGTTGGTTATTGACTGTTGGATTGATTACCCCTTCAACGCACCGAAGGTGTCTTTGCTGCACGTACGTGCAAGCAAGGAGTTTGGTTTGGCTTCGCCAAGCCCGCGCATTGGTTTGGCTTCGCCAACCACCGAAGGTGCAACCAACGCGATCGGGGTAACCAACAATCAAACTCCTTTTGCCTTGGTTGCACGTACGTGCGTTGGTATTCGCGAAGCGAAAGGCAAAGCCAAGCGCTTGCACGTACGTGCAGCGCTGCCAATCCAAAGCTTGCCCGTTGACGGAGTCAATGGGCCAGAGCCAACAACCAACCCTAAAACTTATTTCACAGCCTAAAAGTTTTCCCCAAAACGGACACTCAAAAAGGCTAAGTATAATTTCGCAAAGTATAAGCAAACGTCAAATTAAAAATAAAATTTGTTATTTTATTACTTTAATTGTTATATTATGAAAGATTTTACAACTTATTTATCAACAGCTCCTGTAGTTGGATTAGGCTGGGCAATTTTTACTTCAGGTTTATTAATTGAAATTAATAGATTCTTCCCAGATCCGTTAGTTTTTGCTTTTTAATTAAATATATATTATACAACTAAACTTATTTATTTTTATTTTACGTTTAGTTGTATAACCAAATTAGCAAATTTTTTTTTAACTTAAAAATAAATAAACACATTAATGAATTTACAAATTTTTATAACATTTCAATTTTTTATAAGGTTAAACATAAGTTATTTATAAAAAGTTATGTAATTTTATTTTATAAATGCCTACAATTCAACAATTAATTCGCTCTGCGCGAAAAAAACAAACAGATAAATCAAAAGCTCCAGCTTTAAAACTTTGTCCGCAACGTCGAGGTATTTGTCTTCGAGTTTATACAGTAACTCCTAAAAAACCAAACTCTGCGTTACGTAAAGTAGCTCGTGTTCGTTTAACATCGGGTTATGAAGTTACTGCTTATATTCCAGGGGTTGGTCACAACTTACAAGAACACGCTGTTGTATTAGTACGTGGTGGTCGAGTTAAAGATTTACCAGGTGTTCGTTATCATATTGTACGTGGTAGCTTAGATACAGCTGGGGTAAAAAACCGTGTTCAAAGTCGTAGTAAATATGGTGTAAAAATGGCTTCTAAAAACGCTGCCAAGGCTGGTGCTAAAAAATAATCAAGTAGAAATTTTATTAGCTCTTAAAAATACATGCCAATTTATGAGCGGCCTTTGGTAAACTAACTAAATTATAAAAATAAAAAATGTTGTAGCAAATAACTACCGCTTCGCCCTTTGGTAGCATAGCAACCTTCGGTTTGACGGAGTCAATGCTATGCTACTAACATTTTTTATTTTTATAATAAATAAATTTCAGTTAAAAAAATATAGATTTATATGTTGACTTTTTATTTTAAAAATTTTATAATTTATTTAAAAAGCAACTTTTGCTACAAACTCTAAAATAAAATTTTAATTACTTTGACCTACAAAGTAAAAAAAATCTAGATAAGCAAGTATCTAGTAGACGGAGTGTTATTGTAGCTTAGGTAGTCATTAGCAAGGCCCCCATCGTCTAGAGGCCTAGGACATCTCCCTTTCACGGAGGAAACGGGGA
>VFQP010002244.1_pt1 | contig 22286 bp, 19 predicted proteins | sample 3512351 | NCBI WGS metagenome assembly VFQP01 (sample SAMN10412372, study PRJNA504923) | tailings metagenome | isolation source: Relicate 1 Philex TSF1 revegetated site | place: Philippines: Tuba, Benguet | collected 2017-08-29
TTTTAATTTTGACTTTTTACTTACTTAATCACCACCGCCCCCATATTCCTCGTCAGCTCAATCTCCATCTTCTTCAAATGCTCATGCGTCTGATGAAGCATATAAAGCTCTTCTGTTGTATGCGGTTTTTCAAGATCCGCCTGGTTCTCAAGCAGCATGCGTTTGATCTTACGCAGCTTCAGGTACATAATAGCAGAATCCACTTCAATGTCTGAACGGTCTTCATCTATCTTCAGAAAGTTGTTCAGTTCCGCTTCATTGTCCTTACGCATGGCCCGCATGAAGTCTTCATAGCTCTGCTGGAAAAGACTTTGCTGAAAGCCGCTGTTCTGGCTGAACTCGCTTTTCCATCTGTCACTCTGATCATGCGGGAAATTCAGCAGAGAGACGGCCAGTGCGCTCAGTTTTGTATCGGCATGATAAATGAAATAATTCTTTGTTGCCAGCTCGGGATTTGATTGCAGTAATTCTTTGAATGCCCCAATGAGCAGAATAATATCTGCATTATCGATCAGTGATTCATCCGGAATCTCTTCCAGTATATATTCAGCGATCAGTTTTTTATCATCCCATTTCTTGACCCCATGTTCGATCAGGATGCGCGCTACTTCACGTTCCTGCAATTCATCTTTGAATAACAGATTGAACGTTGCATCATCATAGTTAGTCGCTTCCGCCTGCCGTGCATTTTCTTCATGCGCTTTGGCCTCTTCAAAGGGCATTTTCCGCTCTTGTGTAGCAATACGGTCACGGATGAATTTATTAACAAGAGAGTGAAGACCTGTCTCTTCAATTTTCAGGATCTCCGCTGTTTGTTTGATATAATCCTGCTGCTTGGTGAAGTCTTCCGCCTTGTTGATCTTTGAAATGGTTTCCGCCATTTTATTGACCACCTCGGCTTTCTTCACAGAATCACCGCCAGCGTCTTTCAGCGCTACTTCAAGCTGGAAAAGGATAAAATCTTTCTTATTCTCGTTTACAAACTGGGTGAATTTGGATGCCCCGACTTTGTTTACATAACTGTCAGGATCTTCTCCATCGGGGATCAATACCAGTTTTACATTCAACCCTTCTTCCAGTGCGAGATCAAGTCCGCGTAGTGCCGCCTTGATACCTGCATTATCACCATCATATACGATCGTGAGATTGTTGGTATATTTCTTTACCAGCCTGAGCTGATCTGGTGTAAGCGATGTGCCACCTGACGCAACTACATTTTCGATTCCTGCCTGGTGCAAAGAGAGCACGTCGGTATAACCTTCCACCAGCAAACATTCATCCGCTTTGTCTATCGCTGTACGCGCGAAGTATGATCCGTAAAGAATACGGCTTTTAAGATAGATCTCGTTCTCCGGTGAGTTGATATACTTTGGTGCGCGATCATTTTTTTTCAGGATACGGGCGCCAAACCCCAGCACTTTCCCGCTGTGATTATGTATGGGAAAAATAACACGACCGCGATAGTTGTCCGTCAGCTGATCATTGCGGTTAGCAACCAGCCCGGTTTTCACGAGCAACTCTGCCGTGTATTGTTTTGATAATGCTTCTTTGGTAAATGCGTCCCTGCGTTCAGGTGAATAACCAAGCTGGAATTTGCGGATGATCTCTTCCCTGAAACCTCTTTCCTTGAAATAGGCAAGACCTACGTCCTGGCCTTCTTCTGTATTGAACAATTGATCGGCAAAAAACTGCTGCGCAAAACCATTGATGATAAACAAGCTGTCTGCCGTCTGGTATTGCTGACGCTGCTGTTCGCTTACAAAAGTTTCCTCTATCTCTATCCCATATCTGTTGGCCAGCCATTTCAACGCGTCAACATAGCTGTACTTCTCATGCTCCATGACAAAGCTGATACTGTTACCGCTTTTCCCGCAACCAAAACATTTATAGATCTCTTTTCCCGGAGAAACAATGAAAGATGGTGTTTTTTCATTATGGAAAGGACAAAGGCCGAGGTAGTTACTACCTCTTCTCTTCAACTTCACAAATTCTCCCACAATATCAAGAATATCAATGCGTCCGAGAATCTGTTGTATGGTTTGCTGGGAGATCATGGGGCTGTAAAGATAAGAATCGATGTTCGATGTTGGATGGTCGATGGTTGATAAGGTGAAAGATTCTGAAAAAATGATAAAAAACTAGATAACAGTTATTTATATCTTTTTTATTGTGTTGAATATTTGATAACATCGATAATCGATACATATGCTGATAAAGCTTCAGCGGACCCTAGACCATCAACCATCAACCATCGACCATCCAACATCGAAACCGATGTGTGTAAAAAAGCCCACCCCATAATCCAGAAAACAATCCTACCTTAGAAATACCATCCAACACCCCAGGATTTAGTTCGTAGAGTCAAACCCATTTATTTACTCTTAAAATTTAATTCCATGGTTACGGTAGAAACTTCACAGCTTACAGCAGAGTGCAACAACTGGAGAGAGACACTCCGCCAACATCGCGAAGAGCTTACACGTGAACAAGATGAATTGGAGAAAATTTGCTCCAATGAACTCTCCAAAGATCAATGCAGGGATGTAGAGCGTTTACACAACCAATTGCACATTCAGCTCATCAACATTCACGATCTCAGACACGCTATCAAGTCTCACGCCCGCATGATCGATTATGAAATGAATGTCTTCAATGGACAGCTTCGCGAAGAAACCATTCATTTACATGAGATCCTTTTTGAACAGTTCCAGTCATTAGATGTCACCCTTCAGGAACTCCAGGTAGAGTTCAGCCGTTTTCTAAGTGTTACAACCTGATTATAGCTCCTTCCATTAAGGAGCTTTTTTGCTGATGAATGATCCAGGCATGACTGCCTGAAGGGGCTGTTTCTATTATCTGCAGATATAGTTTTAGACAGGATAAACAGGTCAAGCTTCGATCTCTCCGGCTTTATATTTTCGGCAGTTGTGTAGGGCAACAGGCTCCAATACTAATCTTTCGCTTCTCATAAACAAGCAATGTCTTTTAGCCAGGGTTTAATATGATTTGGTTGATAAACGATGGCTATAGTTTTAATAAAGCCCCCGGCCATCGGTTATCAGCCATCGAATTAAGAAACCCGCTGCTTTAGAACATTACATAAAACGTATTGCTATGCCAGAGTTTGATACCTCACACGTAAAAAATATTGTCTTGCTGGGCCATGCCGGCTCGGGTAAGACAACATTAGCGGAATGCATGCTCTTTGAAGCAGGCATCATCAATCGAAAAGGAAATATCTCCGAGAAAAATACATCGGGTGATTACCATGAACTGGAGCAGGAACGTGGTAATTCTATCTTCAGCAAATTACTTCATGTAAAATGGCGCGGCTATAAGATCAATATTATTGATACGCCAGGCTATGACGATTTCTCCGGTGAAGTGATCGCGGCACTTCGTGTAGCGGATACTGGCCTGATGTTGCTCAATGCTGTAATGGGAGTGGAAGTAAGTACCGATATCATCTGGGACTATACAGAGAAGTTCCGTACCCCCATGATCTTCGCGGTAAACAAACTGGATGATGATAATGCCGACTTTGACAAAACTGTCCGCGAAGCAAAAGCTCATTTTGGCAGTAAGGTCGTAACCGTTCAGTATCCGCGTCAGACTGGTGCCGGTTTTCATGAGATCATTGATGTACTCAGGATGACGATGTACAAATTCCGTGACGCAGGCGGTAAACCCGATAAGCTTCCCATTCCTGATGATGAAAAAGAAAAAGCAGATCTTCTTCATAAGGAGTTGGTAGAAGCAGTGGCAAGTAACGATGAGTCATTAATGGAAAAATATTTCGAACAGGGAGAACTGGATGAAGATGATATGAAAAATGGTTTGAGAAAAGCCATGATCAATCATGATCTTTTCCCCTTATTCTGTTTATCTGCCGAAAGAAATATGGGCAGCGGAAGATTGATGGGATTCATCGATAATGTTTGCCCCAGCGCTAATGAAATGCCTGCACAGCAAACAAAAAAAGGAGAACAGCTTCCCTGCAATGCCAATGGCCCTGCCTGTTTGTTTATTTATAAAACGGTGGGTGAACCGCATGTAGGTGAACTTTCTTTCTTTAAAGTTTATTCTGGTGTGATCAAATCAGGAATGGATCTGGAGAACGAAACAACAGGTGTAACAGAAAAGATGAGCCAGATCTTTCTTGTAGAAGGAAATAAAAGGACGGCGGTGAATGAACTGGTAGCTGGTGATATAGGAGCCACATTAAAGCTAAAGAATACGCACGTCAACAATACGCTTCATGCAAAAGGCCGCAACTACGAATTGCCATCTATCGAATTCCCTCCACCAAATATGACTGTCGCCATCGAAACATTAAAGAAAGGAGAGGAGGAGAAACTTTCACAGGCTCTGCATCAGCTGCGTGAAGAAGATCCCACACTCCAGGTGGAAGTGTCTTCAGAATTAAAACAAACGTTGATCCATTGCCAGGGCGATATGCACCTGGCTGTTGCCAAATGGAAGATCGAACACAATCATAAGCTCGAAATAAAATTCATCAAACCACGAATTCCTTATCGGGAAACGATCCGTAAACCAGCGGATGCAAGTTACCGTCATAAAAAGCAGAGTGGCGGTTCCGGACAGTTTGGCGAAGTATTTCTGCGGATCGAACCATGGGTTGAGGGCATGCCGGAGCCAAAAGACCTGACAGTCCGTGTGCGTGAAAATTATGATCTTGACTGGGGCGGACGTTTGGTGTTTTATAATTGTATTGTTGGTGGTGCGATCGATACACGCTTCCTTCCATCTGTTCTAAAGGGCGTGATGGAAAAAATGCATAATGGTCCGTTAACAGGATCTTATGCAAGAGATATAAGAGTGTCTGTGTATGATGGTAAAATGCATCCGGTTGACAGCAATGATATTTCCTTTAAAATTGCCGGATTGCAGGCGTTCCGGCAGGCATTTCAGCAGGCGGATCCGCAGATCCTGGAACCCGTTTACCAGGTGGAGATCTTATGCCCAGATGAGTTGACAGGCGCTGTAATGGGAGATCTGCAAAGCCGTCGTGCGATGGTGGAGGGACTGGATAATGAACGTCATTTCCGGAAGATCACAGCGAGAGTGCCATTGGCGGAAATGGAAGGATATTCGTCGGCATTGCGTTCGTTAACACAGGGAAGAGCGAAATTCAGTATGCGGTTTGCTTCGTATGAACCGGTGCCTGGTGATCTGCAGCGCCGTCTCATCACTGAATACAATGCCACAGTAAAAGAAGAGTTCGCCTGAACAACTTCGAAGACAGAAGGTAAGATCAAACCAAAAGATTTTCTTACCGTCTTACCGATAAAAATAAACCGGTAAGAAAATCTTTATGGTTAAATTATTCTTTAAGGGAGATGAAGTTGTCAGTTGGAAAAGCCTTTACACGATCTTATGAAGTTTTGTCCATCACCGCCGAATACATCTTTGCTCGTTGATAGATAGAAGGTCTTTCCTTTAACCTTCGTACGTTTCTAAAGCCAACGCCCGCAGCCCATTTCTCCAGTGTATTGAAGCTTATCGGAAAAGGCACCCATCGGTTTGCGGCGTCTGTATCATACTCCACAATGATCAGCCTTGCATTATCTTTCAGGACAGAAGAAAGGCTTTTTGCAAAAGCATCCCTATCGCGTATATAATGCAATGAGTTTGCCATGATGACCCCATCCAGCGGAGGTAAAGACAAAAGATCAGTCATGTCTTGTTGTATTGTTTCGATCTTTACATCTTTATATTCCTGCGGTAGAAATTGAAGGCTGTCGGTATCTCTGTCTATCGAGTAAATACTGCTTTTGGCTGGTATGAGGCTTGCGAGTGCGAGCGTGAATATCCCTTTCCCGCAACCGAGATCGGCCCATTTTTGTGGTGTATTATTGATCCAGCCGGCTGGTTCAAGCATGGTGACTGCTTCAGATGGTTGCATACGCAGATATTGATAAAGCCGGATTTTAACGGTTCGGACGTTTCCCGGCTGCTACTGGTTACATAAATATAAAAATCCTGCCACATTCGGTAAAATCCGTTATAAAATAAAAGCCGCTGTGAAAAGCGGCTTTTAATAGTTGTCATGTTCCTGTCAGGTAAAGCTGACGCATTCTTTCAGTTCTTTTTCGGTATAAGCAAGTTTATACTGTTGTAATACATCATCCGGAACACCATTCCATTTATTTGGTGTGTTGCCTGCATAACCGAGATCCTTCACTCCGATGGGTGAGGTATAAAACCCGGTAATGGTCAGGTTTCTCATCAGCGAGAAGAATGTAACACCCTGTCTCATCTCTGCCTTTGCTTTATTGGGATAAGCGATCTCGTCCACGATCTCGATCTGCTGTTGTGATGAACAATCTTTAAATGCTTTTTCAAAACGTTTAATACATTGCATATCCAACCAGCGAAGACCACCTTTCATCGGGATCTGATGCTGCGGCATATCTTTCACAATAAACTCGATGAACTCCGGCACTTTTGCGTCAGACGCACTTCCACTCACTTCATCTTTCGGAATAATAATATCACCTAGCACCGTCAGTGTTGCCATCTCATGCTCGCTGAAAAACGGTCCCTGCGCCAGCACACTTTTTTCATAAGCGATCTCTTCCGCATTACGGTCAAGATTAAACTTAGGCTCATCACCCGCCTTTACTTCCTCTTTTTTTTCTTCACCCGGCTTACAGCCAGTTGCAATAGCGCCACCTGCGAGGGCGGAAGTGGCAATGAGTTTGAGGGATTTTCTCCGATCCATATAATTGAATGAATGCGAATGGCCGCGAATGAACGCGAATACCCGCTTGTTTAGGTTTAAATTTTATATCTCTTGAATGAGTAAATTATATCGTGAATTCTCTGCGAATTACTTGCATTCGCGTCTATTCGCGCTAATTCGAGCTCATTCTATAAGTTGTTTTTTTTGAGCTCATCAATAATATACTCACTCGCTCTCATCGACAACGCCAGAATCGTCCACGTGATATTCTTATCCGCCTGTGATACGAACTGACCACCGTCTACGCAGAACAGGTTTTTGCAATCGTGCGCCTGGCTCCATTTGTTGAGGGCCGATTTTTTGGGATCGTTACCCATTCTGACGGTGCCGGCTTCATGGATGATCTCACCAGGTTTGGAAATGCCCCAGTTGTTTTTTTCATCATTGTCGCCGCCCCAGGTGATCACAGCACCCATGTTGTGCATGATCTCCTTGAAGGTTTCATTCATGTGTTTGGCTTGCTTGATCTCGTGATCGCTCCATTTCACATTAAAGCGGAGAACAGGAATACCGTATTTGTCAACCACGTTCGGATCGATCTCGCAATAGTTGCTTTCAAGCGGAATGGCTTCACCGCGACCGGCCATACCTACGCCTGCGCCATAGAAATAACGGTTGTCCTCTTTTAATGAAGCACCGTAACCGCCGGCTTCTTTTTGTTTTCCCTTGACAAGATATTTGCCATTGAGATTCTCGATACCCCAGTTGAATCCGTAAGAAGGCTGACCCATTCCACCCCAGTATTCGATGTGATAACCGCGGGCGAAATCGAGTTTTTTGTTATCGAGCCACCAGGGTGAGTAAACGTGCATACCGCCAACACCGTCTTCGTTGTAACGCTTACGATCGAAGAGTTGTGGCAATACACCACCCATGGCAGCACCGGTAGAATCGTGCAGGTATTTACCCACTACATTGCTGTTATTGGCCAGACCATTTGCATGGCGTTGCGATTTAGAGTTCAGCAGCAGTCGTGATGATTCACAGGCACTGGCTGCAAGGATCACCACGCGGCCTTCCACCTGGTATTCCTGCATATCATCTTTCAATACATAAGAAACACCGGTTGCCAGACCTTCGCGGTTGGTGAGAACTTCTCTCGCCATGGCGTTTGACACCACGTCGATATTACCGGTTTTCATTGCCGGATAGATAAGCACGTTGGGGGAGGAGAAGTCTGCTTTATAAAAACTACAGTTACGTCCGCATTGACCGCAGAAAGCGCATTCGCCGCGTTCGTCATTCAGTTTTTCTGTGAGAATGGAAAGACGTGAAGGGATCACGCGTACGCCCGCCTGTGTGGCTGCATTTTTAAGGAACATCTCATGCAGACGCGGCTTTGGCGGCTTCAGGAAAATTCCATCCGGATCGTTTTCCAAGCCTTCGTTTGTACCGAATATACCGATGAGTTTATCAACCCGGTCATAGAACGGTTTAACGTCTTCATAACCGATCGGCCAGTCATCACCCAGTCCGTCTATACTTCTTCTTTTAAAATCTTTTGGCCCGAAACGGAGGGAGATACGGCCCCAGTGATTGGTTCTGCCGCCGAGCATACGTGCCCGCCACCAGTCCCACTCAGTTCCTGGTGCTTTGGTGAAAGGCTCACCGTCCACGCTCCAGCCGCCATAGCAGGCATCGAAATCACCGAAAGGACGTCTGGTAGTAGACGCACCTCTTCTCGGAGAATCCCATGGATTTTTAAATTGTGTAATATTTTTTTGAGGGTCATACATTGGGCCCGCTTCAACGATGCATACTTTCAGGCCTGCATGTGCTAATATGTAGGCAGCCATACCGCCACCGGCTCCGGAGCCGATAATTACAGCGTCATATTTCTTTGGCTGCTTCTTAACCTGGAAATCTCCCATACTTATGTTGTTAGTGGTCTAAAATCAGTGGACAATTTACAGGAATAATTCAATTTGTGGGAGATTTCATTTTGGTAGGGGCGTCGGGGACAGCGGACGGTCGTTGAAGGCTGATACTATCTTATCGTTTTGTAAACATTTTTTATCTCAAACGATCCTCTGCGCTGCCCTCCGAAGGATGGCCCTGCGTTTAGAGCACATCTACTAAATTGATCGGCGTAGGTTCCCGCTGATTACGCAGATTTTGTTAGTCTTTTTCAGCAAATCCGTCTATTGGATTGGATGATTGCTGTGTTTTGCTGACGCTGATGCGCAGATAAACTCAAGCGAAAGAATCTTATCTGTGCATCTGCGCTAACAACTATTTATAAATGCCGTAAAATGAAGTCACTTCCATTGAAAGCATGCCAAAATCTGCGTAATCAGCGGGAACCTACGCCGATCAAATAAAAAGATGTGCCCTAACGGTAGGAAGCGTAAGCCTGGGCGGATGGTCTCTCTTCGTGTCTTCCCCACACATTTCCAAAAAAAAACTCTATTTTAGCTCATTGCCATAATCCAAATTACGCTTTCATGAAACAAGCCCTGATGCTCGCTACTCTCTTGCTTCCGTTTTTCTCCGTTCAATCACAGGTTAAGTCCGTTACAGATTATGATTCCTATCCGGTTTATAACGGGAGGGATCTGGGGCTTACATATTCCAAAACACAATCCTCTTTTAAGGTGTGGGCGCCGACTGCTACTGCGCTCAAGCTTCGGTTTTATAAAGCCGGTGCAGGCGGTGACGCAATTGCCACGCATGATATGAAAAAAGATAAGGAAGGAACCTGGCTGATCGATGTGAAAGGAGATCAGTATGGCCGGTATTATACATTCAGTGCCATGATCGATGGCAAATGGATGGATGAAGTGCCCGATCCCTATGCAAAAGCAACGGGTATAAACGGTAAACGCGGCATGGTGATCGATCTGTCACGTACAAACCCAACGGGTTGGTTACAGGATAAAACAACCCCACTCGCCAATCCAACCGATGCCGTGATCTATGAACTGCATGTGCGTGATGCAAGTATTGCGGCCAGCTCGGGGATAAAAGCAAAAGGAAAGTTTCTGGGATTGACAGAAACGGGAACGGTGAATGCGGCCGGTCTCTCAACAGGTCTTGATCACCTGAAAGAAATGGGAGTAACGCATATTCACCTCTTACCATTCTTTGATTATAATTCGGTGGATGAAACACAACCTGATAAGAAATACAATTGGGGGTATGATCCGTTGAACTATAATGTGCCGGAAGGTTCTTATGCAACAGATGCTGCCGACGGGGCGAAGAGGATAAAGGAGTTGAAAGAGTTGGTGAAAGCGTTTCATGCAAATGGATTGAAGGTTGTGATGGATGTAGTGTATAACCATACAGGGGTGACGGATAATTCAAATTTTAACCAGCTGGTGCCGGGTTATTATTACCGCCATACGGCTGATGGTAAATTGTCTGATGCAACGGCCTGCGGAAATGAAACGGCGAGTGAGAGAGCAATGATGCGGAAGTTTATTGTGGAATCAATGGCGTATTGGGTGAATGAATATCATATTGACGGTTTTCGTGTTGACCTGATGGGTGTGCATGATATTACAACGATGAATCTCGCTTCGCGTGAATTGAATAAGATAAAGCCGGGTATATTGCTTTATGGTGAAGGTTGGACTGCGGGCAGTTCTCCCTTGCCGGATTCTGCGAGAGCATTAAAGAAGAATGTGGCTAAGCTGGAGAAGATCGCGGTATTCAGTGACGATATCAGGGATGGAATCAAGGGAAGTGTGTTTGATCATGAAGATCGGGGGTTTGTAAGCGGTAAACCGGGTATGGAAGAAAGCATAAAGTTTGGGATCGTAGCGGCGTTGCAGCATCCGCAGGTTGATTATTCAAAAGTCAATTATTCCAAAGCTCCTTATGCCATGCAACCATCACAAACGGTGACGTATGCAGAGTGCCATGATAACCATACGCTTTGGGATAAGCTCGCGATCTCTGCCAAAGATGCAACAGAGGCACAGCGTAAAGAGATGCATAAGCTGGCGCTTTCTATTGTGCTGACATCGCAGGGTATTCCATTCCTGCATGCAGGAACAGAGTTTTTGCGGAGTAAGAAAGGAGTGGAGAATTCGTATGAGTCGCCGGATAATATCAATGAGATCGATTGGGATCAGAAGACGGCGAATAAAGATGTCACGGATTATGTGAAAGGGTTGATCCAGTTAAGAAAAGCGCATCCTGCCTTCCGGATAAAAGATAAAGCAGCGATAACAGCGAATGTCAGATTTGTATCCACTGGTTATGGAATTATTATCTATGAGATCAGTGCACGGACCGTGGGAGATAGCTGGCAGAAGATACTGGTTTGTTTGAATGGGAATACATCAGCGAAAACAGCCCCGCTGATAGGTAAATGGAAAGTGGCGGTGGAGAATAATGCATTCGTGGAAGAAAAGGCGTTGGAGAGATCGTTGAGAATGGCACCGACTTCGTGCACGATTTTATATCAATAGGCAGACACGGGACCTTTTTCATGCTACTGTATGGAAATCTGTTTAGCTGAATGGCGTAGGGTTCCCGCAGATGACGCTGATCAGGCGCAGATACGCAGATCACTGTCTGATGGAGTAATGTATCTGCGAATCTGCGCGCCCATCTGCGTTCATCTGCGGGAACCCTACGCCCTTCATAAATTAAAGAGAACGATTAGCAGATTTAATTTTTCACTCGGCACAGAGCCAGGAAGCGTGTAAGCGTATGCCGATCCTCCCAAAAGGTTAAAGTACTTTCTGAGATATCCTCCTCATTTTGCATTTCCCAAAAAAAATCCTATCTTCACATATCTCTATGTTATCTCTCACTCTATTTGTTTGATTCATCCCACACAAATCCGTGACGGTGTAACGTAAGGCAGGTAAAGTATCACTGTCCCGGTGATAGCCTTACCACATTATTCAAATAAATTTTTACAACATTGTCATTCAATGAATTATCGCTCATAGAGCCGATTTTAACGGCTTTGGGCGAAGAGGGTTACATAACACCCACACCTATCCAGCAACAAGCAATCCCGTCAGTATTAGCAAGAAAAGACCTTTTAGGATGTGCCCAGACAGGCACGGGCAAAACCGCCGCCTTTTCGTTACCACTTCTGCAATTAATGCATGAGGAACAAAAAGCTGAGCGTGCTTCCGGCCGCGGTGCACAACGTCGTATCCGTGCGCTGATCCTTACGCCAACACGTGAACTCGCGATCCAGATCGAACAAAGCCTGAAAGCTTATGGCCGTCACCTGGATCTGCGTCATCTCGTGATCTTTGGCGGCGTATCGCAATATCACCAGGTTGGTGCATTACGCCAGGGCGTCGACATTTTGGTTGCCACTCCCGGTCGTCTGCTCGATCTCATGAACCAGCGCTTTATCTCTTTACAGGATATCAGTTACTTCATTTTGGATGAAGCAGACAGGATGCTTGATATGGGCTTCGTACATGATGTACGCCGTATCATTTCAAAGCTTCCGGAAAAACGCCAAACGCTGTTCTTCTCGGCTACTATGCCACCGGAGATCCAGCAACTGGCGAATATGTTGCTGCAGAAGCCAGTAAAAGTAGAAGTAACACCGGTGTCTTCTACAGCCGAAACTATCCAGCAACACCTGTATTACGTGGAGAAACAAAACAAGCGTCCTTTGCTGGCTCATATCCTCCAGGATGAGTCGATCAAAACCGCTTTGGTGTTCTCCCGTACAAAACATGGTGCGGATAAGATCGCTCGTGAGTTGTCAAAAGCCGGCATCCGTGCTGAAGCGATCCATGGTAATAAAAGCCAGAATGCGCGTCAGGCGGCACTGCATAATTTCAAAACAAGAAGGACGAGGATCCTTGTTGCAACAGATATCGCAGCGCGTGGTATTGATATCGATGAGTTAACGCACGTGATCAACTATGATCTGCCAAACGTTCCGGAGACGTATGTACACCGTATCGGCCGTACTGGTCGTGCGGGAGCAAATGGTATTGCGTTCTCATTCTGTGATTACGAAGAAAAGATCTACCTGAAAGATATCCAGAAGCTGATCGGCAAAACGGTGCCTGTGGTGAAAGAACATCCTTATGATGTACCGCTGATGCATGGTGTATCACAGCCTGCGGCTGGAGTTAAGACCGGCAGCGTCTCTACCGCTTCTTATGGCAGCCGTCGTAGCGGTGGTAAGAAATCCGGCAGCAGGTCTTTCACGCAGCAACGCGCGTAACCGCCCTCTTGCAAAATAGTAACGCTGTTTTCTAAATCTGGCTAGCCAGCGATAGAAAACAGCGTTTTTTATTCTGGTGGAGATGCGGCTTCACTGCTCACCAATTCAGAAGTATAAATTCGTAACATCAAGCACCCTTTCTGGCTTCCCGCCGGTTAGTTTTTTACCGGTAGGCGGGAAGACGGGAAGGGTGTTTAAGTGTTTGTATTTTTCTTCCTGAGCAGTAAAGTGTTGCGTATTATATTGCGCCTTTACCGATGATCGGCGTATTTCATAGCTGGCGTACCTGATCTTAACAGTTCAGTTTCATTTTGATTAAGCACTGTTGTGTCGGTTGTAGCTGCGATCTCTTCCAATTGTTTCATGGTTCTGATGCCGGCGATGGCAACGGGCACTTGTGATAAAACGAATTGTAGTGCTGTTTGAGCTGCGGTACGTTTGTCTGATGAAAGCTGATGGATTGCGTTTGCTGCGGTTTGCGTTTGGGCGGCTGTTAATCCGAGATAGTCTTTTGCTGGTTTGTCAACCAGCAGTCCTTGTGCAAGGCCTCCGCGGCTTAATACACTGATGTTGTTTTGTTGAAGAAGCGGAATACATTCTTCTTCCGGTCTGCGATCAAGCAGGCTGTATTGCATCATGACGGAGTCGATGGATGATAGTTTGACGTATTCCCTGATCACGTTCGGGCGGATGGAAGAGATACCATAAGCCCTGATCTTTCCTTCTTTTTTTAATTCTTCAAATGCTTCGATGGTTTCGGGGATATTGTCGGTGATCATGCCGCCGTGGAGTTGGTATAGATCGATGTAATCGGTTTGTAAGCGGGTCAGGCTTTTTTCAACGGCGGATAGGATATAGGTTTTGCTGGCATTCCAATCCCAACCGCTACCGTCTGCCCGCAATTGGTTACCCACTTTTGTTGCAAGGATGATGTCTTTTCTTTTGGGCTTGAGCGCTTTCCCGAGAAGGGCTTCGTTTTGGCCTTTGTCGTAGAGATCGGCGGTGTCAAAGAAATTGATGCCCAGCTCGACTGCACGGAGAAGAATGTTTTCGTTTTCGGTATTGTCTGGTTTTAGTGACATGCAACCGAAACCGATGGAGGAAACGCGAAGAGAAGATTTGCCAAGTGTTTGATAGGTCATAGGCGAATTTACGGATTGTGTATTTTAGTGAACTATCTTTTCCTCTTACAATCGCGGATATTCATTCAGAGTAAACTCTCATTTTTATTAAAGCAAAAAAGGCAAATCGCCATGTCATCCCGGGTCTGCGTCGTCTGGAATTGTTACAGTATGAATTTAGACGCCCGGGATGACATAGGGGCTTTTCTCTCTTTGTCTTAATAGGAGTTGACAGCTTAGCTTGTAGGAAGGTTTGTTGTGGGTAGAGCGATTATAATTACGCCCGTAGGTTTAGCATTATACAACATTAAAGTTCGATTCCTTCAAATTCAAACCGGATAATTTCCGTTTTTCTGTTTTTTTTATCAGTTCGGGTAACGGCACGATAATAAGCAGGCCCCGTGGCTAATATTTGCTGAGCAAGTTTTTCGGGGTCGGGTTCCGGCCTTGCAATGAGCCTGAACTTGTATTCATCGTTAATTCTGGATATACCTGTGATAGTGATAAAGACTGATTCTTTGGCCTGTCTCGTAATGTACGATATAACAATTGTATCCTGTGATAGTATTTGCTTCCAGGATTCTGAGTCGTTAACAGTGTTTGATAGGTATATTTTTGATCCGTTTAATTCTCTTATGGGAGCAGACGTGTCTGATAATTGAATTGATCTATGATCAACGAGTGGGGCCTTTTCTGCATTCACCTGTTCGTTATGGAAAAGCAGTAGGGCCGTTGCTATAATAAATGTAAAGAGTATACTCCGGTAACTCATTGTCTTTTTTTATTACTTCTTACCTGATCCTTTTTATTTCGGTTTTGCTTCCTGGAATTGTATGTTTCTTTAACCATCTTTTCTAATTCGTTTAAACTCAGGCCTTTGACCCGGCCACTTTGCAACTCTTCGATTCGTCTGTTAAGTTCCTTTACAAAGCTCTTATCTTCACTCCAAGCGTATTTATTCAGATCAAAGATTTTATCACCCTTAAGCATATAAAGTTATTTTTTTCTGAGGCGCTTTAGCTTCTTAAGATATTTTTGAGGATCAAAATTTTCAACAAATCCACTTTCAATCCTCTCTTTAATAGCTTTCGTCAACCAGGCAATATGTTCTTCTTCGCTTTTAAAGCATGGGGTAGTAAATTTTTCATATCCGCGCGCTGGCTCATCTCTTTTTTTACTACTACATTTTCCGTAGCATGTCTCTTTGAACTCATCGCGTGTTGTCGGGCCTGAATTTCTCGTTTTCATATTTATCTTATTTAGCAGTCGCGTCAATAAAGGTGCGAAGAATTTTTGCAGCACCCAAAAAAGTGATACATCAATGATTCTCTAAAAGTCTAGGTATTTTTTCTAAAAAAAAGACGGCGTAAGAAAGTGGTGTCAATCTATTGCAAGTACTGAATTGAACATGATAAACTTTTCTGTTTCTAATGTCTCAACACACCTTCATCCAAAAAACTGAAGTAGTTATCTTCAGAAATGATAAGGTGATCGAGGAACCTTATATTCAAGAATCTCCCAGCTTCAATCAACTTCTCCGTAACCGTCTTGTCAGCGCGGGACGGCTGCAACTTACCACTTGCATGGTTGTGAATGGCAACGATCGATGAAACTGCTAGTGAAAAAAGCGCGGTAGTAAAATTACTTTTGCCTTAAGGCTGGCTCTCTCCAACAGACAAGCCTGCAATGGCAATTATCTACGTGTTCTGTATAAAATAACATGCAATCTTGGATGCTGGATCAAAAAAAATCTTCAGATCTCCATCACCCCAAAAGGTTAACTCTGTAAACAATTTTTCATAATAATCATCCTCACTTTTAAAGTTTTTTTCTTTCATTGTGATAGGGCCATTACTCATGAGTTGGCAAACAAACTTCATTTTCTTCTTTGATCTGGGGCAGCTTGGCACATGAGAAGATTGTGTCCAGTGAGGTTTACCCGCAATCGCCACGATATCAAATTCATTATCTTCAGTTACGCCACGAAATGGTTGAAGTGAAAAAGTTTCTTTATTGTAAATAATATAGGAATCTTTTTCAATTTCTCCATAGGGGGAGGTTACATCTTCGGAGTTTTGAGGGTATATCAGTTTAGGCTGGTTGGGGTTTTCATAATCTAAAAATATGTAATCGAAATCAGTAAGAATCGGGCAGATTAAATGCAGCGAAAATGGCAGCCATTCAAAATACTTGTCTTCGTTGCTGATAAATCCTAAATACTGTAACCCGCCTAAAAAATCATTGTCCGGAATGGTAAATCCAGCAGGCATGTCACCTCCTAGTTGGTGTAACCCTTTATCGTCTTGCTTAAACTCCAGATATTTTTGCTGATTAAATATTTTCTTTACTAAACTCACCTGATTGTACAAATTTTAATTGGTTTCTCAACTACGTGAATAACCAGGGAAGTAAAGTTATAGTACTTCTTTTTTATTAATAGTTTAAATTATCAGCATCACAAAATTACCACCAGCTTCTCCAGCACCTTCTCATAAAACCCTCTCGCAATCGGGATCTCTTCCCCCGCAGCAATCAACGTATCCCGGTTGATCTTTTCAATATAATTTACGGACATCGCATATGTGCGGCTTGTTTGCACAAACATACCAGGAGGCATCTTCGCTAATGTTGCTGTTAAAGTGGCGCGTACGAGATAATATTTTTCATCGGGCAAAAATATGCGCGTGTAGTTCCTGTCTGTACGCAAACCGATGATTTCTTCGGGGCGAACAGCAATCAACGCCCCTTTGTGTTTGATAAAAATGGGTTGAGTGATCATTGGATGAGGTTTGTTTAGGTCAATACCAAGATAAGATTTTATTGCGGCGTTTTTTGCAGGCAGAAATCATCGGTCATATCTGTTTCGCAAGATTTTCCTGTTACTAAGTGTTAACGCTGATTTTTTCTATTCGCTTCGGTTTGCGAACCTGTTTCATACTCTTTGCCGACCCGGCCCCCGGGTACCAGCAGACATGGTTTCGGGTATGCAAAGAGTACCCAAAGAGTAGGATCCGGGTAGAAACTGCCATTCGTCCCAGGTTTGGATTAAGGCCGTCCCAGAAATGGTCGAAGGTCGTCCCATTTTCAAAATAGCACCCTGATCTGTGCGCTAGTTTTGTGTCATCAATCGCTGCAATGGAGTTTTCCGTTCAGGCCTACCGGGAAGAACGGACCCGGGAATCCTCTCCATCATTCATGATCTGCAGGTCATGAAGTGCAGCGAATGGTATCAAAACAATTTTATTTCACTTTTTAATTTTTAAAAAAATGGCAAATTCTAACAATAGTATCATCACGGGCAAGTTCAAAGGAATGCTCGGAAAAGAACTCGTGTTTCGCGAGTGGGCCGGCAAAACAGTAGTTGCCAAAGCCCCAAGATCACCAAAAGGTGATCCAAGCGAGTTGCAAATGGAAGCAAGGGAAAAGTTCCTGATCGCTTCCAAATATGCCCGCGCAATAAAGGAAAACCCTGATCAGACAATGGCGGAAGCGTATGAAAAAGCGCTACGGCCGCGTCAGAACATTTACAGCCGGGCAATGGAAGATTGTTTGACTGCTCCTACGGTAAAAAACATCAATACACGTGCATACCATGGCGTTATTGGTGATAAGATCTCTGTCAAAGCAGTGGATGATTTCCGGGTAGTGGATGTACAGGTGTATATCTACGCCGCTAATGGGACGCTGCTGGAAACAGGTTTCGCGGAAGCAGATCAGACAGGTATCAACTGGAATTATCTTGTTACGCAAGTGAATGGCGTGACGGCAGGTAGCAGGATCGTAGCTATTGCAACGGATATTCCGGGGAATGAGGGATTGCTGGAAGTGATATTGTAGGCTTAAAAAATCAGAAGGTGTATCAGGTGTGATACACCTTTCTGTTTGCCTGGCGTAGGGTTCCCGCAGATTTACGCAGATGGACGCGCAGATTCGCAGATGATTTTCAATAATCAGAAACTAATCTGCGCATCTTCCCCCTGATCAGCGTAAATCTGCGGGAACCCTACGCCATGCTTTCATTAACATGCTTCAATGAAAGCATGGTTTAACGTAGTTCATTATCATCCATGATCTATCCCTCCAAGCGTGTTATATTTGCATACCAGATGGACTATATCAAAGAATACCGCCGTTTTATCTACAGTCACTACCTCGCAGACGGCGTGCGGATCACTGCTGGTGTATTGCTTCCTTCTTTGATCCTCGGTTATTACGGTCATCTGCAACTCGGTATCTTCATTTCCCTCGGCGCGCTTTGCGTCAGTATCACCGATAATCCCGGGCCGATCCATCACCGCAGAAACGGCTTGCTGATCTGCAGCGCGATGATCTTTGGCGTAGCACTCATGGTGGGTTTCGCCATGCCGGTGAAATGGTTGTTCATGATACTGCTGCCGGTACTTTGCTTTTTCTTTTCGATGATCGGTGTGTATGGTGCGCGGGCAACCGCTATCGGCATCGCTGCATTGCTGGTGATGGTGATGATGACCCATGAATCGATGACCGGATGGCAGGTGGTTTATTTTGCTTTATACATTCTGGGAGGTGGATTATGGTATACAGGACTGAGTTTGGTGCTGTACAGTTTAAGGCCATATAAGTTGATCCAGCAGGCAATGGGGGAATACGTGTTATCGGCCGCCACTTACCTGAGGGCAAGGGCCGGTTTCTACGCCGCCGAAGCCGATATCGACGAATGCTACCGCGACCTGATGCATGCACAGATCGATGTTCAGCAAAAACAGGATCTCGTTGCAGAACTGCTTTTCAAAACAAGAAGCATCGTTAAAGAATCTACGCATACCAGCCGCATACTGATGATGGTGTTTCTCGACGTATCTGACCTGCTCGAGCGCGCCATGACCTCTCACCAGGATTACCGGAAGCTGCACACCTATTTCGATGATACAGGCATCCTGCCTGAATACGGTGCCATCATCCGGATTCTTGCTGATGAAATGGATGAGATCGGTCTCTCGCTGATCAGTGGAAAGACTTCCGGCTATGATGCGGGTATCGATAAAGAACTGGTAACCGAACGCGAACACCTGCAGCAGCTTCGTGTGAAATCGCTCAACCCGGGTAATCTCGAAGGATTTATCAGCCTGCGCCATATTCTCGACAGCATCGATGATATTGCCGGAAGGATCAGAACCCTGCATCAATATACTTCATATGACAGAAACCTGAAGCGGATCAAAACGGACACGCCTGATCCATCCAAATACGTTACGCGGCAAACGATCGATCCGCAACAATTCTGGGATAACTTCTCGCTTAACTCAAATATCTTCCGGCATTCGCTCCGGATCACGATCGCGGCATTTGCGGCGTTCATCATTGGGCAGATATTGCCCTTTGGCCGTGGATACTGGATCCTGCTGACGGTGATCGTCATCCTAAAACCGGGTTATACGCTTACCCGTCAGCGGAATATTCAGCGCCTGGTGGGTACCCTGATCGGTGCAGCGATCGCCGGTGGTATTCTGTTCTTTGTGAAAAATAACACGGCGATACTGGTATTGCTCGCCTTGAGCATGATCGGCGGTTACAGCTTTATGCGATGGAAATATCTTCCAAGCGTGGTGATGATCACGATGTACCTGCTTTTCATGTTCCATATTCTTGAACCGAATGATTTCAGTGAAGTGGTGCAGGAGCGGATCGTGGATACGCTGATCGGTTGTATCGTCGGATTTATTGCATCTTACCTGTTGCCTCCGATCTGGGAGCGCGAGCAGATAGGAGAGTTGATGCGATACCTGCTGAGTGATATCATTCAGTATTTCGAAAGCGTGGCGTATGCCTTCACTGGTGCGAAATATGATCCGCAGGTGAGCAAGGAAAAAAGAAAAGCGGCCTGGGTTTCACTGGCGAACGTAACGGATGCATTCAACCGAATGTTATCAGAACCCAAGAGCAAACGACGCGATTATAAAGAATTCCACCGCTTCGTAGTGTCATCGCACATGCTGGTGTCGCATTTTGCCACGCTGACGTATTATGCAGATACATTGCAACCAGAATATATCATGCCGGATTATGATCCGTTGATCAAAGCGAGCGTGGCGGAATTATCTGCCGCCGGTCGTTATTTGGAAAATCCGTATACAGACCCTCCGAAAAAGAATGAGACAAACCCGCTGGCATTACTTGATCAGAAGATCAATGCGCTGATGCAGACAAGGCAGCAGGAACTGAGAGACGGTGTGCTGGAATCGACGGGGAAGAAGTATCTCAGTACATTCAAGTCTATTACGGATCAGTTTTACTTCGTGTACAAGACTTCGCAGGATGTGCATAAGATAAGCAGGGCGGTGGGAGGCCCCCTCTAAATCTCCCCGGAGGGCTACCGTTTACCCATATCTTTTTCTTAATGTCGTCTTGCGTACGGTTCCCGCAGATTTACGCAGATATAAAGCCCGCAGATACGCAGATTGTACCTTATATCAGGAAGTAATCTGCGTATCTGCGTCTTGATCTGCATAAATCTGCGGGAACCGTACGCAAGGCGGTGTTAAAGAGAAAATTTGGGTAACGGGTAGCGCTTCGGGGAGATTTGGAGAGGGCTCCGCAATCCATCCTTCCCAATCGTCGTTTCACTCAATTTCGCATGGCCAATCCTTCTGCTGCCATTAGTTTTACACCTCATGCGAATACTTTTTATAGGGGATAGCATTATCCGCGGAACAGTGGGAGTGAATTGGGTGAATGATCTTGCCCATGCCTTTCCTGAATGGAGTGTAACAAACGAAGGAGTCAACGGCGATACTCTCGTAAAGATCAATCAACGTCTGGAAGCCATTTTTCAAAAAGGAGGTGCTTATGATTATGTTGTTTTCACTGGCGGCGCAAATGATCTGCTGATACCGCATCTTTCCACTAAAGGATTTCTTTTTAGGGCCGCACAAAAGCATTTACTTAAGCAGGGATATGCTCCCCGACTCACCCTGTATGAATTGGAAGAAGCTTATACGCAGGCAGTGGATCTTATCCGCAGTTATACCAACGCCCGCATCATTTTATTGACGCTTGGAACTATGAATGAGGCTTCTTCATTTATACTGAATAGAAAGCGAAGGGAAGTGAATGATGTGATCAGAAGAATCGCCAAACGCGATCAATGTATGGTGGCCGATGCGGGAAAGCGAATGGATGAATACCTGGAGAATAAAATAACCAAAGACTATTTTCTGCAAAATTTTTTCCGGACAAGCTGGATTGATCGCTGGGAGTGTTCCTTGTTCAAACGCGCCGATAGTATAAGTGAAGAACGGGGATTGCTGCTTACAGTGGATGGCCTTCATCTCAACACTATTGGCGCTTCTATATGCCGTAATGAAGTGGAGAAACATCTCATTAAAGATCCCAAAAAAGAGCAGGTGTATCCCTGCTCTTTCTAATGTATGATTATGATTCGCTGATCGCTTCAGCAAAACAACAGATTACTGCACGCGCCCGTCTTTCTTATCCATTGAGCGACCGATACCGTAACCGATACCACCACCCAATACTCCACCGATCACGCCACCCAAAGCGCGGTTTTTCTTATTGATCACGGCACCCAGTACCGCACCGGAGCCGGCACCGATCGCTGTACCTTTTGCAGCTTTACTCCATCCCTTTTTCTGTGGAGCTGCGGCAGGCTCAGGCGCTGGTGTGTAAACTTTTTTTGTTACAACCTTTGGAGGCGTATTTACATAAACTACCTGTGGTTTAGCGGCAGCCTGATAGTTGTTGACTGGATCAACTCTTTCGTTCTGCGCTTTCCATTGCTGGAATTGTGAGAAACCAACAGTGTCTTCATACGATACGCCTTTTACGGCTTGTTCTGAACCGGGTCGTCCGGAACATGCAGTGAACAGCATAATAGTTACTGCGAGTAAACTTAAAAGTGTAAATGTCTTTTTCATAATCTCAGATTTTAGAATGAATTAATCGCTTTTACACGCACCTTAAAACAGAAAGAATGCCATGAAAAACTGGATTGTTAACGTTCAAACATCGAACGGAATAAGTAATTGGGAGTAATGGATTTGGAGAGGTGGGATTTTAACAAATGTACGGTTGGAACTGATCGTATTCTTTTAATAAAACAGAGATCGTTTCTTCGATGTAGTTAAGGGATTACTAAAATGAAATTTGTTATCCACGGGGATTAAACTTCAGGCCTTTGCTAGTCTCGGCTTTCAAGCTTCTGTATGCGTATATGGGATGGCGTAGGGTTCCCGCAGATGTA
>VFQP010002245.1_pt1 | contig 22268 bp, 40 predicted proteins | sample 3512351 | NCBI WGS metagenome assembly VFQP01 (sample SAMN10412372, study PRJNA504923) | tailings metagenome | isolation source: Relicate 1 Philex TSF1 revegetated site | place: Philippines: Tuba, Benguet | collected 2017-08-29
TGTGTGTGTGTGTGTGTGTGTGTGTGTGTGTGTGTGTGTGTGTGTGTGTGTGTGTAGGGGGTGGAGGAGTATGTATGTCATCCTCCTTGATGTATTGGCAAATCTACACAATCCCTCCATATAGGTGACGTTGGATGAGGATTTTGTGACTGCGCTCGAGTATGGTATGCCACCCACTGCGGGCATGGGCTTGGGTGTCGATCGCCTTGCCATGTTGCTCACCAACTCACCCTCTATTCGGGACGTCATTGCATTTCCACTTATGAAATAAGGTTGCTTTGTGTTGATGTGTAGGTAAACCAAACGCATTCCTGTGATGACTACTGATGCAAGATGCCACCCCCTCCCCGACGCTCATGTACTCACGGTTGTGCTCATCATAGCGCTCTACGAGCAACAAAAAACATTACCCCCCCGAGGATTATGTTTGCCTTTCAAAATGCGCCTCTTTATTAACTCACAACCCCACCCCTCCCCACAACACTTGTACAACCACCGTAGCTTGTATACACATACCATGGCCTCCAAACGCATTCAGAAAGAGCTGCAAGACTTGCAGAGGGACCCCCCAACCTCTTGCAGCGCCGGTCCAGCTGGGGACGATTTGTTCCATTGGCAAGCAACGATCATGGGCCCATCCGACTCACCGTACATGGTATGCTGCGGAGGATGTGCTTGTATACCATGATTCGTTGATTTGATGTAGCTGCAGCGGCCTTTGCTATGACACAACGCACTGGCACTGGATGTTGATTGCTGTAGCTGCACTCTAGCCCATGTGTCTCTTGTGTTGCCTGTGTCCTCTTGTTGTTTTTTGGACGACGAGTTGTAGGACTGGTTGGCTGGTGTGGGTTGGTGGGTTGGTGCTGTCGTAATCCTCCTGGGCAGCCCCCCCTGATTCCAGTGCCTTCTTTGTTGTTGGGAGTGGTTTGTTTGTGTTGTTTCATGGGTGTTGTTTGTAGCGGTGGTCTGTGGTATGTGTGTGTAGCAGGGGTGTTGATGTTGCATAGGAACGGCTGTGCAGCGGGCCGCCCTGTGGTGTGTACTCGTTTGTCTTGCAGTTTGTGTAGCTTGTGTTTATATGCATGGGTGGTGCGTGATAATTGCAACAACATACAGCATGCAGAGAGAGCGTGCACCATGTACCACAACATCTCGTCATCATCCCCATCACATCACACACAGGGTGGCGTCTTTTTCATCAGCATCCACTTTCCTCCAGACTATCCATTCAAACCTCCCAAAGTGCAGTTTCAAACAAAGGTATTATTTCATAGTGTTTTTTCACTGAAGGTGTATGTTGTCCATGGGGATCAACACATCAGCCACCGCACACGCAACCCCCACCCTCAACAACAGGTGTACCATCCCAATATCAACAGCCAGGGAAGCATCTGCCTGGATATTCTCAAGGAACAGTGGAGTCCTGCACTGACCATCAGCAAAGTGCTGCTGTCTATTTGCAGCCTGTTGACCGACCCCAACCCTGATGATCCACTTGTTCCAGAAATTGCACACATTTACAAGACAGATCGCACGCGTTACGAGGACACGGCACGGGAATGGACACGCAAGTATGCAATGGGTTGATGATGATGATCTTGATCTTCTGATCGCCCTTGAATGACACATTGATGGTACTTGGGGGCACACCCATGCAAGAGGTGGCCAGCGTGTTTGCAGAGAAGATCATGCAGGGTCATACAGTTCATCAGTACTGTGTGTGTGGTACTGTGTGTGTGTGTGTGTGGCAAGCAAATACGCCGCGGCCCCTGGCGCGTGTGTGTGTGCGTGTGTGGGGCTCAGCGTCATGTTGTTTTTGCATCATGGGGCTGGGTGCCCATCTCTTACTTGCTGTAATGCTGATGGGTTTCCTGTTCTCCTTGGGAGTGCCTCATCCGACTTGGTACCAGCAGTGTGAACATTCAGCACAGCACACAAAACTCGCTCTCAAAACCCACCTGCAGTCCCTCAATCAATGCAACATTATTCATAGCCATATTTACGACAGGTTGTGCGGCGTGCACGAGAACACAGCTTGTGGTGCAAAGATCACACATTCCTTCGGCACGCACAAACCATTCTTTGCAACCCACTACCACCCCACATTCATTTCTGCGTACCACAGCATATCTATTCAACATTCACCACCACATTTAAGTGCACGGTGGCTGCCTGCCCATCGTATTGCTGCAGTATTTCGTAGCTCGACATCAATTACAGCCCGGGTGACAAGTCCTTTTCCCTAGTATGAATAGCCTGAGTGGCTCCTGCCGCAATTTGGCAGCCCTGCTGGATGGGGGTGGGGTGGATCTACAGGGTGGCGGGCCGCTCTCCTATGCTTCCAGGCCTCTGGGTCCTACAAGTGGCTCTAGAACCTCCCTTGACACAGCAGACAATGAAAAGACATCTAGGTGTGTTGGGTGTACAAGGCGGGGGGTTGTGGTTGTGGGTGGGACCCTTTGTAGAATGCCACATGGCATCAAACCAACCGCATCATCATCACACAGGATAATCATCGTCTCAAATCAGCTCCCCATCAAAGCCAAACGCACAAGTGATGGCAGCTGGAATTTTGAATGGGACGAGTGGGCATTGATGAAGCAAGCAGGGGTATGTTGTGTGTTTGGGATGGCGGAGACCAATCGGAATGAGTGGTGTCCAGTGGGTAGCATCCTACTCTACATATCTACCATTACAACCACCATCACAACCAACCCCCGGTGCTATATGCAGGATGGTATATCAAGTAGCACAATGAAGGTGGTGTATGTGGGATGTCTGGCTGCAGATGTGCCCCATGATGAGGAAGAGGTAGGCGTGTATTTGTATTGTGTCTGTTGTGCATATCGCTGTGGCACAATGTCCATGGGCACACAGCACATCAATGTCCATTCACACAGCACAGTATTGTTCATGCACATATCCCTCCAATACACAGCGTGTGACAAAGACATTATCATCAGAGTTTAATGCACACCCAGTGTTTATTCCCCCTGAACTGCGTAAAAAGTCATATAGAGGTGTGTTGTGGGGCTGTGGTTGGGATGGGTTTGCTTTCATCTTGCTTCATTGCCTCATAACACACACACACACATCATCGTCATCATCATCATCGTCGTCATCATCATCATCATCACGTACACACACACACACATCATCACAGCCTCATCTCACACAAATCATCACGCACACACACTCTCACATCATCACACACACACATTATCATCCTCACACACAATACTATACAGGATTTTGCAAGCAGCACTTGTGGCCCCTGTTTCACTACCTGCTCCCACTGATGCCCAAGAGTGCAGGGAGGTTTGACCCTGACCTGTGGTCTGCATATGTCAAGGCAAATCAGGTAGGGGTATTAGTGTGTGTGGGTGTGGGTGTGGGTATATGGGTGTATGGGTGGGTGTGTTGGTGGGTGTATGGGTGGGTATATGGGTGGGTGTATGGTATATGGGTGTATGGGTATATTGGTGGGTGTATGTATTTGTACATACACGTTTGTACATATACCCCCTCTTTTTCACAGGAGTTTTCGCTCAAGCTCATGGAGGTGGTAAATGAAAGTGGTGGTGATTTCGTGTGGATACATGACTACCACTTGCTAGTGTTGCCATCCCTGCTGCGATCCAAGTTTAACAAGGTATGGGACAAGCAAACACACAAACACAACAAGCAAACATACCACCATCATGTGCCCTTGTCTCTCATATCAGGTTCGCTGTGGGTTGTTTCTCCACTCCCCCTTTCCTTCCTCTGAAATTTTTCGTACATTTCCCAAGCGGGAGGAGGTGTTGCGCTCTATGTTGAATGCAGATTTGATAGGTATGCTGCCTTGTGTGTGTTTTTGTGTGTCTTTGTGGTTGCCTGTATGTTGTGTAGTATGTGTGTGTCTTTTCTTTGTGGTTGTGTGTGTGTTTTGTATGTATTTGTTGTGTGGATATTATCGTGCTTTGCAAAGCCCACCTGTCTTGACAACAATCGACATATTACATACCATATCCCATCTCCACCCATCACACACACACACCACCCATCAACATCCACAACACTCCCACCTCCCACCACTAGGCTTTCACACATTTGACTATGCCCGCCACTTCCTCTCCTGCTGCTCCCGTGTGCTGGGCTTGGAGCACCAGCCCCGCAAGGGCTCCATCATATTGGAATACTATGGTCGTAATGTGGGTATCAAGATCATGCCTACTGGTGTGAAGCCCCAGCAGTACTTGGATATGCTTGCAAATGATCCTGACACAAAGTGGCGAAGGGGGGAGTTGATGGCCAAGGTGTGTGTGTGGTTGTGGAGGGGGGGAGATTGGGTGCTGTGATGTTTGGGTGGAGGGTGATGGATGGGTGTTTCAAAATATATACACATACACACACACACACATACACACATTAACACACACAAATACACACACAAATGCACACAGTATCATGGCAAGACAGTGTTGGTGGGTGTTGATGACTTGGACATATTCAAGGGTATAGAGCTCAAGCTAGAGGTAGGGTGTGGGTGTGTATGGGTGTGTATGGGTGTGTACGGGTGTATGGATGATGATATGTACGATAGGTGTGATACATAAACACAATCACATAATTAAACACACACAATCACAAACACACACACATTCACAACCCCCCCTAACAACAGGCAGTAGAACGCGTCCTCCGTGCATACCCAGAGCTTCGTGGTCAACTGGTCCTTGTACAGATCACCAACGCACCCCGGGCGGACTCCCCCGACCTCCTTGAAGTCCACCAATACATCATGCACCTCGTAGAACGCATCAACGCAGAGTACGGCTCTGGCAGTTATAAACCCATTGTGTGGGAAACCATGCAGGGCATGCACGACCGGTTGGCGTATTACAGCATAGCAGACGTGGCGGTGGTGACAGCCACGCGTGATGGAATGAATTTGGTGCCGTATGAGTATGTGGTGTGTCGACAAGGGGTACAGGAGTCCCCGTTGCCGTCCATGTTGGTGGTGTCGGAGTTTGTGGGGTGCTCACCATCGCTGTCGGGTGCCATACGGTACGTGTTTTTGGGTGTGGGTGTGGGTGTGGATGGAGTGGGGATGGAGTGGGGATGGAGTGTGAACAGAGCGTGCATGGAGTGCACACACAAGAATACACACAAGAATACTCATATAAGAATACACACACAAGAATACACACACACACAAGAATACACACAAATACCCCCCACAAATACACACAAGAATACACACAAATACACATACCCACCCACCCACGCACCCACAAATACACATAGGGTCAACCCATGGTGCTCTGAAAGTGTAGCGGAAGGCATTCACAGTGCAATACGCATGTCAGCAGCAGATCGATTACTGCGACATGAAAAGCACTGGCGATATATCAGTCAACACACCGTCATGTATTGGTCACAGTCGTTTCTGCGTGACCTACAGCAGCAGACGTTGGGGTTGGAGAAGATGCACTGCATTATGTTGGGGTTGGGGTTGAAGACATTTAAAACGTATGTTGTTGAGGGGTGTGCATTGTGTATGGTTGGGTTGTGTATTGTGTTGTTGTGTATGGTGGTGTATTGTGTTGTTGTGTATGGTGGTGTATTTTGATGATCATGGTTTATGTTGACTGTGTATGTTGACTGGTTCTGTGGGGTATGGAGGGTTTGGGGTACATCTGTGTCAATCCATAAACATTATATGTACGCAACAACACACACACAATAACACACACACAATAACACACACACAATAACACACACAATAACACACACAAACAATTATGCACTTACACACAAATGATTATGCACTTACACACAAACAAACAATTATAGACACACAAACACACACAAACACACACAGGGTCATGCTTACCCCCAATTTCAAGCAGTTGGATCACGTCGCCCTCGTATCTGCTTATGAACGTGCCACAAAGCGCGTCATCCTGTTAGATTATGATGGCACCCTCATCGTACCCTCTACCATATCAAATCGACCAACACAGGTGCATATGTATTGTGAATGTGTGCGTATGTATTGTGAATGTGTGCGTATGTATTGTGAATGTGTGCGTGTATTTGTGTATTTGTGTATGTATGTGTATTTGTGTATTGTATGTGTATGCATACCTGTGTATTACATATGTATGTGTACCTGCGTATTGTATATGTATGTGTTTGTGTGTTTCGTAGTGGTGCGGTGTGGTTTGTGTTTGTACATGGTATGTGTGTGGTATGCAACACCCCACGCCCACCCCCTCAACCCACCCCCTCAACCACCACCACACAGCACGTCCTCGAGGTGTTGAAAAAGCTCTGCAGTGACCCCAAAAACACCGTCTTTGTCATCAGTGGGCGTGCACGCACTGAGCTGGCCGAGTGGTTTGATCATGTACCCAATTTGGGGCTGGCAGCAGAACACGGATTCTTCTTCAGGTGTGCCCCCAGTGATGCATGGTCTGTGAAGGATGCGAGTGATACGTTTACATGGAAGGAGCTTGTGCTGCCCATTTTGCAGGTGTGTGGGGGGTGGGGGGTGATGTGGGAATGGGTGGGTATGATGTGGGGGTGGGCGTGATGTGGGGGTGGGTGGGTGGGTGGGTGGTTGGGTGGGTGGGAGGAGGATAGGGGTGACATGAGATAATAATGGAAGAGTGTGTGTGTTGTGTCATGTTGTTTCTGTTGTGAGTAGTAGCATACGCATGGGCCCCCCCTCACATTCTCTTCATGTGCCCATATACTCTACAATAACCACCCCACCACACTGCAACACCCCACACCCAACCCCACCCCACACCCCACCTCAACACCACACCATAACACCCCACCACCCAACACAGAGCTACCAAGAGAGCACCGATGGCAGTTTTATTGAAACAAAAGCGTCTGCACTGGTATGGCATTACAGGGATGCTGACCCTGATTTCGGGCATTGGCAGGCAAAGGAGTTGTTGGATCACTTGGAAGGGGTGTTGTCAAATCAACCAGTAGAGGTGGCATCAGGGCAGGCCATTGTGGAGGTGAAGCCACAGGTGTGGGGGTGGTGTGGGGGGTGTGGGGGGTGTGGGGTGTGTGTGTGTTTGTTGGATGATCATTATGAACGTGTGTGTGTGTGTATGTGCTTGTTGAGGTGGTGTTTCATGACTAGTGCTCAACATGTTGAATCAAATGTATCACAACCCACCCTGTATGCAACCACTGGTACAACACAACCACCGACACAACGCAACCACTGGTACAACACCACCGTACGCAACATCCACACAGGGTGTGTCCAAGGGGGCGGTGGTAGCACGGATACTGTCAGAGTGCATAGCAAATGGGTCTGCACCAGATTTTGTACTATGTGTGGGGGATGATCGGTCCGACGAGGACATGTTTCAGCAGCTGGATGTGGCACGTCTGGAGGGGGGACAGGTTTGTGAGGGATGTACATGTATGTGGTGAAAGGTGAAAGAAAAACCGAGCAAAACCCGATACACAACTCCAACCCACAGGTGTATGCGTGCACGGTGGGACAAAAGCCATCCAAGGCCAAGTTTTATGTCAATGAGCCTACAGATGTGCTGAATGCATTGGAGAAACTGAGTCGAGTGTAATGAGAGAGTGAGAGATGTGTTGTTTCTGTGAGATCACGAGCGAGCCCGAGGTAAAACCAATTATATAATGTACTTTACATAACCTCGAATCAAGTGTCGTGTACAGCACAAAGTATATTGCAAATACAAGCAGTAGTATTAGGTGTTCTTCAACAAGCATATTACCGACATAGTAGGAGAGAAGACTGTTCGCATCCGTTTTTCTCGTCGGGTTCAGCCTACCTCCAGCCCATCCCATGAAACCCCACACTAGACCGTATTTGAGAGTATGAGCACACAGCCTGTGGCAGTTTGCGACACATGGAGGGCCGATCGAGGTGGCGTCGAGGGCATGGGAAATCTTCCCAGCGCCAGCCCAATCGAGCGTCCTGCACAAAACCACGACGTTGACAGTGTACTAAGAGATTTGCTGCACAGAGACAGCTTGGATACCCAACCTGTAGTTGAGCACTCTGATGGGCACCCGGAGCCAAAGCGACCCAAGTTGTCCGACAGTGCCGGTGTGTCCACAGGTGTGATGGTTGGTGTGTGCTGTAGTGTATCTGTGTGTGTCTGCTGGAAATACCCACGCGGACTCAGGAATGTGTGACGGCCAGTAACATTGATGTACACACATTGGACAACAACACATTGAACAACAACACGTTCATCATCACAGGGTTGAAAAGCTCGGCTCCGGTGGACCGCAACGGCAATAGCAATGGAGGCACACTCCTATCTTGTTTGGTTGCTGATCTTGGTGATTATTTGAAGACACAACTCAGCATTGATCATATGGTTGAATTGGCACGACTGGAGTCCACCAATGGTCTTGATTCGTTATTTCGATCCCTGCCAGCTGGGCCTGGCACAAACAGTGGTGGAGCTGCTGGAGAACCATCTCAATCCACTGGAAAGCGACGACGTATGTTGGTGGTGGTTGGTGAGGTGATGATGTGGTATCCAGCACCATATGACATCTCCACCGTGTTGTTACTCACAAAATGTGACTTAGGTGGTCGCAAGCCCTCTGATTCTAGTTACAAAACCACATTACTCAAGGGGTTGGAAGATTGTATTGTACAGTGTAAACAGGTGTGTTGGGCGGCACAAAGGCTGGTGGTGTTGTCATGAGTGTGTGTTGATGAAGTGTGTGTTGATCAAGCCCATCAACAGTAGATGAAACCGTCAACTACATGTACACAACAGAAATAGTACATGTGTATACAATAAAAACCATTCCACATCATTCACCTCTCACCACAGACGCTTGCGATGGTTGAGAGCAGGCCATTGCCCGGTGATGCAATGCCACTCAATGTGCCGCAACCACCCCCATTGTTGGGTGGCACTGCACCACAACCATCACAACAAGTACAGGAGGATACGACACAACAACCCTTGGTTGCTGCTGGTGCTGACCCTCACCACAATCTACCATCCATGCCGGGCATGCACCCCGGGGCAGCACGTGGGCCATCCCCATCGCATGACACTGTCCCAGGTGTAATACAACCCCTGATGCTGCAGCCCCACCTGTTGCAGCAGCTATTGATGCATGCCGCTGTGCAACAGCAGCAACAGCAGCAGTTGGCGCAGCTGCAGCTGTTGGCGGCCATGGCATCAGCGCCCGGTGCGGCGCTTGGGCCAGAGGTGCAGCTGCAGGCGTTGCAAGCCATGCTTGTTGGTATGTGGAGGGTGTTTTTTTGTGTGCGTTGAGGTGCTTTTTGTGTTGTTGTTCTTTGGAAAACATGAGAGAAAACAACATCCCTCACAGGTGCTGCACCACAAGCCCCGCAGCTGTTTGCACCTCAGCTTGCATCATTTGTAGCGTCAGCAACCCCGGCAATGCCACCCCCTCCTGCGGTGTCGCTTCCCGAGGTGAAAAACGTGTTGATGGCACCACACACCAATATACCACATGAACTATTGTCCGCTCTGCTCAACAAAACCAATCCATCAGAACATAATAAACAATAAACTTGGCTGATTTTCTATTACTTGTTGCATTTCATGTGCGAACAGTTGGTTAAGCAAGCTGATTGGATTGACTTGTGTGTGACGAGAGTTTTGACCAGCTGAAACAGACCCAGCGCCCCGGCGTACCACACGTGTATTTCCGCTCATACGTTCCTTTTTCAAATTGAGGCCACTCGGCGTGCCGCAGATGATACGCATTACATCATTCCCAGCTGTAAGCTGATAATGTCCTCACCAGGTTTTCGTGTGCGGTTGCTGTGGCTGCTTGTGTATTGCACAAGTCATGCTGGGAGCACACAAGGATGGCGCATGCTGCTGCAAGATGCAGGGCAATTGATCAGCAGCAATGGCACACGCAGCGTTTCCTCCAGCAGACAGTTTTTGGAAGCCCTCAACAACCCCAGCGTGTCCTTGGTGCTGATCAATGGTATGAGGGAGATAAATGGGTGAGCCCAAGTCGTTGTTGAGACAAGGTTGAGGCAATGTGTGTGTACATTATCATCCTTGTCCACCACACAGCAACAATCACCCTGGCGCAAGGCAATGTGGATGCCCTGGGTGGTGTGAGCATCGGTGGCATGCGCAACGTCACTATTGCACCTGATCCCTCGCTCAACTGGACCACATTGGTTGATATGGGCAACGTTGTGGGTGCCATCGTAATCGACAATGGCTCTGCATTGCGCTTTGAAAATACAGTAGTCAAGGTATTTTGAAGGGGAGTGTTGGTGTTTTTGAAATGGGTGGATGGGAACGCCAATTGGGAATTGTTGCGGATTCGTTGTTTCATCATGCACATCTCGCATCCCATCCTCCATCCCAGGGCATCGCCTCACGCTACCTCCCTACAGTCCTCACATGGAGGGACAATTTCAATGCAAATAGCGGTGGATGGCCATCCATCATCGTGCGGCCAGGTGGCACGGTACGGGGTACTTGATGTGTGTATGCAGGGTGTATGTAGGGCAACACTCCCTGTCCTGTTCCAACACGCATACATTGTGTATGTTTCATCCACATTGTCAATATACACACACCACACACATCCCCCTTTTATACACACACACACATACACAACACACCCACCACACATACCACACCACCCACCACACAGATTTCCTACATCAACTCCACCTTGTATTCCCTGAGAGACGACTGCAGTCTGACTGGCAGGCAGGCCATTCTAGAAATACTCAATACAGTGTATGGAAACATGACTAGCCTGCGACCCAACGGTGCACTGGAGACAGCTGGGTATCATGTGAAATCATTTCCAGTGTTGAATTTGACTGGGTTACCTTTCAATAGCTCATCAGAGCAAGGGAAACAAGGTCAGTGCATGTAGATATATAGAAATGGGGAGTGGGTGAGTGCGTGGGTGGTGTGGTGTGCATATGTGTGTGTGTATGAAGTAGTATTTCATCCCTATTGTCCTACCCCACATGCATGTGCGCCCATATATACACACCACACAAATGCACACCACTCTCCATGCACCCACATTCACAACAACCACACCCACACCCACCCAGTGGGGGTGTACACTCTGGAGACGGCCAACACCCTGGGTATATGTGTGGTTGACCCCCTTCGCCCATATGACAACCCCGAAAACAGCAACACCACCAATACCAATGCCAACGCCATCACAGCCACCTCCACCTCGAGTAGTGGTGCTCCTGGGTGGTTGTGGGTGGCCATATTTGTTCCGGTGGGGCTCTTGGTGGTGATTCTGGTGGCGTATGGGGTTGCGTATTGGCGGCTGGTGCGACATAGGGGGAGGGATGATGGGAGTGGGGAGGGTGGGGAGGGTGGACTCAAGGTGTGGGGTGGGTGGGTGGGGTGGGTATTTGTGTGTATTTTCATGTGTGTGTTGTGGTTTGTTTTTGTGTGGTATATATGAGAGCACACATGCATGTCATTCCATGTACGCATCAACACATCCCAACATACATACGCATCGATTATTTACAACCATCGAGTATTCGCATGCTTCAATTATTCACACGTGTTAATGCGCATGCATCTCATCATTCTCACACTTGCATGAATGCACATGTATCTCATCATTCTCACACATGCATGAATACACACAGGGTCCATTGCAGGATGGTGATGTTGATGAGTTAACATTTTTTTCTGGTGAGGATCAACCACTCGATGTGTGGCGTAGCAGGTAGGAGTGTGTGTGTGTGGAGGGGGGGAGGGGTACATAATGATGGTGTCTTGCTGTATACAGCAATGGTTGATACGTATGTCATCACATACAAACACATATGTCATCACACACAATCACACACACACACACACAATCACATACACACAATCACATACACACAGATATGGTGCATTGGAAGGTCTTGAGCTGGGAGAACTGATTGGACGCGGTGGATATGGGCGTGTATATAAAGGTACACTTGTGTTGTTGTTGTTTGTTTGTTGCTGGTACGTTTGTTGCCAGTTATCAAACAGCAAACACCTGCATCATCGAATCCCCTATGCTCACTTACACACCACATATATCCTACACCTACATACGTGTGTCACCTACAGGGAGGTGGAAGGGTGTTCTAGTGGCAGTAAAAATTGTGGGGCACAGGGCAGCCGCCAAACGAACTGAGGGTGGGGCAGCAAGGGGGGACCCACAAAGAGAGTCATTGTTGAGTTCCAGTATGATGCATCCCAATGTGGTATGGTGTGTGTGTGTGTGTATTGTGTGTGATTTTGACGTAGGCTAATCTATTGGTGTAGATAAATAACATTCATTTCCCCTTGCAGATCCTCTCACATCACACATCACACATCACACCACTCACTACGTACACTTTACATGCAACACGCATACACATGTCACACACATGTCTCACACCATGCAAAAAAAAACAGGTCAGCACGTATCGTATTTGTCACGTACGTGTACCCACTGGTGAGCAAGTGATGACCACAGAGGGCCCCGGGTCGGGGGGGGCCACCTCCAGTGGTGGGCGCAACAACAACGGCAGTGATGGGGAGCGTGGGGGTGGGGTGGGAGGTGGGGGGGGGATTGTGGCGATGCATGGCCCGGTGATAGAGTCTGTGGAAGAGGTGCGCGCGTGGGTTGGGTTGTGGAGTTGTATGGGTGGGTGGGTGGGGGGATGAGTGGGTGGGTTGGTGTACAGCACACAACACACACCATCATGGCACACAGTACACACCATTATCGAACGGTGTACACAGCACACACATTATTATTATTATTATTATTATTATTATTAAGTACTATTACTATTTATTGTTATTATATACTATTTATTGTTCACAAAAAATACACACACCATTATGGCACACAGTACACAACACACACACGGTTTTCCATCCTCTTGTTTTCATTTCTCATCATCCTCTTCTTTTCGTTTCTCATCACACACAGACATGGATGATTCTGGAATACTGCGACAGAGGTAGTCTTGACGAAGCTGTACAAACCAAATGCTTTGTACGCAAACTTGATGGGCAACCCAACATGGGCGCTATATACAGGTGTTTGATTGATATAGCGGCGGGTATGGAGTACTTGCACCATCTTGGTATTGTACATGGGGATTTAAAGAGTGCGAATGTGTTGCTCAAGTCTACAGCACAAGACCCCAGGTATGCTGGTGCTGCTGTGTGTTTGGGGTGTAGTGTGCTGTATGTGTATGCGGTGTGTGTGGGGGGGGATTTGTGCATGTGTAGTGTGCTGTATGTGGTTGTGTTTTTTTGAGGCGCTATGTGCACATCAGTCATCCATGCATGTACGCCTGCACTCCCCGCCACACCCACCACCACCCCTCCTACGCAACTACACAATCCGTGTATTTGTTTTCCCAACAACATTTCCATCAACAATGTTCTCGTACACCCCCCAGGGGATTTCACTGCAAGATAGCAGATTTCGGCCTCTCCCGTGTGCTCGACATGACCGAATCCCACCTCTACACCCAAACATATGGCACCCTAGCCTATATGCCCCCCGAGCTGCTCTCAGAGGGCAAACTGACCCAAAGCGCTGATGTCTACAGCTTTGCCATCATCATGTGGGAGTTGTATTGTGCGAGTGAACCTTTTCCCCATAGCACGGTGGGACAGGTGTTTTATGCTGTGGTGTGTGATGGACAGCGGCCGCCGATACCGCCTCAATGTCCCGGTGTGTATGCAGCACTGGTGAGGGCGTGTTGGGCACCTGAACCTGAGGACAGGTGCGTGTGGTGTTTTGTGGTGGTGGTGGTGGTGTATATTGTTGCTGGTGTATATTGTTGTTGTTTTGTATGATGTGTTGTTGTTGTGTATGATGTGTTGATGTTGTTGTGTACAGCATTGATGAGGTTGCTATACATGCACTGTAACCCCACACACCCCACACACACACACACACCACACACACACCCACAACACAACACCCACACCCACCACACCCACCACACCACACAGACCTACATTTTCAACAGTCCTCAATGAACTGCGAGCACAATTCCGACTCTATGCAATGACCCGTGATCGCACCACTTCATGGAGTAGTGCTGCGACTGGTGTCGTACCCCCTGATCTTCAACCAACAGCGCTGCATGCTCGTCCAGTTGCTGCTTTGGCTGATGTGCAGGATGCTGTTGTGCTGCAACCGGTATGTATTTTATTTTAATTTGTTTTGTGTGTGTTTGTCGGTGTGTGTTTGTTGTTTCTCTCTCTCTCTCTCTGTGTGCATGTGTGTATGTGTATGTGTGTGTGTGTGTGTGTGTGTGTGTGTGTGTGTGTGTGTGTGTTGGGGGGGAAGTTGGGGGATGGGTGTTGTGCGAGAGGGCAGGGAGTGGGAGTGGTGCTTGTTGTTGATATGTGCTACTGGTATGCATATGTACAACTTGCATGCATGTACCCACACACATGTGCACATATACACATTTCACACACACATGTATTTCCTCACATGGTCACACACATTATGCCCCCCCCCCTCCACACACAGAGGGCATCAGAGATTACAGAGCTGGGGAGCTGCATGCCTTCCTTTGTGTCAAGTATGTGTACATGTATTCATGTATACGTATATGTAATATTTGTCATACGTATTTGTCATACGTATATGTAATATTTGTCATACGTATTTGTTATTTGTATACGTATTTGTGTTTGTATGTGCTGCGCACCTGTGTGTATTTGTGGAGCAATTTGTGGAGCACCAGTGTTTGTTTTCAAACATCCCCCCCCCACTCCCACCCACCCACACCACACACACCCATACCCCCACATCCCAAACACCCCACATACACACACACCCACAAACCCACACAGCTATGCCCTCCTCCTCTATGGTGTCCAACCTCATAGGCCACCGCTCCTCCACTGCTGATGGGGGCCCCTCCAGCGACACCCCACCCTCCGACCTCACACCCACCCTCGCCTCTCCTTTCGCCGCCGCCGCCGAAACCACCATGTCGGGTGGTCCCCCCAACCATACCCCCATCCCCTCTCCTTTCGCTGCGGCGGCTGCTGTTGCTGCCGACACAACACACAGGCCAGCGGCAGAGGTGGTGCCGGTAGAGGGGCCCTTTGTGGAGCCCCCTCCTGGGGCCCTGCTGCCGGGGGAGGAGCCGGTGGAGTTGCCGAGCACTGCTGGGGGTATTAAGCAACAGGCTGTGGGGGTGGGGGTTGAGGGGCATATGGTGGGTAGGTTGCACAGCCCTTCCATGCATGCCAATAGAGGTGTGTATGTGTGTGGGGTGGATGCTATGTGTGTGGGGTGGATGCTATGGATGGGGTAAAGTATGCATGCTGTGCACAGACACGAATAATAGCGTTCTATACGTGCCACAGTGTCCATCAACACACATTAATCAACACGTATTGTCCAACGGTTTTTAATCAACACACATCCTCCACCCAACACAACACAGCACCATCACTCACCACACAAGAGCTCCTGCACGACGCTGCTGCTCGACTCCAACACACCCAAAACACCACACCCCCACCCACCGCCCCCCCCCAAAACACCCACCCCTCCCCTGCACCAGCAAGTGGTGGAATTAGCAAGCATAGTGCCGGGTATGGTATTCTCAAGGCCATCATGAAGGAAATGGGTGTGTCTGGGGGTACTGCCTCCACAGGCAACTCCCCCCGCGTGTTTCGTCCATTGGGGGGAGGCCACAGCAAGGGGTCCCGCACCAACGGGGGGCCTGCAGCGCAACAGGGACCGGAAGGGGACCCTGCGAAACAAAACCCTGTGACTACCACCACCACTGCCACCACCACCACCAGTACCGATGCTGTCAATGCTGCACAAGGGGGCCCCACACCCACCACCACCAGCAGCAGCAGCATCCCCAATCGCAGCACACAACCCCATCACGCCACGCCATCAAGCCTACCCAGGAGCACCCACCCCGACATGGTGGTTGTGGGTGAAGAGGTGTTCAGTAGAAAGACAGTGGCGAGTGATCGACGCTCTGGGGAAATGGTGCGTACAGGGACTCTGAGTCATCCTCCCGTTGGTCACGCTGTGAATGCTATGCCTGTGGATGGTATTGGTCACCCTGTGGATGGTGGTGACAGTGGTATTGCTGGTGGTGTTGGGCATGGTGGTGTTGGGCATGGTGGTGTGGATGGAAATCATGAGGGGCGAGTATCAACAGCAGCAAGTGTACCTGGTACAACAACAGTAACAACAGCAGCAGGGTCGTCTGCTGGCAAGGTGGAGTATACGTTGAGTTCATCGAGCTTGGAGGCACCTGGTACTCCCAATGGGGAGGCCCACTAGGGGGCAAGGCCCACTAGGGGGGGTATTATGCATGATTGAGTTCAAATAAGGGAGGGAGCCCCATGCATGAGGAGGGGCCCCATGTATAAGGGAGAGCTCATCACTCATCACAAAATCATCAAGCAAAAACACACACACACACTCATACCAGAGTCCCACTGGTAGCAAGCAATCATGATAGCTGGCACAACATCCAAGTGGCTCGTTCTGTTGTTTATTTTTACCTGTTGTTTATTTTTACCTGTTGTTATTTACTTTCATCTTTATGTACCTCTTCAGAAAACTAATGCATGAAAATGTATTTGTGTGTGTGTGTGTGTTTTACTTTGTACATGCAGCTGTTTGTTGTTGCGCACTTGTACATCCAACAAAGCAAGGTGTACATCCAACAAATCAACGTCAAGCTTGCAGTGCATCGTAGTGTTTTCCACCTTGTAGTGCATCATAGTGTTTCCACATCCATCGTGTTCTACTTATTGCTACTGTGCTTATTGTCCCATTTCTTATTACACTGTGTTGTGCTCGCCAAGCACGTGCGGGGCCCACCACAAGGGGGCAAAGAGCCCACCACGCAGCACCACCATGTTTTATTTCTGCAGCACCACCCTGAGTTTTTTTTCTTATTTCTTATTCATCCCTGTACAGGTGGTTGTTGGTTTGTTTCTCACAATCTCCTCGCCCACAATCCCCACATACAACTGCTGCTTCAGTGCACACGGGCTCACATTCGTTTTTTCATGGGCTTGTTGTTGTTGCACACTGATTGTTTATTACATGCACATCCTGTAACACACGGATGTTCTTTTACGCGCACCGCACATGCGGGTAAAAGCAATACATATGCTGTATGATGTATTCACACAGACAATTTGCTTTTTCTCCCCTCTCCTTTCTCTCCCTTGCAGTACGCCCTCTTCTCAGGCACACACATGCAAAAACACACACACATAATACCGGATGTCAACATCCGCCCCTCTCATTTCTCCCCACGTCCAAGCGCAGCAGGAAGCTCGGTCAACAGTCGTTTGACCACGTTTTTCCCTTTGACCAAGTTGCTCCTTCGAATACGCTCATTCGCCAGGTGATAATTGTCACTCGACTGTCCCATGGGGATCAACATGGCAGGGGACCCCAGCAGGCGCTCGAGTAGCGACGCCACAGGCATCGTCCCCCCCTCTCGCACTAGCAGCGGTTTGACCCCCCACACCTCTTCAATGACACCTTGTACTGCAGTGGCAAAGTTACTGTCAGTGTCTGCCTCCCACCATTCCCCAATGTTGTGCACTGCAACGTGTACAGAGTTGCAGCTGCGTAGTTTGGCAAATTCGTGCTCTACATGAGACCTGGTGATGTGTGGTGGTGATGTGTGTGTTGGTGTATACACACAAAACAACATGACACATACGAAACAACATGACACACACCAAACACCAACACAGAACACTTGCCAAACACACCACGAGTACTCATAGTACACACCACCAGTACACACCACCAAAACACACACCACCAAAACACACACCACCAAAACACACACCCTCAAAAACACACCTCAAGCATTCGACCAGCTTGCTTGCACTCTGGTTGGGCACAAACCGAATACTCACCTTGCCCACCGCTCGGTGTGGAATCACTGAAAACCGGGTCGGCCCAAACCGATAACAACTCGAATGCCCACCTCTGTCTTCCTCACTGCCCTCCCCCACCCGCACGTCCACCACCGACAGCGCAGGGCTACACCATCGTGCCATGAGCAAATCCCTCACAGACCTCCCCGCAGTGAGGCTCGTCACACCCAACACCTCTTTGTACCCCTTGAGTGAGAACTCAGCTGCGTTGGCTTCCAGTCGGGGTAGCGCTGGGTCAAGCATGGATGGACGCACGTCTTCATAAAAGTGCGGCACCATGATGTTGTTGTGGGAATCGACGAGGGATGCCAACACCTTGGTGAGGTCGTTTAATGGTTCGTTGAACACTCCCCCCTCGTTTCCTGAATGGAGGTCCCTGTTGGGGCCTGTGACCTGAATGCTGAGGGAAATCATGCCCCGCATGCCGTATGTCAGACATGGGACGGTTTCTCCCACCCAGGTGGTGTTGCTGATGACGACCAGGGTGGTACCCTCAAACCAGCTTGAGTGTTGTTGGATGACAGACTTGAAACCTGCACTGCCGTTTTCTTCTTCACCCTGTTGTTGTTTTTTGGTGGTGCGGGGTGTTGTGGATGGGTTTTGTTGGTGGAGGGGGTTGTGTTTGTTTTTTGAGTGTGTCTGGTATGGTTTGTACATATACAACAACCTGCATGCACATTCCCCCTACCTGAAACACACAGCTACACACTCTACACACATTCCCCCTACCTCAAACACAAAGGCTACATTGACTGGTAGACTGCCTCCCAACTCCTCTCTCAATTCCTTCACCGCATACAGAAATGCCAATATGGGACCCTGTGAAAGATGTGGGTGGGTGGGTGGGTGAGTATGTGCATGCTTCTCAATTGTGTATCGCATGTTTTTGTGTGTATCACATGTTTACTTGTATATACGCACCCATACATGCACACCCTTCAAACACACACACATGCACACACACACTTCGAACAAAGAAACCCTTCAAACAAACACACACATACACACCCTTCATACACACACAAACCCTCAAAACACTCACACAACCACAAACCTTGTTATCACTCGTTCCCCTTCCATACAGATATCCATCCACTGCAGCAACCTCAAAAGGGTCGCTCCTCCACCCCACCTCCATTGCTGGCTGGACATCATAGTGCCCGTAGAATGTGACTGTTGGTTTTGAAGGGTCACGCCCCAGTCGACCCAGGACGAGGGGGTTGACGTCATCTGCTGGTTGTACCATTTTCATTTCCGCTCCTGGTGGCGGTGGTGGTGGTTGATATGGGGGTATGGGAATGGGTGGGTATGGGAATGGGTGGTATGGGAATGGGTGGGTATGGGAATGGGTGGGTATGGGAATGGGTGGGTATGTGTACGTGAGGGTACATGCGAGTGAAAAGAGAGAGGGGAAGTGCAAACATACATACATACCCCCATACACACCCCACATACACCTCCTTCCCCCCTCCTCCCACCCACCCAACACACACCAAGTGACTCCATCAGTCTTGCCAAATATTTCGCAGCCCTAAAACTCTCTTCCCTCATCCCCTTGTCTTGACTCACGCTCCTTATACGCACCAACTCCCTCAGTGACCGCTCCAGCTCACGGTCAACCTTAATGGTCAACCTTGTACATGCTTCCGTGGGGGTGGTGAGGGTGGGGGTGTCGGCAGCAATGCATGAGTCCAGGCGCTGCATGCCGTCGAGGAGAGATGCATTTGATTCACTGGTGGTCATACGTGGGCGCTTGGAGCGGGGAAGAGGTGCTGTGTGGGAGTAGTAGAGGGTGTGTTGGAGGGTGTATTGGAATGTAGGCCCCACCAAATTTATTTTTATATGTACATGGTGGTGTGTGCAGTTGGATGTGTGATGCAAAGGAGCATGTAATGTACGTACATGTAATGTACCTACATGTGCACACTCCACACACTCCACACACTCCCCACCCCCCCAACAATTACCACACACTCCCACCACCCATACCTCCATCATCCCCACCTTTGCCACCACCATTCACATCCCCACCCACTGCATCACCACCAGTTAAACTCGAATCGTCACTCGACAATGCTGTTTCCAATCCCCCAACACCACCAACACCACCCACACCACCCACACCACCCACACCACCAGATCCAAGCAAACCACTCCCATTACTGATGCTGTTGCCATGCGCACTCGCTGTAGAAACCCCTGCTGCTGCCACAGCTGCTGCTTTGACACGCTGTACAATCCCCTCTGCGCTCCACATGTACACGGTTCCATCCGCACACCCAGCCATGATGTACTCTTCATTCAACGCCACACACAGCAACGCCTGGGGGTCGCCATGCGCTGGTGAGGGGGCGAGGAATGCAGAGGAGGTGGTGGGGGAGAGGAGGGGGCGGGGTTGGACGGTCAACACTGCGAGGCATGACCAACAGACTGTTGACCATACTCGAACACTGCCGTCAGCAGAGGCGCTTGCAATGATGGCACACAGGGGGGAGGGGGGGGGGAGGGTACGTGGTGGTCGTGCCTGGGGTGGTGTGAGTGGTGGAGGAACATGGTGTGTGTGTTGGAAAAGTGGTGTGTGTGTGTGGAAAAGTGGTGTGTGGAGAGCGCAATATGTGTGTATACGTGTGAATAATACCATACAACCACACATGTACCCTGCACCACAAGCCCCTCCCTTCCCTCCCCCCCCAAAATCATACCTCATTATTACCACCGCCATCGCTCACACCACCATCGCTCCCACTCCCATTTCCCCCACGTGACCGAGCCCCCCCCCGGGACTGACCCAGTGGCATCATGGACCCCCCATACACCAGCCCCAACCCATTGACCATGCTATTTATACACAACACATCATTCTTATGCCCCGTCAGCGTCCTCCTACACACCATCGCCTCCATATCCCATACACGAATCACATTATCGCGCCCGCCACTCATCACCAAATTGCCCACCGTGCACAGCGTGAGGATGCTGCCACGGTGGCCGTGCAGGGTGGCGACATGAGCGAGGGTGCCTAATCGCCACACATGTATGGCAGCATCACCACCAGCAGAGCAGAGGTAGGTTTGACAGACTGTGAGGGCATTGATAGCACAGCAGTGGGATGCATTGGAATCGCTCATTGCATCAGGTACCTGGTGTGTTGGGGGTGGGGGGTGGGGGTGAGGGGGTGGGTGAGGATTGGGTGTAGGTGGGTTGGTATGTGCATACACAACACATTGGATACACAACACATTGGATACACAATACACTGGATACACAACACACTGGATACACAACACACTGAATACACAATACATTACAAACCATGTTTCCATCCTACACAACCACAATCATACTACCCCACTATATACAACCACAACCACACTACCCTACTATATACAACCACATATACCCCCTCCCCCCCCCCCAACCATCACTCACCGCTGCCTCTAGTCTGTCCATTGCCTTGTGATTGGGTTCCCTCACCACCCTGGGCGATACAGGTTGATGTATGCATCCGTCAAAACGTGGTGCATAGCGTTTGATACGCCTGTCTTGTCCTGCTGTGTAGATACTTCCATCAGGTCCTACGGCTAGTGACTGTGTGTGGGGGGTGGAAGTGGAAAAGTGTGAGCGGGTGGAAGTGGGGAGGAGGAGGAGGAGTGGGGAGGAGGAGTGGGTGGGAGAAGGGGGGGGGGGGGGGGGAATATGTGTGCATGTGTGTGCATAAACAAGGGTCTTCGCAGCAACATGATTCCTTTCCCATATACACAGCAAGAACTCCCTTTTCCCTCTCCTTTCATATCCCTCCCAAAACATCCTCCTCATCATCATCATCACTACACACAACAAACACCACCACACACAAACATCACCACACAACAAACACCACCACCACCACCACACAACAACAAAAACAACCAAAACATACCCATTGATGTCCGTTGCGTCGTGGCGCCTGCACCACCCTTAAACACGTCATATCATTCAAATCCCACACCCGTGATTTCTGACATGCAGTAGAGTACAACAACCCCTGCTCTGCACACAGCTGTCTCACTGGCTTGACATGTGCAGGTACACTCATCAAGCACCGACAATCGTCCAAATTCCACACTTTAATCGTGCCATCGAATCCCCCTGTGAAGAGGGTATTGGCAATGACTTGCATGCACATGACGCTCCCATGATGGCCCGTCATGCATTGGTCGGCGGCGTGGGGGGAAGGGTGGGTGTTGCGGCCTGTGGGGGGGCGGCCTAGGGGCTTGAGGGGGGAGCCTGTGGCAGCCTGATGAGTGTGTGGGGGGGGGGGGGGGGGGG
>VFQP010002246.1_pt1 | contig 22265 bp, 25 predicted proteins | sample 3512351 | NCBI WGS metagenome assembly VFQP01 (sample SAMN10412372, study PRJNA504923) | tailings metagenome | isolation source: Relicate 1 Philex TSF1 revegetated site | place: Philippines: Tuba, Benguet | collected 2017-08-29
GGCGGCTCTCCTGCCCGTCCCACTTGGTCAGCTGAGTGAAGACGACGGTGCGCGCCGGCATGTTGAGGCCCATGGCAAACGTCTCGGTGGTGAAGAGCACCTGCCCGCCACGCAAGCACACGCACACACGCACGCAGACAGTCAAGTGGCGGGAACCTCGATGCACTTGGCCGCGCTTCGATTTGAGGATTGGCAGCGACGCTCGCGCTGGGTAGGGGCGCTGCGTGAGACCCCGCAGCGGAGCAGAGCCGCCTCCGCGCCCCGCGTGACTCTAGCACGAGCCCTAGCCCCACATGCAGAAGAAAAAGGCGCACCTTGATGAGCCCGTCGGAGAAGAGCAGCTCCACCACCTCCTTGATGATGGGCAGCAGGCCAGAGTGGTGCACGCCAATGCCCCGCTGCGCGCAAGCAGGCGGCCGCACCGGCACACAGTTGCGGCATGCACGTCAGTCCCGGTGCGCTCGCGTGCGCGGCGGCGCCATGCATGCGTTGCAGCGTCAAGGGAGGCGAGCGGCCCAGCTCAAGCCCTCACCTTGAGCATGGGCAGGGTCTGCACGACGGCGCGCAGCTCGCGGTCCTCCTCGCTGAGGCACTGGATGGCGGCGTGGTACACCTGCGGCGATGCACGGCCCCCGCACGCGGTGCACGTGCACGCAGGCCGCCCTCACGGTGCACACACAGCATAGACAGCGGGTGGCCACGGAGCCCTGACGGCAGGGCAGACACTGCGCTGACGTCACGCCCGGCTCCTCTCCAGCCCGCCCCTCCGCGCCCGGGCACCCGACACACGTGCGCCAGCCTGCTGGCCCTGTGGAGACCGTCCCCTGCGGTGGAAAAGCCCCCGCGCCGAGCCCGCGCCCGCCGCGCCCGCGCTTACGCGCCCCGCCGCACCTGCTCCACCGCCTCTGCCTCCTCGGGCGTGTTGAAGTTGTACCCCGAAAGCGCCACCATGTGCCCCTCGGGGTCTTTCTTCTTGCGCGGCATCAGCCCGCCCGCCAGGTGCTCGCACTCCTGCGGCGGCGCGGCCAGGCCAAGGACATGACAGCGCTCCCTGCTCTCTTGATGAGCAACTCACGCTCCTGCAGCGACACTGCTGCCACCAGACAAACCGCAAGCGTGTGCAGCGTGACACCGCTCGTTGTGCTCTCTCCCAGATGCGCAACTCGCTGCGAGGTTCCCGCAGCAACGCGAACAGGCCACAGCGCACGCCGCACCGCACGCCGTGTCGCCACTTCCTCTGGCGAACGAGCGCTCACACAGACGGCACGCCGCAATGCGGCCGCCGCGCGCTCGGTGAATCTGTCAGAAGCCGCGGGTGGACGAAAACCACGCTCACCCGCCTGGAGAAGGCAAAGAAGATGACGGGCTCCCACTCCTTGGTCTTGATGACGTCCAGCAGGCTCATCACCTGCGGCGGCGGCGCCAGCCACGCCACGCAGACCTCACCGACAGCAAGAGGGCGTGCGTTTTGCTGCGTGCCTCCACGCGCGCAGCCAGACACCACCGGCCGCAGGGGTTGTGTCGCAAATCTGCAGGGAGCGAGGAGACAGGAAGCTGAGGCTTTAAGCATCACGCACCTGGCTGGACAGCGCCTCCTTCTTCTGCTCCACCTCCTCCTTGCTCGGCGGGCCAGTCCTCAACCCCCCGCCCCGCCCGCCGCCGCCGTTGCTGTCGCCGGCGCCGCTTGTGTCGCCGCCCCGCCCGCCGCGGCCCCGCCCGCCGCCACGGCCGCCCCGGTCGGCACCGCCGCCGCGCCCGCCCCAGCGCCCGCCGGCGCCGCCCCGCCCCGACGAGGACGCCAGGGCGTTGCTGTTGCTGCGCTCGGCGTCCCACGGCCTGCCGCTGCCGCCGCCGCCGCCCTTGGCCACCGAGTCGAGCTTGTTGTCCTCAAACACGGCACGAACCTTGGCAAACAGGTCCGACCTGCAATGACCCAGTTCATTTTGGAAGAGGGTGCAGGCAGAAACAGTTGTGAGCCCTGCAGCCTGTGGGGCAAACGTGCTTGCACCACCCGAAACAGAACCACCCCGGTGCGGAGCCCAGCCGGAGCGCTTGCGGCGGCGCCCACCCCACGAGCCCCGCAGCACAGCGCGCCCAGCGTGCGCAGCGCGCGCCTGAAGTTGCCCTTGTCGTCGAGGATCATGTAGAGGCCCTTGGCGCCCTGGGCGTAGGCGTAGTGCTGCAGCGGCGTGGGCCGGTAGTCCGTGTACACCACGTGGCAGGGCAGCGTGTGCAGCTCCGCCACCCACCCTGCACGCCACCAACAACAACATCGCACGGACGTGGATGTCGAGCCAGCACCTGGGTCACCTGGGCGGGCCGCTGCGCTGCGGCGATCGCGGCTAGCAGGGCTGGTCGGCCGCGGTTAGCATGGGCTCATCAGGAAATCGCTGGCGAGCCAGGTGATGGGCGTTGCTGCTGACCTGCAAAGTCCGAGGCGTTGGCGAGCGTGGCCGACAGGAACACCATGCGCGCGCCCTTGGGCATGCTGATGATGGTCTCCTCCCACACCACGCCCCGCTCGCGGTCCTGCGCGACAAGAGACGACCAGCGGCAGCGCCAGCCACGCGTCGCGCCACGTGCCGGAGCGGCCCTCAGGCAGACGCAGGGCGCAGTATCCTCCCGCAGCGCGTCGAAGCGGGTTGCGTTGCCGCGCAATGCGGCATGGCGGGGGAGCGCTGGCGGCGTGTCCAGGCGCCTGCTGCCGCTAAGAGGCCTGGCGTGGCGAGGGCAGGATGGAAGGCGCCTCCACACCACGTGACAGGAGCTGGCTGCTCAGGGAGTCAGCCCTCGTCAAGGGGAAGGAGGGAGAGAGAGGGGCCTGGACCTCACCTGCATGTAGTGCACCTCGTCAAAGATGACCCAGGCCACCTCGCGCAGCAGCTCCGAGCCCCTGCGACGCATCACACGCGCCGCGCACGCAGGCTCCGGCGCGCCGTCGCTCTTCGCCACCAGCGCACGCACGCCGGGGTGCGGCCGCGTAAAGCAGTGCCGGGGGCGCCGCGGAGAGGTGGACAGGCAGGCGGGCGCACCTGTAGATCATGCTGCGGAAGATCTCGGTGGTCATGACCACGCACGAGGCGTTGGGGTTGAGCGTCACGTCGCCCGTCATGAGCCCCACGTCCTGGAACTCCTCGGCCAGCTCCCTGATGGGAAGGGGGCGCATCAACCACAACGACGACCACAACAGGGCGCAACCCGTCACCACGTGGCGATGATGGGCGCCCCCAGTCGCACGCCCCGACGCGCTGCGCAGACCATGGCCACCCGCAGCGCCGTGGCCCCGGCGTTCAGTGCGTCGCTGAGAGGCCCTCGCCGTGGGGCTTGCCGCCTGGCGCGCCGCAGGCAGAGCGACGTAAACAGTGCGCACGCCGGAGCGCGCGCCCCCCCTCCCCTCCCCTCCCTGGGGGCGAGTGCCTGCCTTGCGAGAGTGCCCCTGGTGGCGGCGCACCTGAACTTTTGGTTGCTGAGTGCCTTGAGCGGCGACGTGTACACCACGCGCTGCTTGTCCCGGAACGCCATGGCAATGGCGTACCTGCGGCGTGCCAGATGGCCCACGCGCGCATGCGGGTGTGTGTGAGCAGTCTCTGCGTTGGATGGCGCGTGGGGGCCCCCCCGGACCGCCGTGCCGGTGGCCGAGAGGTGACGGGGCGGTGCTTCCCCTGCCGGCAAGACGCACGCACTCTGCCACGGCGGTCTTGCCGGCCGAGGTGTGCGCTGCGACCAGCACCGACTCCTTGCGCTCCTGCAGGTGGCGGGAATGTGTGTGAGCACACTGGGGCGCGGCGCCGTGCGGTCGCGGCCTGGGGCAGCCCCGCTCCCGCCGTGCTGCCAGGGCCGCTGAGGCGGTAAATCGAGGGAGAAGAGCAGGCACGCACCAGGCACGCCACTGCGATCTCCTGGAAGGGGTCCAGCTGGAAGGGGTACACCTTGGCGCGAGGCTCGACGCGCAGGTGCGGGTGCTCCAGCGTGCCTGCGCGGGGCACGCATGCGCCCGCCGTTCGCGCACCGTCACGCAGCGCCCCGTGGAGCCTGCGGCACGCTTGCTGCCCGGGCTGGCGGCCAGTGCGCACCGTGCGCCTCGGCGTCGAGGGTGATGGTGGAGGGTTCAAAGCCGCGCGGGATCGCGACCTCGTGGATGCAGGACGGCGGGGGTCGCACCGCCGTCGCTCCCGCGGCCTGCCGCTTGCTCGCCGGCTGCTCCGGTGCGTGCTCCGCGCCACCGCCAGCTGCCGTCTGCTGTTCAAGCGCCCGCTTCCGCTCCGCCGCCAATTGGCGGGTGGCCTCAGCGACAGCCAGGCCCTCCGGCGTGCCGTCCATCGCGATGGCGACCTCAGCAGGACCCGTGCTCGATCAACGCGCAAACCCGCGCGGGTGTGCTTGAGCATGCGCTGCGACAGCAAGATCCATGCCCCGAGAGCAGCAGCAGCAGCAGCATCCCCAGCCCCATGACAGCAATGGGGGACGAGCTGCTGAGGGAGCCGTATGGCTCCAGCGCGAGCCTGGAAGGGGCCTTCTCGCAGCCGCTCAGCATCGACGTCAGCCCGCTGCAGAAGCTGCTCGTCAACCTCGCGAACCAGGTGATTCGCCAGTCGCAATCCCGGCCTCCTCTGCGCCGCTGGTCCACGCCGAGGGACGAGTACGGCATTTTCGCCCGGCTCGGCGAGAACACGCGAAACCGCGCGGTGCTCACTGCTGCAGGTGGAGAAGCTGCAGTCAGACAACGTCGCGCTCAGAGAAGAGCTCGCCAACATGAAGGTGCGCGTGGGGGAGGCCGCATCCCGTGATGGCTCTGGCGCAGACCTGGCCTGCAGACAAGCGCTGGGGCCATCTGGCACTCTCGCAGGTGGACAAGCGCTTGGAGGCCCTGGAGTCGGGCCTGCAAGAGCTGGCAGAGACGGCCAAGCCCGCCTCCGGGTACGGGCAGGCCGCGGCAGTGCACACGTTTTCGCCCTACTTCCTCCAGGGCGGCGTGCCAGGAGGCGCAGGCGCGGCGGGACAGGTGAGGAGTTACGCGGCTCGTCCGCCCGCCCCTGGCCCCAGCAAGCCCACACGCACAACCCGGCCCCAACGCGGTCACCGTCTGCTCCGTGCGCGACGCTGAACGCAGGCCGGCGCGGACGGCGCTGCAGGAGCAGCAGGGCCAGCAGGGGCACCAGGGGCGCCAGGAGCCCCAGGCAGCGCGCCCAGCATGTCAGGCGCCATGGCAGCCATGGGAGCGCTCGCAGGGGCCATGTTCCCTGGCGGCACCGGGCCCCACGGCAGCATGGCCGGCGGCGCCATGCCGCCCATGGTGCCGGGCATGGCGGCAGACAGCTCCTGGGTCATGTTTGAGTTCACCGGCCTCAAGGTGCGCACACACGGGCTTCTTTGCCTTTGTTCCGGCACCGCGTGGGCCAACGTCCATGACTGCGACGCGTCGTGTGCGCTGCGTGTGGACCCACCACCACCCGCAGGAGCGCCTCAACGCGCTTGAGCGCAAGTCCGAGGCCCTGTGGCACGTCAAGGAGGGCGGCGAGGAGCTGCGCGTGCTGGTGGAGCGCCTCAAGACGGACGTCGAGTCGGTGCAGGGCAACCTGACCGAGATGCAGGGCGCCTCGCGGCACGCCTCGCACATGGTGGAGAAGCTCGACACCATGAACAACCAGACGCGCGAGCAGATGGCAGACATTGTCGCCAAGATGAACGTGCTGGAGAACGAGGACAAAAAGGTGTGGGTCGGGTCACCGGTGTGGACAGTGGGCGCCACCGCACTGCCGTCCCCGCGCCTGCCCCAGTCGCTCACACGCTGCGCCCACCACTTGGTGTGCGCGTAAGCAGGCGGCCAACGAGCGGCGGGAGGCAGGCAGCAAGGTGGAGGCGCACGTCAACAGCATCTGGGACCAGATGCGGCACGTGGAGAACAGCCTGAGCCAGCGGCTGACGCTGGCCGAGACGAGCCAGGTGTCCACCTTGCAAGAGGTGGACGAGCAGAAGGAGGCGGCCAACGAGCTGCTCATGCGCCTAGAGGAGGCCAAGCGGCACACGGCGGCGCTGGAGAACAAGCTCGACAGCTTCAACACGCAGGTCGCGGCCGCCATCTCGCCGCTGCACACCAGGTGAAGGCGCGCGGTGGACGGGGGACCGGCGGGGCAGCCAGATGGACGTCCGAAGGTTGGCAGTGCTGAGGTGGGGGAGAAGCTAACGCGTGCTGGGCCGTTCATGGCGCGCCCACCACCCGTGCAGCTTGGCCAACGTGCAAGTGCGCCTGGAGGAGCTGGCGGCCAACAAGCAGGACGCCGACAAGGCACTCACCATGAACGATGTCAACGCGGCGGCGGCCAGGGCGGTGGACCACGCCGACCGGCGAGCCGACAACATCATCAAGTCCATCGGAGGTGCGCACCTTGCGCTGCGGAGCGCGGCGCACGTGCGTGCGCTGCCGAGCTTCGTGGCCGTGACATCATCTGGCCCACTCACGCTCCCACCCGTCTTGCAGCCATGGAGGAGCGGCTGGAGGCGTTGGACGAGGCCAAGGCTGCGCTGGCGGACGTGGTGCTGAGCGTGGATCTAGAGGCGCTGCTCTCGGCGCACGCGCAGCAGCTCGACGCGCACCTGGCCCTGCAGAAGGAGGAGATCATGAAGGTGAGGCACACTGCTGCTGCGCCGTGGTGCAGTGATGTGCCCCACCGCGTTCGACGTTCGACGCACATCGACGCCAGTGAGCACCTCTCACCCTGTTTGGCGCAGGCGGTGGGCCTCAAGTCAGACCGGGAGGAGGTGGTGGCGTTGGAGCAGCGGCAGGGCGCGCGCCTGGGCGTGCTGGAGGCGGCCATCCTCAAGGGCCTGCGCGCCGTGAGCGACAAGGTGGCGGCGGCGCTGGCCGAGAAGCTCGACCTGACGCGCTTCAGCGAGTTCAAGGTGCAAGTGCGTGCCATCCTGTCGGACATCGAGGACCGGCTCAAGGACTGGTCGCCGGCGGCGCGCGGCATGAAGGCGCCGCTCGACGGCAGCGGCGCGCAGGGCGCCACCAGCTGCCTCTGCTGCGACAGCCGCGTGCGCAGCGTGCGCGACCTGCACTCGATGGGCTTCCATGGCGCCGACAAGGTGCTCAGCCCCGAGCGGCTGCCGGCCAGCGAGCCGCTGCTGCCCGCCATCCACCGCTCGCCCGACGTGGCGGCCTACACCAACGCCAAGATCTCGGCGCGCAAGAAGGAGGCGGCAGCCATGCTGCGCGCCAGCATGCCGCACATCGACGCCGGCTCGCCGGCCGGCATGCTGGCCGTCTCGCAGGCGGCCAGCTCGCCCACCGGCGGCAGCCTGCTGTCGGTTCTGGACCCCGCCACGCTCTTGGGGGCCAAGGGCGAGGTCAAGGGCAAGCCCCCCCCGCCCAGCGTCGTGCCCAGCAGCCTGGCCGTGCCGGGCGGGGCGCAGGTCAGGGTGGACGTGGAGACCATCAGCAGCGCCATCGCGTCCGGGCGGCTCCCCGACACGCGCAACCCGGGGCGGGCGCCCAGCAGCGTCATCAACGGCCCCGCCAGCAGCAAGTCACTGCCGCTGGCGGGCACCCGGGCGCAGTCAGAGGGTGTCGGGGCATGGGCCGGCAGCGCGGCCGGCGGGACCGAGGCGCTTGACCTGGCCGTCGACACTCGGGCGCACCGGCCGGACGACGCGTTGCTGCACGCCTGACCCCTCCCGCTGCAACCCCCCTCGCAGCATCTCCCGTGACTTGGTTGGCCTTTGCCTCGGCGCCATACGCGCCCTGTTCTGCTCTTCCGCTGTCCGCGCATGCCCTCGGTCGTGCCCTGCGCTGCGGCGTGCCGGACAAGTTCTGCAGTCTCTGTGGTCAGTGCAATGGCTGCTACGTGACACGGCAGCCAGGAGGCCTGCTGCAGCACAGCGTGCTCCTGCACCGAGCTCACCTGTCGAAGCCGAAGGTGGCGCTCGCGCGCATCCCGCAGGATGTGGAGCAACCTCAACATGGTGGGGGGCGCGTTGAATCGTGCTGCCAACCAGCTCGCCAACACGCTGCTGGCGGATGAGGAGGACGACCCAGAGGTGCGCGACAGCGTGTTCAGCCCACCTGCCGCTCGACTCCGAGCTCCTGCGGCGAATTCGACGACGAAGAAGAGACGCATCATGGTGTTTCGCTCGTCGTGCAGAGCCGGCACGCTTCCTCCTCGGCATCTGCTCCTGGTGGGGGGCCGCTCAACAACAGGTGGGGCGAGAGCACGCAACACCCAAGCAGCAGCGTGGATGTGCAGCGCAGCATACTGCTCACTCTGTGCATGTGTGCCTGCCGTCTGTGGGGCCACCGCAGTGCGGCAGCCGCTCGTGAGGCGCCGCTGCCCACCAGCCACCGAGCCAGCGACGAGCACGCCGCCGCAGCCCACCCAACCAGCACAGCAACACCGGCACCGACAGCACTGCCCGCAGTGCCTGACGCCAACGGCACGCCAGCACCACCACCAGCAGCTTCCGCAGCTGCCCTTCCCGCCCTCTCCGCTCCTGCCGCAGCCACGCCCAAGCCCCCCCCCAGCGCCGGCGCGCCCGCCCGCGGCGCGCTCGGCGGCATCACCATGGGCGCCGCCGGCATGACCATGCTCTCCACGCTCTCCTCCGCCACCTCGGTGCTGCAAAAGGTCGCCACGCACGTTGTCGGCGCCGACGACCCACACGCGCACGCCGCCGCCCCCGGCGGCGCGCCCCCCGCCGCGGCGGCGGCCAAGCAGCAGCAGCAGGTGGAGATGCTCAAGCAGCAGCTGATCGAGAGCGCCAAGGAGAACGACATGCTGGCGCGGGAGAACGAGCAGCTGGGCGCCAAGCTGGCAGCGCTCATGGCGGGTCGGCAGGGCGAGGCGGACATGCTGGCTGCGCTGCAGGGCAAGGTCGCGCTACTGCAGCAGGAGCTGGGCGCCGAGCAGGCGGCGCGCAGGCAGGCCGAGCAGGCGCTGCGGCAGGTGCGCGTTTGGGGTTGCGTTTGGGGCGTAGGGACGGGGTGCTCGGCGGCGAGTTTTGCGCCGGCGGAGGACCAGAATCGATAGCGTGCACCGCGAGGGCGTGTTTTGCTGTCCTGTGCGGTGCGTGGCGGCAGGCGAAAGAGGAGGCGGGCTCCCAGGCGGACGAGGGCGCGGCGGGCGCCTCGGCGGCGGTGGCCGCGCGCGACGCGTTTTGGATCAGGGAGATGGAGGGCGAGCGCGCGGCGCGGCAGCAGGCCGAGCGGGACGCGCAGCAGGCGCAGCGCGCGCTGCAGGAGGCGCTCGCCGCCAAGCACGACGCCGACGACGGCCAGGCGGCCGCAGCAGCCTCAGCCGCCTCCCTCGCCTCACTCGAGGAGCAGCTCTCTGCGCTGCGCGCCCGCGAGCCCCAGCTCGAGTCGCGCGTCCGCCAGCTCGAGGCGGAGCTGTCAACGTCCCGCTCCGAGTTCGAATCGCGGGCGCGGCAGCTCGAGGCGGACGCGCAGCGGTGGCGGGGCCAGGTGGAGGGCGAGGCGGGCCGGGCGGCGGAGGCCGAGCGGCGGGCGGCGGCCGGCGCCGCCGAGGCGCGCGAGTGGCAGGAGCAGGCGGAGCGCGCCCGGCAGCTTCTGAGCGAGGCCCGGGAGGCGGCGGCCGAGGCGGAGCGGCGCGCCAGGGAGAGCGTCGCGGCGCTGTCGCAGGCCAGCCCCCGCAGCCGGCGGCGCGCGGCCAGCGCCGCCGTCGTCGACTTCCGCGCGCTGCTGCGCAAGCTGCGGGACGGCGAGGACGACGGCGGCGACGGCGACGAAGGCGGCGTGGAGGAGGGCCTGGAGCAGGAGCAGTTGTTCGCGGCGCGCGGCGGCGAGGAGGCATCGGGTGGGGGCGACGAGGGCTTTGACGTGTCGGAGCGGGTGGCGGGCATGCGGCAGGCGCTGGCGTCCGTGTGTGGCGCGCTGGGCGTGGAGCTGGGGCAGCTGGTGGCAGAGCGGGCCGCCGCCGAGCAGCAGGTCGGTTGGGCTTCAGTTGTGCTTAGTGGTGACGGGTGGAGAGGGACCCAGATCTGACGGTGGAGAGGGACGGCGTCGAAGACGCGTGCAAGTGGCAAAATCGTGCTGTGGGCGTCGTGCGCGGGTCGCAGGTGGAGGCGGTACTGGGCGTGATCAAGCAGCGCGTGGGCGCCGCAGGCGGCAGCGGCGGCGGCAGTGGCGGCGGCGCGGGCGCCGCGGCGGCGGCGGCAGCGGCGGCGGCGGCCTCTGCGGTGTTGGGCGCGGCGGTGAGCGCGTCGGGTGGGGCGGCGGACGCTCTCTTGCGCGCCGAGCTGGCGGAGGAGCGGGCGGCGCGCGAGGCGGCCATGGCGGAGCTGGAGGTGCTGCGGTCGAGCGAGGTGGGCAGCCTGCGCGAGCAGCTCGAGATGCTCAAGGAGCTGTACGAGGACGAGCAGGGCTTTGGCGCCAAGGTGGGTGGGCAGACGGGATGAGGTGGCGCGTTGGCCACACCAGCAGCCGCAAAATGCTGGCAGCCACGACGAGGGGGGACCTGCCGGGCAGAGAGCGTGCAAAAGGGACGTGGTGCTGTCTTGCTGCCTGCGTGCAATTGCGTCAAGAGGTGCAGGAGGTGACGGCGCAGCTCCAACGGCTGCAGCAGCAGCAGCAGCAGGAGCAGCAGGCGGCGCCCTCAGCGGCAGCCCCAGACCCAGCGGCGGTGGATGCGGCCATGCAACAGCTTCGCGCCGACCTGCACGCTGTGCGCGCTGAGCTGGAGGTGGCGCGGCGGCAGCTGTCCGAGGCGGAGGGGGCGCTGCGCAGCGCGCGGGCGGAGCTGCAGGCGGCGCGGGACGAGGGCTCAGCGCACGCGCATAGGGCAGAGGTGCGCAACGTTTTCCGCCACTGGGGGGGCGTCCTGGCGCACTTGTCTCGCCGCTCGCTTGCACCTTGTTGTCCAGCTTGAAGCTCATGCCTGTCCTGCTCGTGTCCTCGCACGTTCGCAGGACCTGGCCGAGCGCCTCTCCAGCGCCACGGCAGCGCAGGCGCAGCTGCAGCAGCAGGCCGACGCGCTCACGGCCGGCCTCGCCGACGCCCAGGGGCAGGCCGCCGCCACCCACGGGCAGCTGGAGGCCTCGCAGCAGGACGTCGCGGCGGCGCAGGCGCAGCTGGCGGCGGCGCAGCAGGAGCTGGCAGGCGCGCAGGCGGAGCTGTCGGCGGAGCGGCGGGAGCTGGCGGCGGCGAGAGCGGAGCTGGCGGAGGCGCGGCAGGAGCTAGCAGCGGCGCAGGCGCAGCTCTCTGCGGCTCGGGCCGAGGTGCATGTGAGCGGGCGGGGAGCACGGGCTATGGGGCTCCCCCTCGTTCGCGCGCGCTGATGCCTTCACCACTCACCCACCCCAGGCGTTGCCTGGGTTCGGATGTGAGTGAGGTGAGGCCGGCGGCAGCAAGACGTGTGCGTGCTGGCTTGTGTGGGTGGTGGCTGCAGGTGCGTGCGGCTAGCAGCCAGGCGCAGGCGGCGGACGCGCTCGAGTCGGCGCTGCGGGAGCGGGACACCTTTTGGAAGGCCGAGCTCGTGACCAAGGTGCGTGTGCGGGCGGGCGGGCAGGCACCTTGTGCGCCCTCGCGTCACAGTTGCTTGCCTGGGGCGCGAGCGTGGCCCCAGGCAAGCGTTAGCCTTGAAGTGCAAGCGTTGCTCTGTGAGGCTGTGAGCCACGTGAAAAGGAGGTGTGGGCGCACACGGGCGTGCGCCGCGTGCAGGGGAGCGCCCTGGCAGAGGCCGACGCCCGCGCCAAGTCGGCGGCCGAGGCGGCGGCGCGCGAGACGGCGGCGGCCGCCGCCGCCCGGCAGCAGGTGTCCGCCTTGCAAGCCGAGCTGTCTGCTCTAAAGCAAGCCAACGACTCACAGGTGCGCCCTCTCTGCGGTGCGCTGGTCTCAGGCTGCCCTGCGCTTACCACTCCGCTCACCGGCCCTGGCGTCACACCAGGGTGACAGGGTGTGCGCGTGTGTTTGGACTTGCATCTGTTTGGACACTCAGCGGGGCTGCAGCCCAGCTCCCGGGCGGATCACATGTCTCGCACGCGAGCAAAGACACACGCACAGGCGCCCCCCGCTGCTTGCGTGCGCGCGTGCGTGCGCGCGGGTGCGCAGGCGGCGGCGCTGGCCGGGCTGCGCGCCGAGCTGGACGCCACGCTGGCGGCGCTAGAGGCGGCGCAGCACGCGTCGGCGCGCGGCCACGAGCACGAGGTGGAGGCCGAGGCCGAGCTGCGCGCCGCCCGGGGCGACGCGGCGCGCCTCTCCGCCGAGGTGCGCCGCGCATGCCGGCAAGCTCGGGCGCCGTGTGCGCCCCATGGGGACCTTTCCCGGACCTTCCTTCCAGTCTCTAGCCGTGGGAACGTGCTCCTGGCGCACGCCTGCGTCACCGTGTTTTGCTGCGTTGATTGCGTCGCAGGTGCGGCGCCTGACGGGCGAGCTGCAGCGGCGCGAGCTGGAGCTGTCGAGCTCGACCGAGCAGGTGGCGTCGCTGCAGCGCGGCCTGGCGGAGCTGGGCGAGCAGCTGCACGCGGCGCAGCAGGCGCAGCCTCAGGCGCAGGGCGACCTGGAGCAGGCGCGGGCCGAGCTGGAGGCGGCCAGGGTGCTGCTGGCGCAGGCCGAGGAGGCCGAGGCGGCGGGCGAGGCGGAGCGGGAGCGGCTCCGTGTGCAGCTGGCCCGGCTCAAGGAGCAGATGCTGCGCGAGCAGGTGCGGTGCGAGCGAACAGCTGTGTCGCGCGGCTCGGCTTTGTGCCACCTGTGACAGACGACCTGGCTGCGAGGAGCTCGCAGGACGACGAGGACGCGGCCTTATCGGAGCGCGTCGAGGCCGAGGTGCAGCTGGTCAGGGAGTCGTACGAGGCGGCGGTGCTCAAGGAGCGCGAGGCCGTGGCGCGCGACGTGCAGCGCGAGCGCGAGCGGTGGGCCGCCGAGAGGGCGTCGCTGGAGCAGGCGCTGGCCACGGCGCAGGCCTCGCTGTCGCGCGTGCAGAACGAGTCCGGAGGTGAGGGAGCGCGCTCTCGCCAGGGGTTCCTCTCGCGTCGTGGTTGTGCGTCCCCCTCTCTCTCTCACGCTGGGGAGCGCGGCGTGGCTGCTCGCAGGCTGGGAGGAGGCGCTGGCGCTCAAGGAGCGCGAGGTGGCCAACCTCCAGGCGGCGCTGGGTGAGCTCACGTGGGAGAGCGAGGCGGCGGAGCGGCTGCGGCTCGAGGTGCGGCAGGCCACCTCGCGCGCGGGGCAGCTCTCGGCGCAGCTCGACGAGGCGCAGGCGCGAGCCGCGGCGGCCGAGGCGGCCAAGCAGGAGGCCGAGCACGTCGCCAACCAGGTGCTTGATCCTCGCACGACCTTTGCAACTTTTCGGGCCTTGCTCTTCGCCGTGCCAGTGCTTGATGACGAGATCAAGATGCGGTGGCGGGTCGGTTCGGCTCTGCCGCGCGCAGGCCATGTCGGCCATGGGCGAGCTCCGCGCGTCGGCCATGCGCAGCGGCGAGGAGTGCGCGATGCTGCGCCAGAAGCTCGACGACGCGGCGCGGCAGGTGGCGGCCATGAACAGCGAGAGCGGCACCAGCGTCGACAAGCGCATCGTGGCGCGCCTGCTGCAGACCTACTTCGACCGCAACTGCTCGCGGGACGTGCTGCAGCTCATGAGCAAGATCCTGGTGCGCGGCTAGGGTTGGCATGGGATGGCGGGTTGGTGGCCAGACCAGCGCCAGCGTGCAAACCGCACTGCTCTTGCCAGGTCGCGCCGGCTTTGCAGCGGCTTTGCAGCAGCGTGTGCCAGCCAGCGCTCTGCCACCAAACGCCCCTCCTGCCCCATGTGCCCCGCAGAACATGTCGCCCGAGGACCAGCAGCACCTGCTCACCTCGGCCACCCGCCGCGGCCTGCTCTCGCGCGTGGCCGGCGCGCCCATGGCGCTCGGCAAAGCCCTCGTCGGGGGCGCAGCGCAGCCGCAGCGCTCGGGCGCCAGCAGCGGCGGCGGCGCCGGCGGCTCGCTGGCCGACCAGTGGGTGCAGTTCCTGCTCAGCCAGGCCGAAAAGGAGGGCGCCGAGGCCGCCGCCGCCGCCGTCGCGTCGGCCACCAGCGCCGGCGGCGCGCAGGCGTCGCCGCTGTCGGCGGGTGGCCGCGCCGGCGCCGGACTCCCCCCGGCCGCCGCCGCCGCTGCTGCGGACGGCCCGGCGTGGTTGAGCGGAGGCGCGGGCAGCCAGGCGGCGGCGCCCGGCGGCGGCGCCGGCGCGTGGGACCGGGCGGGCGCTGGGCCCGCGGGCAGGGCGCTCGCAGCAGGCGGCGCGGGGGCGTTGCCGCCTGCTGCGCAGCAGGTCATGAGCGCCTATGGTGTGGGCGGCGCGGCGGCAGGCGGCCTGGCTGGGTGGGGCGGGGCGGCGGCGGCAGAGGCGCAGCACAAGGCATCGCCTGGGGGCGCGGTGCTGACGGCGCCACAGGGCTTGGGGGCGTCCGCAGCGGCTGCGCAGGTGGGTGGGGAGGCTGCCGGAGGAGGAGGCGCGGCGCTGCAAGGCCGGCTGACGGCGGCGCCGCCGCCTCCACAGCCGTGGGCGCCGCTGGGCGGTGCGGCGGCGGCGGGCGGGCCGTGGGGCGCGCCGCCGCCGCAGGCGGTGGGCGCGCACCCCGCTGGGGCCTTGGGCGCTGGCCACAGCGAAGGCGGCGGGCCTGGGTTGGGCGCCTTGCCCGGCGGCCCCAAGGGCGCTGCCGCTGGCGCGTGGGGGCAGCAGCCGCCGGCGCCGCCGCAGCACCATCACGCGGCGTCGTGGGCGCCGGCGGCGACGAGCAACGGCGTGGCCGTGCCGTCGGGGCCGCTGGGGCAGGGGTCTCTCTTGGCGACGGGCGTAGCCGGCACGGCGCCCTTGGGGGGCGTGGGCGGCGCGGCGGCGGCGACGTACCAGGCGGCAGCGCCCGCCCAGCAGCAACGCCTGTACGGGGCGGCGGGCGGTGGCTACGTGCACGCGGCCGGCCCGGCGCCGTTCGGCGCGGCGCCGCAGTGACGACGTTTGCGCTTTGATTTGGGGGGGGGTGAGCAGGTTGAGCGTGGTGGTTTGTGAGAGTCGTTGAGCGGTGTGTGCAGGTCCTAGGCGTCCTTCCCTTCGAGTAGCGTAGGTGGCTCCTTGGGGCGTGCTTGCTGTCCTCCTCGTCTTCTTTGCGTCCCAGGTCTCTGGCTCACGCCTTGCCAAAGCGATTGCATTTGAGAGAGGTCAGGGTCATGGTCAGTCGTCGACGCATCGGTGGCGCCAAGGACATGCCTGGACACAGGCCATCAACATTCTTGATGGCGCGTCAGGCACGCCTGTCGTGCGAGCGCGGGGGCGGCGCGGCGCACGCTGAAGTGCGTGCTCAGGGCCCCGGCGGTGATGAAGAGTCTGAGCGGTGTCAGAAAGTGTGCGAAAGTGGCACGTGCCTGCACCCTGCCACGGCGGGCAACGTCTGCAAGCGTCCCGGCAGCAGGCGCCGCCACAACGAATACTGGGAAAAGGGTCGCGTGTCTGCCGTCGCGTGGCAGCGTGCGAGGCCCGGCGGCACGTGCCAGGAGCGCACGAGTGGCACAGGGCATGTCTGTGGTTCAACGGCGACGCATCCATGTCACCACCACACGTCACCGCCAAGCACCAAGACCGCAGCGGGTGCTTGGGACGCCACCAGCCCGAATGCCAATCACACACCGCGAGAGAGCCACCGGGGCACCATGGGGCGCCTAGTGTACAATGACTAACCCAGGGGCACATGAAAGACCAAGCTCAAGCGGAGGCGAGTGAAGGGCAAAGCGCGCGCGGGCACCCTGCAGATGTGCGGCTGCGCGGCCGTCACCGCCCCAGAGCCGCTCCTGTACACACGCGCTGCGACTCTCTCTCGCTCCCTCTCCGCCTCTCCCTCAGCACCGCTGACGACACAACCAACACGGAATGCGGAGCAGAAACGACGCCTGCTGCCAACGGCGCCAGGCACAGGTCGTGGCGAGATCCCTCCACCACTCCTCGCCCCGCCCGCGAAGCCTCAGTACGCGCCGCCCCGGCCCGCCATGGGCGTGCGCGAAGGCCGCGGCGTGGGCGCCCGGGGCGGCGCCAAGGTGCGGCGGTGCTCCTGCGCCGCCTGCTGCTGCTGCTGCTGCTGCGAGGCCGCCGAGCTGTCCTGCGTCCACGAGGAGCCGTAGGAGCCCGACGCGCCGTTCTGCTCCACCACCTGCACGTCCCAAGGAACGGCGACAAGCGGGCAGTCAGTCGCCTCGGCCCACTTTGCACCACAGTTGTTGTGCGCCCTCGCAGGTCCCAGCAGGGGCCTGGCCGCCCACGCACCGTGAGCGTGTGGCCCATGACCTCCAGGCCGTGGAGCGCCGACATGGCCGACCGCGCCGCGCCCGTCTCCATCACCACCAGCGCCATGCCCTTGGGCTTGCCAGTGTGCCTGCGAGCGTGCCACCAAGCGCCGCATCGCACGCCGCCTCCTCTCCCTGCCCACGGCCCTGTGGCCCCTCTTCGTTGAGCCACCTGTGCCAGCACCAGCCAGGCGAAGCGCACGAATCGTTCCTCGCTCACCTGTCGCGGACCAGGCTGGCCGCCTCGACCGTGCCAAACGGCGTGAAGAGCCGCACCACCTCGTCCACGCGCGCGCCGGCGGGGATGCCCGCCAGCAGCAGCCGCGTGGCGCCCTCGCGCACCGCCGCCGGCGCCCGCAGCCCCGCGCCGCTGGGCGTCGAAAGGTACGCCGCGCCGCGCCCGCTGCCGCCGCCGCCGGCCGTGGCGCCGCCGTCGCGGTCGCGCGGGAAGGCGGGCGTGGGCGCGCGCGCCGCGCGCGGCGAGGGCGCGCGGGCGGGCGCCGGCGTGTACCCGGCTGTGCTGGCGCCGGACGAGCTGCCTGGCGCCGTGGCGCGCGTGGCGACGGGCGTGGTGACTGGCCCCTGGCTGCGCGTGATGCTGGGTGAGAGCGAGCGGTAGGGCGCCGGGGACCCGCCGCCGCGGTGTCCCGCCGGGGTGGTGGGGCGCGCGGGGCGGGGGGTGGCGGGGCGGCCACGCATGTCACGGCCCGCCCCGCTGCTGGCGCCGCCGGCGCTGCCGCTGGTGACGACGGACGCGTGCGACGGCACGCCGTAGCCGCCGCCGCCGCCGCCGCCGCCAGAGGTGCTGCGGGCTGCCGCCGCCGCGACGGCGGACGCGGCGCCGCCGTGCGCCGCCGCCGGCAGGTGGTAGGCGCCGGGCGCGGAGGAGGGCCGGGTGGGGCGGGGCGTGGAGGGGCGGGTGGCGCGGGGCGCGTGCTGCACGCGCGTGTCGTCGGGGTCGCCCCACTCGCACGCGACGAGCAGCGAGGTGGGGTGGGGTGGCACCCGGAGCTCCCGGGTGGTGCCGTCTGCTTCCCGGTGCAGCGCCCGGCTGCCTCGCTGCATCGCCACCGCCTGTGGGTAAGTGAGGCATGGGGGACGGCGCAGGTGTGCGCACTGCCTGCGCGCATCATGGTGCTTCACTTGCTGCGATGGAATCGGAGCCTGACCTCGAACTCGTAGTGGCCTGGAGGGAGCTGCAGGTCGAGCTGCCAGGAGCCGTCGCCGGCCGGCTGCATCTGCGGCGCCCGCTCCATGCTGCCGCCGCCAAAGAGCGGGTGGTCGCCGAGCAGCTGCGTGCGGCAAGCAACGCACGAAGCCCGGGGCGATATCAGCTGCTGTGGCCACAAGGTTGTCGAGCGCCGTGGTGCGGCGCGGGCTGGCCAACGCGTGATGGTCGCGCGCACCTTGACACTCGCCCCGTGCCCGCCAGAGGTGTGCAGGAGCGTAAACCTGACGGCTGAAGATGGAGCTGAGGATTGTGATTCATACGACTGCGCGAGCCAGCGAGCGAGCGCGCACGTCAGCACGTCGCTTTGTGGAGCGTCAAGGCGCGGACCCAGGGGGGGGAATGCGACCGCACACCGAGCGCTCACCGAGGACGCAGAGCAACGTGTGGACGGCCTCGCCCTGCTCCAAGCTCTGCTGGTGCTGCACCGCGCGCCCTGTTGCGCCTGTTGCGCGTGGAGCCTCCTACATTTCTGCGCCCCACAAGCGCCCCACGAGCGCGAGACCGCCCAGGAAGAGCAACCTGCGCGCCGAAGCAACGCCGCGAACGCACTGGTGTTGATTTCGGCCACGCGGCCGCACCACTTATCTGCTGGGGTCGAGGCACCCCCTCCGAAAGTGGCGACGCACCTGCAGCGCTGCAGGCGCTCAGCGCTGAGTCGCTGGATCCACAGGATTGCAGGCACGCCGATACGCGCCGACGTGCTCGCCGGCAGGGCAGGGCTACTGCGACGACCTGGCCATCACGGCCGCAGACTCGCCGGCAACAGGCAGGCCGAGCGCGTAAGCTGTGCTGAAGCTGCATTTGCATTGTGGAGGGTCGCAAGCACTGCCCACGCGCCTGTCGCAGAGAGTTTAGTTCAACCTGCAAGCCCTGCATTGAGGTTCACAAGTTCTGACGAAGCTCAGACAGCTGGACCCTGCTTCAGGGCCCTGGACACCACCAGGCCGGCCTCCACGCACGCGGCGCTGAGCTCGAGCACCTGCGCCACCCACGCGCCGTCCCCAGCGCCGTCGCCCTGCTGCGACGAAAGGCTCTGCGCCAGCGCCTCGGTGTGCGGGTGCAGCGGGCCGAGCATGTGCGCCGCCGCCGCCAGCACGCCGCGCGCCGCCCGGTCCCCCCGCGCCCGCAGCACGCTATCCTCCTCCTGCAGCTGCTGCGCCGGCCACCAGCCCGCCCGCTCCTCCAGTGCCTGCTTCACGTGCACCCACCCCTGCAGCAGCACCGCCGCGCTCGCCCCCCCTCGCGCCTCCCCGCCCCCGCCGAACCCCCCCTCCCGCTCCCACTCCATCCCACCCTCCGCGTCCCCACCCACCCCGTCCCACCACCGCTCTCGCCCCACGGACGAGGCTGCTCCGCTCACGCCCACGCACCCCGCCACCGCCTCTGCGAACCACATGAGGCCCTCGCCCAAACAGGCCCACGCCGCCGCGCCCAAGGGCAGGTCCGGCACGCTGCCCTGCATGTCGAGGTGCGCCAGGCACCCCAGCAGCGCCGCCGCCCGGCAGCGCACGCAGTGCGCCCGCCCCGCCAGCAGCGCGCTCAGCGCCAGGCAGCACAGCGGGTCGGACCGCAGCAGCACGTCTAGGTGCGAGGCCGGCCCCGCCGACGCCGCCGCTGCCGCCCTGCCGCCCGCACCCCCCAGCGCGTCCGCGCCCAGCGCCGCGCCCGAAGGCAGGCCGCCCGGCAGCAAGGGCCGGTGCCCTCGCGCCACCCACTGCACCGCGTCCCGCTGCCAGTCCCGCGCCTCCTGCCCCACGCCCTCCAGCTTCCGCCGCAGTGCCCACAGCCGCCGCTGCCCCGCCCGTGCGTCGCCCCCCTGCCCCTCGGCGCCCTCCCCCTGCTCGGCGCCCGTGGCCCGCTCCTCCTCCGCCTCCTCCTCCGCCTCCTCCGCGTCGTCGCCCTCCTCCTCGTCGCCGCCGTCCCCGTCCTGCCCGCCCTGCTGCGCGCCGCCGCTGTGCGCCGCCACCAGCTGCTGCGCCACCGCCACCAGCGCCCGCGCGTCGGCGTCGTGCGGCGCCGAGGCCGCCGCCGCCTGCGCCGCCGCCAGCGCCTGCCCCAGCCGTCCGGCCACCACGTAGACGTGCACCAGCAGCAGGGACAGCAGCGTGTTGCCACGGTCGGCCGCCAGCGCCTCCTGCGTGACGCAGGCTAGCGGGAAACAACATCGGGGTGCCGCACGCTGCGCGGACGGAGCGTCGATGGGCACGCTGCGTGGGTGCATCTGCACAGAGCCAAAGAGAGGCGCCTCGGGCGCACCTTGAGGTTCATCTCTGCGTTGCGCCAGGCGTCGCGCACGGCGTGGTTGGCGCCCGCCAGCGCCCACAGCCGCGCGTCGTGGACAAACTGCGTGCGCTCCAGCAGCCGCCGCGCCCGCGCCTCGCCGCGCGCCCCGCGGCCCTCCTCACACTCCTCCTCCTCGTCCTCCTCCTCCTCGAAGGCATCGTCTTCGTCGCCGCTGGAGCCAGGTGGCGCGGCGTCCGCCGCGTAGCGGCGGCGCTGCGCCTCCGCCGCGCCCTCGCCCATGAGCCCCCACAGCGCGGATGGCCAGGCCGCAGCGCCGCCGGCGGCCGCCGCCAGGGCGCGCGGCTGCTGGCGGAGGTACGAGAGCCGAGCCGCCTGCATCACCTTGGACCTGCGCAAAACACAGCTTGTGGCAGGAGTGCGCTGGCAGGAAGAGCGGGCCCCAGTTGCGGCGGGCCAAGCGCTGTCCCAGTTGGGAGCATGGAGCGCTCACCACTCCATGTGGCTGATGAGGGCCAGCGTGCCGCGCTGCGCCCGCACGTCCGCTGGAGAGGCGGCAGAGGAGCTGGCGCGTTGCCCGGCTGGGGCCATGGCCTGGTGGAGGAGCTGCTGCTCAGCGCTGTCGGCATCGCCCTGCACCGCGCGTGGCGGTGTGGCGTGGCATATTACCTTCAGAGCGCGCTCGGCAACGAGCCGTATGCGACGTCTGCTCATCGACTGCTCACCTGCAGCAGGAGCAGCTGCGTGACGCGGAGCGCCGCTAGCTGCGACCCCGCGCGCGTCATCTGCGCCTTGACCAGCTGCTGCATGAAGCGCTTGAGCTGCACGCACGAGCACGCCACACGAGACGTGTGCGCATGCGCTGCAGTGCCTGCTTGAGTGCGTTCGCAACGGAGCACGCACGCCGCACCTCTGCCGGCGGCAGGCGGTCGCCAAAGCACAGCAGCACCTCCGCAACGGCGTTCAGCACGTTGCTCGTGCGCCACTGGGCGACTTCACCGCCCTGCACGTCCTGCTTCTGCCCGTCGTGCATGTCCTGCGCCAGCGCACGCGTCCCCCAGCCAAGCGTGTCTGCACAAGTCTTCAGACGGCTCAGAGCTCTTCTTGGTGTGCGCGATCGCGCACCAGCATGGGCAGCGCCAGCGAGCAGGCGCCGGCCGCCAGCTCCACGTCGCCCGTCAGCACGCATCGCTCCAGCACGGCCAAGAGGTTGTGCAGATGCTGGCGCCGAGCCTGCGTCACGCAGCGCAGCGTAAGGACGTCGTCGTTTGAGCACTGCGGGTTCACTGTGCAGTGCTGCCGGACGACGTGCCACGCGGCCTGCCCGACGTGCCTGTGTCAACGAGGTGATGAGCTCTGGCGGGTGCGAGTCCTCGGCGTGCGGCATTCCTCAATCAAGTGCAGAGAGGTTCTGTCGGCTGGCGCACGCCTGCGAGCTTTGCGCTTTGCAAGGGCCCGGCGGCGCATGATCGTACTGCTCACCACCCAGCAGCACAGACAGCACGAAGACTTCAGCAGCAGCAGCAGCACGCTGGCAGGGCAAGAACAACAACAATAATATGCCAAAGCGCCCTAAACGGCATTGCCATCACGCAGAGGAGGCCAGGCCCGACACGCGCACGGGCAGGTCCAGCACGTTGAGCGCAGTCAGCAGCGCGCGCCGCAGTTGTTGCTGCTGCTGCTGCTGCGGTGACGCGGCAACGCAGTCCTCCAACGCCTGCTCTAGACTGCCACGCAGATCCGGTGTGGCGCTGCTGCCCTCCGGCCCACCGCTGGTGCGCTCCTTCTCGTGCGACTTGGCCAGCGTGGCAGCAGCCTGCTGCCCCTGCACGTGACGAGAGATGAGGGTGGGTGGAGCGGCCAGTGACAATGATGGGTCATCCATCCACAAGGAGGTGCGACCTGGCAGTTCCCACATTGACTGCCTGAGCTCGGCGGCGAGCGTGCCCTGCAGGACGATGCCCTCCTCACCTCGTGCGTGAGCAGCACGTCTTGCAGCAGCCTGGCTGCCAAGATGCGCGACGGCAGCGCCGCCGCCGCCCCGTCCTGCTCCTGGCCCTGCTCTTCACCAGCAGTGGCCGCTCCAGCCGGCGCAGGCGTGGCCCCAGCCCCGGCCGGGCTTGCGTCTGGCGGCCGGCAGCAGGCTGCCAGCGTGCGCAGCAGGCCCGCCGCGGCGTGCCGCTGTCCCCTCAGCACGTCGCCGCCCTCGGTGGCCACCAGGCCCTGCAGCAGCTGCAGCGAGGACAGCCTCAGCACGGGCTCCAGCGCGGCGCCGCCCCCGAGCAGCGTGGCGCACAGCACGGGCACCACGCCAGCCGAGAGCATGCACGCGCGCGCCTGCGCACGTGTGCGTGGGTGCGTGGGCGGGGAGCAAAAACACCCACGGTGGCATCTCCGGCCGGGTGCTTGCCAGTCCGAACGCTGCAGACGCCGACCGCTCACCGTCGGCGACAGCGTGAGCAGGTTGAGGCAGTCGAGGGCTAGCAGCGCCGCCACGTGGCCCGACGCCACCAAGCGGACGAGCACGCTGACGAGC
>VFQP010002247.1_pt1 | contig 22257 bp, 21 predicted proteins | sample 3512351 | NCBI WGS metagenome assembly VFQP01 (sample SAMN10412372, study PRJNA504923) | tailings metagenome | isolation source: Relicate 1 Philex TSF1 revegetated site | place: Philippines: Tuba, Benguet | collected 2017-08-29
GGAGGTTCTCGTCACGTCACGGATGCCAGATCAAACAACGTCCCTGGGCACTACAGCTAGACGGTCACGTCGCTTCGGCGTCGAAAGGTGCGGGCTCCGACTCGCGCAGCTTGCGCTGTCGCTGGTGGTAGGCCGACTCCGTGGGGCGTCGAACGACGGGTGGCGCAGGCGCTTGCTCGTCTTCGAGCAACGCGTCGCGGATGATGCGACGCGGGTCGTACTGACGCGGGTCGAGGCGCTTCCAGTCGATGTCATCGAACTCGGGACCCATCTCTTCGCGCATCCGGTCGCGCGCGCCACTGGCCATGTTCCTCAGCGAACGCACCAGGCGGGCCAACTGGGCCGCGTAGTAGGGCAGACGTTCGGGACCCAGCAGGAACACCGCGATGATCGCGATGATCAGCAGCTTGTCGAAGGTCAGGCCGAAGGACACTCGTTCAGGATAGCCCGCGCGCTCGGGCCCGGCCCGTACAGTGGGCGTACGAGGAGAGGTCGCCGTGCCGGACAAGCAGTTGAACTGGAAGTACACCGAGGAGCTCGTGGTCGAGCCCGAGATCATCCAGGCGACCCGCCAGCACGCGCTCGAGCTCGGGATCGAGTCCGTCACCCCCGCGACCGGCGCGCAGCTCGCCGTGCTCGCCGCCGCGACACGGGCCGAGTCGATCATCGAGGTCGGTACGGGCGTCGGGGTCAGCGGACTGTGGTTGCTCCACGGCGCTCCCGAGGCGGTGCTGACGACGATCGACCTCGAAGCCGACCACCACCAGGTCGCCCGCCGGGCATTCACCGACGCGGGAGTCCCAGCCAACCGCGTGCGGCTCATCGCCGGTCGCGCGGCAGAAGTGCTGCCGCGCATGAACGAGTCGAGCTACGACATCGCATTCATCGACGCGGACCCGGGTTCGGTCATCGACTACGTCGGTCACGGGCTGCGGATGGTGCGACGCGGCGGCACGGTCGCGGTGGCGCACGCCCTGTGGCGGGATCGGGTCGCCGATCCGGCTCAGCGCGACGAGACGACGACCGCGTTCCGGATGCTGCTCACGGAGACGTCAGCATCGGACGCCGTCGTCAGCGCGCTGTCGCCCGTCGGAGACGGTCTGCTGCTGTTGACGAAGACGGGCGACTGAGTCTCAGGGATCACCTGATTGAGGCGTCTCTTTCTGAGGCCCTCCAATGACGTAGACCAGTGAGTGTCCCTCTTCGTCGAGCGCTCGAGTGAAGGCTAACGCCCTCCGGAGCGGTGTCCGCATGTCCTCCCCCGCGAAACTGAGCACGCAAGCCGCATCGTTTCCCCCAATAGGGCTCTCGAGCAGTTCGGCGAGGTCGGCCACTATTATCGCGACGTCGGTGCGAGACAGAACCCTCGAGTAGGTCGCCTGTCCCGTGCCGGCGTGAATCGGGGGCGATCGAACGAGGTTCGCCCCGGGGCGCTCGCGAGGCGTTCCGAACCGCAAGAGTCTCTGCAGGCATCTCCAGCACGGCCCTAGTGCGAGTACCGAGGACTCATCGAGTGAGGTTTCGAACACGAAGTCCATAGGAGCTTCGACAGCGCGTGCCAGCTCCCCGCCCCTGATCGCGCGAGCGAAGTAGTGCATCACCATGCACCGAGCCTGACCGTTGGAGCGGAATCCCGAGTTCTCCCGCCGCGCATTGTGAGACTGCTGCCCGGACTAGTGCCTGTTGATGGGAGGTTCCGCTGTCGCCGACTGTCGGTCGTCGCGGCCACAATCAGTAAGTGATCCATCCAACTGGACAGCCCGGCCTGTCACTCTCTCAGGTGCCAATGCAGGCAGGAGAATGACTACCGTGAGCGCCCTGCAAGCCATTCATCCCGAGGACACTCCGGACCTGCGCAAGGCCCGAGGCGCCTTCTTCACTCCAGATGAGATCACGGCGTTCATTGTCGAGTGGGGGATCAGATCCCCCAGCGATCGCGTGCTCGAGCCGTCGTCTGGAGACGCGGCGTTCTTGGTCGCCGCGGTTCGCAAGCTGCGTGAATTTGACGGATCGGAGAACTCGCGGCCTGTCGTGGACGGTGTCGAGATCCATGAACACAGCGCTCAGGTTGGTCGCGAGCGAGTCGAGTCGGCTGGCGGACATCCCCAGATCCGTGTGAGCGACTTCTTCCTCGTCGAGCCCACCGCGCTCTACGACGTGGTCATTGGTAACCCGCCCTACATTCGCTACCAGGACTTCTCCGGAGAGTCTCGAGCCCGGTCTAGAGAGGCGGCGTTCCGAGAGGGCGTTTCGCTGTCCGGGCTTGCTTCTAGTTGGGCAGCATTCGTAGTGCACTCCGCGTCGTTCCTCAAAGATGGGGGTCGGCTCGGGCTCGTGCTACCCGCGGAACTGATGTCCGTAAACTATGCGGCGCCCGTTCGACGCTATCTCTTCGAAAGGTTCGCGCGAGTGGAGCTCGTCTTGTTTGATGAGCAGGTCTTTCCGGAGGCCGAGGCCGATGTCGTGCTCCTTCTCGCTGAGGGATTCCGTCGGGGCCCCACGAATCACGCGACGATCCGCCAAGCGAAGAATGTCGGAGACCTAAGGAGCTTGGAGTCGGGGAGACCCTGGTCTCCTTTTGATCCGGCGGGGAAGTGGACCGGAAGCCTAGTGGCGCACGCGGCTACCGTGCCCCTGAGCCGGCTTCTCGGGCGCGGCAGTTTCACGATGCTGGAGACCTGGGGAGATACCACTCTCGGCATCGTGACCGGCAACAACGGCTACTTCACCTTGTCGCCACAGCGAGTAGAACACCTCGGTCTGAGTCGGCGGGACTTGCTACGTGTATCGCCGCCCGGTAGTTCCCATTTGCGCGGACTCTCTCTTTCAAGCGACATGCTCACGAGGCTTGGCAGGAAGGGAAGTCGCACCTATCTCTTCTACCCCTCCGAGACGCCTTCGAGCGCCGCGATCGACTACATTCAAGCGGGCCATATCGCCGGCGTTGACACGGCGTACAAGTGTCGCGTGCGCAAGATCTGGTATCGAGTGCCGATCATCGAGCCTGCCGATCTGCTCTTGACCTGCATGAATGCAGACACTCCGCGATTGACGACCAACGAAGCTCGCGCACACCACCTCAACTCGGTTCACGGGGTGTATCTTCGAGACGAACTCCGCACCATTGGACGCGAGTTGCTCCCGCTGGCGAGTCTCAACTCAGTGACACTTCTCAACGCAGAAATGGTCGGCCGCACCTATGGCGGTGGAATCCTCAAGATTGAGCCGAGAGAGGCCGACATCTGGGCGATGCCAAGTCCCGCATTGGTGACAAGTCGCATCGAGGCTCTTCAAGCCATCAGGAGTCGTGTAGCGCGAATGCTGCAGGCCGGGCGACTCGACGCGGCCGTCCGACTCGTGGACGAAGCGCTTCTGGTCGACGGCGGTCACGTCTCATCGAAGGAACTTGACGAGGTCAGACGAGCGCATGCAGAGCTGACGCGACGACGCACCGTGAGGGGGGCAAGTGGCCGCTGAGCCGAGCTCAAAAGAACGAGCGTGGACCATCTTCGACCGAGTCGTCAATGACGCAGCGCCGGGAGGAGTGCACTCAAATCCCTGGGTGATAGGCCCAACCGGGCGTCCGACTTACGAGCCAGACTTCAACACCCTGCAGCGGCTTCTCGCAGTTCCGCTCTATCTTCGCGCAGACACCCGCACGGGGGTGCCCGCACTTGCGCTCGACGTCTGGCTGAGTTATGAGCTGCGTCGGGCTGGATTCGATCACGACGCTACGTGGCCACGAGGCGCGCACCCTCGAATCCTTCCCACGTCCGTAGCGAACCTCCTGAAGGCTCTTCCGGCGAAGGAACGTGCACTGATCAGCGCCCGTCTCGCGAAGAGCGCGGCTGTGCCCGGGGTGACTTCCGCGAGTGCAAACATCCTCGGCAAGAACTATCTCAAGCAGGTCGACGTCATCATGACGGACTGGCAGACAGGTCCGGAACTGCTGATCTCCACGAAGCGGATGGACTCGTCTTATGGCAAGAACGCGGCGAATCGCGTCGAAGAGTCCTATGGAGATGCCAAGAACCTCCGGCTCCGCCACCCTCTGGCGGCATTGGGGTTCGTCCTTGCCTTGCGGTCTGACATCCTGTCAAAGGAACCCGACACGGCCGAGTGGTTGATGGATCTTCTCGGCAAGCTTGGCAGGGAAGACGACGCCTATCACGCGACTTGCCTCATCATGCTTGAGTACGACGATGCCGTTGCTATCCCCGGAGATAGTGGCGAGGACCCGGAGAATCCGTTAGTCGCCGCGGGAATCGACCCAAATCCCGAGTCGGATCAAGATCTCGTCCCGGTTCCGGAATCTGAAGTTGAGCGAGCGTTGGCTAGCCTCCCGACCGTCCTTGTGCGACACGATGCAATCCCAGCGGGCCTGTCACCGGCTCGCTTTCTCGGACTCATGGTTGATAGGGTCCTCGACGCGACCCCGATTAATCTCCACGTCGAAGCCCGACTCCGGCGCCGGAACCCTCAATAGCGCGGCCTGCAGACCACGGGCCGATCCGGCTCAGCGCGACGAGACGACGACCGCGTTCCGGATGCTGCTCACGGAGACGTCAGCATCGGACGCCGTCGTCAGCGCGCTGTCGCCCGTCGGAGACGGTCTGCTGCTGTTGACGAAGACGGGCGACTGAACGTCAGTCGGGGTGAGGATAGCGAGAGTTCGCTCAGGCGTTGCCCACCACGCCGGCGAGCGCGTCGTGCAGTTCCTTGGCTTCGGCGTCGTTGACCGACACCACCAGGCGCCCGCCGCCCTCGAGCGGGACGCGCACAATGATCAGGCGCCCCTCCTTGACAGCCTCCATCGGTCCGTCACCGGTCCTCGGCTTCATGGCTGCCATGCGTCGTCCCCTTTCGATGGATACGGTCCTATTATCGTTCATTCCTCAGGGATCATCGAATCCGCGAGTGAACGCGCGGCATCACGGGGGCGTCCAGTCGTATCCGTCCACCCACCAGGCCACGTGGATCCAGGCCCACTGACCCAGCACGAAGAGGGCCACGAGGCTGACTCGATACACGCGTGAACGCGGCTGGGCGAGCGCACCGAGGGCCGGGAACAGCGGCATCAGCAGCCGGAACGTGCTCGACTGGGGAAAGAACACGGCCAACAGATAGAGGCTGTAGCTGGCCAGCCAGAACCGGATGTCGGGGCCGAGCCGGCGCACCGGCCCGATGAACAGCAGCACGCCGCACAGTGCGACGATCAGCACGAGAGCGATGACCAGGAGCCACGGCGGGAGCCCCCACCACTGGGCCCACCACACGGCCGCGCGGAACCACGGCGTGAAAGGCACGAGCTCCTCGTACCCGATGTAGGCCGCCCGCCACGCGAGTTCCGTCTCGAGGTAGGCCGCCGGGCGCCCGGTGACGAGCCCCGCGATGACGAGCCACGCGAATCCCATCACCGCGCTGAACAAGCCGACCAGCACGGCCGCGACGCGCTCCCGGGTCGGGAACTCCTCCTCGCCGCGGCGAGCGCGCCACCACCGGTAGACGACGTGCAGGAGCATTGTGAGCGCGAACGCGAGACCACTCGGCCGGGTGAGGGCCATCACGGCGATCACGGGCACGAGCCAGCCGTACCGCCGGTCCACGAGCAGGAGAAGGGCCAGGGCGAGGAGGAACAGGTACATCGATTCGGCGTACGCGATCTGGTAGACCGGCGAGAGCGGCGCGACGCACCACAGCACGACGGCGAAGAGCGCCGTCGACGACGGCAGGAAGCGCACCATCAGCCGGTAGAACACGAGCGCCGCCCCGAGCGCGCACGCGATCGAAACCACGACCGCGACGGCGGAGAACGGCACACCGGGCGGAGTGAGCACGCGGACGATCGCCGGATAGACGGGCATGAACGCCCACGCGCTCTCGCCGACATGTCCGTCCGCGGTCAGCGGAAGCTCGGACGGGTACCCCGCGACGGAGATGATGTAGTACCACGTGCCGTCCCACAGGGTTGCGAAGTCCAGGTAGCTCGGGGCCGCCCCCGTCCACGCGTTCGGTCCCTGCCGACCGGCGTACCAGAGCAGCAACGCGGTCGTGATGATGCGGGACAGCGCGAAGACGATGATGACCTTGACCGACCAGTGCAGCAGCCGGTACCGCACGACGACCGCGGTCGTCAGCCGGTGCCGAGCCACGCTCGCAGGCCGCGCTCGCACGCGAGGATCTCATCGATGTGCACCCGCTCATCGTCGGCGTGCGCGAGTTGGGGATCTCCGGGCCCGTAGTTGACCGCGGGGATGCCGAGCGCGGAGAACCGCGCCACATCGGTCCAGCCGTACTTAGGGCGAGCGACGCCGCCGACCGCCGCGACGAACTCTTGCGCGAGCGGGTCATCCAATCCCGGACGCGCCCCCTCGGCCAGGTCGGTCACCTCGACCTCGAAGCCCGCGAACACCTCGCGCACGTGCGCGATCGCGTCGGCCGCCGAGCGACTCGGCGCGAAGCGGTAGTTGACGCTGACGACCGCCTCGTCGGGGATGACGTTGCCGGCCACTCCCCCGCTGATGCCCACGGCGTTGAGGCCTTCGCGGTACACGAGACCGTCGACCTCGAGTTCGGCGGCCTGGTAGTCGCGCAGGATGCGCAGCACCTCCGCCGCATCGTGGATCGCGTTGTGGCCCATCCACGAGCGCGCCGAATGCGCCCGTCGCCCGCGCAACCGGATGTCGACTCGCGCCGTGCCGTTGCAGCCGCCTTCGACGGTCGCACTCGTCGGCTCCCCAAGAATCGCGAAGTCGCCCGCAAGCAGGTCGGGACGGGTGCGGGCGAGTCGCCCCAAGCCGTTGAGCTCGGCGGCGACCTCTTCGTGGTCGTAGAAGATCCACGTCAGGTCGACCGGTGGCGCCGACAGGTCGGCCGCGAGCACGAGGGCGACGGCGACGCCCGCCTTCATGTCGACGGTGCCGCGACCGACGAGGTCGTCGCCGACGCGGCGCACGGGCAGGTTGCCGTTGACGGGCACCGTGTCGATGTGACCGGCGATGACGACGCGCCGATCCCGGCCGAGGGTCGTGCGGGCGACGACCGCATCCCCGTCCCGATCGACCGTCAGATGGGGGTAGGCACGCAGGCTCGCCTCGATCGCATTCGCGATCACGCGCTCGTCACCGGACACCGACGGAAGGTCGCAGAGCTCCACGGTGAGGTCGACCGGGGACTGCGTCAGATCGAGCACGGGCAGCAGCGGATCGGTCACGGGCACGCTGCCAGTGTAAGTAGTCTGAAGGCATGACGTCGCGCGAGGCCTGGGGTTACGGTCTGTCCACCGTCTCCCGCGCGGGCGTGGTGCTCGACACGTGGTTCCCGCGCCCCGCCCTGGGAGGCGTGCCCGACTCGGTCGACCGGCACATCGTCCCGGCCGAGTTGGAGGATGCCCTCGGCCCCGACGAGCGCCGGGCCGTGGAGGTCGACTTCCGCACGGTCGCGATCGATCTCGACGAAGCGCCGGCGTCGACGCCGGACGCCTACCTGCGGCTGCACCTGTTGAGCCACCTGCTCGTGCGACCCAACACGATCAACCTCGACGGCATCTTCGCGCACCTGCCCATCGTTGCGTGGACGACCGCCGGTCCGATGGATCCCGACGACCTGACCGCGCGCCGTGCCATCCTCCAGCGCGCCGGGATCTCCGTCACGGGCGTCGACAAGTTCCCGCGCCTCCTGGACTACGTGGTGCCCGCGCGCGTCCGCATCGCCGACGCGTCCCGCGTGCGCCTCGGCGCCCACCTCGCGCCCGGTACGACCGTCATGCACGAAGGCTTCGTCAACTTCAACGCGGGCACCCTCGGCTCCTCGATGGTCGAGGGCCGGATCTCCCAGGGCGTCGTCGTCGGCGACGGCTCCGACATCGGGGGCGGCGCCTCCATCATGGGCACGCTGTCGGGCGGCGGAACGGAACGCGTCGTGATCGGCGAGCGCGCCCTGCTCGGTGCCAACGGGGGAGTCGGCATCTCGATCGGCGACGACTGCATCGTCGAGGCGGGGCTCTACGTGACGGCTGGCACCAAGGTGCGCGTCATCCGGGGCGGGGATGCCGAGCCGCAGGTCGTCAAGGCCGTGCAGTTGAGCGGAGTGCCCGGTCTGCTGTTCCGGCGCAACTCCCTCACGGGCGCCGTCGAGGTGGTGCCGCGCACGGGCGCGGGCATCCAGCTCAACGCCGCACTCCACGCCTGACGCCGAGTCGTTGCTAGGGCAGGTCGCGCTGCTCGGGCGGCGTCACCTGCAGCATGAGCAGGTCCTCGACGACCGCGCGCATGCGCTCCGGGCGTTCCCGCACGTAGTCGGGATCGTCCGCAGCCGACGCCGTGGGCACCGGCAGCGTGCCACCGAGCAGCCGGAGCGCCGACTCGCGCGCCGACGCGACGATCTCGTGGACCCAGGTCTGGTCCCGGCTGATCTCGTGAAGCCGCTCGGCGAGCGCCCGCGAGACCTCCTCGCGGCGTTCGAGCAGGTCGCCGTCGACCGCACGGTAGTCCGAGTGATGCTCCGGGCGGCCGCTGCGCTTCGCCGACTGCTCACGGATGCGCGCGACCCGATCGGCATCGGCCGTCTTCTCGTGTGCGAGGTTCTCGAGCTCCTCGCGCACCGCAGAGAGGTAGCGGTTCTCGTCGTAGTCGAGGCCGTCGCGCACCGAGCGCACGATCATGAGGTTTGTCACCGCGAGCCGCACGGCGGCACCCGCGATCAGCAGACCCTCATCGACCAGCTCCGCGACGGGAACCGGCTCGACGGGCGCCGGCGCGACGTAACGGCCGAGATCGAGCCGTCGCCTCCTGCGGAACCACCGCGGCATGGCGACAGGCTAGCGGGTGGCGGGCCACTCACGCGCGGGAGCGCCCACGTAGAGCTGCTGCGGGCGACCGATCTTGGTGCGGGGATCCTGGTTCATCTCGCGCCAGTGCGCGATCCAGCCCGGCAGGCGCCCGATCGCGAAGAGCACGGTGAACATGCGCGTCGGGAACCCCATGGCCTTGTAGATGATGCCCGTGTAGAAGTCCACGTTCGGGTAGAGCTTGCGCTCGATGAAGTAGTCGTCGGCGAGCGCGGCCTGCTCGAGTTCCTTCGCGATGTCGAGCAGCGGATCCTTCACCCCGAGGTCGGCGAGCACCTCGTCGGCGCTCTCCTTGACGAGCTTGGCGCGCGGGTCGAAGCTCTTGTACACCCGGTGGCCGAAGCCCATGAGCCGGATGCCGTCTTCCTTGTTCTTCACGCGCTCGACGAAACGCTGCACGCTCTCGCCCGAGTCGTGGATCTGCTGCAGCATCGTCAGCACCGCCTCGTTGGCGCCGCCGTGCAGCGGGCCGTAGAGCGCGTTGATGCCGGCCGAGATCGAGGCGAACATGTTCGCCTCCGTGGAACCGACCAGACGCACGGTCGACGTCGACGCGTTCTGCTCGTGGTCCTCGTGCAGAATGAGCAACCGGTCGAGCGCCTTCACGAGCACCGGGTTGACCTGGTACACCTCGGCGAGGTTGCCGAAGTTGAGCTTGAGGAAGTTCTCGACGAAGCTCAGGCTGTTGTCCGGGTAGAGGAACGCCTGGCCGAGCGCCTTCTTGTGCGCGTAGGCGGCGATCACGGGAAGCTTGGCGAGCAGGCGGATCGTGGACAGCTCCACCATCTCGGGGTTGTGCGGGTCGAGCGAGTCCTCGTAGTAGGTCGACAGCGCCGAGACGGCCGACGACAGCACCGACATCGGATGCGCCGTGTGCGGCAGCGCCGAGAAGAAGCGCTTGAGGTCCTCGTGCAGGAGGGTGTGACGGCGCACTCGCTCGTCGAACTCGGCGAGCTCCGATGGCGTGGGCAGCTCACCGTAGATGAGCAGCCACGCGACCTCGAGGTAGGTGGAGTTCTTCGCCACATCCTCGATCGCGTAGCCGCGGTAGCGCAGGATGCCCTGGTCGCCGTCGATGTAGGTGATCGCGCTCCGCGTCGCCGCGGTGTTCACGAAACCCTGGTCGAGCGTCGTGAAGCCCGTCTGCTTCATGAACGTCGAAATGTCGATCGAGTCATGTCCGTCGGTGCCACGGACCACCGGGAACTCTGCCGTGCCACCCGGAAACTGCAGGATGGCCTTCTCGGGGTCAGCAGTCGTCGCGTCAGTCACCGTTACAGCTTACGGTGCGCTCCGAGCCACTGTCACACCGCGCAAAAGAGCGCAGCGAGCATTGGAGGCCCTCTACAGTCAGGAGAGCAGTTCGAGCCGCGCGACGGCCTCCGCGATGTCGCGGTCGGTCGCGGTCAGGGCCACGCGTACGTGTGTGGCCGGGGTCTCACCATAGAACGTGCCGGGCGCGACGAGGATGCCCGCGTCGGCGAAGTCGCGCACGCTGTCCCACGCGTCGCTGCCGTTCGTCGCCCACAGGTACAGCCCGGCCTCGCTGTCGTCAACCCGATAGCCGGCGCGCTCGAGCGCGGGAAGCAGAGCCGCCCGGCGGGCCCGGTACCGCTCGCGCTGCTCGGCGACGTGCACGTCGTCGCCGAGGGCGGCGATCATCGCCGCCTGAACGGGCGCGGGCGGCATGAGGCCGAGATGCTTGCGCGCGGCGAGCACCTCGCCCACGAGGTCGCTGCAGCCCGCGAGGAGGCCGGCGCGATAGCCCGCGAGGTTGGACTGCTTACTCAACGAATAGATCGCGAGCACCGATCGGCGCACGCCCGCGATGACCCGCGGGTCCAGGATCGACGGCGCCGGGTCCGGGCTCGTCCACGTCAGTTCCGCGTAGCACTCGTCGTTGACGATGATCGCACCGAGCGCACGGGCACGGTCGACGGCGGCGCGCAGCGCATCCACATCGAGCACGGCGCCGGTCGGGTTGCCGGGGCTGTTGAGCCAGACCAGCCGCGTGCCGTCCGGCCACTCCGCCGGGTCGTCGGAGGCGACCGCGGTCGCTCCCACGAGGGCCGCCCCGATCGCGTAGGTGGGATAGGCGATCGACGGGTGCACGATCGTGTCTCCCGCCCGGATGCCGAGAAGCAGAGGCAGCAGAGCCACGAGCTCCTTCGAGCCGATCGTCGGCATGACATTGGCGATCGACAGGTCGTCCACCCCGCGCCGACGGGCGAACCAGGCGACGATCGCCTCGCGCAGCGCGGGCGACCCGACGGTCAGCGGATACGCGTGCGCGTCGGTCGCGTCGGCGAGTGCCGCGCGCACGACGGCAGGGGTCTCATCGACGGGTGAGCCGACCGACAGGTCGACGAAGCCATCGGGATGGGACCGCGCGCGCTCCGCGTACGGGGCCAGTGAATCCCAGGGGAAGTCCGGCAGATCGAGCGGGACGCGCTCGCCGCTCACTCGCCGCCCTGCGGCTGCGCCGCGACGACGGGGTGATCCTTGTGGATGACGCCGACCTTGGCCGCTCCCCCCGGCGAACCGATCTCGTCGAAGAACTCGACGTTGGCCTTGTAGTAGTCCGCCCACTGGGACGGCAGGTCGTCTTCGTAGTAGATCGCCTCGACGGGGCAGACGGGCTCGCAGGCGCCGCAGTCCACGCACTCGTCGGGGTGGATGTAGAGCATCCGGTCACCCTCGTAGATGCAGTCGACCGGGCACTCGTCGACGCAGGCGCGATCCTTGAGGTCGACGCACGGCTGGGCGATGACGTAAGTCACGGCTGTTCGGAACCTTTCGCGGCAGGGGATTCCATCCTATCGCCGCCCCGCCGTTCGATCCGCGGCCACGCCAGCACGACCGCCGTGATGAGCACGACACCGATGGTCCACACCCGCCCAGCGTCGTTGTCGGGCACGACGACCGATCCGCCCACCGCGAGCGACAACAGGGCCACCACGCCGAGCAGACCGAGCGCGGCAGCGCCCGTGACGAGACGAGTCGTGTAGACGATGCGCAGGCCCGCGAGCAGTGCCGCGCTCAGCACGAGCGCCGCGATCACACCCCACGGCACGGTCAGGTCGCCGACCCGCACCGTGCTCTGGTGGGCGAACGTGAGCACCAATCCGGCGAACACTCCGAGGACCAAGGCGAAGAAGCACGCGAGGATGCGCGCCCCGATCCCGAAGCTTGCGAAGCCGGTGGGCTGCGGACGCACCCGCCGGAAGGACTCGGGCAGGTCGAGGGGGTGCGGCGCCCCCGTCGGCAGCCGGAACGACTCGGCATCGACGCGGATGCGGCTCGGGTAGGCGCGGAGCGCCTGCGCTCGCCGCGCGAGGGCGTGGGGCTCGTCGACCGTGACGCTGCCGACTTCGCCGGGAGGGAGAATCTCGAAGTAGGGCACGTTGAGCGCGCGCGCCGCCCAGCGCGCATTCTCTCCGATGATGCGCCGGTCGGGGTGACCGTCCAGGCCGTCTGCCCCGTATCCGATGACCAGGTCCGGGCGCACATCCGCGATCACCGCGGCGATGTCGGCCGCGATCTCCTCGGGCGCGGACAACGCGAGCGAGTCGAGGCGATCGGCCTCGTCCTCGGCGGCGGGGGCGACTCCTCCGCTCGAGTCGGTGTAACGCCGTGGCGTGTCCGACCACCGCGCGTTGGCAGCGCCGAGGAAGCGATGGTCGCTGACGCCGAGGACGCCCAGCGCATCACCAAGCTCCCGCGCGCGCGTGGCGGCGATCGCCTGCGAGCCCGCCTCCCGCAGACTCGCATCGATGACGTCGCTCCGCTCGCCGCGGGTCGCGGTGAGCACAGTGACCGCGGACCCGTCGGCCACGAGGCGCGCGATCGTCGCACCCGTCCAGACGGTTTCCCCGTCCGGGTGGGCGTGCACGACGAGAACGCGATGCGCCATACTGATTACTCCTCAGGTATCCCGATGCTGCCAGGATACGCGAGTATCACGCGGCGGTGCGGTGCGACTACTGGTTGTCGGCAGACGTCACGGTGTAGTTGGCGACCCAGCCGTTCGAGCCGTCCTCCGAGACGATCACGACGACACCCCACTTGTCGGTGGAGGCGAGGTACGTGCCGCCCTCGGCGCCGGTCGAGATGTCGGTCGGCGACGTGAAGCCGGCGCCCTCGAGCTGCGCCTTGATCTGGTCGATCGCCGACCCGTCCGAGACGCGGACGGTGACGTTGAAGATCTTGCCCTGGTCGTTGCCGATCGACCCGGCGCTCACGATCTCGCCGTCGATGACGGGCACCTCGCTCGCCGGGTAGTCGGCAGGAAGGCTCGACCCGCTGATGTCGACGTTGCCTCCCGTCGCACCCTCGATGATGGCCTCCACGGGGTTGCCGAAGCAGCCGGACAGGGCCGGCGTGAGTGCGATCGCCAGGGCGATCGCAACGGTGGCGGTAACGCGAGAACGCTGGCGTGCCATAGGAGCCTCCGGTGCTGTGACGGACGACCTCAGTGTACCGCCCGGTCTGCCCCGGCGACCACGGTGAAAACCCCAGGCGGAGCCCTCACGATCGCACGAAACGCGTTACGCGTTCTGCTTCTTGCGCCGGGCGGTCTCCCGCGCACGGGTCGTCGCATCCAGCTCGACCTTGCGGATGCGCACGATCTCGGGCGTCACCTCGACGCACTCGTCCTCGCGAGCAAACTCGAGGGACTCCTCGAGCGTCAGCTTGCGCGGCGGGACGAGCTTCTCGAAGTTGTCGGCCGTGGAGGAGCGCATGTTGGTCAGCTGCTTCTCCTTGGTGATGTTGACGTCCATGTCTTCGGCGCGGGAGTTCTCGCCGACGACCATGCCCTCGTAGACCTCCTGCGTGGGCTCCACGAAGAACGACATGCGCTCCTGCAGCGCGATCATCGCGAACGGCGTCACCACGCCCGCACGGTCGGCCACGATCGAACCGTTCGTGCGGGTCTCGATCGCACCCGCCCACGGCTCGTAGCCGTGCGCGATCGCGTTGGCGATGCCCGTGCCGCGCGTGATCGTGAGGAACTCGGTGCGGAAGCCGATGAGCCCGCGCGACGGCACGATGAACTCCATGCGCACCCATCCGGTGCCGTGATTGGTCATCCCGTCCATGCGGCCCTTGCGGGCGGCGAGCAGCTGCGTGATCGCACCGAGGTACTCCTCGGGCGCATCGATCGTGAGGTGCTCGTACGGCTCGTGCAGCGTGCCGTCGATCGTCTTCGTGACCACCTGCGGCTTGCCGACGGTGAGTTCGAAGCCCTCGCGGCGCATGTTCTCGACGAGAATCGCAAGCGCCAGTTCTCCGCGGCCCTGCACCTCCCACGCATCCGGCCGGCCGATGTCGACGAGCTTGATGGAGACGTTGCCGATGAGTTCGCGGTCGAGCCGGTCCTTGACCATGCGCGCCGTGAGCTTGTGGCCCTTGACCTTGCCGATGAGCGGACTCGTGTTGGTGCCGATCGTCATCGAGATCGCGGGGTCGTCGACCGTGATGACCGGCAGCGGCCGCACATCCTCCGGGTCGGCGAGCGTCTCACCGATCGTGATCTCCTCGACACCGGCGATCGCGACGATGTCGCCCGGCCCCGCCGATTCGGTCGGGTAGCGCTCGAGCGCGCGCGTGGCCAGCAGTTCGGTGATGCGCACGTTCTGCACCGTGCCGTCGTGACGCACCCACGCGACCGTCTGGCCCTTGCGGATGGTGCCGTTGAACACGCGCAGCAGCGCGAGGCGGCCGAGGAAGGGGCTCGAGTCGAGGTTGGTCACCCAGGCCTGCAGAGGGTGCTCGTCGTCGTACGTCGGGGCCGGGATGTGCTTGAGGATCGCCTCGAAGAGCGGCTCGAGATCGTCGTTGTCGGGCAGCTCGCCGTCGGCGGGCTTCGTCCAGCTCGCGGCGCCGTTGCGACCGGATGCGTAGACGACGGGCACGTCGAGCACGGCGTCCAGATCGAGGTCGGGGAAGTCCTCGTGCAGGTCGCTCGCGAGACCGAGCAGCAGATCCTGCGACTCCGAGACGACCTCGTCGATGCGTGCATCCGGCCGGTCCGTCTTGTTGACGAGGAGCACGACGGGAAGCTTCGCCTCGAGCGCCTTGCGGAGCACGAAGCGCGTCTGCGGCAGCGGACCCTCGCTGGCATCCACGAGCAGCACGACGCCGTCGACCATCGACAGCCCGCGCTCCACCTCACCACCGAAGTCGGCGTGGCCGGGAGTGTCGATGACGTTGATCGTCACGGGACCGTCGGTCGCGTGCGCACCCTGGTAGATCACCGCCGTGTTCTTGGCGAGAATCGTGATGCCCTTCTCGCGCTCGAGGTCGTTCGAGTCCATCGCGCGATCGTCGACGTGCGCGTGCGCGTCGAACGAGTTGGTCTGGCGCAGCATCGCGTCGACGAGAGTCGTCTTGCCGTGGTCGACGTGGGCGACGATCGCCACATTGCGCAGGTCGGAGCGTGTGGCGGTCGCCATGCGGAATTCCTTCTAGTCGGGGTTGCCTTCCGCGGCCCGGGCAGCGGCACGCCCCTGTCGGCGCTCACGCTGAGCGATCGGATCCGGGAGCGGCACGGCGGCGATAAGCCGCTGAGTGTAAGGGTCACGGGGATTGCGCAGGATCTCGTCACGCGTGCCCTGCTCCACCAGTCTACCGCGATGCATCACCGCGATCCTGTGCGCGAGGATGTCGACGACCGCAAGGTCGTGGCTGACGAACAGGCACGCGAACTGCAACTGCTCCTGGAGCTCCTGCAGCAGATCGAGGAAGCGCGCCTGCACCGAGACGTCGAGCGCGCTCGTCGGCTCGTCGGCGACGAGCAGATCGGGCGTGAGGGCGAGAGCGCGCGCAATGCCGACGCGCTGGCGCTGGCCGCCCGAGAGCTCGTGCGGGTAGCGGTTGCGGTAGCTCGTGGGCAGCTCCACCTGGCTCAGCAACTGCTCGACGCGGCGGTCCAGCTCTTTGCCGGAGGCTCCACCAGACAGCAGCAGCGGCTCCCCGATCGACTGGCCGATCGGCATGCGGGGGTTGAGGCTCGAGCCGGGGTCCTGGAAGACGATGCCGGTCTTGCGGCGCAGCGGCCGCAAGTCGCGGTTGGTCGCATGCGAGATGTCGTGACCGACAACAGTGAGCGTGCCTTCCGCGATCGGCAGCAGGCCGACCGCGGCCCGTCCGAGAGTCGTCTTGCCCGAGCCCGACTCGCCGACGAGTCCGAGGATCTCCCCCGGATAGATCTCCAGATCGATGTGCTCGGCGGCCCGGAACGCAGGCACTCGACCCCGCTTGGGATAGTCGATGGCGACATCCTCGAACTTGAGCACCGGCGCGCGGCGTTCGGCCGCGTTGATCGGCTCCTGCTCGTTGACCTGCGCGGTGGCCGTCCCCAGGTGCGGCACGGCGGCGAGCAGCGACTTGGTGTACGGGTGCTGCGGCTTGGTGAACACGTCGATGACCGTGCCGGTCTCGACCGCGATGCCGTCTTTCATCACCATGATGTGGTCGGCGAGGTCGGCGACCACACCCATGTCGTGGGTGATGAGGATGATCGCGCTGTCCAGTCGCGTGCGCAGGTTGCGCATGAGGTCGAGGATCTCGGCCTGCACGGTCACGTCGAGCGCCGTCGTCGGCTCGTCGGCGATGAGCAGCACGGGATCGCACGAGATCGACTGGGCGATCATGGCGCGCTGGCGCTGCCCACCCGACAGCTGGTGCGGGTACTTGTGGAAGGCCGTCGCAGGATCGGGCATCTCCACCGACGTGAGGAGCTCGATCGCGCGTTCCTTGGCTTCCTTCGGAGTCAGATCGAAGTGGGACCGCAGGGCCTCCATGATCTGGAACCCGATCGTGTAGACCGGGTTGAGGGCCGTCATCGGCTCCTGGAAGATCACCGCGACCTGGTTGCCGCGCACCGAGCGCAATTCGGCCTGCGGGATGCCCCGCAGCTCGCGGCCGAGAAGCTTGATCGATCCGGTGACCTTGGCGTTGCCGGGCAGCAGTCCGAGGAGCGCCATCGAACTGGAGCTCTTGCCGGAGCCGGACTCACCGACGATGGCGAGCACCTCGCCGCGCTTGACCGTGTAGTTCAGATCGATCGCGGCCGGGTAGAACTGGCCGTCGACCCAGAAGTCGACCCCGAGGTCAGTGACCTCCAGAACGGTCTCGGCGGTCTGCGTCGATGCGGTTGCAGGAGTCACTTCAGGCCCTTCCCTGCGCGTTCTGCGAAGCTGGGGGCATGCGCTTCGCCCCCACGTCGTTCCGACCGGTCTTCGGTCGAGTGATCAGTGTCGCCATGGCGGTCATCGCCGCCCTCGGCCTTGCCGGGTTCGTCGTCGCCGGCGACCTGATCGGTCTGCTGCGAATGGCCCCGCTGCTCGCGCTGCTGACGGCGCTCGCCTTCGTGTTGTTCTGGTTTCCGCGCGTCGACGTCGCCGAGCACGAGGTGACGGTCGTGAACGTGTTCCAGACCGTCCACGTGCCCTGGCCCTCGATCGAGAACGTCGACACGCGCTTCGCGCTCACACTCGCCACACCCGAAGGCAAGGTCACCGCGTGGGCCAGTCCCGCGCCGAACCGTTACGCGGCCTTCAGCGGCACGCGCGCGGATGCGCGACTGGCCGCCGACGCCGCCGGAGCGCATCCTCGCCCCGGCGACCTGCCGAGCACGGAGAGCGGTTCCGTCGCGTTCGTCATCCGCCGCCACTGGCAGGACCTCAACGAGCAGGGCCTGCTGAGCGCCGGATCGGAGCCAGGCGCGGTACGCCGCACGACTCACGTCACGACCATCGTGGTGCTCGTCGTGCTGGCGGTCGCGACGGCGGCCGGACTGCTGCTCTAGCGCGATCATCACACCGGGCGTCCCGTCTCGGCCGCAACGCGCGACGCACGCGCGAGGGCACGATCCGAGGGCATGCGCTTCTGACGGGGGTCGAACGCGTCGCGCAGACCGTCGCCGATGAAGTTGATGCACAGCGCGATCGCGATGATGAACACACCCGGCCACCAGAACAGCCACGGCCGCGTGCCGAACGCCACCTGGTTCTCGCTGATGATCTTGCCGAGCGACGTATCCGGCGCCTGCACGCCGTAGCCGAGGAAGCTCAGACCCGTCTCGATGAGGATCGCGGCGGCCATGAGCAGTGTCGCATTGACGATGATGACGCCGACCGCGTTCGGCAGGATGTGCCGGAAGATGATGCGGCGGTCGCGCGCGCCCGCCACTCGAGCCGCATCGACGAACTCGCGTTCTCGGAGGCTCAGGAACTCGCCGCGCACGAGACGGGCCATGCCCGTCCAGAGCACGAGTCCGAGGATGAGGGCGAGCACGGGCGCTCCCGCGAGACCGAACCGGCGGCCGAGCACGGCGCCGATGACGATGACGGGGATCGTGATCACGATGTCGGTGAAGCGCATGAGCACCGAGTCGGTCCAGCCGCGGTAGTAGCCGGAGATGGCACCGACGACCGTGCCGATGAGCGTCGAGATGGCACCGACGATCACCATGATCATGAGCGACTGCTGGGTGCCGCGCATGACGAGCGCGAAGATGTCGCGGCCGACCTCGTCCTGACCGAACGGGTGGTTGCCGAAACTGAGCGGGAACAGGCTCAGCGTCGGCCGGCCGCCGTTCTCGATCGGAACGGCGACGTTCCACGAGAACTGCCACCAGCCGCCGGACTTCCAGCCGCCGAAGGCGACACCCACCGAGGTGAAGGCGAGCACGACGATGAAGGCGAGCACGATCATCGAGACGAGCGCACCCTTGTGTCGGAAGAACCGCTTGCGCACGATCTGGGCCTGCGACAGACCCACGACCTCTTTGAGCTCGATCGAGTTCTCGGCGTCGGTGACGTCACCGCCGTCGTCGACGCCCGGCTCCTGCACGGGGGGAGGAATGTTGCTCATCAGGACACCCGGATCCTCGGGTCAAGACCTGCATAGACGAGGTCGGCGATCAGGTTGAAGAGGATGGCAAGCCCGCCCACGACGAGGAAGAAGGCCATCACGGGGTTCGGATCGACGTGGTCGAGACCGTTCTGGAAGAGGGCGCCCATGCCCGTCCAGCTGAAGACGCGCTCGGTGATGACCGCGCCGCCGACGATGCCGCCGACGTCGAAGGCGACGATCGTCGCGATCGGGATGAGGGCGTTGCGGAACGCGTGCCGCACGACGACGGTCCGCTCGGTGAGGCCCTTGGCCCGCGCCGTGCGGATGTAGTCCTGGTTCATGACTTCGAGCAGGCTCGCGCGCGAGTAGCGCGTGTAGGTCGCGAACGAGATGAGGATGAGCGCGATCGTCGGCAGCAGCAGGTGCGTGAACAGATCCACGCCGTGCACCCACAGCGAGCCCTCGAGGCCGGGCGTCGAGGAGCCGATCGTCGCGATCGGCCGACCCTTGACGCGACCCGAACTGGCGTAGTCGTCCCAGACCTGCATGAAGCGGTCGAGGGAGATCACCGAGCCGGCGATGAAGCCGACGATGGCGGTCGTGCGGGCGACCGGCGCTTTGTCGGCCCCGCCCATGAACCAGCCGATCGCGAAACTCACGGCGGCGGCGAGAACGCCGAGGCCCACCCATCCCCAGAAGGGCAGCCCGGTGGTGAAGATGAGGAACGGGTACCACGCGGCTATGCCGATGCCCGCGACCACCAGGGAGGCGTAGAGAGCCCGCCGATTGCGCAGGCCGACCGAGATCGCCGTCACCCCGAAGGCCGCACCGACGAGGGTCAACACGATTCCCACCACGCCGATGTGGGGGTACGTGAACCAGTCGGAGAGCTGCATGTAGGTGAGCATCGCGGCGGTCGCGAGCGTCGCGATGCCGAACGTGATCGCCTTGCGTCTGCCCTTGCCAGGCAGGATCGACATCCAGATGAGGCCCGCGAGGGGCGAGAGTATCGCGATGATCCACCAGGGGATCTGCGGATCCTTGAGGAAATCGTTGAAGCCGATGGCGATGTACTGCTTGAGCAGCACCGCGACCCAGAAGATCGGCAGCGAGAAGAACAGGAACGACAGGAACGTCACGCCGTAGTCATAGCCGCTGTACTGGCGCAGGGCCGTCGTGATACCGACGATGAGGCCGAGCACGATTGCCACGAGCGTCGCGATGGTCACGAGCTGAAGGGTGGACGTCATCGCCTGAGCGAGCAGCACGTTGACCGGCTGGTTCTGCACGGTCACGCCGAGGTACCCGAAGCCCTTGCCGGTGAGGCCGAAGATGCCGCCCAGCCACAGGAAGTAGCGCAAGGGGGCCGGCACGTCGAGGTCGAGCAGGTCGATGCGGGCCTGGATGAGTTGTTCTTTGTTGGGGGCGGAGCTGGTCCGCAGATCCTCGAGCGGATCGCCCGAGAGGGCCACGAGGATGTACATCAGGTACGTCGCGGCCAAGAAGATGAAGATCGAGGCGAGCAAGCGCCTCACGACGAATGTTGCCACGAGGGCACCTACCTTCGGGGGCTTCCAGAGGGTGGGCGCTGGGGCCGTTTCCGGCCCCAGCGCCCTGGGTGTTGCTGTGCGTCAGGGCTGATTACTCAGCGACGACAGGCTCCCAATCCCAGATGTTCCAGAAGATGGTCGGCGCCAGCGTCGAGGGCGAGATGCCCGAGATCGCGTTCTGGTCGTACGCCGTCACTGCCGGGAACTGGAAGATGGTGACACCGTAGAAGTCGTCCCACAGGATCTTGTCGATCTGGATGAGGATTTCCTTCTGCTTCTCAACGTCGAACTCCTTGCCGAGGGCGGCGGTCAGCTCATCCATTTCGGGGTTGCTGTAGAAGTTGAGGTTGTTGATGCCACCCGTGGTGTAGGTGGGCGGGGCGCCGTTGGTCACGCCGAGGCTCGTCGACTGCCATCCGAAGAGGGACGCGTCGTACGCACCGGGCGTGCCGAGGAGGCCACCCCAGTCAGGGCTGGAGCAGTCGGTCACGTTGAAGCCGGCCTGCGCCGCCGACTGCTGGATGAGCAGGAACTCGTTGGCACGACGCGGGTTGGTCGAGCTGAAGAGCATGCACACCTCGGGGTTCGTGACACCGGCCTCGGCGAGCAGCGCCTTGGCGCCCTCCACGTCGACCTCCATGTAGTTCAGCGAACCGTTGTTCTCGACCGACTCGTCGTAGCCATCGGCGCCCGGCAGGAAGACCTGCGAGTTGCGCACCTCGGCGTCCGGCTGCAGCGGCTTGATGAGCTTGTCGACGATCTCCTGGCGCGGGATCACCTTCATGAACGCCTCACGGATGAGGGGGTTGTTGAAGTTGCCGCTCTTGGACTGGTCGAACTGCAGGTCGATGTGCTCGTAGGTGCCCTCGTAGCCACCGATGACGGTGACGTCGAGCGCGGCGAGCGCCTCGGCCACGTCAGCGGTTGCCTGAGGCGAGATGACCTGGACTTCACCGTTCTGGAGCGCCTGCACGGCGGCCAGCGGGTCGGTGATGAAGCGGACCGTGATCTCCTCGACCTTGGGCAGGTTGTCGCCCACGTACTCCGGGTTGGCCGTGAGGGTCACGTACTGGTCAGCGACGAAGTCGGTGATCTGGTACGGGCCGCTCGCGAGCACGAGGTCGGTGTCTTCGGGCATCTCGGTGAAGTTGAAGCCCGAGTTCCAGAAGGACGAGATCGACGCGAGCGCCGCCTGGTCCTCGTTCTGGATGGCGTCGAAGATCGCCTGCTTGGCCTCGTTGTTGTCTTCGATGCCGAGAGCCTTCTTGGCCACGACGTGCGCCGGCAGCGGCGACGTCAGCTGGAGCTCCCAGTCGACGAACGGGGCGTCGTAGGTCATCGTGATCGACTTCTTGTCGTCGCTGACCTCGGGGGTCGTCGACACGAGGCCGAGACCGATCGACGGGTCGGCGCCGGAGTCGAAGTAGACGACGTCCGTCGGGAAGTCGTCGGTGAACTCGCCGGTGTCAGGGTCGGTGAACTCCGACGCGTCGAAGTCCGGCGTGTCGAGCGCACGCGAGAGCGCCGCCCACTGCAGGAGGAGGTCGGCGGCGTCGACGGGCGTGCCGTCAGACCACTTGACACCATCCGCGATGGTGTACTTGATCGTCAGCGGGTCAGGTGCTCGGGATCGTCTTCGACCTCGTGCCCGTCGCGCTCGTGGCCTTCCTGCTCTGGCGGGCCGCCCGACCGCACCTCGGTCGGCTCGGGATCGACGGCACGCGCCCCCTGCAGGACTCCGCACGGGGACTCGGCCTGGCGCTCGTCATCGGCATCCCCGGGATCGGGGTCTACCTGGCCGGCCGCGCCCTCGGCTGGACCGTCACCGTCGTGCCCACTGCGCTCGATGCGCACTGGTGGACGGTGCCCGTGCTGTTCCTCTCGGCCCTGAGAGCAGGCGTGACCGAGGAAGTGATCGTCGTCGGCTACCTGTTCGCACGCCTGCGCGACCTCGGCTGGGGCAGCTGGAGGATCATCCTGTGCGCCGCGGTGTTGCGC
>VFQP010002248.1_pt1 | contig 22256 bp, 15 predicted proteins | sample 3512351 | NCBI WGS metagenome assembly VFQP01 (sample SAMN10412372, study PRJNA504923) | tailings metagenome | isolation source: Relicate 1 Philex TSF1 revegetated site | place: Philippines: Tuba, Benguet | collected 2017-08-29
CTGATCCAGCTCATGGTGCTCTTGCGCGCGGCGCCGCCGCCCTCGGCGCCGCCGCCGCCCAGCGCCAGCGAGGAGGAGGAGGCGGCGGCGGCGGCGCGCCGCAGTGCCTCGTGCTTGGTGCGCTGCTCCACGGCCTGCTGGTACAGCCGCGTGTGCACCCTGCGCGGGGGCAGCCGGGCGGGGGCTGGGGGAGCGCGGCCGGTGGGTGGGCGTCGCCCGCAGGACGACTGCGCGCGAGAGTGTGACGGGTTGGAGGTGCGGCTCACCCGTTGGCGCCGTCGGGCAACGCGCCGTCCCGCTGCGACGAGGTGCCGCCCGTGGACGAGGAGCCGTGGCTGCGGGCGGCGTCGGCAGCTTGGGGCGGCGGGGGGCTGGCGAGGGACGCGACGCCCTCGGCCTGCGTGCACATGTCGACAAGCGGCGACGTGACCCGCTCAGAAGAACGGGCGTCCTTGCGGCCCTCTTCCTCGGGGCCAGGATGCAGCCTGAGCCCACGGCCTACCTGGGGCTTGTGCAGGTTCTGGGTGATGTGCTCGGCCAGCGGCGCCACCACGCTGGCCGAGATGCCGTGGGCCTGGCAGAAGGCCCGCGCCACGTCCAGCGGGGACTCCCCCTGCCGCAGCTCAATCTTCTCGCTCTGGCCGCCGCCAATGTCCACCGTGGTGATGAGCAGCACCGCCCTGGCGTCCTCCGCGGGCATCTTGCTCTCTCCTGCGCCGGCCATCCAGGGCAGGGCGACATCAGGAAGACGCCCATTCGCAGGTCGCTCACAGCGATGAGGTGCGCGAGTTTGTGGTGATGATGCAGGTGGCGCGCGCGCCTCCTGCCCCCTGCCGCGTGCCCCCCCTCAAGGTCGGGTCACATCTGGATGCGACCCGCGCGCGTGCACGGCGCAGCGCGACGTTTTACACGGGCGGGAAGGGCGCTTGCACAGCGCGTGCTGCGGGATCGTGCGCGCAGGGGCGCACTCCTGTGGCCGTGCTGATGGGGATGCATGTCGTGCGGTGGCATGCACGGCAAGGGAGGAGCACGACTGCAGATGCCACCCCCCAGAAGCGAGCGATGTATGAGTGAGCGGCTCACCTGCAACGACTCCCAGCGCTGTGGTGGTTCCCGCTGTGCTGGAGAGCGCGCGAGCTCAGGTGGCCTTGAACGCCGCCGCGCTCGAGAAGGGGGCCCAAGATGGACGAGACGCGATAGCAAGGGCTGAGTGCAGCGTGCACTGCGTGTGCGCGCGTGTGTGTTTTGTGTCCTTTTCCTGCCTGAGCCCGCGCCCACCACCATCATGCATCCTCGAGCGACGCGGGGAGGGCCCGCTCTGAGAGGACGTGTCAGTGCGTCCAGTCAATGTGCGTCGTGTTGAGCGTTCCTGTGGCCAGAGGCCAGCCCACGTGCCCCAGGCGCACACCGGCGTGCCGCTCTTCAAGCGCCCACATCGCTGCGCTCTGTGGCTTCAAGGGACAGCGCAGCATCCAGGGTGTGCATCGTAGAAGCACGCTATGATGCGCCAGCTGCTGGCCGGAGGGGGCCGTCGGAGCCCACCATGAGGCGCGTCGCGTCCTGTCGCCCAGGGACCCGCACGCAGGCACCAATGCGCACTCTTCCCTTGTATGACCTTGTGGTGACAGATGCTGCCTGCCTGCCTTGGAGCCTGCCAGACTCGTGGCCAGCACCACCAGATCCGCTGAGGCGGGCCCGCCAAAAGCCGGCCAAGCTCAGGTGCCTACGACGCGCTTCACTCGGAGCGGCTAGGAGCTGATCAGCTGCTGCAGTGAGCATCAGCAGCGCAGGACGAGGGGGTGGTCGAGCATCGCCTCCGCAAGCGTTGATGTCCGTTGTCGAAGCGCGCGCCAAGCAGCATCCCAGGCGCGAACAAGCTGTCTGCGCACACAGTGGCGCACACACAGAGGCATCCACATATCCTGCTGAGAGTTGGAGCGCGCCTGGTTCATCGCGCCCACCGAAGCGGAGTTGCTGGTATGAGGAGTCGTCCTCTGGCGCTCCTGGCGCTCCTCGCCCTGGCGGCCAGCAGTGACCTGGCGCACGCCTGGAGGGAGGTCAGCAAGGAGTGTGCCGCTGGCTGCACGCTCAGAGGTGGGCAGGAGCGACGGCGCGCAGGCGACCTACCGTTTCTGCCGCAACGCTGGCCACCCTAGCCGCCCAGCAACAGCAGCAGGAAGGAGGGCCCGCCTCCCTGGGGACTGGGCGTTGCTGCACGCATGCAACTGCAACAAGGAGCTGGGCGTGTGCGAGTGCCCGTATGGCTGGGCAGGTGCGGGCATCTCGAGGCCGTTCCCTCGGCCTTCCTTGGTGGGCAGGCCTCGACCCTCCCGCCTGAGCACACAGGACCCGGGTTCAGGGAAGGAGCAGGAATCTCCTGCCTGACTCCCAGCGACCCAGCGGGCGCAAGGCCAACCACACGCTGTGCGCGAGCACCTGCAGGGTCGGCGTGCGAGGAGCCCGTGCTCAGCGCCTGCCGTCTCAGCCTGGACGCAGACATGGTCATGTACGGCGTCGCCGCACCCAAGGCGAGCCAATGCAGATTCAGGCGACGCACCGCGGCAGCATCAGGGTGACTTTGATGCGGAGTTGGGAGCAGACTCACCGGCACTCACGATGGCCCCGTCACGGTGCGCACGCAGTCGTGCGAGTGCCTGAGGCAGCTCATCAAGATGTTCAAGTTCAACGTTTCATCGACAGGCGGCAAGGGCTGGCAGACGATTGTTCACCACCAGCTGGTGAGCGCGACTGCGTGCACGAAGGGGCCCGGGGGCTGGCCCAGTCGTGATGCATCCGTATGGGCTAGCCCCTCGCCACCTGATGCGGCGCAGCTGCCCGAACACCAGTGGTCATCAACACGTGCTTTGAGAGGCCCAACCTCCCTCCCGAGCAGCAGGTGAGGCGCTGCTCAGCACGATGCGCACGCCTCGGCCTCACAGTCTGCAAGCTGGCGGTCACCTGGACGACGCACCGCGCTGCCCGCATGCCACCATGCGGATCCCGCCACGCGCAGACGTCGGACATTCCGGACGATGACGAACCCCAAGGCGAGCGCACTTGACTTGGTTCAGATTGTGCGACTGGAGTGGTGCCTGACCCTCCCAAATCCATCGCCCGCCCCCCCAATCCCTCTCCAACAACCTATATGCAGAGTGGTTCAAGGGGGAGATGAGGAGCGGCGGGGTGCGCGCGCTGGCGCCGCTGCCCTCGCGGCAGCAGGTGGAGTCGGGCTGGGTCGCCAAGGGCGAGCGCTTCTGGCCCGTCAAGTACTGCCCCAGCAACTGCAGCTTCAGCGGCTTTTGCGTGGGGCCGAGCAAGGAGCAAGCCCAGTGCCGCTGCTCACGCCGCTACCAAGGTATGCCTCGGCAGGCGGCTCGCCCGTGGCAAGCTGACGGGCCTGCGGGCGCGCACGGCGACAGGCTTCCGCACGGCCGCCGCTTCCCTGCGCTGCGGCGGCGCAGGCGCGGGATGCGAGAAGGGCGATGTGAGCGCCGTGAGCCCGCTGGGCTGCAGCAAGCGTGGCAAGCTGCTGGCGGGCTGGTGCCACTGCCAGCCGGGCTTTTGGGGCGAGGACTGCGCGCGCAGCACGGCGTGGCAGCCCGACCCGGACGACGCCCTGGAGGTGCAGGACCTGGCCTACTCACGCACCGAGCTGCGCGTGTACAAGTGAGTACAAGTGAGGAGTAAGACCCTACCTTTTGTTGGGGACTGAGACCTGCGTGTGGCGCAGGATGGGTTTCCCTCACCCATGGCCAGGGTCCTGGATGCGTGTGGTGCAGGTACGAGCTGCCCTGGCACATCCTCTACCGCGTCACGCACGAGGACTGGGGCGACTTTGTTCGTCATGGCACCTTCTACCACGCCGAGAGCTTCTACCAGCGCGCGCTGTACGCAGACAAGCAGGTGTGTGTGTGCTTGGGTCAGTGGTGCGAAGCCCTCACCACACAGACGCGGTGGTTCAGGGAGTCCGCCCTAGGTTAGAGCACGCGTCGCACGGACGGACACATGCGCCGCGCGCCCAGGTCATGACGGAGAACCCGTACGAGGCCAACCTCTTCTACGTGCACTTCAACAACCTGCTCTACGGCACGGTGAGTGCAGCGCCGACCCGCACAAGCGAGCATGGTGCTGCTGCGTGCGGCTCTGTCGCCTGGCGGGAGCGGGACGACGCACCTGTGCGCCCCGCGCCGCCGCAGAATGTGGACCTGAACAACGACCACCTGCGCGTCGTCATGCACCACATCAGCGTGACTTACCCGCAGTTCCTCAAGCGGCAAGGCAGCAAGGTGAACGAGGCGCCTGTCCCGCACGCTGCGCCCTACAGTCCGTGGATGCGCCGCCACAACCACCAACAACCCAGAGAGGATGCCGACTGCCCTTGCGTGCAGGACCACATCGTGTTCCTCGTGAACGACCACGGCGCCTGCCAGCTGTGGCCCCACCCGCCCATCAGCAACATGATTGTCCTCGAATGCTGGGGCCCAGTAGTGAGCGGCCGCGCCCGCACCCTCTGGGTGGCCCGTTCCGTTGATGCAAGATGCACACACACACATCCTTTCCTTCCCGTCCGAACAAAGGCTCCGCCCGCAGCTCAGCGAGTTTCCCCTGCGTCTACACAATCGTGCGCAGGCAAACCACGTGCTGAACGCCACGGTCAAGCCTGGCACCTTTGCGCGCAGCTACTCCAGGCAGTGCTTCCACGCCACGCGCGACGTGGTGCTGCCGCCGCCCGTCTTCATCGACGTGCTCCAGCGCAGCGCCGAGGCGCTGACCGCCAACCTGACGGGCGGCGACGGCAGCGGCACCGCCGTGGCCAGGTCCCTGCGCCACCAGGGCATCCTCGGGGGCGCCGACGAGCACCAAGCGCTGCTGGACCGCAGCGGGTGAGGCCTCTGACCGTCGTGTGTGCTCCGGCGCCCGTGGTGTTCAGTAGGAAAAACACATTGTTGGGGCGCGCAAGGCGGGCGCCAAGCGCAAGTTCCTGGCGTTCTTCGGCGGGGACTTTCGTCTCGGGACGCCCGAGTACAGCGGCGGCGCCCGGCAGGCCATCCACGAGGCGTTCGTCAAGGACCCCTCCAGCCAGTGAGCAGCTGGCTGGGGTGGGGATTGGGGAGGCGCGTCCGTGCGCCGCGCCGTGTTCCCTGCCCTGCCGCGCGCAGCGCACAGGTGCCTTGCTGCGCGTGCTGCCTCCCCGAGCAGGCCGCCGGACCTGAGGATTGGCGGCGACATCAGCGAGTACGCCATGCAGAGCGACTTTTGCATCATCGCAGCGGGTGCGGGAACGATTCCGTCGTTCCGGCCTTGACTGCACAGCGCGAGCACACGTGCGTGATGGTGCGTGCCCGCTCCTGCGTCGCCCACCCACACGCAGGCGAGGGCTTCCCCAGCGTCCGCCTCCCCGTTGCGGTGGCCAGCGGGTGCATCCCTGTCTTCGTCATGGTAAGTGCGCAATTGCCCCGCCCTGGGGTCCCATCGCTCTGCGACCACCGTCGTACACTGGTCAGGTGGATGCCGCCCATCATGACGATTGCAGGACTTCCAGCATCAGGCCTTTCACGACCTGCTGCCGTGGGACAGGATGAGCCTGCGCATCCGGCACCAGGAGGTCCCGCACCTCATGACCATCCTCAGGTCTGGTTGGCGCCGCAGTGGGCGCGATGGAGCACTGCAGGGGTGCCCAAGTGCGCACAGCTGCTCGCAGTGCCAAGGAAGGAGGACTACTGCGTTGCCCGTGTCGCAGAGGCGTGAGCGCCAAGGACAACCAGCGCATGCGTCGCGCGATCCTGCACCACATCCACGCGTTCCAGTGGACCCAGCCGCACCGCGACAGCGCCTACAACCTGACGCAGAGGAGAGGCTGCACCGCCGGCTCGGCTACTTGTGGGCCTTCACGTGGAAGAGGCACCGGGCTGGGCGGCGCGTCGCCATGGCGACGTGGGGCGGCGCGATGGCACCAGCGATTGCGGGGGGCGCGCACGCAGGAGCGCGCAGATGACCGGGTGACCCTCGAAAATCACCATGTGGCCCTCTGCTCCCCTCTCGTGCACGTGTTTGGTGTGCCCAGAGAATACGGCAAAGTGTCATCGCGCCCAGACCGACGGACCGCGAACACTTGCGAAGGTTCCACACACAGAACACCACGAACGCAGCGCTAGCACTCAGTCCTTTTGGCCCTGCGAGCTCGCCCGCTCGCGCTCTTGACCTCTAGTAGTGCTCGGGCCGAGGCGGCGGACAGCGAGGCACAGAGAGCACAGAGAGCAGGGCCAGGAGCACGCGCCCGGGCCCTTACGCTGGCAGCCTCCTCCTCTTGAGGGTGCGTGCGCCTCGCGCTGGCTTCTCCTTTGCGCTGAGAGGGGGAGGCACGGCACGGCGCGGACAGCAACTCGGCGCACCGCAACGACCTTCAGCAGGCCATGGCGAGCCTCGCACCAGCGCCTGCAGCACACGTCCTTCTTCTCACGCCCCTCTGCCCGCGGCGCGGTGCGCGCAGGGTGGGGCGAAAAGTCGTGGCCCCCTGTGCCGTGCGGCAATGCAGCACTGACGGCCACAGAAGACAAACCGGTCGCAGAAGCCGGAATGTGGGACGACTCTGCTGGCAGCCTCCCCACGCCGCTGGCGGTGGCCAAGGCCGCGCCCAGCGCCGACGACGCGGCGTACCTCGGCCTCCTCGCCCAGACCACGCCGCGCGCAGCCGGCTGGCAGCAGGTCCTCCTGCTGCCGTCCACCCAGTCCACGCCCTCACCCGCTCCTCCGCCCACGCCCGCGCCGGCAGCAGCTGCAGCGGTCCACGCCCGCAGCAGCCCCCGCCACCGCACCAGCGAGCCCCTGGCGACAGTCGTGCGCCCCACCGTGGGCCCAGCAGGCCGCCCCTCCAATGCAGGCAGCCACCACCAGCAACACCACCACCACCACAGCAACCACCACCACGTGCTGCAGCCTCGCGCCTCCCACGGGCCCCTGAGCCAGGCGCACGCGCCGCCCTCCGCCGGCCTGTCGGGGCTGCTGCCCCGCCTCAAGATCAGCCTGTCGGTGCCGCGCGGCAGCAGCGCCGCCGCCGGGCCTTCCTGTCCTCAGCAACCAGGGCCCGCCGCCCCCCACGCCATGGCTCTGGCGCCGCAGCTCAGCGGCTCCCGCCACGCAGCGCCACCCTTCGCCCGCCCTTGCCCTCCTGCTCCCGCTGCCGCCGCCGCCGCCGCCCACCCTCCGCTGGCGCACAGCTGGACCGACGCCCTCCACGACGACCACGACGCGCAGCACCACCACCAGGGCTACGTCCTCTCTGACGGCGACCACGACGGGGAGGAGCATGCGCAGGACGACGTGGAGGAGGGTGCAGCGGGCGCTGCCGCCAGCGACGACTACGACGAGGGCGGTGATGAGGAGGACGAGGAGGAGGAGCTGACGGTGCAGCGCTCCAGCCCCGGCGTCAACTTCCACGCGCGCGCGCACCTGGCCGTGCTGGGGCTCAAGTCCAACCCCAGCGCCGAGCTGCTGCACTCGTGGCCGCGCCTGTCCCCGCAGCCGTCCGGCAGCGGCGCCGCCGACGCCGGCCTGCACCAGCTGCCCCCCGGGCTGCTCCAGCTGCCCCCCGGCGTGCTGGCGGCGGCCTACGCCTCGGTGGACGCCGGCTCGCCCAGCACCACGGTGATGGCCACGCGGCGCACGCACCACAGCATCCGCCTGCACCGGCTGCCAGGGCAACACGCCGCGCACCACAGCTCCCACCACCACCACAGCCATGGCCCGCACTTCCTGCAGCAGCACCACCACCTGTCGGTGGACTCGTCGCTCCCGTCGGAGATTCTCGGCCGCGAGTCGAGCGGCGCGCCGTCGCTGCGCAGCCAGCTGTCGGGCGGCGCCTACCTGCCCGAGCACAGCAGCGCCTCCATCACGCCGGGGCACAGCGACCGCCTCCACGCCCTCATGCAGGGCATGCGGGACGACTCGTCGTCGGCGCTGCTGGCGAGGCCGCGCAAGCGCAACAGCCTGTTTGCCGGCGCGGCGGCGGCGGCGGCGGCGGCGGCGGCGGCGGCGGCGGCGGCGGCGGGCGGCGACGCGGCGGCGTCGCCGTCGCCGTCGGTCACGCAGCAGCTGAGCATGCAGGGCGGCGGCGCGGCGCGCGCGCCTGGGTCCGGCGGCCTGCCGCGCTGCCACTCGTTGCTGCTCAGCTCGGCGGGCAGCGTGCTGCGGCAGATGAGCGTGACGGGCATGTCGCCCCTGGTCTTTGCCACCAGCGGCGGGTTCGCCAACCCAGCGGTCGCCAGCATGGAGGAGCACCGCTCGTCGCCCTTCCCCACGCCGCCGCGCTGCGACAGCCCCGAGCCGTCGGCGTGCGCGGCGTCCGCGGCGTCGCCCTCGCAGGCCGGCGCCGGGGGTCTGAGCGGCGCGCTGATCCGCACCCGCAGCAGCAGCCAGCGGTCAGGGCGCCTGCCGGGCTTGAGCAGCACCATGTCGCAAGTTGCCGACGCCACGCAGGTGAGGGCGGTGAGGGCGTGTGGGATTTGCATCTGTTTGGACACCTCGCCGGAGCCGGAGCCCAGCTACCGGGATGTCTCGCAGCGCAAAGGCACACAGCCAAAACACACGCGTGTATGCGGGTGCCGGTGGGGGCTGTCGCTTTGCCCTGCCTGCGGTCCGAGCGCGGCGCTCACAGCTTAGCCGCGTGAGGCACCGCACCAGTGCCGTTGCGCGCGCAGTTTGTGGTATGATGATCTGCTTGCCAGAGATGGCTCCACCAGATGTCAAGCTCACCACACTGTGGCTCTGCGCCACCCCATGTGTACCGCGTGACTGCAGGCGGCGGTGCAGGCGGCGTCGGCGGCGCGCGTCACGCCCAAGCTGCAGCGCGTGCTGGCCCGCAGCGTGCACTACACGCACCGCCGCTCCGTCGACGCCGCCGCCGCCGTGCCAGGCGGCCAGCTGAGCACGAGCGGCCGGCTGCAGGCGGCGGGCGGCGGGCTGGTGCGCACCGCCAGCGTGAGCAGCGCCGCGTCGGGCGCCCTGCAGTTTCTCCACGGGGACGCCGGCAACGACGCCGTGGGCACTGCAGACGCGCTGGTGGTGGGCGGTTGCCTGGGCGACGGCGACGGCGACCTGCTGCAGTCGCCGCACCGCCTGAGCGGCACGAGCCACGCCTGCGGCGGCGTCAACGGCGGCGGCGGCGGCGGCGCTTGCGACTCTGCCGGCGTGCTCGACGGCTGCTGGCAGGGCGCGGCCGAGGCGGACTGCGGCGCGGGCGGCGGCGGCAACGTGCACTCGCCCATGCTTGGTGGGCGCCGCTTCCAGCCCGCCGGCGGCGCGCGCCTGGCCCGCATCCCCAGCGGCATGACCATGCGCCCGGACGAGAGCGACGAACTGGAGCGCAGCGGGGGCAGCGGCAGGACGTCGGCGGGCCGCGCGGCGGCGCAGCACGACTGCCCTGAGCAAGAGCACGGCTACGTGCAGCTGCCGGGCGAGGCGCCTCGGCACCCGCCGCCTGCGCCCCGCGGCGCTGGCTCTGCCTTGTCCGCTTGCGCCACGGTGCCCGGCGAGGGCCGCTGCGGCCTGGAGGCTTGACGCAACCAGAGTGCCGGCCGGGTCAAGTCGCGCGGGGGGCGTGCGGGCAGAGTGGTGATCGATTGACAGCAGGCCTGCAGCAAGGGGCAGCTAGCAGCAGCAAGGTAGCAGCGGTGCCTGGTCCTGCTTTCCGTCGGGCCGGTCGTGAACAACCAATAAGCACTTTGAGGGGGGTCGGCAGGGACACGTTGGGTGCTTGCCGGAGTTGGCCAATGACACGCTTGAGGGACGCCTCCTTGGCGCGGCACCAGGTTCTTGGAGGAGCAGGAGACCTGTCACGCCCAGGCCGCGAGATTGTGATGACCAGCGCTTGCAGCGGGCGGCCTTTTGGTCCCGAGGTTCTCGCTCGCCGCGCTGACGCGTGTGACGAGGGCCGTAGCGTGCGCATGCGTGCGTCCCTGGCGTGCTTCCGCAGCCGTGGCGTTCGTGAGGAGGAGGAGCAGGAGGAATAAATGACTGCCTTGCATCTTGCCACGCTCACTAGGGGGGCTCCATGCCAGCCCAACCTTTTTGGCGAACGGGAGAGTGATTCCTGGCCCGCGCGCCTTCGCTGGCCTTCAACTCTTCCTCCCTCTCTGCACCGGACGCCCTTGACAGGCGCTGGCCAACCTCTTTTTCTCCTTTTCTTTGCACAGCAAAGCCCTGCTGCTGCTGACTGACCAGCACACAGCCCTGCAACACTTCCTCCATAGTGTTGTGCGGTCGTGCTCGCGTCACGCTGGCCCCTCAACGAACTGCGCGTCCCTCTCGACACAACGAATCGTCACCTCACCTGGCCTTCATTTGCCCGGGTGGTAACCCTGAGATCCGCCCTGGAGTCCTGCTCTCCGTTGCTGCCGCGCAGCGCAGCTGACTCACCTGGTGCACCTTTGCCTCTGCTACCGCTCGCTACCACTTGCTGTCTCCGCCTGTCGAGCTCGGCAACATTCTTCAAGGAACGGCTCAAGCGAGTTGCAGAGCGCCAGCAGCACCACAGACGAGGCACGCATTAGCGCTGCCACGTCGCGGGCCACAGGTCACCTCACGCCACCGCGTACAAACACAAGCGACTCACGCATGTGGTTTGGGAGGAAAAAGCCGTGTTGGAGAGAGCAGCAGCCGCCATAATGCGCGACGCCCCACAACACACACGCACGCACGAAGGAGGCGCGTGGGGCGCCCGACCCCTTGCTTAGCCTCTGCAGCTGCTGCGTCAAAGAACTGTCTTGGCACGCCACACCTGCCTCCCTCTACGTGCTTGAACGCGCTTGGTTGGGGGAGTTCTAGGGAGACAAGGGGACGGGACAAACTCGAGGGGGAGGACGACTCCCCATGCACACGCCACGCACAGACTGGTCAGGGGTGATACGTCAGGGTGGGGTGTATCAGGTGGCTCTGCCTCGTCGCGCCCGGCGCACAGGACCGCAGTGAGAGGCGGCGTCTCGCTAATCAACCAGCCGCCTCCTCAGCACGCCCCCGGGCACGCGGGCCAAAAGACAGCCGCCCCCACACCCAAAGGAAGAGATTGCTTTTCAGGGAGAGGAGGCCGCGGCACGCTGCGCCTGGCCACTCGCGGCGGCAGCGCGCGCGCGCGCGCGCTCCTCCACAAAGGGACAAACAAAGGAAGGGGAGAGAAACCCAGAGTCCTCTAGCGACCAACCCACCGCAGAGAGACGCCCCTCGCTGCCCTGCACACCACCGGCCCCAGCCGAGCATCCGCACCAGCCGCGAAACTGACTGACGTCGTTGGGGTCCAACCCCACGAGGCGCAGTGCGTGGCACGCGGCCGTGGGAGAGCAGAGCCGTCAGTCGTGTCCAACCTCTCGGCGCGCGGGCCACATTTCGCGTTAGGTCCCAAGGTCTGGAGAGGCGCCAAGGAGAGGCGGCAGCGACCACCGCCCTATCTGCACCCGCCCCAGCCTTAGGGTCAGCCACCACATCACACATCCTCCTTGGTGCTTGGTTTGGCGCAAGCACCACGAGCAGCGAGAGTCCGCCGTGGATTGACGGCCCGATCGAGCGCCGCCGCCGAAACACGACGGTACGCACCGACGCGGGGGGCAGGCGGGACGACCAACCACTGTGCACAGCGGCGCGCGCGCCTTGGGCACTTCCGCACTCACCACCACCACCACCACCACCACCAAAACGTCAAGTGAAGTGGGGCGAGGTGGAGAGGCACGCCAAAACGTGCGCCAAAACACGTGCGGGAGCAGAGCATCATCGAGAGTCTGGGGCATAGAGATGGGAGGACAGCGCGCGCGCAGCGCAAGAGCGCCGCCCGTGCGGGGACCGTCGTTGCCGTGCGAGGAGAAGGAGCGATCAGAGCAGAGAGGGGAGGGAGCCGGCAGCCGAGCGACGTCCACAGGAGGGGGCTGGTGTTGTTGTGGGCACCGCCCTCCACGTGATGCAGAGAGGGAGGAGCTCGGGGCACAGGCGTGACAGAGAGCGCGGTGTAGCAGCGGCAGAGGATCGGCGACATCATTGATGGCCAGTGGCAAGAGCGCGCGGATTAATGCAGCCACCCACACGCTCACCGTGCGCAAACGACGACCGTGCGGCCCCCAAAACGGCATCCCACCACACCCCCTTGGGACCCGGGAAACGGCGCCACACGCGCGGTGCGCACCCCACCGCTCCGCACCGACAAACCTCGCCCGCCACGCAATGACGGTGTGCCTCGGCCCCCAGCACGCCCCCGCCCACCAAACCCACGGCCAAAACGCCCGACGGCCAACACGGGCTGCTGGTCTCCTCACAGCGGATGAAGGGCAGAGGAGGACTATCTGCTCCACAGAGCACGGCGTTGCATCACCAACAAACACCAACGGCCACGCGACGACAGAGCAGTGCGACGGACAAACGCCCCAGCGAACCCCCGTGTGGTTGGTGGAGAGCGCGACCCCCAAGAAACAACCCACCCCCACAGGAGGAGGCGACGAAAGGACCAAAAGGGACGAAGCTCAGCACGGGACCAGCTGGCGCGTTGATGCAGTGACGTGGGGAACAGGGGGGACTGTCCCAGCAAAACACCCTTCGCCGTCGCCTCTTGGCCACCCCGCCGCTGTACATCTCAGCAGTGCTGCTCCCGACTGCCGCCGTCGCCCAACGCCCCCTCGCTGCGCGCGCGCCTTGGCCTGCGCCTCCCACCCGTGCCCGCACCAAGTGCCGCTCCCCGCCAGCCGCGCAGCAGGCCCTGGCCGCCGCGCTCGGCCCACACCGCCGCGCCGCTCTACTCGCGGTTGGGGCCCGTGTCGCGGCCCGTGTTGGCCGCCTCCTCCACCTTTGCCACGCGCTGCGCCGCCTGGCGCACCTCGGCCAGGTGCGGCGCAATCTCGCTGCGCATCTCGGCGGGCATGCCGGCGACGGCCTGCTCCAGGCCCGCCACCTGCTCGTTCACCACGGCCACGGCTGAGCCCACGCCGCCCTCCACGTCGGCCTTGGTCAGCTGGGCCGGAGTGCCGGCGCTCACGCGCGCCAGGTTGCCCGTGGCGCCGCGCCCCGCCGCCACCGACTTGCGCACGAGCGCCAGCGACGCCGAGACGCGCGCCACGTTGGCCGCGCCGGCGCTGCGGCGCGTGATGTCCTCGGCCTTGCTGAGCGCGTCCTCGACCTTGGCGTGCAGCAGCTTGGACTCGACCATGCCCTGCGCGACGACGGCGCAAAAAAGGTGCGAATGGAGGACGGAGCGTTCGCTGGCGAAGCGGCTCGCGCCGTCTTGTCCCTCGTCGCGTCGCTGCCGTGCAACAAGTCGGCGACACTCACCACGCTGAGGCGGGCCAGCTCGCTCTGGGCGGGGTTGTTGGCCGCGCGCACGTTGGTGATCTTGTCCGTGTTGATGTTGAAGATGTTGTAGCGGTGCAGCACCCAGTACGCCACCACCTGCGCTCCAGTGGCAGTGGCGCAGCACACGCAGCACGCTTGCCGCAACGCGGCCCAAGTGCGCGCCCGCGGCCCTCAAACGGCCCAGCGACAAGCACACCGAGGCCCTCGCCCAGCCCCCTCTGCTCGCGCCTGAGGCTGCGTCCTTCGCCCCGCCCACATCCCCCGGGCCCCCCGCCCGCGCCTCCAGGCCTCACCTTCATCCCGTCCTGGACGAACCACCAGAAGATGCAGAAGATCCAGATCCACAGCGGCAGCAGCGTGTAGTTGTCCGTGTCGTTGTGGCGCGCCAGGCCCTGCGTGCGGATGTGGTCCGTGTCGCCCGTGGGCCACACGCACGCCAGGATGGTCGAGATGGAGAGCGCCGTCAGCGCGGCGCAGAAGAGGATGAGCGAGGGGCGCGCCGACCAGAAGAAGCCCTCGTGCGTGCGCGCCGAGAAGAGCGTCAGGAAGTCGCTGATCGACACCTGCGCGCGCGTGCACACACAAGGGGAAAGGTGGCAAGGGGTGCAGTTTGGCTTCGCCGCCCCACCACTCCCCGCCGCCGGTCACAGCACGGCGCAGAGCACGCAACCGACCCGTGCGCCCGCACGTGCTCCCGCTCCTCCTGCCAGGGCCCGCTGTCGGTGGTGCTGCTGCTGGTGCGCTGCCTGCCTGCTGCACAAGCCCTCACCTTGAGGTAGATCATGGTGATGATCTTGCCGTAGTCGAGGCCGGGGATGCCGAACTTGGCAAAGATGCCGTCGGGGTTCCACGAGTCGAGCCCGGCCCACAGCAGCAGCAGCGACGAGCCGCACGCCACGCCGCCCAGGATGCACGAGATGAAGAAGAGCGCCGGCAGGTTCCACTTCTCGGGGTAGTGCGAGGGCTTGACCGTGTCGTAGCCAATCGAGATGAGCGTGCCGTCGTTGAGCAGCGTGATGAGCATCAGCATGATGACGGGCATCTGCAGCGCAACGACCCCACGTGTGACCCCACACGCATCAAACGGGGGCCGCTCCCCTCCCCGCGGTGGTGTGGCGCTGGTCTCAGCGCTCGCAGCGCTTGCTGCGCCCGCGCCTGCGGCAGCGTCGCCCACACTGCGCCCCCGTGCAGCACAGCGCCGCCCACTGCGGCCCCGCACCTGGAAAAAGTCGGGCCAGTACTCGGCCTGCTCCGCGGGCATGTTGGGCGTCACGTAGTCAACCGGCTTGAGCGTCAGCACGGCGATGAAGAAAAAGGTGAGCAGCTGCAGCGTGGCGCTGATACGGTAGCTGCGGCCAAAACGGGGATTTGCGCGAGCAAACGCATCATCGCTTTGGCGCGCACACGTGTCGAGAGGCGCGCGCGAGAGAGCGCGCAGCGAGAAAGACCCTCACTTGATGAAGTTCTTCATGCGTTGGAAGATGCAGCGCGCGACGATGATGGCCTCCACCACGGTCGACAGGCCGGGCTGCGTCAGCACAATGTCGGCGGCGGCGCGCGCGGCGTCCGTGGCGCCCTGCACCGCCACGCCCACGTCGGCGCGCTTGAGCGCCGGCGCGTCGTTCACGCCGTCGCCAGTCATGCCCACGGCAAAGCCAGCCTGGCGCAGCGCCTCCACGATGAGGTACTTGTGCTCGGGGTACACCTGCAGTAGTCCCGCAGGACAAGCACACGTCGCGCACCCGCGCCCTTCCGTGCCGCGCGGTGCGCACGGGGGCGCTGCGATGCTGGACGCAAGGAGCGAGAGTTGCGCGTGCGTGCCGCGGCGCACCTGGGCGAAGCCGTCGGCCTCGAGGATCATCTGCCCAAACGTCTTGCCCAGGTCCTTGGGGATCTTGCCCTCGGCGTCCATGCTGGGCAGGCCCTTGGCGTCCTTGATGTTGGTGTTCATGCCCAGCATGCGCGCCGTCTCCTTGGCAATCAGCACGTGGTCGCCTGCGGGGGGCGACCCAAGCACGCGCCACGCACCGCAACCCAGGTCGCTCGCTCCCGTCCACGAGCCGCCGCCGCCGCCGCCGCCGCTGGTCGCGTTGCGCCGAGCGCGCTGCCCATGCTGCGCACCAGCCAGCCCGTTCCTGGTCAACACCCGCCCAACTGCCCCAACGCACCGGTGATCATCTTGACGTCGACGCCGAAGGCCATGGCCTTGTGGATCGTCTCCTTGGTGTCGGGGCGCGGCGGGTCGAGGAAGGTGAGCAGGCCCTGCAGCTGCCACGACTTGCCCTCGTCCTGCTTGGCCACGGCGAGCGCGCGGATGCCGCGCTGGCCCAGCGCCGTCACAATGGTTTCGCACGCGTGGATGGCGGCGCCGTCCTGCGTGGGGTCGAGCAGCTTGAGGATGATGTGCGGCGCGCCCTTGGTCACCTTGAACACGTTGCCCTCGGGCGCCCTGCATGGAGGTGGCGCAGCCGGGGCCACCGCACTCCTCCTCGCTGGCGCAGCACGGGCAGCGCCGCACGCGCCGCCGCCGCACGCGCTCCGATAAAGGCAAGAATGGAGGGCGGGCCGCTTGCGCGCGCTCACTTGATGGTGCCCTCGGTGCGCTTGATGGTGGGGTCGAAGGGCATGTAGTCAATCTGCTCGTACGTCTCGAGCTCGCCCAGGTCGGCGCAGCTCAGCACCAGCGTGTCGAGCGCGTCGCGCGCCGGCTCGCGCCACTTGGCCGCCAGCGCCGCCAGCTTGAGCAGGCCCTTCTGGTCCAGCCCGCCCACAAACGTCGGCGTGTCGTCCTGCGCGCGCAAGCGACCCGACGGCGCCGCGCCGCGCCCCGTTCTTGGCGCCGAGCGGGCGAGCCCGCCCTTCCCGGACGCATGCGTGCGCCCGCAGCGTCCCGACGCCCGCGAGCCGAGCGCGTGGTGGTGCGTGCGCCCGGCGCCGGCGAAGCCGCCAGCGCCCTCACCTGGATGACCATCTTGTTGAGCGTGAGCGTGCCCGTCTTGTCCGAGCAGAGCATGTTCATGCCGGCCATGTCCTCAATGGCGGCGAGGCGCGTGACGATGGCGCCGTGCGCGCTGAGCTGGCGGCTGCCCAGCGCCAGCGTGGTGGTGCACACAATCTCAATGGCAATGGGGATGGAGGCGACGAGCAGCACGACGGTGAAGGAGAGCGCGCTCTTGACCTTCTCGCCGTGGCCCAGCAGGTAGCCAAAGGCGGTGAAGCACAGCGTGAAGCTCAGCACCACCAGCACCAGCATGATCTGCGCAGGAAGGGGGAGCCCAGGCGGAGGGCGGGTTAGGCGTCGCCGAGAGGGCAGGCTCCAAGGCTTGAGGGTGCGGCTGGAGATAGTGAAGCACGGTGAACGCGGCCTGTTGTCGAGCTTCTTCCCACCCCACCCGCAGCAGCACCGCGCACCTTGAGCAGGATCTTTTGCAAGTGGCCGAGCTCCTGGTCGCCCTGGAGCATGGTCGCCGTCTTGCCGAAGAACGTGTGCTTGCCTGCGCGCACGTCGCGCGGCGCGCACGCCGTCAGCGACGGTGGGGCAAGCGCGTTACGCCCTGGCTGCATGCGCATCCTTGCCCTCCCGTCTGGTGTCAGAAGCTTCTGCGCGCCCCGGCGCGCCACACGCAAGCAGGCCGTGTGGCAAGTCCGGCGGCGGGCGCCACCAACATGCGCCAGCGGCGCGCGCGCACCGGTGAACTCGACGGTGGCCTCGACCTCGCCGCGCGTGATGGTGGAGCCCATCTTGGCCGAGTCGCCGGCAAAGAGCGTGACAGGCAGCGACTCGCCCGTGAGCGCAGACTGGTCCACGTCCACCTGGCCGTGGTTGATCTGCTCGCACACGCGACCAGGCGCGCACCACGCATGCACCCAGGCGTCAGCGTCACACCGCCCTGACGACGCGCTTCTGCCGCGAGGTGCGGGCAGGCAGGCACCGAGTCGCTGCGGCACGCGTGCGTCGGGGCTCAGGAAGGGAGGAGGAGGAGGAGGAGGAGGGGGGCGCCTCTCACCAGGCAGTCGGCGGGCACGGCGGATCCCGAGCCCAGCAGCACCAGGTCGCCGGGCACCAGCATGGTGGCGTCCATGGTCTCCCACTTGCCGTTGCGCTTGCACGTGGCGGTGGGCTTGAGGCTGGCCTTGAGCGCCGCCACGGCGTCGCCGGCCTTGGTGGTCTCGTACCTGTGGGGGCACGGAGGGCGGGTCGCAAGTGCAGTGGGGCCCCAGATGCGAGCGCAGGAAGATCCAGCATGGCAGGGCGCTTTGTGCGGTGCTTGTTCAAGGGCGTGCTGCTTCAGGGAGGAGGAAGCAGCGCGTGCGCAGGCCCCTTCCGCTTGCCAGCCGCCGCCAGCACATCGGCGCACTTTGTGTAACCATGCGAGGGAGGGGGCAGATCAGCAGGCGCTGCCCCCAGCGCTGTGCGGCGCTGTGCTGCGAGATCGTGCTGAATGCAATGTGCGTGCGGCAATGCGCAGCACTGTTGCGGGGGGAAGGGGATGGGGCGTTCAAACGGGCTTCCGGCGCTCATCGGGTCTCGCTCACCAGCCGAGCGTGGCGTTGATGAACTGGATGGCCATCAGGATGCCAAAGTCTGCGCGGCAGCGCGCGTTGCGGCGAGATCAGAGCAGCGGGGAGGGGCGCAGGCGCGGCCCAACTGCAAAAGGCGCAGGCGGCGGCGGCGGCGCGGCGGCGCCTCACCGGCCCAGTTCTGGATGACCGCCTCGACCAGCGCGGCAATCCAAATCATGATGGGCATGGGCTGGTACAGCTGCGCGCACGCAGTTTCGGGCCGAAAGATCTTGTTTCCCTCGGGTTCTTCGCGCGTGACGTGGAGAGGCGTGGTCCCGAGCGTGCAGCAAAGAGGCGATTGACCGGCGCGCGCACCTGGCGCACGAAGATGAGCCAGCTGGGCGTGACCTTCTCCTCGAGCTCATTCTTGCCCCACTCCTTGAGCAGCGTGTCGGCCTCTGCGCGCGCGGGCAGGGGGGCCGAGTTTCAGCGCTGTCCTGCGAGTCGCCACTCAGAAGATGCTCTCGGAAATCGCGCCGACGACGATCGCGACGCACCAGCGGAGGAGAGGCCGACGGAGGGCGTGAACTCCTTGCGCTCGTCCTTGGTGTGCAGCCCGTCCCCCTCGGCGTGGTCGTCGGCCATGGCGGCTGTCGGTCGGCGCGCAGAGGCAGCGTCCGGAGCGTGTGCGTGCGTCTAAGGCAGGCAGCCTTTCCGAGCGCTGCTTCTGTGTGTGAGCGCGCTGTCCTCGAGCGCTTGCTTCCTTGTGCTCTGAGGCCGTGCCGATCTCCCGCTCCCTTTTCTGCCCCTCTCGAGCAGGGCCTGGCACGACCCTCGGCACGACTAACGGCGCCACTCACACACCGTGTCGGAGCGGCGTTGCGTGGGACACGCTTGGGACGGCGACGCTGACGCAGGCGCAAATGCGGCGCTTTGGCGTCGCGCAGGCCTTGTCTACGCCGGCGCGTGGACCCCTGGCGGGTGTCCCGTGTCGGCGGCTCCGCTGCTGTCTCCCGGCATGCCACCGCACGACGGTGATTCGCGCGTCAGCGTTCCGCTCTGCCAGTGCAGTACAGTGGCCGCCAGTGCGGCAGCAATGCTGCTAGCTGCCCCAGCCCGCCACAGGCGTGCGCCCGCCGCACGTGCGCGTTCAGCTCGGTGCCCAGGCTGGTGCGCTGTGGTCGCACACGGAGGAATGAGTCAAGAGATTGCCAGGAGGACACGGATTGTGGTGAGGGCAGGGCAAAAGCGAGTGCTGCGCGCGCTGTGCACGCACGAACCACCACCCTGGCACGCAGGAAGAGGAGGATGCTCTGGGGCGCGAAAAGGGCAGCCAGATGGGGAAGAGAGGGGTCATCGGAAGAGAGCTTTGGAAGGCCGTCGCGTGTGGTAGCGCTAGCTGATGTGCGCACACGCGTAGACGAACTGCGCAGCAGCGGCGGCGGCAGCATGACGTGCGCAGAGGTGAGGACCCATGCGGCCCTGTCGGGACCTGCCACACCGAGCCGAGCCGCATGCGGTGCGCACCTGCCCAAAGTCCAGGGTGATCCTGCCCTGGCGTTGCGCGTCAAAGGCGCTGAAGGTGCGCACGCAGCTCTGCAGGAACAGGCACCTGCGGCATCGTCACGCGACGCGTGCAGCAACGCGCAACCGTGAGGGGTGTGGACCCGGGGGTCAGGCCCACAGGCGTCGCGCTAGCGTGGATTAGGGCAGGCCACGGACGATGCGTGCTCTCCCGACGCTGCCCCACCCTCCTGCCCTTGAGCACGCACCACCCCACACAAAGCACTCACGCGCGGATGAACTCGTCGAGCGAGAGAGTCTTGGTGTTGTCCGGGTCGTGGCGCGACATCATGGCCGCCACCACCGGCGGGTCCAGGTTGAATCCTGCAGGTGTGGGCGTCGGGCAACATCCTGGACGCTGACAAGAGCAAGGCGAGTGGCCTCTGCTTCCTCGCCATCCTGGCCCTGGGCACGTACGGGACGCGTGCGTGGGTATGGGTGTGCGTGCGCTTGGGGGTGCGTTGCTGCTCGGCACGCACACCACCTCGTCCGAGCGTCACCGCTGTATGCCCCCGACGCGCCACGCACCTGCTTGTCTGAGCGCCGCCACCACCTCGTTCTGCGCCAGCGTGTTTGTCCGGTCCGAGTCAAAGTACGTGAAGGACGCCTGGATGCTGGTCAGGAAGCCGTGCAGCTTGCTGAACTCCTGCAGAGTTTGTGCATGGGCGCAGCGCATGCGCATGGTGCTCCTCCGGCGCGTGGGGACTTGGGCGGCAGCTACCACGCCTCGTCCTTCCCCGCCCCGCAACAAGCGCACCTGCAGGTTGAGCTTGCGCTCGCCTCGTGTGTCGAACGCGCGTATCATGGCGGCAGCGGTGATGAAGCGGGCTGGGCGGGTGTGCGGCCTCTCCACGCGCCGGCGCCCTAACCCCAAGAACAAACCTAGGCCCTCTCCGCTTGCGCAAGCACGCCTGCAGCACCAGCAACTGGCGCTTGACGCCTGCTCGCGACGCCTGTGCAGCTGCTGCACTACACCCGTGCCTCGCGAGACCCCAGGGATGCGCGCTGTTCCCACAGCGTGCATAGCGTGCGTGCTTGGGCTCGCACAGCTTTGGCATGGGTGATGTGCGCGGACGCATGCAGGTCGTTGCGTGGCTCGTCCTTGGTGTGCAGCCCGTCCCCCTCGGCGTGGTCGTCGGCCATGGCGGCTGTCGGTCGGCGCGCAGAGGCAGCGTCCGGAGCGTGTGCGTGCGTCTAAGGCAGGCAGCCTTTCCGAGCGCTGCTTCTGTGTGTGAGCGCGCTGTCCTCGAGCGCTTGCTTCCTTGTGCTCTGAGGCCGTGCCGATCTCCCGCTCCCTTTTCTGCCCCTCTCGAGCAGGGCCTGGCACGACCCTCGGCACGACTAACGGCGCCACTCACACACCGTGTCGGAGCGGCGTTGCGTGGGACACGCTTGGGACGGCGACGCTGACGCAGGCGCAAATGCGGCGCTTTGGCGTCGCGCAGGCCTTGTCTACGCCGGCGCGTGGACCCCTGGCGGGTGTCCCGTGTCGGCGGCTCCGCTGCTGTCTCCCGGCATGCCACCGCACGACGGTGATTCGCGCGTCAGCGTTCCGCTCTGCCAGTGCAGTACAGTGGCCGCCAGTGCGGCAGCAATGCTGCTAGCTGCCCCAGCCCGCCACAGGCGTGCGCCCGCCGCACGTGCGCGTTCAGCTCGGTGCCCAGGCTGGTGCGCTGTGGTCGCACACGGAGGAATGAGTCAAGAGATTGCCAGGAGGACACGGATTGTGGTGAGGGCAGGGCAAAAGCGAGTGCTGCGCGCGCTGTGCACGCACGAACCACCACCCTGGCACGCAGGAAGAGGAGGATGCTCTGGGGCGCGAAAAGGGCAGCCAGATGGGGAAGAGAGGGGTCATCGGAAGAGAGCTTTGGAAGGCCGTCGCGTGTGGTAGCGCTAGCTGATGTGCGCACACGCGTAGACGAACTGCGCAGCAGCGGCGGCGGCAGCATGACGTGCGCAGAGGTGAGGACCCATGCGGCCCTGTCGGGACCTGCCACACCGAGCCGAGCCGCATGCGGTGCGCACCTGCCCAAAGTCCAGGGTGATCCTGCCCTGGCGTTGCGCGTCAAAGGCGCTGAAGGTGCGCACGCAGCTCTGCAGGAACAGGCACCTGCGGCATCGTCACGCGACGCGTGCAGCAACGCGCAACCGTGAGGGGTGTGGACCCGGGGGTCAGGCCCACAGGCGTCGCGCTAGCGTGGATTAGGGCAGGCCACGGACGATGCGTGCTCTCCCGACGCTGCCCCACCCTCCTGCCCTTGAGCACGCACCACCCCACACAAAGCACTCACGCGCGGATGAACTCGTCGAGCGAGAGAGTCTTGGTGTTGTCCGGGTCGTGGCGCGACATCATGGCCGCCACCACCGGCGGGTCCAGGTTGAATCCTGCAGGTGTGGGCGTCGGGCAACATCCTGGACGCTGACAAGAGCAAGGCGAGTGGCCTCTGCTTCCTCGCCATCCTGGCCCTGGGCACGTACGGGACGCGTGCGTGGGTATGGGTGTGCGTGCGCTTGGGGGTGCGTTGCTGCTCGGCACGCACACCACCTCGTCCGAGCGTCACCGCTGTATGCCCCCGACGCGCCACGCACCTGCTTGTCTGAGCGCCGCCACCACCTCGTTCTGCGCCAGCGTGTTTGTCCGGTCCGAGTCAAAGTACGTGAAGGACGCCTGGATGCTGGTCAGGAAGCCGTGCAGCTTGCTGAACTCCTGCAGAGTTTGTGCATGGGCGCAGCGCATGCGCATGGTGCTCCTCCGGCGCGTGGGGACTTGGGCGGCAGCTACCACGCCTCGTCCTTCCCCGCCCCGCAACAAGCGCACCTGCAGGTTGAGCTTGCGCTCGCCTCGTGTGTCGAACGCGCGTATCATGGCG
>VFQP010002249.1_pt1 | contig 22250 bp, 27 predicted proteins | sample 3512351 | NCBI WGS metagenome assembly VFQP01 (sample SAMN10412372, study PRJNA504923) | tailings metagenome | isolation source: Relicate 1 Philex TSF1 revegetated site | place: Philippines: Tuba, Benguet | collected 2017-08-29
CATCGACCCCATCAGCCGTACCTCCGCGCTCGAGAAGGAGGGAGCCGAGACGGCCGAGCGGGTGCAGCGTTTCCTGGCCTGCGGTGTGTGTGTGTGCATCTTGCATCAACGGAGGGGCCACCGCCCGCGTCATGCAGGAAGGATGATCAGCGGTGTGCGCGCCTCGTGGCGGGGCCAACGCCCGGTGCAGCCCCACCCTCCTTTCACGTGGGCAGGCAGCCGACCTGTGCCGTGACCTGCATGTGCACCACACGCAGACACGGCGGCTCAGATGATGAAGAGCAGCGTGCCAGTGGACAAGGTGCAGAACGTGCGCGCCTATCGGTAAGAGAGGCGCCCAGTGGACGGCAGCCCAGAGCAGCCACCTGAGGCGGCCCCGCAGCAGGACCTGAGGTTGCCGGAAGCCGGAGGAGAATGAAGCGCGCCCTGTCGTGCGGCGTGCGTTCGCAGGGCGCTGTTCCTGGCTGGCGGGCACGGCGCCATGGTGGACTTTCCCACGTGCCAGCGCCTGGGCGCGCTGGTCCGCGAGGCCCTCGACACGGGTGCGTGTCTGTGCACACAAAGTGGGTTGGTCACGGCGGCGGGGCTCAGGGTGTCAGCAGCGAGCCAAAGAGCAAAGACGTCTGGTGCTTTGAGGCCGTGCAGCGACCTTTGCGGCAATACGCTTTTTGTGCGCGCAGGCGTGCTGGTGGCGGTGCTCTGCCACGGCAGCGCCGTCTTCGCCTCGGAGGACGTGGCCCCGGTGAGTGCCCGCCTTTCGTCGCGCTAGCTGCGGGCCATTGGCGCTGTGCGTGCGCTTGCGGTTGCCGTCTGCCCATGGCACTGCTCAACGAGAGCAGCATCGACGCAGCAGCATGCGCCAGCGGCGCAGCAGCACCACGTGCGCGTGCCCGTGCGCGCACGCCAAGCGCAGGCGGTGCGGGGCCGGCGCGTGGCCGTGTTCAGCGACGCCGAGGAGGAGCAGGCGGGCCGCCAGGCGGACGTGCCCTTCCTGCTCGAGTCGAGGCTGCGCGACGTCGGCGCGCTCGTCACCACCGGTGAGCACACTAGCCCACGCAACCTGGCTGCGGTCCACCCCAACACGCCCCCAGCAGCCCGCATGTCGCGGAGAGGGCAGGGCGCAGGGGATGTTGCTTCTGCGTGTTGCTTCTTGCGTGGGCGCACGCTGACGTGGTCCTCGTGGCTGGCGTGGACGCGCTGCTGTGCGCGCTGCGCTGTTGCGCGCAGGTGCGCCGTTCAGCGAGCACGTGGAGCGCGACGGCAACCTGCTGTCCGGGCAGAACCCCGCCTCGGCCGCCAGGTGCGCTGCCGCTTTGACTGCCTCCCCTCCTTGTCGGCCTTCCTGTGCCAAACGCAGCCGGCCGCCTCGCTGCCCGGCGATCGGCAGGCGCGGCCCCCAGGGGTGTGCTCATTGCCTTGTCCGTGTGCCTGCGTGTGTGTGTGCGGCAGGCTGGCCGTGATGCTGGCCGAGGCGCTCGACGCGTCGTGCCCCGCCGGCGTGCCCGCCGACGTCACCTCCACGCCCGTCGCCACGCACCCCGGCAGCATGACGGCCAGCGCCGTGCGGGAGGCGCTGGGCGTGGCGCCGCCGCTCACGCGCGCCTCGGGCGGCGGCGGCGGCGGCGTGGCGGCGCCCCCGGCGGTGGAGAACGTGACGGGCACGCACCCGGGCGGGGTGGGCGTGGCGGCGTGGACGGCGGGCGCCATGGGCGGGAGCGAGCTGCAGCTGCAGGTGTGCGCTGGACTGTGTCTCGCAGCGTGGCTCCAACCGCAGAGACTGATGCAAACAAGCGCGTCACCACGCCACCTGCGTCTGATGCCTCGCGTGCGTTTGCAGGTGGAGGAGGAGAATGCGGAGGGGCGTGTGCGCGAGCCGACTCTGGAGGACAACCTCGGCGTCAACGCGATGCCCAACCCCGGCACGCAGACGGGCAACGACGCGCCGGCGTCGGGCTGATTGGCGGCGCCAAGGGGCCCAGGCTCTTGGCGAGCGCTACCTCCCTGCATTGCTTTTCGTTGTGCGCAGCAACAGCAGCAGGATTCATCCCCGAATTGCTAAGTCAGGCGTCGGTTGCACCGCACACTGCAAGCGCGTTGCGGCATGATGCGAGCATGGGAAGGAAGCGCAGCTGGGCAATGGGAAAGCACCGGCAACGGATGAGCAGCAGAATAAAGCAAAAGCAACACGCGATGGGATGGCGACGGCTGCTTCACAGCCGGGACCTCGGCGCCGCCGCCGCCGCCGCCCTGCCGTGGGCCGCCCACAGCGACGTGCCCGCCGGCGACTCCAGGTTCCACACCCTGCGGGCACGTACGCAGCCGCAGCGCGCATCACCTTCCGTCACCCACCCGCAAACTGCAAACGTGATCAAAGAGCCGCCCACGCGAATGCCGGTCCCGCCCCCCTTCCATCCCCCCCCCCCTGCGCACCTGTCGGACACGTCGTCGTGCGCGTTGAGCTCCTCCAGCTCTTCCCTGAGCTGCTGCCGGCTGGCCGTGGCCTCGAGCAGCGCGTCCAGCGAGGCGGCCCAGTCGCCCCAGGCGTGCGCCGCCTGCTGGCCGCGCCGCTGCGCCTCGTGCCGGCACAGCGCCGCCACCACGGGCGCCAGCTGCTCGGCCGGCACGCAAAAGTTGAGCGTGGGGATGGTGCTGCCGCTGGCGTGCCTGCAACCACTCGCGCGAGCATGCGCGGCAAGCCTACTGTCGACGCGGGATCCGCATCGGTTCTTGGCACGCAGATGCAGGCCCTCCTCCCTCCAGAGCAAGCATTCCAGGCGCAAACCAGAAGCAGCAGCGTGGCAGACTTGGCAGCTGTCAGCCCCCAACAAACCTGGCGTTGGAGGTGACGAGGCCCAGCAGCGCGCCGTCCTCGCCCACCACGGCGCCGCCGCTGGCGCCCGCGTGCACCGTGGCCGTGGTGATAAGCATGTTGGGCGCGCCGTGGGCCGTCACCACCTGCTGGCGCCACCACGCCGCCACACGCACATCAAGCGCCACGCGTGGGGCGCTCGCACGAACGCTTCAGGACCGGCGCCTTCCACCTCTGCCCACACATGACCCACCTGAGCAATGTTGCCGACGGTGACGGCGGCCGGCCACCCCGCCCCCGGCCCCACCAGCCCGTGCCCCACCACGTAGCACCGCTGCGACCCATACTGGACGTGGCCGCACCCCGCCGCCTCCAGCCCTAACCCACCACTGGCCACCACCTCCCCTCCGCCGCTCTGCCCCTCCTGTTGCGCGCCCCGCCGCTGCCACTGCAGCACCGCCGGCAGTTGCAGGTGCGGCAGCTGCCCCTCCTCCCCGGCTGCCGCATGGGGCGGCGCTTCGCCTACGCCCTGCTCGCCAGCGGCGTGGCCTGGGGGTGCAAGCGCTGACGAGTCGGACGGCAGCTGGAGCTGCAGCACCGCCAAGTCCAGGTGGTTGCTGAAGACAAACACGACGTGCGCCGGCACCCACCGCACCGACCACCCCGCTGCGGCGCCGTCGGCCTCGGGTGCTGCTGCTGCTGGGCAGGCGGGCGGCGTGGCGATGCGCACCAGGCACGTCGCCGAGGCGCCGTCCCGCCGCACCTGCCGCTCCGCGGCGGCGCCGCACGCCCCGCGCCGCAGGGCCACCTCTCCGCTCCTCCCCTCCGCCTGCGACGACGTTGCATGCCCGCTGCTGCCCGCGCCGCGCGGCCCGCTCTCTGGCGCTTTCTCAGGGCTGGCGTGGCATGGGCCCAGGTCGCCGGCGGCTGGGCTGCGCTTGCGCTGCTGCTGCTGCTGCTGCTGCTGCTGCTGAGGGGGTGGGCGGCGCGGCGTCGCTGGCGAGACGAGGCCGGGCGTGGGCACCAGCAGGTGCGCGTTGGTGAGCACCAGGCCCGTGGCGGCGACAACCACGCCCGTGGCCCACGAGTGCGGCGTGCGGATGAGCACCACGCTGGCGACCGCCTGCGCCAGTGGCGTGGCGGGGCAGCGCGGCGGCGGGAGGGCGGGAGGGCCGGCCAGGTGTGGAAGAGGGGCGGCGTGGCTGCAGGCCGATGCCGTGAGGAGAGGCGTGGCGGAGTGGCGCGGCGCGACGGGAGCGCGATGGGGCGGTGCCTGGAGGGCGGCGTGGCTGCGTGGAGGTGGCGTGAGGAGCGGGGTGCAGTGGGCGTGGGCGGGGTCGCCGCCCCGCTGCCCTGGGCTGAGCGTGTGCGGCGGCGGCGCCAACATGCGCGCGGCGCACACCTCCCTGGCGCTGGGGGCTGGGGCGGTGGCGCGCTGGTGTTGCCGCTCCGCCCGCAGGAAGCTGGCCCAGGCGTGCGCCACATGCGGCCAGCTCAGCGCCACCTGGATCTGCACGCCGTCCAGCGCGCGGGACAGCGGCAGGGCCAGCAGCCCTGCCGGCGCGAGCGCGCGCGAGCCGCCCTCCCCGCCTGCTGCGTGACCGGGGAGGCGGCAGCAGGTGGCCGGGAGTTGCTGCTGCCACAGTACAAGGCCTCCCTCCATGCCAGGCTGGGTGGGCGCGTCGATGGTGAAGAGGGCGGGGGCCGAGGGGAGGGGAGGTGGCGGCCCCAAGCCGTCGGCTCTGTGGCTTGCGGGGTGCGGGGCGCCGCCCGCGGCGTGCGCGGGCCAAGGCGGGGCGGGGGGCGCACGGGCGGCCGGCGGCGTGGCGCTGAGGGGGCGCGCGGGCGGCTGCAAGTGGACGCTTGCTGCAGCAGAGCTGCTGGTGGTGGTGGGCGGGGGCGGCGGCAGCACCATGGACAGGCAGCCCTGCACACCACCAGGTGCGCCAAGCGTTCGCTTCCCTGCTGTTGATGCCACCCAACGCCCTTTGCTGACTATGACGCCGCACGGGCAGACGCCTACACCCGCACACACCTGCACGGCCGTGTTGGTGAAGTGGTGCGGCGCCAGGCACCCGAAGGGCGAGCCCACCGCCAGCAGGGGCGCCCCCACGCGCGCCGACCACCACGCCGCGCCGCAGCCGCCGCCACAGCCACCAGGAACTTCTGCGCCGCCCGTCAGCTGGCCGGCCGGCGCCCCCGTCGCCAGCTGCCGCGCCTGCTGCCGCAGCGCTGGCGCCAGTTCCGCACTGGCCACGCGCCGCCGCGGCCGCAGCACCGCCACGCAGGCGCTGATGTTGGGCGGGAGCGGCAGGGGTGCCAGCTGGGCTGAGCGGCCCAGCAGCGCGGAGCCAATGCGTGCCGGCAGCCCTACCACGCCGCCCGCGCCGTGGTGCGGGGCTGCGCTGCCGGGGGGCGCCGCCAGCCACCCCGAGGAGGGCGCGCCGACGCTGCCCAGCCCCCATGCAAAGCCCCAGGTGGCGGCCGCGCTGCCCACCGCGCTGTGCACGTCCGCCAGCATGGCGGCGAGGGCGGCGGCGGCCTGGGGCGCGACGGTGAAGCCCTGGAGGGCGCACGGCAGCGTCAGCATGGCCTCCTCCTGCGCCGTGGCCGCTGCTGCTGCTGCGCCGGTGGGCAGGTGCACCGTGATGGGTGCCGTGATGGGTGCCTGCGTGGTGAGGATGGCTGCGTCGGCTAGGGCGGCTGGTGGAGCGGCGAGCGCGCGGGTGATGGCGTGCTGCGTGCCGGGGTCCAGCACGGGCCACAGCAGCGACGCAGGCGCCAGCACTGACGCCGCCTCAGGTGGCGCGTCGCCCTCCAGTGCCTGCGTGCAGCCAGGCGGTGCGTCGCGGTTGATGACGCTTGGACCGCACGCCGACGCGCCGTGAGGCCCCGTGCTCACCGGCCCTGCGCTGCAGGCGTTGCCGGTGGGCACGCTGTGCTCGTGCTCGCCGTCATGGTCCACCAGCACCACGGCGGACGCTGACAGCACGACCTGCGAGCTGCCTGCCGTGCCTGGCCGGGCGAAGAAGCGCGCTGACGCGGCCGCGGTCTCCGGAGCCGACACGGCCACCAGCGCCGCGAGCAAGCGCATCTCCCTCCTCCTGCTGCTCGCCAGCGGGACTGGGGTTTGGTGCCCCGGGTCCCTCCATCGAGGGCTCATGAGGAACGGCCTGCAGGACAGAAGGAGCATCCAGTCCGAGTGAGCAGCGGCGCACAGCACTTGGGCACACGCACAGGACAGGAAGCCCTCAGCGCTTGACGACCAGGGAAGGCGCTCCCCTCTCCACCCACTCTCAAATCCGAACGCCCGAGCACGCAGCGCGGAGCACGCGTGCGGCCTGCCCGTCCAGCAGTCCAGCATCCGGGCCATCGGGCCCTGCTGCGAGGCGCGCGGCCCATGGACGCCCAGAAGCGTGCAGTGGGCGGCGCAGGCGGCCCTCCCGCCAAGCGCTTTGCCGGCGGGGGCGGCGGCGGTGGCCCTGGCAGCGGCGGCTCGGGCCACAGCCAGCAGCAGCACCCGCAGAGGCACTCTGGCATGGAGGAGGACGAGATGATTGACGAGATGATCGAGGACGAGCTGGGCGCTGGGGACGACGACTACGATGGGCCTCCGCAGCCCGATGAGGACGTGGAGCTCAACGTGGGCGAGGCGGGACGCAACTGGAAGCGCCCAGCGCCCGCGACGCTCGACCCCAAGGCCGACATCGGTGAGAGGAGCGCGCAAGGTCGCGGCGCGTTCGACCTGGCCGACAGCTCGCGCGCAGATCAAGCACCCGCGCCGCTCCTCCTGACGCTGCACGCAGTGTTCCAGCAGCTCGAGGTGGACTACTTTGTGGCCCAGGTGTCGGAGCTGGACCGCAAGCCCAACGGCGTCACGCAGGCGCCCGTGCTGCGCATGTACGGCGTCAACGACGCAGGTCCGCTGCAGCGCTTCCTTCTTCATCAAGCGCAGCACCAAGAGAGCCTTGCGCTCCCCAGCTCAATCTCCCCACTGGTGCCACCACGTGCAGGCAACAGCGTGTGCGCGTTTGTGCACGGCTTTGAGTCCTACTTTTTCATCGAGGTGCCGGGGCGCGGCGACTTTGGGCCCGAGGACGTGGAGACGCTGCAGCAAGTGCTCAACGTGAGGCCTTTCACACCGAGGGGCAGGGCAGACGCGATGACACATAGCACACCACCTGGCAACGCGGCCTGGCCTTGGTGCGCACCTGTTGCGCCCAAACAGGAGCGGCTGCGCGACAAGGCCAAGAACGTGGGCCCCGCCGTGCTGCGCATCGAGCGGCACAACGACAAGCGCAGCATCTGGGGCTTCCAGGCGCCCGGCCAGGGCGGCGGCCGGGGCTTCCTCAAGATCGTCACGTGCCTGCCCAACCTGGTCGCCCCCGCCAGGAGTGAGCCGCTCGGGCACTGCGCACGAGGCAGCGTGAGAGCAACGCAGCTGTGCGTGGCCTCATGACGCGATCGCTGCAGCGCGTGTGTGCGCACGTGGTTGCGCGCAGGCATGCTGGAGGGCGGCATCAGCACGCCGCACCTGTCGGTGCCTGCCTGCACCACGTACGAGAGCAACGTGCTCTTCCCGCTGCGCTTCATGTCCGACATGCGCATGGTGCGTGCCCTACCGCGTGCCCTGCCGGGAGCCGCCCTTCCCGCTGCTCTGGGCGGAGCCGCCCTTCGCGCTGCCCTGCGGGGAGCCGCCCTTCCCGCTGCCCTGGGCGAGCTGCAGCACAGAAATGAGCACAGCGCCACAGGAAGGGGGCGCTGTGGATCGGCAGGGAGAAGGGCAGGCGTGCCACGCTGCCCGCAAGTCATGCCGCGCAGTGGACGGCGTAGCCTGGCGCGCCCGACGCGCGTCGCCCCGCGCTGCCGTGCTGCGCTGCGTGCTCGGGCGTCGCGCAGGGCGGCGGCAGCTGGGTGACGCTCAAGGGCGGCGCGTGGCGCACGCACCTCAAGCCGCAGACCTACTGCCAGATCGAGGCGCACGTGCACTACAAGGACATCATCGCCCACCCGTCCGAAGGTGCGCATTGGGCTCACAATCTGCTTCGTAGGCCCAAGCCTGACGCAGCCTGACCGCCCGCCGAGAGTTGCTTGTGCTGGCGTGCCCACAGGCTGCACCTTGTTGCGGTAGCGCGTAGGTGGTGTGGGGCGCGACGTGGTGTGCCGTGGTGGTGTGCGCCCGCAGGCGAGTGGAGCCGCGTGGCGCCCTTCCGCGTGCTGAGCGTGGACATTGAGTGCGCCGGGCGCAAGGGCTGCTTCCCCGACGCCAAGCAGGACCCCGTCATCCAGGTGCGTGCACGCTGCTCTCGCGTCCCTTGGCGGTGTGTCGCTACCGCCAACCAGGAGGCCTCACAGCGTGGCTGCACCTGTTGCTGCGTTGCACGCGCGCGCGTGGCTGCTGCTGCAGATTGCCAGCATGGTGACGCTGCAGGGGCAGTCGAGCCCCATTGTGCGCAACGTCATGACGCTCGGCACGTGCGCCAGCATCGTCGGCTCCGAGGTCATGTGCTTTGACGAGTGAGTGGGCGTTAGCAGATCTCTTGGCCCTCGTCAGCGTGGTGCGTGAGCAGCCGTGGGTGGGGAGGACGGTTCCCCCTCTTCGTTTGGGGCCCACGCGATTGCTTGCCCTCAGCGCCTGGCGTGTTGCGACCGTGCCCTTGCCAGGAAGGAGGCGAGAGGGAAGTGCGTGGCAGGCACTGAGGCACGCGTGCGTGAGCTCTGTGCGCGTTCCACGTTGACATGCGTGCGTCTTGCAGCGAGCGGGACCTGCTGCAGCGGTGGCGCGACCTGCTGCTCGACACGGACCCCGACGTCATCATCGGGTACAACATCATCAACTTTGACCTGCCGTACCTCTTTGACCGCGGCAAGGTGCGCCGCGGTGTCGCTGCGGCGCCAAGGCCGCTAGCGCTCTGGGGCCTGCTGCTGTGCCGAGGATGCGCCGCCCCCCCCCCACACGAGGCTCTTCCCTGTTGCACACGTGCGCTGGAGAATCCCTCGCGAGGTGCTGCCTGCGTGTGTCTGCCTGCGTGCCCCTCTCAGGCGCTGGGCATTGACAACCTGTTCAACTTCTGGGGGCGGCTGCGCGGGTCCAAGACGCGCATGCGCGACACGCAGTTCAGCAGCAAGGCGTACGGCACGCACGAGTACAAGGAGATCAGCATCGAGGGGCGCGTGCAGTTCGACCTGCTGGTGGCCATCCAGAGGGAGCACAAGCTCGCCAGCTACAGGTGCGGTTTGACTTGCTGCGCGCCGTCCAGAGGCACCACAAGCGGCAGATTCAGGTGACAGCGGGGGGGCGGGGGGCGCGAGGCGAGGCGGGCGGTGCACGCTGCTCCGGCCTCGCCACCTCAGGCGGACCTTGGCAAGCCGTGTGCTTGGGTGTGCTTGCCCGCTGGCGGCCTCACGCCGCGGTCCTCACTGTTCGTGCGCTGCGCGTGCTGTGGCCGGGTGGCGCCGGGATGTGCGCGCAGCCTCAACGCCGTGTCGGCGCACTTCCTCAACGAGCAGAAGGAGGACGTGCACCACTCGTGCATCACCGACCTGCAGAACGGCAACGAGGAGACGCGCCGCCGCCTCGCCGTCTACTGCCTCAAGGTGCGCGCGCGGGCACACTCGTGGCTGCGCACCACGGGAGCAAGCAGCACTCACGGCGCGCGGCTGCTCATCACTTGCCCGGACTGACGTCACAGGGTGGTGTCACAGGCCAGCGGCTGATTCGTGTGGACGCGAGCAGCAGGAGGGCAGCGGCAAGGGCCGATCGATGTCAGCGGCGAGCAGGAGGTGGGAGGTGAGGTGCTGCGCTGCGCTGCGGCGTGCGTGGCCATACGCAGGACGCGTACCTGCCCCAGCGGCTGCTGGACAAGCTCATGCTCATGTACAACAACATTGAGATGGCGAGGGTGACGGGCGTGCCCATGAGCTACCTGCTCACCAAGTGAGGGCGAGCATGCGTGCATGAGGGACGCAGCATGAGGGACGCGTGGTGCCTGGCGGGGACGGGCCTTGCCGCTCGCTCACTCCACAGCACTCCGCGGCGAGCCACCCTGCGAGTGCCGTTGCGGCCGGGGATTGCGGCAACAGCACGCTGCACCGGGGACGTGGACGCGTGCCGCCGCTGAAACCCGCCGCCTGCACGCACCTCTGTGCCACGCACCTTGTGCGAATGAGCTCAGGGGCCAGTCCATCAAGGTGTACAGCCAGCTGCTGCGCAAGGCCAACAGCCGCAACTTCCTGCTGCCCAATGTCAAGTCCCAGGGCGCGCCCAGCGACGCCGTGGGCTACGAGGGCGCCACGGTGCTCGAGCCCAAGATGGGCTTCTACGACCAGCCCGTCGCCACGCTGGACTTTGCCTCGCTGTACCCCAGCATCATGATGGCGCACAACCTCTGCTACTCCACGCTCGTCACGGGCGACAGGTGCGCTGCTCCCTCCCTTGTCCGGTGCCAGCGCACGGACGTGGGGTCCGCCGCCCTCGCCCCGTTCGGTGCCGCTCGGCGCGCAACGCTCTCTGGTTCCCGCTCGCCACTCCTCCCGCACCACACGTTTCGTGCCTGTGCCACCAGGTGCGACCCCCCGAGTGGTGCGTCACGTGCGTGTGTGCAGGGCGCGTGAGCTGCCACCCACACTCCCCCCCGCACGCGCCTCTGGTGTGCCACCGTGTGTGTGTTAATGGATGGTGCCTTCCGCGTGCGTTGCGTTGCATGCGTGCGTGCAGGGCGCGTGAGCTGCCACCCGCACTCCCCCCCGCACACGCATTTCTCGTGTGCCACCGCCTGTGCTCTCCCGGTGCGTGCGTGCAGGGCGCGTGAGCTGCCGCCCGAGCAGGTGGCGCAGAGCCCCAGCGGCGACTGGTTTGTCAAGTCGGGCGTGGTCAAGGGCGTGCTGCCAGAGATCCTCGAGGAGCTGCTCGCCGCCAGGAAACGGTGAGCTCAGGAGGGGGGAATGGCGCGCCCACGCGCATCTGGTCTCAAGGGAGTGCTGCCAGAGATCCTCGAGGAGCTGCTCGCCGCCAGGAAACGGTGCGCTGCCGGGGAGGAGGATGCCGCGGCCCACGCGCAGCTGCCTCACAAGTGCGTGCGTCCCCTCGGCTCACTGCTGACTGCACCCACGCGCTGAAGAGAGCAAGCACTGCCAGGGCACAGCAGCCCTAGCGGGCACCCGCCACCACCGCACACACGTCTGCTCTTGGCGGCGAGGCCGCGCTCCTGCAGCGGGGCGAGGGCCGCGTCCCCGGTTGCTGCTGGCGCGGCGTGCTCACAGCGTGGGTGTGCCGTGCGCGGGGCAGCGCAGTGCAGTGCGCAATCCCACTGGAGCGCGGGGCCAAGGCGAGGTGTGCCGGGGTGGTGTGGTGTGGGTGTGTGCTAACCCGCAGGGCCAAGGCGGACCTCAAGGCGGAGAAGGACCCGTTCAAACGCGCCGTGCTGGACGGGCGACAGCTGGCGCTCAAGGTCAGCGCCAACTCGGTCTACGGCTTCACCGGTGCGCACTGCGCACGCTGCGACGCAGTGTTGCTCAGCGCAGACGTGACGCGCCGCGCCGCACGCTCTTGCTGGCTGGGCTGGCGCGTGGTGTGGCGCTGAACGCACCACGGCGTGCGGTGTGCGTGTGGCTGTGGGACGGCGTGTGCGCAGGCGCGACGGTGGGCAAGATGCCGTGCCTGGCCATCAGCGCGTCCACCACGGCGTACGGGCGCACCATGATCATGCACACGCGGGAGCTCGTCATGCGCACCTACACGCGCGCCAACGGGTGCGTTGCAGGCGTCGCCGCTGTTCCTGTCCTCCTCTCCTGCCCCCGCGAACACTTCAGCTTGCGCACCTACCCACAGGCAACGGGTGCGCCCGAGGTGCCGCCGCCGCCGTCACCAGCGTGCCTCTGACGCAGCGACGCGTGCAGTCGTGGGCGGGCTCACCGCGTGGCTGTGCTTCGTCCGTGCTTGGTGGCGCTGCGGCCGGGCCTCGCAGGTACGAGGCGGACTGCGAGGTCATCTACGGCGACACGGACTCGGTCATGGTCAACTTCAAGGTGTGAGCGTGTGCTGTGAGCGTGCTGCGCGGCCCTCGCACGCACCTTGGGCGCTGCCTCGAGCAACCCGCTCGTGCCCAGCAGCCCAGTGCTCTGCTCGCCCCCAGCAAAGCAGCCATGCAGCGGCGATGCTGGAGTGGCACGGCGAGCCTCACCGGCGCGTGCGTGGGCGGGCTGCCGCCTTGTCCCCCCCACAACGTGCGTGTGCAGGTGTCGGACGTCAAGCGGGCCATGGAGCTGGGCAAGCACGCCGCCGACTTTGTGTCGACCACCTTTGTGCGCCCCGTCAAGCTCGAGTTCGAAAAGGTCCGCAAGATTCAAGTGGCTGCCCGGGCATCGCGCAGCACAGCACAGCTGCGCACGAGCAACCGCCCCAGGGCGGAGCAGAGGAACACCAGGGCAGCAACCGGCCAGGACGCGCGACCTGCCATGCTGTCTGCTTACCAAGCACCGGTGCCAGCGGGGGCTGGGGTCTGAGGCAGCGCTTGGCTGGCAGCGGTGGAGGCGCAGGCGGCGTCTCGCGGGCAGGGTGTTGCGTGCCCGTGGTGACGCGCGCCGCCGCGCCGTCGCCCCCGCAGGTGTACTTCCCCTACCTGCTGATGAACAAGAAGCGGTACGCCGGGCTGCTGTGGACCAACCCCGACAAGCACGACAAGATGGACGCCAAGGTGGGGGGGTTTTGCGGGGGGAGGGAGGGGGCAATGGGGCCCTCGGCTCGGTCCGTTGCACATGTGTGTGTGTGTGGGATTTTGCATCTGTTTGGACATCTCGGCGGGGCCGGAGCCCAACTCGTGGGCGTATCAGATGTCTCGCAGCACAAAGGCAAGCGAGCCAAAGGCACCCGCACGGGTGCAGAGACGCATTGCATGTGTGGGGTGGCGTGTAGGTGGATGCCAAGGTGCGCGGGTCCCATGGGGAGGGAGGCGCTTTGGAGCAGCGTGGCAGAGGGCGGGGCTGCTGCAGAAAGCCAGTGCCTGCAGCCCTGTGTTGGCCTCCCCTGCACCTGGCAGGGCCTCAGCACCACAGCCACCAGAGGCGGAGGGGCTGACACCGCGTGCTTCCTCCGCCTCTTGTCGTTCACGCGCGCAGGGCATTGAGACGGTGCGGCGCGACAACTGCCTGCTGGTGCGCAACGTGGTGAGCGCGTGCCTGGAGCACATCCTGATCAAGCGGGACGTGGAGGGCGCCGTGACGTACGTCAAGGGCGTCATCAGCGAGCTGCTGCAGAACCGCATCGACCTCTCGCTGCTCGTCATCAGCAAGGTGAGGCGGGCACTAGGGCGTCCCCCAGGGCGGGACGTCGTCGTCGTCGCCGCCGCAGCCACTCGTGGCACGGTGTCACGGTGCTGCAGCCCGCTGACTCAGAGGAAGGATCGCCCACACGCACTGGGTGCGCATGCCAGCAGTCGGTGACCCTCCCCACCCGCATGTGGGGAGCTATGTGTGTGTCTGTGTGTGCGCGCGCCCGCAGTCGCTGACCAAGGACGCGGACGACTACGACAACGCCTCGGCGCACGTGATGCTGGCGCGCAAGATGAAGAAGCGCGACCCCGCCACGGCGCCCCAGGTCGGCGACCGCGTGCCCTACGTCATCATCAAGGCCGCCAAGGTGCGCCTGGCAGTGTGCGCGTGGGTGTGTGGGTGTGGGTGCGTGTATGTGAGGGGTGCCCTGCGTCATCATCAAGGCCGCCACGGTGCGTCCTGCAGGCGCCTGGCGCCTGCACCTCGTCACGAGTGCGTCCCTGAGCAGGCGCGCTCCCAGGCGCCGCCCATCCAGCCAAGTGCTCGGCTCCCCCACTCCCTCACCCCCCTTAATCACGGCGCCAACGCCCGCCTGAGTGCTCCTGCATGGTGCCTGCCCCTCCCGCCTCCCTTCCCTGCGCGCAGGGCGCCAAGGCGTACGAAAAGGCCGAGGACCCCATCTTTGCGCTGGAGAACAACCTGCCCATTGACACGACGCACTACCTGGAGCACCACCTCAGCCAGCCGCTGCTGCGCATCTTCGAGCCCGTCATGAAGAACCCCAAGGAGCTGCTCACAGGTGCGCCGCGCCGCGCTGCGCCCCCCCACCACCAATAGGTCCCGCAGCCCCCACACACGCGCACGCGTGGCTCCAGAGAGGAGCACATGGGCTCTGCGTGACCACGCGTGCGCTGCGCCCCCCACTGGTCCCCCTTACCCCGGCGCGGGGCCCGGGAGCGGGCATTCGCTCTGCGTGCGCACGAGTGCCTTGGGACGCTGCGGGCGCATGTTGGCACAGGCAGGCTGTGCGCAGGCAGTCTGTCTCACAGCCCCAGGTGGCTGGTGGCGTGGTGTGGGCGCCGGGCGGGCAGGGACGTGCCGCCCTCCCACCTCAGTCGCGCGCCGCCGTGCGCCTGCCGCTGCGTGTTGCGCAGGCGACCACACCCGGTGCATCACCGTGTCGACGCCCTCGAGCACCACGGGAGGCATCATGCGCTTCGCCAAGGTGAGGCGCCACGCGCGAGGTTGCGCCAGCGCTCTCCCCCCCTCCTCCCCGCCGTGGTCAAGCATCGCGGTCGCAGCCAGCTGGATGGCGCGGGCCCCCTCCACGCGCGCTTGCCTGCGTGCGGCGAGGGCGCGTCCATTGGGGCACCTTTTGCGTGCTGGTGGTGGTGCTGCTGCTCTTGCCGGTGTTGCCCACGTCACTCCTCAACGCTGCCGCTGCTGCTGCTGCCGCTGCCGCTGCCTCTTCGTGGCGCAGATCAAGCTGTCGTGCCTGGGGTGCAAGGCGCCGCTCACCAAGCCGGGCGAGACGTCGCTGTGCGAGCACTGCCGGCCCAAGTGAGCGCTGCTGCGCTGTGCGACGCCCTGCCACCGCACCCCCTTGCGAAGCACCCCTTCCTGATGAGCGCGCTCCATGGCCTGGCAGCGCCCTCAGGGGCAGCTGGCGGCACGTGCTCCCCTCCCTTTCCTTCCGGGGTCTGCTTGTTGCGGAAGGGGCATGAGGCGTGCTGTGCGCGTGCTGTGCGCGTGGGCAGGGAGGCGGACATTTACCGCAAGACGCTGGGCGCGGCGACGGCACTGGAGGAGAGCTACGCCGCGCTGTGGAGCCAGTGCCAGCGCTGCCAGGGCTCGCTGCACCTCGACGTGCTCTGCTCCTCGCGCGACTGCCCCATCTTCTACAGGCGGAAAAAGGTGCGCTGCCGCCGCTGCCACGACGGGGAAGCGTGCTCCGAGGGCGGATGGCGCGCGCCGCCCTTGTTGGCGTCCTCAGGCGTGCCGTTGTTGCTGCGGAGGGGGTGCGGGACGCGCGGTCGCTGCGGCTCACACGGCCGGCGGTGGTTGTTGGCGGTGTGTGCACGTGCAGGTTCAGAAGGACCTGAACGAGGCGCAGACGGCGCTGGCGCGCTTCGACCAGGACTGGTGACCGCGTCAGGGCCGTGCAGCGCGCCGGCGGCTCCTCCTCGATGTGCGGGACCCTCACCGGGCTGGGCCGGGCGCGGCGCGCGGAGCGAGCGTGCGAGCTGGTGCCTACCGCGTGGACAGGCCCCCGCTTGACTTCCATTCTTTCGCACCCCCATTCATTCCCGTGCTCTGTGACGTGCTCTGACGGCTTGTGGCCTCTCTCCTGCTGCTTGCGCGCCTCGGCTCTCGTCCTTTTCCCAATCGCAACGCGGTGCAACGCGGCACCAAACGGCAACCTCAAAATGCAACGCGGCAATGTCAGCAGGGCAAGGACGGGAGCGCTGCAGCCGCTGCCTCCTCAGGGCCACGCCGCGCCGCCACCGCCGCCGGCCGCCGCAGCGTCGAGCGCGGGCACGAGCGCGGGCAGGCTCGGCGCGGCGTCCAGCACCAGCACGTTGCTGGCCAGCCTGCGCTGGCTGACCTTGGCCACGTCGTCCGCGCTCAGGCCAAAGAACTGCACGCACGCCGCGCGCATGCCGTACGCGTTGCCGCGCGGGAGGGCGCGCAGCTCCCGCCAGATGGACGATGCGCCGCCCGCGCCGTCGCCGCCGTCAGCCGGCACCGCCGCGCGGCCGCGCCGCACGGCCAGGAAAAAGGTGGTGGGCTCGATGCTGCGGCGCTCCGAGGCGTGCACCACCTGCCACTCCTCCACCAGGCCGACCACCTGCAGCGGGTCGTTGCGCCACCGCTGCAGCAGCAGGTAGGCGGGCCCCTTGGCGCCGCTGAGGAGCGTCCAGGGGTCGTCCTCGGCGCACAGCCACGCCTGCGTGCGCGCGGCGCAGCGCTGCCGCCGGGTGACGCCCCCTCTGGCCTGGTGCCTGATCCCTGCTGCAGGACGCGGGCGGTGGCCCGTTCCGTTGATTCGCACACGCGCGCTCGCCACGCCACGGCGGTGGCTGGCCCAGCACCCCCTGCTGCAGCGTGCGGGTAGCGCCGTCCGCACCTGGAACTTGACGTAGGCGACGGGGCCGAGCTCGGCCCACAGCGCGTCGTTGTAGTCGTGCTCCTCCCACTGGCTGACGCCGTCGGGCTGCTGGTTGTCGCCCGGCCCCGCCACGGGCACCAGCAGCTTGGTGGCCTCGCCCTTGAGCTGCAGCGCCGACCAGCGCAGCAGCACCGCACCGCCGCCGCCCTGGACCGCCTGCACGACGCAGCAGCAGCAGCAGCAACAACACGCCGGCGTGGATGCCGTCGCCACACATACTCCTGCAACAGCCAGCTCGTGCTTGCCGCACCCACCTGCGGCGCCGTGTCCCCGGGCAGGACCGTCGACACGGCGGCGTCTTCCTCCCCTCCTTGCTCCTCCTCCACCGGCATCAACTCCTCAGGCGGCTGCGGTGCCGCCTCGTCCAAATCCACCTCCTCCACGAGCGGCGTCTCCATCGCCACGTCAGCAGCGTACACTGGCTGCTTGGGCGGGGCTGCCGTGGCCAGCAGCTGCGGCGCCTGTGGCCTGGCGGGAGGCGGGCCAAAGATGACGGCGCCCTGCGGGTCGAGCACCACGGCGCCCGCCGGAGGCACCTGCACCGGCGGCAGCCGCGCCCGCCGCTGCTGCTGCTGCGTCAGCGGCTGCAGCGGCTGCGACCGCTGCGCCGGCCACGCCGCCAGCAGGTGGTACGGCTCGGCCTGCGAGCTCGTGAGGGGCGCCGCCACCACGCCGCCGCCCGCGCCCTGCTCTGGCAGCACGTAGGCAAAGTCCAGCGGGCCTGCTGGCGCCAGGTCGGGGACGGGCTGCAGGAGCACCACCTGCGGCTCTGGTGGTGGCGCTGCAGCCCGAGGCGGGGGGTGCGGCGGCGCTGCGGCAAGGGCCTCGTCCTGCAGCTCCGGGTACGCCTGGGCGTGTGTGCGAGGGAGGCAGTGCGCCCAGGGCGACGCATGTCTGGGGCCAGGCACGGGGCTGCATATCACCCGTCGGCACCACGACGGGACAAGACGCAAGGAACGAGAGCATCACGGCCCCAGGCTCACCTCCAGGGGGGGCACCAGCAGCTCCGGTCCCTCCAGCTCCTGCTCCAGCTGGTGCCACGCGCGCCGCGTGGGATTGGCCTGCTCCCAGGCAAATCGCCGCTGCTGCTCGCTGAGCCCCTCGGCGCACACGCGCTCCCTGGCCACCAGCAGGCGCAGCAGCTCCGCCGCCAGAGCCTGCTGCTCCAGCGCCTGCGTGCGCAGAGGGGGGGTGGAGCGCCGCGATATGCGCAGTGAGTCGCCGACGACAACGCTTCCCAGCACACAGGAGGCCTCCTCCAGGAGGGAAGCAACACACGTCGCGCACTTGTGCGTGCGCCTGCGTCTGGCGTTGCTGCAGGTCCTGCACGTGCTGCTGCAGCGAGACCTGGGGCGCGTGCTGCGTCTGCCCCGCGCCGGCGTGCGGCTGGCCCTCCAGGTGCTCTGCCAACGCTGCCAGTTGACCGCTCGATGCCAGGCGCTGTGCCGCTGCCAGCTCCTGCCTCGCCTGTTCCACGGCTTGGGCGAGGAGCGAGGCCATCGCAGGCTGCGCTCCGGAACGAACGGAGCGGAGCAGCGAGGACGCTGTGCGCGCTCTGAGTCAAGCGCTCGAGTGCGCAAGTTGTGTGTTTACGTCTTGCGTGTGGCGCCGCAATTCTGTTCTGGGAAGCCCCGAGAAAAGGTGGGCTGTGGCGAGCGCGGCAGCAGCAGGACGCAGGACGTCGCCAATCGGCTTCTCGTGGCACCAGAGATCTTGCATTTTGCACAGGGCCGCAGAAAGGGGCAAGGGGAAGCACACACGCGCCGTGCACACACGCGCCTCGTCAGGAGCGTTCGTCGCTTCACATACAGCAAAACTGGGCGGCCAGCGCACACATCTGCAAGCCCTGCTCGTCGTCAGCTGCAGCGTCATCATGCACTCCAGCCCCTCCAAAGCCAGAACGCGCCGGGCCATCGCGGGATGGCCGCGCCCACCGCCCCGCACGGATTCGTTCGCGCACAAAAAGGGGCTGCCCAAAAAGCAATGCTCGCGCCGTATGTCGTCTGTTGCTGCTGTCACCACACTGCTGTGCTCCTCACGCCGACTTGGCGGCCGCCCGGGTACGCAGCACGGCCAGCGACGCCACGCTCACAACGGCCAGCGTGCCGGCCACATAGGGCGCGTAGGGCTTGGCGGCCGTCAGGTAGGGCGCCGCGGCCTGCATTTGATGCCAGGCGTGGTCAAGGTCCATCACACGACGGATGGTCAAACGTCCCGCGGCGCGGCCCCAGGACGACGGCCACACTGGCGTCCCTAGTGCTGGGATGAGGACGTGGGTAGTGCGCGCTGCTGCCTGTGCCGCCCCTCGCTCCCTGCTCCTCGTCCTGCGGCTGTTGGTGCTTCCGGAGCCCGGAGCCAGCCCACCAACAGCCCCACGGTGGGAGTCATGCCGCGCACCTTGCTGGCGTCGCTGCTGCGTGCCACCACGTACTCCTTGGCCTGCGTGATGAGCTCCGTCACGCTCGTCCTGCGCGCAAGGCCGTGGCCGTGCACCTTGACCCCCAGATGGTGTGCGATGGGCTACAACACTGCGAGCCTGCGGCGGAGAGACAAGGGGCCGCGCCGCTGCCACACGTGCGCCCCCGCCCGCTGCCAATGCGCCACCGCTCGAGTTGCTGCTCGCTCGCCGAAATGAGGACCTTCCGGAAGAGCGTGCGGCACGCCGTCCCGCCTCTCACCGCTTGGCAGGGGCAGCAGCGATGGTGGCCATTGTCGAGATTGTGCTGAGGTGTCGAGTGTGTGAGGGTGCTGCTGCGCGTCTGCTGTCGCTTCTGCTCGCTGGCGACCGTGTGGAGGCGCCCATGCGTGGGCCCTGAAAAGTTCGCGCTGATCGATCGATCGCACACCTTGCTCGCTTGTGATGGCACGCATCGCGATCCTCGTGGCAGGCAGCCGGGGCGACGTGCAGCCTGCTGTGGCGCTCGCGCTTCGATTGCGCGCCTCCGGGCACAAGTGCTGGGTTGCGACCCACGCCGCGCTGCACCCGCTCGTCCGAACGCTCAGCAGCGATGCTGTGCCTCTCGCGCGCCTCGGCGGCGGCCTGGACGTTCTGCTGCGCGTGGCGGTGGTGCGGTATTCTGACGACCGGGCGGTGCGGTGAGTCCGCTGGGCGCGCGTCAAGCGCGACGCCTTCTTGCTGCTGCGCGCAGGCGTCCAAAGGGATCCTGCCGTGCAGCATCAGCGACATGTGGGCCATCCGCAAGGAGTACGCCGACCTGCTGCAGAGGTGAGCGGGGCACGCTGTCGACGCCCTCGGGGCCCCTCACCTCGTCAATCCAGGTCCTCCTCACCGTTGAGACGCTTCGTGGCCCCTATGATGACCTGCAGCCTGCTGCCGGCCGCGCTCATGCCGCGCGAGCTGGAGACGGACGATGACGATTCCCTTGGCCAGCGGCGCTTCCAGGTGCGGTGCTCTGTGCCGGCAAGGCGCCTCTGCCACGCACACCGCCAGGCGCACGACACCTGCCACCAAGGCTGAAAAGGTGCACACGCAGGGCCGCCTGGTGCCCGACCTCATCGTCACGACGCCGCTGACGCTGGGCGTGGCCAACGTCGCCGAGCGCCTCGGGGTGCCGCTCCACGTCATGTCCGCCGTGCCGTGGTTCCCCAGCGAGGTGCGACTTGCATACAGGCCTGGGTTGCCAGCCACCTCACAAGTACACATCAGCACACACACGACCGCCGCATTCCACCTTCCACCTTTACCATGATGCAGCACCTGGGCCACCCGTGGGCGTGCGCCTTTGGCCTGCCCTGGGACAAGGTGGCCATCGCCCTGCTGCGCACGCTCATGCTGGCACCAGCCAACACCTCGCCGGCAGGGCCGCAAGACGAGCCGCCCTCGCCGCTTTCGTCGCTGCGGCCCCTGCTAGAGCGCTGCTCGGCCTGGCGCCAGGGCGCGCTCGAGGCGTGGGCGCGGCGCGTGCGGCGCACCAGCACGCTGCTGCTGGACCACGTGGTGTGGTACGGCATCCACGACCTGCAGCTGCGGCTCAGGAGGGACCTGGGCCTGCCGCCCGACGGGTGGGCGCACAGCGGCCACTGCCTCTACAGGTGAGGCTTCGGCACACCTTTTGCAGAGTCCCTCTCTCGGAGCACCCGTCTTGATGTGGCCCGGCTCGTGCCTTGCCGCAGGTGGCCCACCACCCTGACCTTCAGCCCGTCGCTCCTTCCCGCGCCCAACGACTACCCCCCTCACGTCGTGGTGTCGGGGCCGCTGCTGCTCACCCACGCCGCTGCCGCGCCCGGCGCACGAGACGCGACCCAGCAGCCGCCACCACCACGAGCTGCCTCCAGCCACCAGCAGCAGCACCACCACCAGCTGCCCGGCGAGGTGCAGGCCTTCCTGGACGCGCCCGGCGCCCCGCCGCCCGTGCTCATCAGCCTGGGCAGCGCCTCGGGGTCGTGCGCCTCGCCGGACCTGGCCACCAACATCCTGCTGGCGGCAGCGCTCAGCGGCACGCGCCTCCTGGTGCACAGGTGCGCCGCAGCGCCACTGTCCACTGCGAACGATGAGCCAGCGCTACGACACACACGTGTGTCGTGCCTCGCTGTGCTGCGTGATATCTGACACGCCTGGTAGTTGGGCTCCGGCCCCGCCGAGGTGTCCAAAAGATACGAACCCCCCTGCACACACACACACACTCGCTTCCTTCCCTGCAACGCAAAGTCTGGGCCCCATGCCTTGTTGCGTCGCGCGCAGGGGCCTGTGGGCGGGTGCGCCAGAGGGCTGGCCGGAGCTGGGCGCAGAGGTGGAGGCCCTGGCGCGCCGCCTGCGCGTGCCCGTGGGCGGCCCTCTGGCAGGTGCTGCTGCTCCCTCCGGCGCGCACTTTGCCAGTGGGGAGCCGGCGGCGGGGCAGATGGCGGAGCGCCTGAGGGGCCTGGTGCTGCTGGTGGACGACCTGCCGCACCACCTGCTGCTGCCCAGGTGCGTGCCCTGCCTGCCTTTGCCTTGGGCCCGGCATGACCCGACAAGGCAGCCTCGTGTGCACGAGCGGCAAGCCGCCCCAGCGTGACGGGCGCGCGTCGTTGCGCGTGCCACAGGTGCGCGGGCGTGGTGCATCACGGCGGGGCGGGCACCGTGCACGCCGCCGCGCTGGCCGGCTGCCCCATGCTCTGCTTACCGCTGTTCGGGGACCAGTTCATGTGGGCGGCCAGGGCGGCGCGCCTGGGCCTGGGCCCCGACGCCATCACGCTGGCGCAGGCGCGGGACGGCAGGAAGCTGGCGCAGGTGCGGTGCGCAGGAACAGAGTTGTTCAGGTGGCCATCGACACTCCACCAGTACGCATCAGCAGGTGGCGTCATGTTGCGCTTTGTTGCCCAGGGCTTGGCGAGGCTGACGGGCGAGCCGGCGTTCTGCGCCGCCGCCGCCGCGCTGGCGGACCGCATGAGGCGGGAGGAGCCGGGCCTGGACGCGCTGGAGCGCCGCATCGCCGAGCAGCTCCGCGACGCGCCGGCCGGCGTGGGCGGCAGCGGCGACGGTGCATGGGAGGACCCGCGGCCTGCGCCTTCCGGTCGGGACGGGCACCGCAGCAGTGGAGAGGCCGCCGGCGCGGCCGGGGGCAGTGGCGAGGGGCGGAGGCGCAGGGTGAGCGCCGCGGCCGGCTGCGCCAGCGTCGGCGGGTGGCGGGTGGGCACGGGTGGCGCGCCGGGGGCGGGGGCGGGACGCCGCACGTGGGACTGGCAGGAGGTTCTGGTGCAGTTGTGCCGCTACTGGTACGGGTGAGGGCTACGGCGTCAGGCGAGGGTCCTGCGCCCTGCACTGGAAGACGGTCGCGTGCGCTTGTCGAGTTCAAGTGCAAGCGAGGATGCACGCTCAGCAATCCCCCCACGTGCTGTGGGCACCGCAGCATCAGCCAGCAGAGGCTGCTGTGCCGCACGTGCGGTGCAGGCGGCCCGGGCGCGTGCGCTCGCCGGCGGTTCCCGCGCGCATCGGCTCCCAGCACCAGGAGCAGCATGACAGCCACACATGGACATGCGCACCCGTCGGGCTGCGCCTAGCAG